>Ga0307514_10000582_pt1 | contig 68574 bp, 64 predicted proteins | sample 16_EM_MG_FD_203088 | JGI IMG/M metagenome (GOLD analysis project Ga0307514, IMG submission 203088) | Populus trichocarpa ectomycorrhiza microbial communities from riparian zone in the Pacific Northwest, United States - 16_EM | ecosystem: Host-associated > Plants > Roots > Unclassified | place...
GAAAGCCCAGCCAGAAATACCAAATCTCCACCCAAACTTTGCTAAGCATGTTCAAAATGCAAGTAACTGTGGTGTCTCAATAATGAAAGGCATCATTTTGTGGAATTCAATCACCTGTAAAGGAGAAAGGTGGGTGGTGGTGCATAGACATGGGGTGGGTTGCCAGTTCAGAGAGCGAATTTTGGTGGGGCAGTAAGACTTACAAAGTCACATCACATATAATTTACAATTCACTTTTACAGAAAGTTTTATTTGCTACTAAAGAAGACTTGATAAAAAGGGTGGCCTCGATGACCATTTTTGGACGTGTGGTGAGGTGGTTGCGTGGGCGGCCCGTATGGGCCGGGAACCGTTACGATCCAGGGGATAACAAGAGCATACCTAGTTTACTTGCTCGCACATGCTATTGAATACTCGCATTTTTAGACTATGAATTTGTCATTCTGTTCATAAGTAGCTTGCCAAATTTACTAGGTGCCAATTCGACAGGTCTAGGCCAAACCATACCCGCAGCAGGGCAAGTAGTTAGTCTAAATGGGAATCCTCGTTTCCTGTTGGTTACCTCTGGTGATATGAATCATGGGACGTGGGGATGGAGTTTCATCAATTTCTACACTACGTCACTCGGATCTCTAATTACCAATAGTGTTGCATGTGTACCTGCATCGTGAATCTCAGCTCCGTTTGCAGTCCCAGCTCCGTTTGCAGTCCCAGCTCCGTTTGATGGCTCGTATGAAGATGGTGCCGTGTATGAGGATATGCATGGTCTGTATCAGGATCATGGAGAGCGGCTCATGTCAAGATAGTGCAACGCATATGCAAACGGATATAGATATGAGAGCTTGTACATATACGGGTTTTAGCTCTTGAGAGATCGGGCAAGTCAATCAAGAAGTCATTCGAGCATCCAAAGTAACAAATAGTATTGCGATATGGAGGGGAGAACCGTGTTCGTGTGTATAGACAATGGTATAGAGAGAAGAGAGGAAGAGAGGAAGAGATATAAATAAGAAAGTGTATCCCCAGTGTTGAAATACTGATTGCTAGAAGCTTAATTGTATTCTATCTAAGAGGGCCACAAGGCCAATATATATGAGAGTGCAAGTACGGCTGAATGCCATCAGCCCGTATCAGAGTCAACAGTCATCTCCGGCCATACAAGACATCACCGTCTCCGGCCATACGAGACACCTCCGCTCCGGCCATACAAGACATCTCCGCTCCGGCCATACAAGACATCTCCGCTCCGGCCATACAAGACTCATCTCCGGCTGAGACCTGTATATGCAATACCCAGGTATCTTACCATCAGCCCCGCTTACAGTCATGATCAGCTCGTGTCAAGTCTCAATATATGTAACAGCCCTTCTAAGCGCACCGGCCTCTGCAAGAAGCATTTCCAAGGTCCAACCTTGTATTTCGAGATCAATTAGCTGTACACCTGATGGGAAGAGTGAAGGCGGGGAGGCCCTGGAGAGTTGATTATGACAACAGATAGCCTCGGCTGCCTAGATCCCCTATGGTGGAAGGAAAACGTGAGATACGCCTTTTAAAAAGGCCCATGAGAAGGCGTCATGAGAAGGCGTCATGAGAAGGTGTCATGAGAAGGCGTCATAAAGGCGTTGTAAGAAGGCGTTACAGCACGTTTTAAACTTTCATGGAAATACGTCCAAAAGGCGTTATATCATGTTATATGGAAAGGTATTCAAAAAGGTGTTACCATGTAATTCCTATCCTACAAGATTGTCAAATTACCCATATCATATCCTCCCCCGCTGATCCCACACTCACTCTGCTAGTTAGTGCTGATGCAGTGTAGATAAGCATTATAAGATGAGAAAGAACTATGAAGATATACAAATCACCACTACCATTGGTATCATGTTTTGGAGAGCTCTTTGTATCTTATGGTAGATTATTAGTGAGGAGAGATTGATGAACAGAGATAGATTAAGGTTGAGGCACAGATGCCTATAAAAGCTGAAAAGTGGTTGGGCGATGGAGGATGATGAGAGTGTGACGAGAGTGTGACGAGAGTGTGACGAGAGTGTGACGAGAGTGTGACGAGAGGGTGGTGATGATCATGCAGCTGACGGAAGGGTGCTGAACCTTATTTGAGATAGCTGTGATAAAACGTAAAGTTTCTAAAGTGGCGTCTTTTAGACGCCTTTACATGCCCTTTAACGCCCCTAAAGGCGTGTCTCACGTTTTCTTCCGTTACAGGGAGACCATCAGATCTCGAGATCTCATAAGCTCAGTAACTCCACTTGTTCTTCCTCGTCTTGGTTATGCGGCAACAGAAACACCTTAACACCGACGTCACAGCTGAATCCATCTTCGAACCACCCTTGGACCCGCGGGGAGTTTGCACCGTTCATATATCACGTCGCGCCATAAATGGTTCGCCTCTTCCATAGATGGTGGTTCAGTTGGACTACCGTAGATTATTTAATTCCATAGCCCTAGCAAGAGAATGTAGAGGCGACGCTCGTAGTTAACATAATAAACAGGACCGTCCAGAGTTTTAACAAGTTTTTAAACGCCGTTCAGAGTGAACTTTTTACTTTTTCCGTAGACTGGTGGCGGAAAACGTGACACAGCACTGGCTGGCTAATCGACGGCAAGCAATGAAATGCAGAAATGCAGAATGACGCAGTTATCGCAATCTACTCTAGTTATAGCAATCGATAAATTGCCCATTGCGGGAGAATTCTGCACTTCTGAAGAGTTAGGGTAGACTATCTGGATGTTTCCATGTTCGTGATAACAAGGCCGCTGTCTTGCAATCGTCATAGATTACTGCAATTGATCTCATAATCGATTTCAGCCTTCGCGCGGTTGCCGCGTCCACACTGCGAAGAATCAACTTGCCCGGTCACTATCCGTTTGAGACAACTAGAGTTGGCGAGGTTTCGTTATAGCTTAGTATGCGATCAGTCGAGATCACAGAAATTCAGCATACCGGTGAACCCTAGGCAACAAAATATTGAATGGCAAGCAGTGCTTTGGAACCTGCCAAAGTATCGCCAACTAAGACCAGGTGTAGGAGAGAATCTGATTGATAAGGCAGGGTGCGGAAACGTGGGTATCCACCTACCTCTACGACAATCATTTCATGATCTATTAGTCTAAATATCACAGACCAGCTTTCGCAATGATAGGTAAGGGATCTTTATGGGTATCTTATCGCCTTGATAGTTTATAACAAAGCACCAAGGTATCCGCCAGAACCATGTTGCTGAGTGTTATAGCACCTCGAGGCCTCCCTCCGTTCTGCTGCTATGGAGTCGCACACATAATCGCCGTTTTGAGATACCTACTTGCAAGCCACACACCCTTAAGCCCAAATATCTGGGCATGTGAGTGATCAGTATCGCTTGCAACATGCAGCAACATACTATACCTAGGTTAGGTATATATAGTGAGAGACTACCTGGGGAGAGATTCCCTCCTTCCCCTATTGACAGCCTGTTATACATTAGCAGGAACGGAGATGGATGCTGTGCTGATATCGTGCTCACTTGTTTAGATTCCTAGCAAAGGCTGTTTCGAGAGTTCAAGTTCCACCGATGCAACTGCTAGAAGCTAGGAGTGCCCAGACTTTTACGCCTTGCTCGGCAACGAGCTTGCGAGCTCTCAAACTCCACACATCAACAGCTGAGCACAGCTCCTATTGCGAGCACCAAAGGCACGAACCGTTACTTCCAACGCGTCACATTTGAAGAGCAACCAGAGCCGTAGTGACAAATTTTCAATGGTTCAGCGCACATACATTGAGGTAGTTATGGCAGTGCTCAACCTTGAGGAGGAGTTCTGTTTGTCTAAATGTCCTATCGAGGGTCTCCGTAGCTAATGCAATGCCGAATTTAGTTCCAGATATAGTATCTCATCTCGTGCCCAGACTCTAGTGGTAGCCAATTGCCGAACGAGCTTGCAACGAGAGGCTGGGAAGAGACAAAGTACCTTCCACTTCGAAGAAAGAATATCTACACATAACTTTTAGCTTCACCAAAGAGCCTCCTCTACTGTACCCTAAAACACCTGCCGTCATTCATCAATTCAGCAAGTTCATGGCTCTCTTCGGACGGAGTTTTCAACATACTGGATGGAGTATAATCGGAGGGGAACATTACCTGGACGGACGATTTGATCGGTGCAGCAAAATTACTTAATATCTTAATCGATTAGATCGCTTGGATAATTTTAAATTTGATGGCGCCGAGATCAAGACCGACTTTGCCGTACTGGGCTCAACAGCTGGACCCCAATGTCTTCGACTACCTCGTCTTACCTCCTGCAAGTCTCAGATGCGATTGTTTCACTCCACAGTCCGAGGAGATAGCCGAACTACAGGCATGGTATAAACTGGCAGTATCACCATCGTTTTTGTGCTGGATGACGACATTCAATCAATGCTGCCCGATAGTGTCTCAAATTAGTTGATTCAGATCTACGATCGAGCAAATGCACCACCAAAATAGAATATGGTTGTATGATATGGGATACTTCAAAACCAGACCTATGACTATCAACTACTAAACCCTCCAGTCACCGATCAGATTTAGTACAAATAAGCACAAGCTCTAGAATTCGAACAGGCCAATATTGTACTAATGGCTGGATACAAGAATGGTGGATACATGACTTGCCGTAACAGGATTAAGAAGTGCTTCTTTGTTGACCCTAACATGCTAACATCGATGCGAACATAGAAAATCTTTACCGCATTCCAATCCACCCTACAGCCAATCCAGCCAGAACAATTGAAAAAACAAGACAAGCACAATCCCGGTACCAAGAACTCCAAAGCAGACCCTCAAAAAGATACGGAATTGTCAGTAACCATGCATACAATGGTATTCGTGTAAGTTCGTATGCTATGGAGCTGCGGTTGGCTACTGCCACACCCAAGGTGGAGGTTCTGTATGCCCTGCACCATGGCTCACAGATTACCATGCACCATGTTGCTGCTTTGCTCTGCAAATCAGTCGGTGCTCGCTCTGCGCGTTGCAAATTTGTCGCGGCGCATCCAGATTTCACGCCCCTTCAAAGTCGAGCCATTGAACATATCCAGACAACAATCTGCCTCTTGCTGTGTCTTAAACAGCACTGTGCCATACCCTTTCCCTCTTCCATTGGATCCCTTCGGGACTTCACACCTGACAATGGTGCCTGCTTTTTGAAGATGGTCTCGAAGTTCCTTCCAGCTGACGTCATATGGAAGATTGCGTACGTGAATACCTCGTGGTTCCGTTACTACCGCCCCATTGCTGAGGTTAATAGGAAGCCCACCGGTCATAGGGACAACGGTATGCGGTGACGGCTCAATCCAGTTATTTGAATGGTCAAGGAGAACAGGAAAGCTTTCCGGAGGTATATTTCCAGGCAATTTCATGGGAGCAAAATCATACTGGTACCCTTGGTTTAGCCCATACATGGGCGGCGTGAAGAAGTTCATGGTTGGTACCAATTGGGGCATATGGGTTGCGTAGTTTCCTCTATAGCAACTCCCGCTGTGATAAGACACAGACAGAGCCTGTGGAGGCCCATATTGAACGCTCCCCTGAAACGCAGGCCATGGGTGGTATTCTCCATCCGATTGAATTGGTGGGGGCTGGTATGCTGGAGGTTCAATAGATGGTTGTGAGAAGGACGTCCGAGAAATCGAAGGCGAAGATGAAGCTGGTGTCGGAGTGGATACTTTGGGACATTTCCCAGTAGAATCCGCCGTTGGACAAACATCGTGCTCGTTGCCGAGTTTGGCCATCAGCGCTCTCCCTTCCCATTCGTGTCCGTCAAGTTGGTCTGCAATATCAACCATCGGATGTCAGGAACCAGCTGTATAGAAAGCTAGAGGAGGGCTGGATTACGAATGACACGTAGGGCTTCATCTCTTCCCCTCACACGAACAAATCCAAATCCTCTCGATCTACCATCCGGAGCCAGATAAACCTCTGCGCGTTCAACAGCTTTGCTGTACTTTCGCACCAAATCTTTGAGATCTTGCCACCTGCATTTCCAAGGAATCTAGCCACTGTTAGCTGGAGAACAGAGTAATACTCTTTGATGGGCTTACGTTTCCGACGAGTATGTAATACTGGTCTGTCCGCGTCCCACTGCGTTGCATCACTGCTTGGCCCATCATGAGATTAATTTCAAGTCCGTGAGTATTTAGGTCTGGAGGTGAGCTGATAGGGTCTTGAAAGCATTGGTGGCAGAAAGGTTGTTATATGCTAATATGTTACCTCCGGTTGTGGGTAGGCCAAATTTTCAAATAACACTGGCTTTTCCGGCGAGTTCACAGAAATAAATAAAAAAGCAATTCTGTGTCACACTTAGCACAAAATGCTCCAGCTTTTGGCCCCAGCGGTGAGGACGTGGCGGTATAACCGCCCGACACTACTACTAGAGATTTATCACGGGGGGATATTTCAAAAGCAACCAGCAGTCGGTCTCCACTAGCCGGCGATTTTAAGGGTTTCCAAGCATCGAGATGAACTCCGCGTGGTTATTTCCCATGACTTACGCACAGGAAATCATGATCATTGTTCCAGCGATCTTTGCCTCAAGACTAGTAACTACGATCGGATAAGGAACTTATCGTATCTCTTCTTTGCAATTACCTTCCTTCTTATCTCATTTAAAACATCTACATAAATATGACATATCAGTAGCTGATCCGCTATGGGGCTATTGTTGATATGGCTGCTTAGGAAAGGTTTCCACCACGTCTGTCAGAGTTTAACCGCATCAAACAGGTACCTCTGTAGTTCCAAATTTTATTTTGCAAACAGCTAATTGTATACACATGTAGAGCACCGGCAGCTGCAGGCTTGAGGGAACAAGTTTGTAATGGTGTTTGATAGGAATACTACTGGGATTGGATCCATGGAGCTCCGGAGAAACCAGAGTGCATTTTGAAGTATCACTCTGACGTATTAACACCAAAGATACCTGATTAGTAGTATCTACATTACTACTTCAAACCCCAGCCCCAAGTACAACGGCCTGCAACTTAGGAATGCGCAATCTAGATAGATCGACGTTTCTACCTCCGATACGAATGTTCCCATCAACCTGGGTTTCAGAATCTAATCACAATCTTCCTTATTTCTCCGGATGCCTCGTATGTGTTACAGCCAGAAGCCGGCAGATTGTGTTACAATCGTAGACAGCACCACTTGCTACTATTTTATGTGGGAGGCACAAGTCGCCCTAGCTAGGTTCTACGCTATGGAAATTGAAGCAACAATTTATAATGAATGCCAGTACAGGTTGCATCTCAGCTGCGGGAAATTCTCCTACGTTATCTTTCTACATCGCACCAAGGTTGTATTATTGCACTTGACCAGTCACTATGTACAGGAGTTAAAACTCTCGGCCAAAGTAACAAAATTTTCCCCTTTCTGCTGGGAACTCAAGAGGAAACTAGGCTGTCAACCCCGCCCGTGGCGTTAACCACAGTATGTGTCTTATTGGCTGCACGACATACCTCGCCATCACCCTAATTGGCAATGTTAGCGTCTAGAGGCAAGGTGTGGCTAAAAAATATTTCTGCAATTGCCTCACACCAACTCGTCGATTTAGATTGAACTTTCCCGGCACGGGTCTATCAAACTCGTGGAAATTGAGACATGCTCCTGCATGGCAGCCGTCGGTGAGAGCCTCTCCCCAACTAAGAGTCCATGATGCTCCTACCGTACGCCCCGGAAGATGTACTGTCTCATTTTTATTGGCGTCTTATACTTTTCAACAGCTTCCGCCAGCGAGAGAAGCGCTCTGGAGCTTCCGCTGGCCATATGTAGCCATGACCGGGCAGGTATAGCAGCAGTCGATCGAGACGGTATACCAACCACCCTGGCTAACCTTTCGCTCCCATGAAACTCTAGATCATGTGCCGAAGTAATTCGATCCGTTTATCTACGTCATTAATAATGGCATCGTGAACTCTTAGCTAGCTCTCCCTATGAAACAACTTCCTTGGGCACAGTGTACCACACGTCATGCTATTGGATGGGCTACCATACTGCGCCGACCTCTTCAGTAACGTCGGCTAGATCCTGCGTCGCACAAATTCACTAGACAGTATTCTCCTCTACACTGAGCTACGGCTCTGGTGAGATGAATCGGACAACGAGACGCGAGAAGCCGGGATTCCTATTGGCTGATACTCATTGTCTTGTCCCCAAAAATAGAGAGCCGGCCTACCCTAAACCGGGCCGGATGTTTATATCACATTTTAAGTGCATATTTTATGCAATTTGCAATTGTATCCAGTGTTCAATCGCATGTATCAGAAATTAATACATGCATCCGCCACTGTGAAAACGGCTGTGGCTGCAGCTGCTCTGGTCATACATATTCGCCATCCTTGCCCATTGTCAACGTGTTCTTCCATAGGCGACCAGGAAGGCAAGTTTGCCATGACGACTTGACGCGGGCCATGAATACTGTAGGGGCTGCAAGCTGAGTTTGCTCAACAAAGTGCACTTCGTAGGAGAGAGACAGAGAAGTGCTTTGTTCTTCTATCAAGTACGCAACTACGTGCTGTTCTAGCGTAAGTACTATCCTTCTCCTTTTGCTGATATATAAAACTCTGGTAGTGACGAGGAATTCTTGATAGCTCTGCTGTCGTTCGTCATAAGTAGTTACTGGCGACTATGGATGGGTAACAATCGCTCGTGCAAGCCGTTGCCGGGAAATTTTGGGATCTGCACTACCAAACGCACGACATAAATAGATTGATCCTTTTGAACCTGCATAACAGTGGCAACTGGGCAAAATACAAATACTGCTAAGACGGCAATTAATACCAGAGGATGCAGCTACCCGCGCCGGTCTGTTCAATAGGACAAACCATAGAATTGTGAACCCCGCTTCCACTGGGCTTTGGGGTTTCGTCTGGAATTTCATGCATGATGCTCAACAGTTTGTCTGCTCTGGTTAGGCTGAATGATATTGGCCTCAATTGTGGTGGATGCATATAAAATGGACACAGTGGTTTGACGTCTGTTATGATACAAACTGCCGGCTGGCTTTCGAGAGCTAAACTATGAGTACTCAACTGGATTTAGCTTAGGCAGTATTGAACTTCAGGCTCAGAGTGTTTGTCTGTGGGTAGTTGTAGAGTTAACTCTCATTTCGTTCGATGCGACAAATCACTCGAGCGGCAGCTAAATGCAACAACTTAGAGTTTGTAAACATTGTAGGCTTGACGCCACCCCTTACCAGCACGCAATCAAGAGCAAGTTCACCTCCTCTCCCGGGCTATTGGGCAGTTCGAAGAATGATTTGTTCTGCCATCGTCCTTCGCTGCTGGTTATTGAACTTCACTTGAAGCTTTGATAACCTCAATTTTCGTCAATATTAGCTATGAATGGTATTTCCTACACGCTCGGTATTGTTAGATTTGTTGCTGCTTCTCTCTTGGTATAGCGATCAATTAGGTTAGCTAATAAGATGTGTTCTGTCCGATTGACGAACCACGCTGGTTCGCGAATTTAGGCCCGTTCGCGAACTTGTGGCCAGTTTGCAAACTGGATGGCCGAAATGCGAACTCCTTAAGATATGAAGTAAATTGGATCAAATTTATAACTACAACTCACTAGTTAAGTATATATGCAGATGTAATTCAACCTAGCTGCTTCTTCATTCAGCTCTGCATTCATATCATTCTACACCAACAGAAGAACCAAAATCGCCAACAGAAGAACACAGGAAGAATACTCAAAATGCAGAAGTGACAGTGAGAAGTGAGGGGAAGGATAAAAGCCCGACAAGTAAGCATACATAAGAAGTGTTATTTAGAATGCTCTGTTTTCGTCCCTCGGTCAAAGCTCCTTGCAAGCGACAAGATTTAGGGGCAATTTAGAGAGCCCATATAGGAAAGCATCTCGTTAGAAACATGTGTTGAGTTCGCCAAAAAGGACCAGTTCGCGATGACAGGTTCCTCAGCCGGACGGAACAGATGTCTTTGAAAGCTATCACATACTAAGAATCAACTAAGCATATTAACACACCAAACGGCAACAACTCTGACAAAACCGAGCGTGTAGGGATCGGTGTTCAAACACACAATTCCAGCTCTATTTTTATTTTCTTCTCGTGATAACCGGCAACGAAATATAACCAAATTTTCTGTTTGGCTTTTGCTTGTAAGGAGTGGATAGAGGGACGTGCACGGTAGCAACTGGGTAAGATTCTTGTATTTCGTACTTTTGAGGGATTAATGCAATAGTTCAAGGCGGAAGAGATGGAAGGAGATGGAAGCGGGTATCATCGACCTCGCCGTGGCAAATTCTCCTCGGTCCTCCTCCGAGAAATAGCCATCCTCTTCCCCTGTTTAACCCATCCCTAAAGCTTCGCCTTGACTTCGTCCAGTGCATCGGGCTCACATGGGTTCTGCCGCTGAACATGCGGGGATAGGTCAAACCTCTCTTGAAACCGGCTCCCAGTAGCGACAACCCTCGTGGCTCCTAGTCTGTAGGTGGCAGCACTTACATATACCGTTTCAGGACGGCGCAATTCATTTTTAATCCATTCTACTCGGCTAAGGTGCTGGGCTATCTGTAGAAAAGACCTTTGAGTAGCGTCTTCTAGCGATAGGAGGAGACAAAAAGCAATACCTCCTCTAGTTCCTCTAGTACTTGCATCAGAGCAGGCAGGTTATTGTGGTTTTCCGAATGGGATCCAGGATTGATCGGGAGAGTGCCTTCAAAGTCTGTTGGGCACCAGTGATTACCGTATACGTATGCTACAATAACAGTCAGAGTGAGACATGCGAATTCTGAGAGTAGACGAGACTGACACCCATGAAAGTGTAGCTTAAAGCTGGACCTACGAGATAACAAAGCGGGAGGAGGTTGCGAGATAGAGGGGTGTGGACCAAATTCCCGCGGTGCACAAACATATACAAACCCAACGTTGGATAGCGAGGCGGGTCAACCGAAGGGCGCAGACTCTCCTCGCCCACGGCATTGCAACCGAGATCCACTGGGTCCCGGGACACTCCGGTATCCCCGGAAACGAAGAAGCAGACCGTCAGGCGAACTTAGCCCGAGATGGAAGCGGAAGCACGGTGAGAGAGCGGCCATACACCTCGGCCTCGAATAGAGCTAGACGAATCTCCGAGGGAAGGTCAGCAGCCAAGGCGAAGTGGGAGGCCGACAAGTGCAGCAAGCACTTCAGTTACAGACTCAAGGGCAAGGCGGGGACCAAGAGACCTATCCCGATGACAAGCGTGAAATCGCTGGCTGCTAGGTTCTACCGACTAAAGTGCAGGCATGCACCCACTGGAGTCTACCTAAAACGATTCGGCCACCGAGATGACGACAAATGCTGGTGGTGTGAAGGGACAGTGTCCCAGACGCGGGAGCACCTCTTCCGCCACTGCAGCCGGTGGAGAGACCAGCAGAAAGTGCTCTGGAAAGCGGTGGGAAAGGTGACAGGCTGAAAAGCAGGTAGATGCCGACACGTGTAGGTCTCTGAGCTGTTTTCCATGGAAGAATGCGATCAAGCGGTGATGGACTTCCTGGCGGCTACTGAAGTCGGGAAGTTCCCGCCCAAATGAATGGCGGTATGGAGCGGGCGCAGAGCTCAGAGCTCAGGTGCGGGGGGCGGCGGCAACGGGTTTATATCTTTATATCTTTCTATTCTTTTATCTTTCATTTGTCAGCGGGGACGAAGGGTAGCAGGGGGGGGAGCTCCGCCATCTAGCCGGCTCGCCCGGAGGCGGAGGGGGTTATTCAGGTCCTGTCATACTCTAGTAAGAGTGAATACAGTATGATTAAACAACAACAACCCAACGTTGGATGGGCGTGCATTGTGATGATTTACGGAATGAGTGGAGAAGTAAATAGATAGTGCACCTTGGTGGCTAGAGCAAGATCTATTGTGTTTTATGGGTTGGCTGTTCGTCATGTCATTGAAAGAACGTATATCTACCTTTCAGTTTTTTGTGTATGTGTCTGATAAGGGAAGGAATTTGATAGGTTGAAATACAAGGAAAAGGCCCACCACGCGAAGGTCACGAGAGATATTGTTTATACTATTAAGTAGTGAGAGAGGGCGGCACATCTCGCTATGGAAATAATGCTTTTCCCTGACTCAAATGGAGGTTAGGGACAAATGACGTTATGGGGTCTAGGTTCACACTATGCGTTTAGTAGCACTTGAGACCTAACTTCTTTGAACTATACACAATGCATTTCCAGCAGCCATAGCTGAGAAACTATACACCCAGTGACATCAACGAACGGGATGGTATATAGAACACTGACCTCACAAATCACTGAACGGAAAGATGATCACGATCGAGCATGAGTTGGTGAAGGCCTTACGGAAGCTTCGAAGAAACACACCTTACTACCCTTGAAAGTGGCCTTTTTTTTCTTTCTGGAGACTTAAGACCTACCAACAAACCCCCGCCACCATTTTTTACGTCGACATATCAACATACAATACCACCAAACTCCCTAAATTGCCGCTATGCGTCTCCGCAACAATTTAGCCCTTATCTTCGCCTTTTTAGCTTCCGCTGCTTCTTCCAGAGGTTTCGGCGGGTCGAGAGGCAAAGGTGTCATCACCTTTGAGTCGGGTGCGACAATTACCACAACCCAGTACGGCGAGGTCCTCACCCTTCCCGACACCTTCGATATTTCCTATCCAGCCTTCAACATCACCCGTCTTCTCGAATTACATGCGACCAACGAGACTATCCCGCAGCTTCCCGGTATTCCACCCCCCTCTAATACTCCCGCATCGGCAATGCTCCCCAAGGGTGTTGCCCACTGCGAAACTTCCGGAGGGAGCCCAAACCAAATGGACGTCTACGTTATCTCCAGCAAGTTGGACCATCTCCCCGATAACCAATGGTGCTGCACTGGACCGAGCAAGTGTACCATAATGATGTACTGGTTTACCGCAGGTAGCGATATCTGTAACTGGAAAAGTCACAATAAATGCATTCACTGTGATGCTGCCTCTGCTGGGCTGTATCTTATTGCGAACAAGTGCGCAAAGAATGGGAAAGCGGGCGGATTTGTGAGGTGAGTTATCCGAGTGCAATGCAGTAAAGAGATCTCCATCGCTGACAGCGGAGAAGGTTTGGAAGCGAAGTTGATGTCAATGTGTATCGCGTCTAAGGAGGAAAGATCGACAGATCGGTGTCGAAGTCAATCTTCCTGTCCTGTATCATTATCTTTACATGATATGTGGTGCGAGGACGTGATGCCAGGTCACAGTTCCGAATATTAGCGTATATATACGGATACAATAAATGAGGCACCCTCTGGTTAGTTCCCGTACATCACTTTGTTGCTAATGGCGATGGTGGTAACCGCACAAACCGCGCTTGTCTACTCTGGTAGAGGAAGATGTTTATATAAAGATCCACCCTTCACTTACCACAAACACCTCTAAAATATGGATGATGACATCTGGGTGTTGACGGAAATACGGCTTTCGCCCGAGAGCATCGACGGGCATCGTGTCATTGCCTGGCTATTACGTGGGCTGCCATTCTCAGTATAGTGTCTTAATATCGTGTACTTAAACTTTTTCCTTTCTCTTCTCGCTCTTGAGAATTCAGACGATTGACGAGTTCTCCGCGCATACTACAACATCCGCGTGTCAACACCGGGGCGAACAACACCTTGCATTTTCTTGGAGCCTATCGTATACCTCGTTGGCTTTCGTATTTTCAACGCCGATATTGCTCAATACCCAATCTTCAAGCTAATGATATCGTAGGCAGTTTAACTCGTTCTCCTAGACTTACTATTCGTGAGCTGGTTCTGCCTCATCATGGACTTCACAGAGGTGCTTTTCGAAGGCTTTTTGCTTTTCTCCATATAAGCCTCAAATGAGCTGTTACTTCAAGAGCGGTAGGTGTCTTGGTTGTTAGGTAGCTGGTACTCGAGTAGACGGTTGTCTATAGTTTCTCACTCGGTCATGAAACGTGCTTAGGGTCTAAGCACGTCAACCCACTGGGCTATGTATATTGTGGTTATAATAAGTAGACGGCTATATTTTGCGAGCGCGTAGCCGACTACAGCTACAAGTTACTCCGAAAACGCCTTAAACAGAGAACCCGGAACCCCTCATTAATATGCGCTATCTGCGACTTACAACTACCTAAGCACTACCTACAACTATACCTAATCTTTGAAGTATTTCTTCAAAAAGTTCAACTCAATCTTGAGCAATTCGGCCTTCAACTTCTTATCCGTGAAGTGCTGCCAATGGTCGGTCTCCAACTCATGCCACTTCTTCGGTTCCTTTGCCAAATCGAATGCCCCCTCCTGGTCCTCCATAACGGCGTTGACATCTTTCTTTCCAACTACCATCAGCAACGGGGTTGGCGATAAACTGCTGAGAGATGCCTCAGGAACATAGTCCATTCCATCGAAGACACTTTGCAGCGTCACCCGATTCTGCCATCTCATGACGTTTGCGGTCGTAAAAAAGTCATACGCCTCCTTAGTACCAAGTAACGCGAACTCCGTTTCAGGGTGTTGAGTGATGACCGGGATATATTGTGGCGCTTTGCCGGCTATTCTCTTTGCGCGGTCTGCCCAGATCATTGCACTGAGTATATCAAGCGCCGCAGGATTTTTTTTGAGGATCCGGTCGCGAGCTTTGTATCCACTGACGATTGGACACACGGCGAGGACTGCCTTGACGCGGCGGTCGGAAGCGGCCGCTACAATGCTATGGCCACCGGAGTAGGAGAAGCCCCAGAGAGCTAGTTTTGAGGCATTGAAGGTACCCGGGAAAGGAAAGAACGCAGTGGTGACAAATGTAATGGCATCGTGGAGATCTGAAATTTGTGTGTATGGGACTATGTCTTGCGAGTATGCGGGGCGTTGGTCGTAGATAAAGGCGGCGTAACCAGCAGCTTGAAAGGCTGCTGCGATGACATCAAGATAGTGCTCGATAAGCAAAGTGATGCCATGGGTGAGGACGATTATTGGGGATGTTGCGGCAGCAGGGTAGAAGAAGCCGTTGAGGGAGGTTCCATCAATTGTGTGGAATGAGACAGCGTGACGAATGGGGGACGTAGAGTTGTCGGCCATCGTGTGGGAATTGTGCGAGGAACAAAACGGGACAACAAAGTACTCAGAGAGACTTTATAGAGGACGAGCGGGGATATTAGCAGCGGTCATATGTTTTGGGGGCTGACCGCATCCAAGCTATAAGCTTAGTTGGGAATTACAGTTGCCCATTTTGAAGAATAATAACTTACTATCTGGGCGCCTAATTCCGAGCCGTTGGGTTAGAGGAGACATTTCATATCGCAGTAGATCGCGTCACAATCACATTGCCGACATCGCCATAGCAGGGTTTCGCTGGGGTCCCGATTCAGCGCAAGGGTGTGGATACTAAGTATACAAAGATGAAGAAACCTCGGAATTCCGGAACGATTGCCGGGTGGAAGAATCGGATGGGGATATCAGCAAAGGATCTCTAAATTTTCTTCAGCATTAGCACCAAGCCGAAGTCGACCGTTGAGCTACTCTATCAAACACCTTTATGGCGTTGGGCCTAATAAGAATAGATTGGAAGATAATTAATTCTAGGCTCGAGGAGCTGATGTTGCACATACTCTACATGGCGCGTCTGCAGCAGGTCTCTACTTTATTTGTGGGAGGACGGTGCCACTCCGCATATGCGGGCGTCAAGGATACTTCTATACCAGCGATCTTTGTACATGCATATTGCAACTTTGCGACCCCATTATGCATATATGCAGATATAGAGTAGAATGTCAGGAGATACTAAAGGCTAATCTTCCCCTCACGTTGGTCTTTAGTTTGAAGGGCAAGAAAAAAGGGGGGTAAATTTGGGCATTAAGCAAGGCTCAACGCCTGGTGTGGTGCCCGCGCTACCACATGCCTCAATTTTCCTCAGTTCCAGAGGTTTCTTTTAACTGGTTATCATCAGTTGCGTACTTGTAAGTCGGATCTTGCCACAGTCAAGTAGTAGGCAGATTCAAATCCTCGAGTCATACAAGAATAGCATTTGAACTGCAAGCGTGCAGTTTGTTTGTTTGTTTGTAATCATATTGCATTCGGCCGCTAGTGGCCATGGCATATATCCCATACACATTTCCTCCCCGCTTCTTCCGTAACATAAAGAAACAAAAGCAAAGTCGCAAGTCCTCTTCCCCCAACACAAAGAAAACCGCCGAAAACAACAACATCAACTTTTACACCCCCCCATCACTCAACTCCTCGTGATCTGAGTTCTCCGCCTCCTCCGCCACTCCGCTAATTCTGCCAACATCTGTCAAACAAAGAAAATCTAACAGTGCCTGCCAACATTTTTCCTCCGCAAAAACAAGAGACATCGGCAAACTGATCTTCGGCTTTTTCATCACTTTTTCCACACCCTCATACCCCTCTTCCCCCTCTTGCCCGTCAACCCAAAGCCTCTTCTGTTCTCGTTTCCATCTTTTGCACCACTTAAAAAGGTGGTCTCTTGTCTGATATTCGTGCCCACACCACCAGCACTTCATATCTCTTCTTTTTCCGATGTGCATTAAGTATTTCCCCATAAGAGCATGCCCTGTCTTAAGTTGATAAAACCTCGCCGCAATCAATTTTTGGGATTTCATCACCTCACTGTTACCCCCCATCTTCACCAAATCATACCGGTAACTATGCCTCGATTTCCCTCCCATCTCTTTTATTTCTTTTTTACTTTCTTCCGATTTCGTCTCCGTTAATCGTCGACCAATGTGAGCAAAAGATATATAATTTAAATAAGGTAGCGGATTTTGCGTTTTGGTATGACTCCCGCAATGCTTATACGCCGCTTTCGTTGCTTGTTGGTCCGCTTTTTCGTTGCCTTCCACACCCTTATGCGCGGGTACCCATCGGTATTCCACTTTAATGTGCTTATCAGTCAACTCGCTTTCCCAATTCATCGTTCGTAACGCCAGTACCTGTCCTGGTCCCGGTTCGTCCGATTGTATTCTTCGTAAAGCCGCTTGGGAGTCCGTAAAAATCGTTACTCTCCTCACTTCTTTCCTTCCGCAAATCTCATCCGCAATTTTCACTGCTTCAGACATCGCGTATATTTCTGCGTCGAACGCTTCCTTCTGTCGGCCTAGGTGTACCCTCCTCTTATTCCACCTTTCCTCTTTCCATACCACTGCACACCCTACCCACTCATCTTCTTTTCTCGATCCATCAGTCCAAAGAACAAGCCCCTCTCTTTCTCTCTTTGCTTCTTCTAAAGCCTGTTCTTCCTCCTGAATTATCACTTGGCCATTCAGCCTCTTCTTGACTTCTGGTAACGTGGTCCGCTCATAAAATCTCCTCTCCAAGGGGTAATCCTCCGGGATCAACTCATCAATCCCCTCCACCCTCCTAACCACATTTCCTTCCGTCTCTATCATTTTCCCTCCGCCTGCAGCATCGGGCATCATCATTTGCCTCATCTTATACCGCCTAACTCGGTTATTAAGAATCGCCTTCGCCAGTCTAAGTCCAGCGTCATTCATCAGAGCTCCTTGAGGTGTCGTTCGAAAGCATCCAGTTACCCTTCTGCCTTGTTCGTTCAAAATTTGTTGTACCTCTTGCGCTCTATTTTTCTGTCCCTTCCACCACAACTCAGCCCTGTATAAAGCAACGGCCTGTACTGCAGCGATCTGAATTGTTTGGCATCCTTCCGGGCTTAATCCTTTCTTCGTCATCAAGGATCGCACCCTATTCTGAGCTCTTCTTGCCTTTGCAAAAATCTTTTTTGTGTGATCATTCAGGGTAAGCATACTATCCAGCCATACCCCCAGCCACCTTGTCGCTTCTTTATTATATGGAACCTCATGATTTCTGACCCTTATCTTGGCCTTCATCTTTAGTTCCTTATTGCTTCTCCTTCGAGTAAACAATATCGCTTTGGTTTTTTCGATGTCAAACTGACAGGTGTTTTCCTTCGCCCAAATCTGTCCTTCCCTGGCGCATCCCTCCAGTCGTTGTGTGCATTCCCCCACATCCCCGCCTTCTACCACCCATGCCACATCATCGACAAAAGATATACCCTCACTTCCGCACTTTCTCTCTTTTTCTTCAATTCTGCCGAACAACCCCGAAAGGTATATAACAAAAAGTACTGGCGACACTGGCGACCCCTGTGGAACTCCCGTTTCCACATCCATACTGTCTTCCTCCTTTCCATCTATCGACATAATCACTTTTCTTTCTTTCATAAAGCTTTCCACCCACCTCACCAGGTCGGCTTCAAACCCCATTTCTTCCATTCTTTGTATCAAGTTCCCCTTTCCCACATGCGGAAAGGCTCCCTTAACATCCATCAACAATACCGCCGCAGTATTCCCTCTCCCCCACACTTCTTCTACTCTCTTCATTAACCTTCCAACTGCGTCAACTGCCGATCTTCTCTTTCTGCACCCAAACTGTCCATCGTACAGTAACTGCCTTCGCTTACACTCCTCTGCTATTGCGTTTGCTGCTACCTTCTCAACCACTTTTCCCAGACAATTCAACAATGTAATCACCCTATATGCTTTGGCGACTCCGTAATCTGGCTTATTCGGCTTCGGTATAACCACTCCCCTCGCTTCCTTCCAAGCTCGTGGATGTATCCCTACCCTAAATGTCATTTTAACGATCGCAATTATTCTCGGAGCATCCCACTCCCACAATAATCTAATCGCCTTAAACCCCAGTCTGTCCGGACCAGGAGCCTTCTTAACTGATTGATCGAACAGAGCCAATCGGATGTTCTCATCAGTAATTTTCTTCCACATTTCTCCTCCCTCTTCTTGGGCCCTTCTCTCAATGCCCTTCAAAGGCTTCGGGAATGCTTCTTCTTTAATCAGCTCTGCCTTGTCTTCCCAGGATTCCGCCACTACTCCCTCCCTGGATTTCAAGGCTTTCGTCGTCTGCTGACCCCCCGGTTTTGTATACCTCAGTGCCTGCCATATCTGATCTTTAGTGGCCGAAGATAAGAAATCTTGCCACATCTTCGTTTTTGACTATCGGATTATTCTTCGGAGGTTGCTTCGCTGCTTCTTAAACTGTTTCTGCATCGCTTCCCCCCTTCTTCTGGCCCTCTTTAGCGAGCCCAAAATTCTTCTGTTTTCTGCGATCTCCTCATTCCACCACCTCTTAGATCTCGCACAAACTTTAACTTTTTTGCAGTACCTATTGAGATGATTAACAAAATTCCGCTGTATCCACTCAGCCTCCTTCTGTAATTCTTCTCCACTGCTATTCTCGGTTTCAACGGGTCTCCCTGAGCTCTTGTCCTTCCAATATTTTTCTGCTTTTTCATAATTTTCTTTTTCCCCCTCCGACTTGAGCCCATCGATATCCCATCCTGTAACCTTTCTCGATACTTTGGCTCCTTCCCCTTCATCCCATCTTAGGTGGGCACACACAATTGCATGATCCGAAGTAGTTGCCAAATCTGTAGCTATCTCCAAATTATCGGCCATCCCGGCTTTAGTTATGAAGAAATCTATTAGCGACGTCGAAACTTCGCCACTTCTCATACTCGTATGGGTTGCTTCTCCATCGGTAACATCCGTCAATTCGTACTCATCCATAAGATTCGTTAGAAAGACTTCATCTCTTTTTGGTGGGCATTCCGGGTCCCATCTATCACTGTGAGCATTCCAATCTCCTCCTAACAGGATCTTGTTCCGCCCCATAATCTCTCTCCATCTTGCCGTCTGTGCTGGTCTGCCTTGGCTTCTCACCCCCTCCACCTGCCTCAGCTGATCATACACATTCACCAATCTCATTTCTCTCCCCGAGGGATATTTTATATCAAACACCTGTACATCTTGGTCTCCCCCCATATCCACTTCCGAAAATTCCAGGTGCATATCTCTTCGTATCGCGCTCATTGTTCTTCCTCCCCTGACCAACCTATATCCTGGGTGACTGATGTTGTATCCCTCTTTCTCCACCACCGGTTCTTGCATCATCACAACATCAGCCCCCAAACAATTCCCTTTTCCAACGCAATCATCGTCGCATCATACCCCCTCCCACAATTGTGCATTATGCACTTCACCATTGCGTCATGGGGGGTTTTGGGATCCCTGCGCTAGAGCTTTGCTCGGATATCGCTTGTATTGAAACAACTTGAACTTCCGGCTCCTTTCCTGGCTGCTCGTCTGATGGAGCTTTCTTCTCGGCTTCTGCTGTGGAAGGTCCCCCATCCTCAACTTGATCCGGCTTCTTCTGCTGATCTGTAGTCACATTTCGGTGTTCACCCTCTCTCTCCTTCCAGGTTCGCCTTTCTTCCCTCGCGGTCTTAATGGCTTCCTGTTTCTTAACACAAACATTGGCCTTCGCGATATGATTTCCCTTGCAGTTGACGCACTTGTCAACGTTATAGGAACAGTTCTGTCCTGCATTAGCCTTGCAACCTACCACGTTGCACTTATGATCCTTCGTCAAATGCCTTTCCGCACACAACATACACGCCGGCATCTTCAAAGACCCACATGTCGCCTCAACATGTCCCCATCTGCTGCAGACTCCACAAAAGGAATCGGGTCCAGCGGTCATAAACCTCTCCACATCATACTTTACCCCCGCTGCTTATACCCCTCCTTTCAAAACTCTTTCGGCCATTTTACTCCCCTTGACCGCAAACACAACCGACGATGCTTTCTTCCCCTCCGTCTTCTTCTTCTGCACATCCTTTGGTCCTCCAATCCAGCTAATGGCGAGGGGCAACACCACCCCCTCATTCTCAGCCTGTAACTCTTGTCTCAACTTCTCCAGCCCTCCTCCCGTCTTCTTCCCCACATATCTATCGAAGTTGACACCATGCATTTTCACTCTTTCCCAGAGTTCGTTTGTCTCGATGTCCACGATTCCCGCGTCCACCCTTCTCGCCGCCTTGATCACAATTTCCCTGTACCTAATCAGCATCTCGGCCGTTGCTCCAGGGGTCGTGATTGTTGACAAGCATCCTCGCGTATTCTTCGTAATACCTTGGATGCGCACAAAATGTGGGACCTTCGCCTCGAAAAGTGCTCTATTCACCTCTGATGCAATATCCAAATCTTTCTTCTAAGAAAGTGGGAGTCCATTATTTCTTTTAAAAGTGACTCTCCTTTTCTCCATCGAATTCTGTCCTGGGGGGACCGGCCTCAACTCCTCTTTCCTCTGTTGCTGCCTCTTCACCTCAGTGAAGCCCTCCCCCTTCTTCTTATTTTCCCCTTGACGTTGCTGCTGCTGTCGTTGCTTGGGTTGTTTCTTTGGTGGTGCAGGTGCCGCTGCTCGCTGCGCCCACGTCTCCTTCTTCTCCTGTTCCGGTTTCTTTCCTTCCGGCTTCTTTTCGGTCGGCTTCTTAACCTCCGGCTTCTTAGTCCCAGCCTTTGGTCCCTTTGGTATCTCCTTTACCTCCGGTTTTTTCGCCTCCTTCTTCTTCTGTTGTGGCACCGCTGGCACCACCGGCTTCTTCTTCAGAATTGTAACCTGTCCCACCTCCAGACGCGGAAACTCCTGACTAACTCCTCCGGGTGCAATCACCGGCGCATGCTTGGATTGCTCCAACGCTGGCTCATCCACCTCCATTTCGGCCTGGATCGCTCTTTCCACCTTCCTATTCTCCTCCTCCGAAAAAGTTACTCCCGTCTCAAATTCAATAACGCTCATATCTTCCTCCTCAGGGGTGGCTTCTACCTGTTTCCCCCTTTGGATTTCATCCTTCTTCCGGCTTTCTTTCGCCATATTCTTGAACTTCTCAACCACCCTCTCGGTTAATTGGTCCACCATCTTTTCCATGCAAGCACTCATTGCATTTTCAATCGTCTTGGCCATATTCACCGGTGCTATCTTAGCCAACTTGTTCTCTATTTTGCTCAACCTGTCGTCAAGCTTCTCTACTCTCTCGCTTGCATATTCCCTTTCCAACTCAACCTCCGTTTGAATATTTTGAGCGATTTTCCTTATCGACATAACTCCCGCGTCGGTATGATTCTGTCTTGCTGCAACATGTTCGGCCTGCTCGCGACACCACGCTGCATACTTCACATCGTAATCTTCTCTTCCAACTATAAAATCCCTCAGCCCATTAGTGTTCCGAAGATACTCACCAATAAAAGCCTTCAGATTAGCTGGCTCCTTCTCATTCATCAACCGCTCTGCAGGCTTGGCCCAATCAGCCTCCAACTTTCTCCTGCTTGGCGTCTGCGGCATATTCGGGATTGGTTGTTTGGGCGTTACCGGCCTCCTAACTCCCTTCCCCTTATTGCGCTTTTTTCCCTTCTTCGTTGGCGTCATGTAGGGTTCCTCCTCCCTCCACTTGACCTCTGTCATCGCCTCATCGCTAACTTCGCTGTTGTCGCTAATTTCGAATTTTCTCGGAATGGGTGTGTAGACTTTCCGGGTCTCCTCCATCCCCCCCTCTTTTTCGTCATGCTGGCTGGTATTTTCCTCCGACTGAATATACCTCTGCGCGATAATTCCAGTGGTCGCCTTAGAAGTCAAAAAAGGATCCATGAGGAGCGCACTGGGTGGCATAGCTAAAATGCTGCCCTCGTAAACCGTCGATTTATTCGACATCGTAGTAGGTGGTGGTGAGGACAGCACTGATGACTCAATGCTGCCTACACTGCTGCTTCTGCTTCTCGTGACGCCCGTTATTCCCGTCTTTCCCGTCAGGTCGGAATATTCTCTCATGTCGCTCAGGTTGCTGGGGAGCCATCCTGACTCCACTCTGGAGGTCGCTTGGCTGTTCTCGCGTCTCCTCAAATCGTCTTCAATTCAGGCTTGGTGTAATCCCGTCTGAAACTTATCTTGTTCCTCTCCTGCCTTGAGCACTTCGTACTCCTGTGTTCCATGGAACTGTCGTAGTTTATCCTCTCTATCAAGTTGAGAGAGTTCATGTGCGATTTCGGATGTAGTTGCCATCTCCCCATCGCTGGAAAGTGGTCCCGTAATCGCATCGAGATGTCTATCGAGTACTGCCCCAATACCGCTGCTGGAAGTCTGAGATCCGGTGGATTCCTCAGCCAACATCTTGTCGAGTCTTTCCTTCGCCCTCTGGAAGGTTGATGTCTTTCTAGCTCCGAAGAGGCTCATCGTTTGCTGCTTCTAAGCGGTTGAAGTTCATTCAACTGAAAACCGAAGCAAAAATTTTCTCGCGATGTCAAACTTGATTGGATAAAATCGGTCTTGGCAAAACTAAAAGGTGGTGTGGTGTGTTGTCGGAGGTGTCCGCAAGCGCGCAGTTCACACCTGGTTGGTGAAATATTTTCTCTAATAACTGATAAACCAAGCGAAGTAAATTAATCAATATAGGGCTGGCATAGATAAGTACAGAACAGAAAATCGTTTAGAATTCTCATGCCCCCCCAGTAATGACGACTAAATTCAGCCGAGAGCGAGCTTGCGGGCGAGCGACTAGCCGAACTGGGCACAAAAAACATTTGGAAGCGTTGGTTTAATTAGCGGCTTTTGCGGATAGAGTGATATAGTAGAAAAAACTTGTACTTGCATAAGATCTCCTATTCTTATTCATGTGCTATAGATCTCCGTTAGAACCTCAATTATGCAAATCCCCTACCGCCGAGCACCAGAACGTCTGAGCCTACGGGCGGGCCGTCAATCAAGACTAGCAGCACCGCGCGCTCTTCTGCAGCCATATTGCGGTATGAGACATATCTGGGCTCCGTTGGGAATTTCAAATGGGGGGCTTTAGTGTTCGTCGTGGGGGGTCCTTACAAAGTTCTTCCTTTGTTCTAGTATAGGTGCCTGTATGCAATATCGCGTTAGCTATCATGTCGTATTGACCAAGCTCCTCGGAATAAGGGCTCTTCCAAAGGAAAGCAAACTAAGTTCTCCTGGCTTTGGGTTCTTTGTGGGTGATTCTTCGCTGCTTATGACTTCTTCTCCTTCCTTCCAACTTGCAAAAATGATATCGCCACCTGAACCTGACAATCATCTGTTTTTCCGATCCATATGTAGAGTACAAGATATTCCCATGCTTACTGACGCATTGGATTAACTTTTAAGTCTGCGGTCTATCCACTCATAATCCAACCCAACCCACGGGAACCGAGCTGCAGCAAGGAATAAGTAAGTGGCTGAGACCTGACCTTAGTTCGGGTAAGTTTCAGCCACGTGCTTGTTTTGGTTCTATATCCCAGCCCTCCGATCACAAGTAGCTGGACTGAAGTGTGCAGCGAGAGTTTAGATACGGATTGAGCAAAGAAACAACAAACAAATGGTCCTTCAATTCGAGATCGGGGTACAATAAGGATAGGACATACCCTCCCAAACGCAATAGCTGTGCTACCTCCGTCACAGGACAACTGCAGATGTACATATATGGTGAGGAATAGTAAGATTAATAGTAGAGTACAAATAACTGTTAAGGTTCGGATATCTATTTGCGGTTAGTGCAAGTAGCGACTCGAAGGTCGGGAGTGATTTCAGTGACTAGGGGCGGGAGGCCATGCTGATGGGAACCATGTTGGCGGGTCAGGTATTATTTTGCCCTCGGGACGTGGAATGTATAACGTACACTTTTTTCAACAAAGTTCACGGACCGTATCTATAACATATCAAATACCTAACATACCGCACTATGCGACCGTTTTCCTCGTACAATTCGGAGTGGACCTCAATCCGGTCACAAAAAACCATGTTACCGAGCCTCGTGCACATCATTGGATGAGGTCCCGAAATTCAGTCGGGACTCATCTATAAATTACTGCCTCGGGCAAAAACCCAACTAGACTTTGAGGTGCCCTGGGTGCTGTACCCACAGATGAGGTTCGTACGTTTTGTACATATCACTTACATTGCCAGTACACAGCAGAGTACAGAAGTGATCCCTGAGGAGAGTAAGACAAGATCTTACGGTCGTCATAGAAAGATTTTCCGGCTGTCCCAGTGAGCTTGCTAGCATGCTGTGGCCAACCAACTCTGCCTGCTCACCAAGCTGTCCCCTGACTCCTCCCCCACCTTCTGTTCGGCTGCCGTATAGCGTCTAAGCTTGTCCTCTACAAGGTTTCGGAAGGAAAGCTTCACACATAGCGTATATACACTAATCACCAGGTCACTTGTCCACCAAATACGACTGTTACACGTCATTTAGTTTTTGTACGCACACGGGGTCAGTTACAGCCGTACGGTTCACACCTGTGGGTATAGTTCTGTAGCGACGACGATGTTTCGGTGGTGTCACAGCTCAGTAAATATGGTAGATGAGAAATCTGTTATTTGCTAGTCACAGTCACGACGAGGCCGTCCGAATGCCCCAGGTCCGAACCCCATTTATCACATCACGCTTGAGACTTGGAATGGTGATTAGAATATAGGGTTAGCAGCAGGCCCACGCCCGACAGAATCTCCTGGAACCTGGCGCCCACCTTCTGGTTGACGAGCAGGAAATACCCCCAAATCACCCATCCCGGACATTTGGGGCCCGGTGGATGTGATGGACAGTAAGGTTTATGTTCCGTTGAGTGTCTATTCGTGGCCAGTAACGAATGAGAGAAGTTGGGGAGTGTATGGTTGATGTTTGGATAGATAAACTTGTAAAGGTTAGAATACAAGGTTTCACAGCGACGTTACAAAAGGTACCATATTTGGGTCGTACGATACATAGTGCTTTCGCTAGATTCAGTGTTTTGAGGGCCGTGAAACTGCTGAGTTACCCAGTCTGGCAATAACACTCCCTATCACTCGGTTTTTTGTGCAACACAAAAACGACGTGGGGAAAACCTGGCTTTCCCTTTTCCCTTCACAACCTCTACTAGACTGTCATCCGGTCCCATTTGACTTTGGAGAGAGCCAGAAGAGTGTATATGGTTTGCGGGGCTCTTTGTTTGGGCTCCGTTCCCGATAGAAAGACACGCCAAAGTTGAGGCTTGATGGTCTTAAGGGTTTGGGTTCGGGAGGGAAACGGAACCATTTATGGCCCGTGCCCGTACGCTCGGCGGAAGCGGTGACGTAAGAAACTCCGTTTGGCGAGGATAACTTGGGTTTTTGGGGCCTTAACAGGAAGCTGGTCAGAGTCTTATACTGCAGATTGTACTCTACCTAGATGCAAAGACTTTCGGTAAGATATAAGTCACCTTCCTTCCGTTGGAGTGGCGTGAGATGTGACAACGCGCTTCGGAGGCGTGGAGAGTTTGTAGGATACATAGTACTTGGCTGGCATGGAAGCCTGGGGCAGGAGAAGTGTTGGTGATTCGTCGTCATCTCATACTTGGTTTGTATTGTACACATATCCCTCGTAAGATCGTGCTACTTCTCGACCTGGCGAAGTAAGGTGTAAGAGATGAGGAGATTACTCCAACTGTGCAACGATTGTTGGACGACGTGCAGACTTCGTCGTTTGTGAACCCTGTGACCTACTCTAGAATAATGCCCGCATGTGTATCCCCAGTTTATGGCTATTATACTTGGTGTCTCTATGCGGGAAGTTCCTATCGACAGCCTCTCCCGGTCCCCCACCTACCAACTAGATGCCTTTAAACTTCGCCGATTCGATGTAATCATGCAGACCAACATGGCATACAAGCACTGTTGATATGAAATTGCATGTCTTGATATGTACCTGCCTACCTACTTTAGCCGTCGTCGAGATTAGCGTGGGGAATGAGTTTATTGGAATCACTTGATTGAGCACCAACTGTCGAGTTCTGGAGGTGTCGTGCGCAGCCCACGACTGGGCTTCATACTGTCCCTTTTGATATACTCGTTGTGTAAAGTTGTGGGCTATGCGTTGATTCTCGGCATTCCGGCAGGCTTGTGTTTGGGAACTCGGAAAATCCACACTCTTTTACAAGCTTTTACACAGAGATTCCTACCCCTCAATCCAGCACTCTTTTGGTGTCACGCACAGACAGAACCAGAAGGCTATTAGGCGACCACATTTCTTGGCTTCTCTCTACCCCCGGTTAGTAATTCTTCTGCGTACTTAGTTGGTGATGACGGGGATGCCTAGTGGTACGGCAAGGGCGGGTTACGCCGGATATCATGAGATCTCTCTAAAAGTACCGAGTAAGGCTTGGACCCCATTAAGCCGTCTGTGGATGGGGTGCTCATCCATGGCCATAGGCGCGATGGTTCCTGGTTCTGAATGGGATGCCTAACGCATGAAATGCTCCAACAAGGGAGTTTACAAAAGTCAAGATTATCCAATATAGAGAATCACGGCAGCTTATATGATGGTCAGATGTGTGATGAAGCAACAGGCACTACGGACAGATTATACTCTACCTCGTACAACCTAGTTAACGGCTACTAGAGCACCAAAGATCTTGGAACTGCCTTAACTCTAGCAGCCGATTTTATATGATGGCCATGGATGCTCCTTAAGCCAGAGCCCTTATTATTCACCGCCAAAAAACCTTTCTCTAACTTGGAGAGTTTTATTCACTCTATCCATTAGCAGTTATCCAAAAACCTAAGTAGTTAATAATGAATAGAAAAATTAATAGTCAAGGCAACTACAATCAGAGAGAATTCATCCTGTGTAACATGAAAATTTCAGATGTCCAGTGACCCCCATATACTAAGCAGAGTACTTTAGAAGAATCCCAGGCCGTGGAGTATGTTGTGTTGCAGAATACAAGTCGTACCTGGCCAATAGCTAATGCTGAGTGAGCTATGTGGCTCGATCTGGGTTTTAGTTTTCTCCGGTTGGAGAAGTTCTTTCCGTTCAGTTCCTGCTGACCGCCCCCAACCGCAGCGATTAGAGAACATCCGATATCCAGGAGTTGAACACAATATCCAAGCTGGAACTCGAATGCCAACATTGGGGCAAGTAGGGGCTGTTTGGACGCCACATAAGATCTTGTGATCCATATGATATCATTCGCGCGTCGTGGTTAGCCTCGAATCTCGGTCGGGGGGAGGTCTAATCCGGAAAACGGGCCAGGTAATTAGTAACAAACAGAGTAGCATTGTAAATAGGGTTACACGTCTAAAGTTGCATTGAAGACATTAGAAGCCCTGGACGCAGGTATCGTAGAATCACACGTGCGTGTGATGGCAATTATGACACTTGACTCTTATTGCGAGACTGCCCAAATGAAGACATTTTTCCACCCGGGCCCATGCTGTACATACCCGTCCCACCTCCCATCCAAGAGGTACACCTACTGAACTCCTGTACAAAAGAAAAACAAATAACATCATCTCACCATCTCATTATCCCTATTCAAACCAAAAAAGAATCAGGAATCAATAAGATCAAAAATATAACACGTACTACTCTAACTCAGGTAGTTGACCGCTTCTAAGTACTCAAACAATCACCCCACCTAAACTTTTCGAATTCAACTCCTTACGCCTCAAAAAACACGGCCACCCAATCATCTGATATCCAACGCCGAGAACCCCAATCAGACCTAAGAAATCGTAACAGCCGTCGCCCTACTCCTCCTTCCTCTTTATCCCCGCCATCAACGGCGGGAACCCCATGGCTTTAATCTTTTTCTCATCCTCAGGACTCTTCTTCTTCGTCGGTAAGGGGGTGGGCACGGAAGCCGAACCCACACCCGCGCCTGCACGGGGAATATACGGTGGCGGTTTCAGCGCTAGGAGACGTTTATTGATCGCGTCGCTGTTTGCATCGGGTCGGAGTTGGTTTACACCCTGCTCCACAACGCCGCGGAGGTGGTCTACGGCGCTGGGCGCCGAGATGTGAGGAGATTGCTCGCGGTGAACTCGTTTTGGCGGTGGAGGGGTGGCATGGAAGGTCGGGGGTGAGGGGCGTTTTGTGCTACGGGAAGCGGGGGGAGCGAGGAGTGGAGGAGGAGGGGTGGGAAGTTTAATGCCTTCGAAGATTGCGCGGAGGATTGCGGCGACATTTTCGGGGGTGTAGGTGGCGGAGGTGTCGGGATCTCCAGCGGCGGCGTAAGGAGGGGGGACCGGCTGGGCTCGTGGTGGTATGGGGTGCTGTACGACGGATGTGTTGAGGGAAGATGCAGTAGGATTCCCAGGGTTGAGAACTTCAAGAAGTTGGTCTATTTCGTCTATTGACATGCCTTCCAGCTCTTCTGGTGGGATCTCCAGATCTGGTGACTTCTCGGCTTCGTTATGTGCTGCTGCATCGTCTTCCGACGGAGATATTCCATACTCGGTGATAATCCTTTCCAATGTCTCCTCGGTCATCTCAAATCCTGAGTTCTCGTCCAACTCTGACACGAAGAGCGCATTCAACTCCTCCAAGGTATCCTTATCTTCGTTAGAGTTGTCCACGGTTTTTTCCAAAACAAGCCCGGAATCTGGGTCGGCAGCTGCGAGTGCGGCAAGCAGTTCGTCAACGCTTTTCTCGTCAATGGTGCCGTCCAATTCATCGGGAGTGGCAATGGCGGCCTCGGCAGATACTTCGGTCTCTCCAGTACTGTTTCCGGCCAGTTCGGCTAGCAGCAAGTCGAACCCCTCAGGAATGTCACTCCCGGTGGTAAGTCCTTGGACGAGTCCTTCGATAGTGGTCAGATCAACACTCCCCGGGTCTTGTGGAGGCGTAGTTGGAGAGGTAGTATTGCTAAACTGACCATATTGCGGGGAGGCGTTTGTAGGCTGCCGCAATAGGTGGTGCGGTGGTTGTGGCGGCGGTGGTTGTTGCAGTGGTACATTGTGGCCGGAGACTTCGGTCGCCACCTTGTGCAACTCAGTGATGAGCCCCAATGGGCCCTTTAGTATCATTTCAACTAGGCCATCCATGGTGAAACCTGCCTCTGATTCACCCTTCGGCATAAGATCGTTGAGTGTCCGTAGCTGGGGGTGATAATCGGATGCACTAAAGGTACTGGATGAGCCTGGAACATCACCCTTCGCTTTCTCCTTTAACTCGCGCTTTTGCTTCCGTTTGTTGAATTCCTCGTTTATCCATTCTGTCTTTTCCAAACTGGGTTGGGACCCAAAAAGCCTTGTCGCCCGCTTGGTGACGCGGCAACGAAGATCATTATCCTTATCTAGAAGGGGGTTTGTCAGAGGTCAATCATCGCAGAGAAACAGTGAATGATGTTTATCACTCACTCCTGTCTTGATTGACCTCTCGCCATCTCTTCTTTCTCTCTCGATTCTCTTCCCTTATTCGCTCTCTCTCGGCAGCCTTCGAAGGATCATCTGCATATGCCTGTGAATCTTCCGTGGAGTTTCTCCGACCGCCACTGCCAACTGGATAACCGGAAATACTGCTTCCCGCTCTGTTATTGGACTGTCGAAGAATCTCACTGGTAATCATCATGCTAGCCAGCTCCTGGCATTGCAGCAGCCCTGCAGTAGAGGCATCGTGATTCGGCGGTTGGGGAGGAACTGGACTATAGACTTGTGCGCTGGGGCTCGGAGACGATTCGCTCGAGTGGACAGAACCCGCTCGGGGAAGAGTACGCGAATATGTCTCGAACGCCCTCTGTAATGCAGCTAGGGTTTCATTATGGTCTTCCTCATTGAACTGTGCAGTTGCCGGGTTGTCGCAAAGGAGAGTACTAGGGATATCACCTGGGACATTGTCACCTTGTGCAAGAGCCTCAGTGATCTGCTGCACAAGAGCCTGGTCAAACTTCAAGTCGGCATTCTCTTTTCCATGCTCTGCAAACACCGGCTGCTGTGGGTCTTGTTGCACGGGCTCGGGTTGGGACAGTCCTTCCTGTAGCTGCGCGAGCAACTTTTCGATATCTTCTTCCGGGAGGTTTTCAAGTGCGGGATCAGCGTCAATTATAACTGTCGACGGAGCTGGTTCATCGTCGACGATAGAGCTAACGGCTGCTTGAAGCAGTCGCAAGTCTTCCTCGGTCATCTATACAGAAACAAATGCGCATGGTCCCTTGTCACCGCCGCCCGGCCAGCGGGGGGGACGACAGCGACCATTCGCGCGACAAGTTTAGCGACATGCGATCCCATAGTAGCAGAAACAGTGCCGACATTCATTATTAGCCAGATGGAATATGAATGTTTAGTGTGGGGGGTATATGAGATTGTTTTTTGCATGCACTGGGAGGATCACGAACCTTTGCGTTGCTGCCCTTCCCGTTGTCGAGGGCTTTGTGACTGCGATGTGACGGTAATTAGCTGTGGGAGGTTGACGGCTTTGCCACAGAAAAATTCGGAACTAACCGAGATGGACCTAGGAAGGTGGGGATGTGAAAACAGGGTAACGGGATGATGAGTATCACGTGATGCATTTTAAACCAGCCCCGCGGGCAAAGCTATTGCGACGGGTGCGTGCTTAACTTTAATTTCAGGCGGCGGGTCTTATTCGTGACCTGTTCGAGTGACAGCAGGTATGCCAACTTTAGACAGCCTAAGGTCTGCTATTTTGGGAGGCCAAAATGCTCTCAAATATCATTGGCAGCCGCAAGACATGCTAGTGAAAGCAAGCTTCTTTAGATGCATGAGCTATTTCGTGTTCATAGCATCTCTTCTCATTCAACGTGCGAGCTTTTTTGCGATGCTTAAGCATGAGATGACCATCTCATCTCATCACCAAATGCCAAAGAGCTACATATTGAATGTCGAGTTTCATCAACGCTTGATAGAGTCTTGCATCTAACATCACATAAATGAGGCCAACAAGACCGTTGATACGGACGCACCATTTCAAACTCACACCATAGTTAATACAACATGTGAGCCCTTGACAGACATTCTCACTGTCCACGCAATCACGATCTTTCCATGGACTCGACATTACCACAAAGCCCTCACTTCCTCTTCCCATACCCAAATTCTGTCAACTTCCGCACCTCTCTCTCAACAAAGCCTGCATATTCCTTTGACCCCACGATGATCCTCTCGCATATAAGTCTCACAACCATCGATATCTCGCTATCTGCGTAACAACCATTCAACATGTCTCGCCGTCGGAACCGCCGCCGGAACCGTCACTCCAACTCTAGTCAGCCCTCCAACAACCGCACTCGCGGCACCCAAAACCGTCTTCCTAACCCTCCACGGCATCCCCGGCCCAGGAACAGCTTCTCCGCAGGTTTCACAGGAACTCCTTTCGCGCAGCGCCGCCGACCCATGGTCCCGGCTCCCACCCCTCCATCTTCCATCCACAGCAGTGCTACCCCCTCCCCCTCCACTCCTTCTCCAGACACAAAGATAAAAGTCGACATCACCTATTCCTCGGGGCGTCACTACAGCGTTTACCTCCCGCCACCGGGGGAGGGCGGGCCGTTGGATGCAAAGCTGGAGTTGGTGAGTTGGGATGGAGAGGGAGAGAGGGAGAGGATGCAGTGGGAACATGTCTGTCCGCTTGTGTTATATCGAAGGTCTGGTGGTGGGTGTATTTTTGGGAGGGCATGTGGGGAACCAATGGAGTGGAGGAGGGAACCGGACCTTGGGGAGCTGGTGGATATGGCCAAGGGGGAGGGGAAGTAGAGGGGGAAGTGCAAATTGTTAGGTACTAGAAGAGAAGACAGCAACAATTTTAGCGCTGTGTTTTGCTGTGATAAGGGAGTGAGCTGCTCATAAACATGAAAGAACGAGCTCCCAAACAATCGCTAGGACAAATGCGTCAAGTCATATGTGGTGATGAAGAGAGATGAGATGAGATGAGATAAAGCGCTGGACCATATCAGATTAGATATGATGTAGAGTACAAAACGCCTTCCCATCACAGTACAAGCACGGCTTACATGGATCTCGAGCTCCCGAAGTTCATATTCAGAATCTTCAATCGCCTGCTACCCCAGAAATTGTTGAGAGATGATGAACCCACTCTCTCAGTGTCGGTGACAATTAAAATGCAGCGCCCATTTCACAGGCTTCGAATTCAATGACAGCAAAGCTTATACCAGGAGAAATTCGCAACCCGAAAGTTTGAGTTTCGGCTGATAGGTGACCAAGTGCAGCTTCCCCACAATTTATCTTCCCCAGTCCCATAACACTGGCGTAGTTTGCTCTCAGAACGGGAATCCGCAACGTAACACCAACGCTGCACTAGAGAATAAAATCCCAACACAAAGAGGATTCATACTCCCCTGGAATCAATAGAATGGTCAAAGAAAGTGCATTATCGGCTCAAGCAAAAACAACAGATTGAATGAAGTTTAAGAACTTACGTACCTAAGCTACAAAACTACAAACTCTGGGGATTGGGGGTAGGTATGCTCTGGCTGTGACTCTTTCAAGTACCGTTCAAACCTTCTGCATAAGCCGTAGACTCTGCTAGCTACGGAAAGAATTGCGGAAGAAACGGCTAGGTGACAGGAGGAGAGTTCTGGAAAAAATATCGCATCTTTATCCCATACTTGGTCATTCAGGATTGAATAATTATGAATAGTGTTAGATCCGGGAAGTTCTCCTTCAGCTATAATTATCACAACTCTGAAGTGCCGTTAGACTTGGTCACGTCGTGCCCACTTCCAAACCGGGCTGCTGGGCACGCTCGCCGAACTCTATCGTGGTCCCTAGCCAGCGAGGAACGATTTCAGTGATTTCGAAAACCTCGTTAAATCTATAAAACCTAAAGAGCCATGGTAATATAAGAAAAGACCTCCAATTACAGTCTTCATCTATATTTTCTATATTTCACCATTATCCATCATGTCCGCCAACAGTAACATTTCAGAACCCAAGGCCAACTCTAGAACAAACAACACCTTCATCGATAGTTATAAGTATACACACTCACCTCCCACACCACGCGAATACAAAGAGTACCAACCCCTCACCATCTGTTCAATCAGCACTTCAACTCACACTTGATTCATAGTCACCGTCTCACAGCCGGCATCTATCTCGAGCGAGCACGAGGCAAACTCATCGCACTAAAAGCCAAAAGGGTAATTGCATTGAGTGTGCCTGGTGAGATAAGACTTTCTATTCCACGGACTTGAGTGGTTAGAGGATTTTCACGATTCTATAAGTGACATGGGAACTAGGGTATAATCGTGCTAAGTTGTACGTTGTGAGGTTGAGTGGCGTGTTGATCACGAAGTGGAAAAAGATTAAAGTTATACTGAGGATTAGTTGGGGAAAGACTTTAGACACAAGTTGGGGTCGCCGTTGCTGGGGCCCCGGATGGGGTAAGTCTAGGCCGAAGTTTATTTGTCGGGGAAAATTCTAGTGTTGAGAGCTGGCCCCGTTGTGAATGTTAGCTGTAACCATAATTATTTCATGCCATATATCTCCACTTGCTCTCCCCCGTTCCATCTCCCATCATCCCCACCACATGAACAACTTCCTCTTCCTCTTCGCCTGAACATTTCATCTAACATTTTCTCTCAATTACGAACAAAATGACTTCCATGCGCGACATTGAATGGGGACGCCGACAGCTTCAGGAGCTACGCATCGAAGCCGAAAGGATTCGATTGCAAATCGAATACTACGAGCGTCAGCTCCAAACTGCCGAGTGGGTGATTCGGCAGCAAGAGCTTGAAAGAAGCACCCGCGAGCTCGAGGAGTATCTTGAGCAGTTGACTTTGGCTCACCAAAGAAGAGTCGCGGACAATCCCGGGGCAAGTCGAGAGAGAAGTGGTTAGCGCGGGGAGAGTGGCGGGGAGGAAGAGATGGAGGAGAAGGAGGAGAAGGAAGAGTGCAAAGATGGGAACGGCGACGACGAGGAGTACGAGCCGTATTATAAGGAGGAGAAGCTTGGTTGGAAGATGAAAAGGAGCCTGATTACAAGGTTTAGGGGTGGGAATTCTAGTTGTTTTTTTTGGCTTGTTTTGGCTTTTATTTATTATTTGCGGCGGTGCGGTGTTCTAGTCTATCATACGGCTTTTTTGTTCGCTGAGGCTAGCACCAGCGATAAAAGCCAACTGACTTACTCGAGTACAGGTAGCGATATTCAATATCAATATTGGTTTTTTCTTTCACATTTCCTCTTCACAGTCATAGCCACATCACGCTGTCTTGCTTGGCAGTCATCGAAAGTAGAATGGTTTAAACCGGAAGAGCGTTTTGTCTCGTGCCCAGCCCAGTGATGTTGTCACTCGTACCTCGTTAATCCATAGGACGAGCGAAAACAACGAGAGTCTGGGACGAGATAAAAGGGCGTTTTACTTTTCAACTTTAACCATACCGTACCAAAAAACAGCACTTCCCCTGGTAAATGAATTTTGGCGCCCAATTTACATAGCTGCAGGTTCTATTTATTTTTCCTTAGCCTTTGTTGTGACGCGGATGAATGTTAAAAAAGTTCTACTTTAATATTGCTAAATTGAGGCCCAGCGCCAAGAGTTAATCACGTGCGAGCTAAATTCTGATCAATTATCACCCCGACCCGATTTCCACTTCAGAAATTTCCTAAAATTTCACTTAAGAACAGCGACAATTGAAAGGAGAGTGGGAAGGCATGGCTCTTTGTGTAATATGGGTCCATAAATTACACTTCAATTCTACACTCTTCGGCGGTGAATTTGCGTTGGATTTTTTGAACAATGAAGCAGCAAACAGATTTGTTATAGAGGCTCAGAAGTGATCAAAAGTTGTGCTATATATTTATGTAACAATATAGCACAAAGACCATACAGTAGAGCTAAAGATATTACCAATACTTCATATATTCTTAGAGTAACCTAGTGCTGCACCTAAAAGAGCTGGCTTTCCAAAAGCTGGGAAAATGAGATGAATCAGCTCGAGTCTATCTCATATTTCGTCTCATCTCGTCTCATACAATACTAGGTACCACCGAGCCTACAGGTGCCTGATCTCCCACAGGAAGAAGTCCTCCAACACCTATCGAGTGCTTTTTCACAGCGGAGCGATAAGCAAGCTCGAAATTTTTGACTGACGATAAGGGCCCTGGCACTCGTTATCCCAGAGCCTTCGATTTCTTCCCGCCCAACATTATACCTTAGCCAAAAGCAGAATGCTGCCTGAATATTATGCCAAAATGCATCGGTACCGAGGCGGTGGGCAGATTGCGGTTGAAGTACTTTCAAAGTACTAGAATAGGAGTATCTGATCCTTTACCCCCAGACCCGAATATGTGAAAAAAAGCGCAGTGGATGTGGTCGAGATCAAAGGTGGTGAATGGAAGCAGGCAAGTGATCACCTGTTGTTTTTATATGATGTTACATTATGGTACTTACAGATCCATAGTTTGTGTTCTGTAACAGGATGAGACAGCAGATCCCGCGCTCCGTCAACCAGTACATCCAGAGCGGCGGTAATCCGTGAGCGGTATGTCCTAACATCTAGAGTCCGTTGAAATGCAATTGCTGACCTTGAAAAAAGTTCGTGAAGATAAAATGATGGGCAAACGTCAGGCGCTGGGTTGAACGCACCCATGTAGGTGTGCTTCAGCCAGGACTCGATGCACACTCATTTAGTTGACAACGAGGCGGTAGTTTTGGCGGTTTCGTGGTTTACTAGTAGGAACAATTGATGCTGCGGGTTTCAGCGCTGCATACGATTCCATTTAGTATGCTTTGATGCAAAGAGCACTTTTTGTGACGGCAACTTTCTATAGCGGCTAGCCCCATTCCTCTTCTGGGAAAACTTCCTGTCCTGGATTTTCGTGCGACAAGGTATCAGAAAACGGCTTCTGGGTTCTGAAAACGACTTGCTCCCCATCGTCGACTCTTGGCTCGGACGTCATCATAACCGTTGGTAGTGGAATACTTCCCGTAGAGTCTGAGACCGACTCACAGTCAAAGCCATAGAAATCTAGATAGTAGTCCCAATCCGTGAGACAACATCTTCTCTCTCTCAGTTTCAGTCGGAGTCTTTCCAAACTCTACGGAAAGTATTCCAGTATAGTGGTTAAGTATTCGCTCAAATGCTTTCGCATTACAAACTATTATAACTATGAGAATAAAGGATGTAAAAAAAGAAGCTATTATTCTACAATTATCATTCTTTTCGCTCTGCGTTTGTAAACAAGTTGCTATAGCTTTTATCAAGCTATCACTAGGAAAAAAACCATCTTCCAAAGAAAGATAAGGGCATGAAGGAACTAGCTATAGAAAAAGGGTATATCCTTTTGATTCAAATCATATCTAAGTTTGATATTATCGGCATCGTGCACGGGCGTTGTACTAGTGGTAGACCCATGATATCATAGTCTAGATTAAGATTTAACGTCAAGTGGTGCTGGTTACGGGCACAAGAAATCGCGAACTACGTTCTTAGTAATCTTGTTGTCAAAGCTGTATAATCCATCGCTGTTAACGGCGAAATGTTTCGTGCAAGGAAGCGGTCTTCGAAATCTGCATCTTCGCTGCAGATTTTGCTGTATTCTGACTTGTTTAGGGGCCCATGTTGAAGGATGCGCTCCGCAACTGCAACAGTAACACCACAATTCTTGTTGATCTTGGCCTCTTTGATGAAATTTGTCCAGACTGCTTTTAGTACTAGTAATATAATCTATAGCGAGTCAGAGAGGGACACAGGTTAACAGCTCCAATAATAGTGAACACAAACTATCAAGATCCACTCCTTTTTCTAGCCGGTCACAGATACGCTTCAATAACTGAATGCAAAAATCAAGGACTTTCGACGCACGATCCCGTTCAATCTTACGCTTGACTGTTAGATATTCAATCGCCTCAGAGTCTGCGAGGTCTCCAATGCTGCATTCATCACTAACAACGGGGCCACACGACGAAGATGAGTTCACTGGAGCATTATCAGCGGCCGACACCAACTTCCCTCCCATCTGGATTGGCGCGACTTCATCAGAACATACAAAGACTACCTTGTAGAGCTTATTGTCAATGGCGAACTTGGCCTGTTTCTGAAGCCCCCACAAAAGTTCCGGTTTTTGGAGGCGACAACATCAACATTGTCGAATACCAAAACAGCGGGATGGTCGTGTTTGGCTTCGAACTTTGCCGCGAAAAGCCCGAAGTCTTTCAGCACCTTCGATAATTTAGGGTTACTAATGTTGGTGTCTATAACCGAGATCCACGAGTTGGTGGTATCCAACGGTAGATTTATCGGAACTTACTGGACCCCTTCGGCGGGATTAATGATCTTCTACTAGAAAACCTCTACTAATAAAGTAATAGACTCTTCCTAGTCAAGCGCCCAGATAAAGGCTTCAATGAGACCAGTGTCGATATCCTGTTTCGCGGGAATGAATAGTGCTGCACACAAGACGAGCCGGCCCGGGTACTTGTTTCGTGCGCAACACTAGGAACGAAGACGTAGATGACTCCGGGAGTCTGGCTCGCAACTTCCCCGACAATAGTGGACTTGCCAGTGCCGTGGTTGCCTACACTAACATCGCACTAGCCGGTGCCAGAAGTGGGCGTCTCTTGAACCATCTTCGTTACGGCCGGATGCTCAACAAAATGAGGAGGGTCGGGTACTGCAACTGGCTTGAAGGCAGCGTATATCTTTCGCTCTCGACGATTTTCGAGCCAGAACGCGTATGCGACATTAGTAACCAAGATACCAGCGGCAGAGCCACCCAAGACTTCAGACCCGTAGCATTCCTAACAGTTTAGATTGCAGGAATTGAGTTGGGTGTTTTCTATTGTCTTACCTACTCGAGTAGTCGCGTTCAGCCAGTGCCACGCTCGTGTACCGTATTTACCCCCACCACGTCTACCTTTGCTGCTTTTGTTACTGCTGCTTTCACTCTCCCTACTTCCATCCTTGCTCTTTCCATTTGAGGCAGCACATTCTGGGAACCGGACCGGACGTGTAACGGGCTACGGGAAGGGTGTTGTGGCAACTTGTGATTGAAATCGTTCGGAGGCTAAGAACAGACCCAAAACAAGGCATGTGCAGTAGGCAAGACAAAGCATTTAGATGGCGTGCAGCGTAGGAGAGAACGAGTTCGTGCTTCACGTAGACTGGGGAGGTTGGATGCAATCAAAGCATGTAGCGAGGTAGTTAACGATGCGGGCTAGCGTTGTGGTATAAAGCTTATTTCCTTGTAAGTAAGGTATCATTAAGTATCTCGTCGTTTGTGTGGGCTTCGGGACCACTTCTAAACCCAAAATCCAATCCCAAAAATTCACTCCGATTAATAACAGCTACTCAAGAGCGAAAGAACCACAAAATTTCTTAAAATAGAGTAACTAGTTAGCCAGAATACCATCAGCATTAAGAACCTAGCACTGATACCGATGGTTTGTAAAATTGTCATTAGTTGCACTTCAAAGACCACACCGCCCTCCACGACCCGATATATTGTCAACAGACTCAAACAATCAGAGTCGAGATTAACACTTATAACTTGTGGAGGATATGTTTTCCTATATAAAATTGATGGGGGGATAATTTCAGCGCCAGACCACTAACTATTACCGTGTGCGTTCCCACGCCATTTCCCATGGTATGTTTGGGAACATATGCGACTGTTCCTCACTGTTGAAGAAATGTGCAGGAAGTGCTTATTTTTATTGGAGCTGTGAAAGAGACTGCACGGCATACATATCGCGTTTGCTCCAGGGGGAATTAGAGAAGCTGTGGAACTCTCTAGGTGATATTGTCTGAAGGTGTTTACGACTCCCCTATCGTGGTCCTGAAATATCAATATGGCTTAGAAAGCCTCAACGAACCCCATTAAGCCCGGGTGGGGAAAAGTTTTTCCGTATGCCAGAGGCATGGGACTCCCATATTACAAGAGAGGAATCGGGGATTAGGAAGAACATTCCGGAAATCCATACTTTGGCCACGAGGAATCTGCCTGTACCTAGTGGATGATGCTTAATTTTCCGTCGACGATGCTTGTAATGCGCGATCTTGATCTCTTTGATCAGAAGTGCATCTAAGTCTCATGCAGAATAGCATCTCCCCTGTCTCTTTGTACCTTCCCAAGTCTATGCAACCACGCGTACGGCAAACGGATACCATCCCATCGGATCCGCATCTACAGTACCGGAGATGTACTGTACTCCACATTCTTCATGCACGCTTATGCAGGATTTATCCGAACAGATGTCAAATCGGCTAAATGAATGCCCCAAACTAGAATGACGAGCTGGCGCAAGGGGTTTGTTCCGCCGCTAGCGCTGGGGAATTATGATTACATGCGAGCATGAAAGTGCAGTCCAAGCCGGGTTGTTCTGCTGGGGGGAGAACAAGAAGGCTATTCCTCTAGGTACTACGAGGTCACGTCCTCTCCCAATTAATTGTTTCCTATGTAGATGAGGGGTGTGCATCAATCACGTGGCTATTTGGCCTCCTGCCTGGCGACCTGCTGTGCTTCGTGGCAGCGGAGTTTGTCCCACTTCCGCCACCAGTAATAATTATGTGTAGCGTGCATGCAGTCACTTAAATAACGACCTCGGGAGGTGGTAAGAAAAAGTACGTATTACCAACAACTACCCTTCTCCGTTGCCACTGCTGCTCGGATTGCACCGAGTACTTATAACGACGCTTCCTGGACCCCGCTATCACCTTACCTTAGTGCAATACAATGGCGCCTCCCCACGTCCATCTCCACACCCAACCATCACCCGTAGTATTACCACCTCCGCCAACTTCGACACAGCTACAGCAGCAGCGACGACAATCGACTGTTACAAATGAATGCAATGACAATTCCTCAGAAGAGGATCTGAAGCGTACACGTGAAGATCGCACTGCAGACGAGCAAGGTCGTAAGCGAAGGCGGATTGATGGCATTTCTTCGTAAGTCCGGGAACATAAATAATCAATACTCTGGCAAGAATACTCGGCTGACTGACGTTTGGGTAGCTGCGAAACTTGTAAGGCAAGGAAGGTCAAATGCGATCGTACGCAGCCCAGCTGTGGGTGGTGTAGTCGCAATGGTTCGTGTTTTCTTCCATCCTTACATCCTTACAACCATCACCACTACATTCTGACATCTCGTCTTCCTAGGTCAAGAATGTATCTACCGTCAAAAGAAAAAGCCCGGCCTCCGCGCTGGAATCGGTCGGGAGCTCGAAGAGCGCCTTGATCGAGTGGAAGCAATGCTAGACAATCATAATCAACTTCTGAAAGGACATCTGCAGCTACAGCAACAACACCAAGCAACACAATTCTCTTCCCCATCAACCGTCTCTGACCACTCTCCGCGTGGTGGTGGTGGTGGTGGTGGTGGTGGTACTCATATAAGCTCACCGCCCTTTGCTCCCATTACAGCTGACATTGCCTTCCCCGGAAGGAACCGCGAATTGCTAGATCTTTCCACTTCTAAATCCTTTGATCAAGATCTTCCTACCGATGGTGTTCTCTACTCATTGATCGAGTTATTCTTCCAACATATACACCCCATCTGCCCCATCCTTCACCGCGCGACGCTGGAGACATCTTTTCTGCATCGCACCACACAGCCAGTGCCCCAAAGTGATGTGATCCTGATGCACGCCATTGTTGCGACAGCGTTGCGTTTCACCCACGACCCCCGCCTCTCAAAATCCTGGAAAACCAACTTTCGACATATTGCAAAACAGAAGGTTATCATGTTTGCGCTTGAGAAGCCTTGCGTGGAGTCTCTCCGCGCAATCGTGATTATCGTTCTTGATGTAGTGGTGAGTAGTCTACCCAATCTTGACTTGAGACCAATGAAGTTGGATTGATAATCTCTTCCCTTGATAGGGGAGCACAAATGGGCCCACTGGATGGGGGTTAATGGCGTTGACGACACGGATGGCAATGCATTTGGGCCTCGCGCTCGAACCGCCACGAGAAGCAACGGCCACACAAATTTCCACAATAGGCGTTCGAGCGCTCCCCGAATGTGTGGATTGGATTGAGGAGGAAGGCCGGAGACGTTTGTTTTGGATGATCTACTTCCTCGACGTCATCACATCCCTTGGCACCAGCCTCGATCTGACTTTAGATGAATCTAGAATTGAACGCCAACTCCCCTGCTGCGACTTTTTATGGGATCAAAACCAGTACACTTTCACTCGGTGGTTCCAATCCCCTTCTGCGAAACAACCACCGTCCAATGGTGACAGTACCATCAACAACGTCGACTCTCTTTCTTCTTTCTCATATCAAATAGAAGTAATAAGCATCCTTGGCCGAATACACCGCTTCTTGAGAGAAACCGTAGATATCAACGTCCTCTCAGATGTAGAAAGTTGGCAGCTGCATTACCGCGCCCTCGACAAAGCCCTCACAGACTGGAAACATTCCCTCCCCATGCCCTTCGGCAACCCCACCCGTGCGCTCGGAGGCTCAATAGACGTAAGCTGGGCGATGCTCCATGCATGCTACAACACGTTCGCCCCCTCCTTCTCCCCCTTCTCCACCGCTAACCCTTTCTAGCGCCGTAATTCGCCTCCACTCCGTCGCAGCATACCCCGCCGCCGTTTCACAACTATTCCGCTCCTCCTTCTCCGCCTCACAGCGCTGTCTCGAGGCCGTCGAAAACATCACAGCTCTAACCCGTCTCGCCCTCTCGCACGACCTGATCCCTCTCCTCGGCCCAACATTCTCATTCACAATCTGGGTCGCCACCCGCGTGCTCCTAGTCCACGCCTCTGCCACCTCCGCGCCGTCGATACCAGACACGACACACTTTCTTGAAGCGCTGCACGCAGGCGCGAAGCTGTGGGAGGTTGCGGGGAGGTATTGCGAGATCCTCGAACGGGTGATCGATGAGCTCAAGTGTGGCGAACGCAGCTGTGTAGAGATTCTCGTGGATATGAGGATGACGGCATATAGTGTCGATGTTATGATCAGTCAACAACCGGATTTGAGGGTCCCGGTGATGCAGACGAGGGAAGAAGAGAAGACTGATGGCGATTTTGTTGATTTGTTTGGGTGGTTTAATCTTCCGAGGGTATTAGGAGGGAGAGAGGAGTATGCGGGTGGTGGGTGGGTGGGCGGGGTGGAGGGAGAGGATTGGCTGTTTTCTGTGTAGAATAGAGGGGTGAATTGGTCTTTTAGAGTTGAGGCGTTTTGAGAGCTACTGAGGGTTTGTTTAGGTAGGATTAATTCCAATAGACATCATGATCGTCGCGGACTCTAGTACATATCATGCCAGATTTCGTTATGCTACATAACTAAAACGTGCACGCACGCATTATACGAGTTAAAAGTACAAAGAAGTTTACACTAACCAGAAGTTCCACCAAGGCGTCCGAGAGCCGTATCTAACATGATTTGGAGCATCGTCGTGCACGGAGAGTGGAGGCACTTTTCCTTGCCTATTGCCTTAAGAAATTCACTCATTGAATTCCACAACCCATTATTGAATTCCTTTGTACTTACAATCTATTGATTGACATGGAAATGGACGTGTCACAAGCGGCATGGGTTAACTCCAGATCGGCAACAAACCAAAAAATTATTGACTCGTTATCAGATGACAATGATCGGCTAATGATTTTGATGTGACACATACCTGACTTGGACTATCTTGTGTTACCGTTTCCATGTCAACAGACTGCAGTGGTCGCTTATTCCTTCTAAGTTGGCGATTCAGGACGTATGCACTGCAATTACATACCTTGTACGATAAAAGTGTTGAGCCTTGTAAAACTAAACCTTGCCGTCATCCTTAGAGAAACATCCTAAACACCATACAGAACCATTCCCTATGGCTTTCATCAGCCATGTAGAAAAATTCAGTTTTATAAGGGTTTTAAGTTGTTATCGAACCCCCTATACGGAACGTAGAGTCGAATGAACTATACCGGGCCATTGAGGGATTCAGGCCGTTTGTTGCTGGCATTAAGGCCAACAGCGGTTTGCCTGATATTCTTAACCAACACGAACGGCATGGGTGCGAGCACAGTTCATGGCCTAAGACATTTGCATGTGCGAGGCCCAGGTGGGTACCAACAGGTAGTCTCACAGAAGACCAGGGGAGATATGACTGAAGCAGCGGCACAATTTTATGGAGAAGAAATCACGGCTTAGGATGAGAGCGGTGTTGATAGGAGCTGCAGTAGCCACAACAATCAAAGAGGCATTTTTACTTCCCCTGGAACCAGGAGACTTCATGTAAAGTATACGTATCCCTTACTACTCGTCCATTCTTGAACCAATGCCTCATTTCCAACCACATATATTCCAGCGGTCCATTTGCATTCGCTATGTATACCACGGTGTGATTGTAGCCTTGTAGGGGAAAGATAACTGTGGTTTTGGCCGCGAAGAGGGCATATGAATAGAGGCTGGCGAGTGGCATGGCAACACCTCCTCTATCCTCTCTTGTACAGTTCACCACAGCCTACTTCGTGACGCTTCCTCTCCCATCCGCTCTAGTACCCAAGTAGCTCTTAAGATACTGAGTGGAGCAGACCGGCATTGGAGTACAGAGGCTCCCCCTATCGGATTCTGGCAACAGGAAAGAGAGAAGGTAGAAGGCAAAAGCTATCTATATTTAGATACACTTTGGTTTATTCACAATTTTACATATACGATATGGGATCTGTTGAGAACGAGGTTTGCTAGGTCACTCTAATAAAAGCGAAATATGCCTCTCGAAGTTCTTTAGTGATGAACTGTGTATCGTGTAACAATGCATGATATTCTTGTGTTTATGTACGTGTAGGGAGCCAGGGGAGAAGGAAATCGTAACTAATAGACACATCAGAAATATTACATTTCGTTAGGCCATCCGTACACGTGGATCCACCTTTTTGCCCAGACTAGACCAGCTGTGAACTGCCTGAATCCCTCAATAGCCCAATAAAGAACAATCTCTACATCCTCAATCATTATATATCACTCGATCACATGTCAAACTCTAATGCCGCACTCGGCTACCGTCGCATCAAAAAAACATCGGACGGCCACCTACCCCCCTCTCCCCGCTGTGTGCACCAACTAGTCCAACTAGTGCTCAGTGTTCAAAACAACAACAGCGGATTATCATAAGCGCCAGACCAAAATGCGCTTGACTACAGTCTTCACAGCATGGGCTAGCAATCTGTTGACTATCCCTAGGTCAGTAAGTTTTACCGTCGATCGGGACGGCAGGTAAAGAAGATGAAAAGCACAACAGCCTTGAAGATATATACCGCTTAAAGCTATATACCGATATACCTGAGATACGTCAGCAGGTGAAAAAAAGCAGAAACGGCCGAGATCAAGAGCCGGAGCTCAGCGCAGCAGACAACAGTGCTAATCGTGCGCAGTAAATGCTGACTGCCGTGGGTCTGATTTTCGGGACATTCCGTAACCAGAGGACCTACTTCTAATCGACGGCCCTATGAGAGATCAGAGCTGATCGTTGGCAAGGAAGCCACTCTGTCCAGCTCAGCTTTTGTGATCATCAGACAGCGAATAACAGATCTCAACTTTCAGGGATTAGTCTTCCAACCCTTCTCTATCCTCTATTCCACCAGAATTACTCACACTCTCGACGTCACCAAGATAATCAAACCTCAAACCTCCTGGGATTAATCTCACACCGCATGTTGCGCCCTTTACAGCAACAGCCCTCAGTAGTCCGTCATAATCCTCACCCTTGACGTGACATCACAAAGGAAGTTGCCGGATAATCCACAACTATGCTAGTAGAAGCCCCATTTTACCCAACAATAGTGAAACCCCACGTGCAACACTATGCATTCTTGTAGATTCGTGACGTAATCCAGCGTGACGTCTATCTGGCAGACTTGGGTAGACCCAAGGTCGATATCAACTTGTATGGAGCCTGTTCGAGTAAGGCATTATCTACCCGATAAACTTCATAAATTGGACACCGTTAACCCGAGAGGGATGCCGACCGTAAAGAGACATTTTAAACATATGTACTCTACGGGATCTACCGCCGCTGGGTTTATGCTGTTGTACGAATAAATCAGCTGTTATTTCTCCAGTTAGAAAGAAAACACATTGGACTCAAGGGACTGATGTTGGCATAAATGCCTAGGCTTTGATATTGATGATATCAAATTATTACAGGACTCTTTCGGACTGACGTTGGATTTTGGAGCGATGAATACACCAATCAAGAGTTCGATATAATCTACCATAAACCACCCTGTTTGGCGAATGTGAATTTAACGGCCTACAAGACTGCGATGACCTAGCCGAGCTACTGGGTAGGACAGGCGTCCTGCCTCTCTCGGCACTAGCATTACTGCTTCTCCGGCAGCACTTCCAATACTCGATGACGTTGCCTAGTACAGCCATGTACGAGACTCAATATCCCGGGCTTTACCCCACACGTGATTGATGATGTATGAAGCTTGAGGGGACCTGATCATAGATCATTCTGCTATTTTCCTTGTCAAGCGATAGTCAGAAGTTGGGGCGTAAAAGAAGGAAGCGAGGTTACATTGATGCAGTAGACACTCTAAGAATTTCTTTCAGTTCTATCATCTGCAAGTGTTGCCATCAAATCTAACATGGTGGAGGCTGAAGGGGGAGTTCGGAGACAAGGAGGTGCCCAAACGTTGGTTGGTCGAAGTTATTGACTCGATACCGACAAACGAAGCGGGAGAAGGGTCCGACGAGTGTTGAATCTCAAGGGCCGAGGTCTCAGGGACATTGTTTTGAAGTTGTCGAATATGGAGAGAAGATCTGGTGCTGCGGACCGAGCACATCTATAAAACGATAGTTTGCGTGATAGATTTCATGCTAACTTTACTGAGTGTTTAATACTTAGTACTTAGCAGGTTGTTCAACTAATTCTCGCAGACATTCTTCGATCACCTCTCCAGACTTCCATACTTCTCTTCAACGTAACGTTTCTACACCACCCCATCAATCACAGCTGCACCTCTCTCATACTTCCCAACTCACTAGTCATCGTTCCTTCCAGTCAAATCAACTTCATACCCATATTTCACCTCCAAACAAGTTTGGAAGAGCTTATTCGATGCCCAACGCCACGTCATACCCAACTCCCGCTTAGACCACGGCCATCTTCACATTTCGAAGCGTCAGACAAGTCCCGTGTTCCCAACTTCTCTCGGTAGTTCAGTGGATCGCCTTCCAAGGGGGGGGCACTCGCTGTGGTCGACTGTATCTGACCGGTCTGGGAATCTACCGTCCGGAATGGTCGCTTGGGAATACTGAACACGACGACTGGGAGAGACATTCTCATACTGCCAAGGAAGCCACCGATGACCTTACAGGTCTGAGAATCCTCATCGACGCATTTGCCAACCAGAACGTGTACATCGATGTACAAAGAAACGTAATAATAAGTAATAAGGCGAACTGGTACGCTCGCTAAGTAACAGAGCATACTTCGCAATCGGGGGCTTTAAAAGATGATGCGAAGACAGAGGAGTCTAGTGAACCAAATGAGGTCTATTTTCGAGGCGGGGTTGTCAGGAATATGGTGGAACCGGTAACGGTGAACGGGTAGCAGGAGCGGAGCTCCGCCATCTAGCCGGCCAGCCCGGAGGGGATTGGGGGGCTGTCATACTCTAAGTAGAGTGAATACAGTATGATTAAAACAAAACAAACCGGTAACGGTGACAGTATCTTTCCTGAATGCGGATGGTGAGTTGGAAGAGCTGAAAGTCCCGGTTCTCGAATATGCTTCTATGTACTCAGCAAAGAAACGAAGAGAGAAAACGGGTGCCGGGTGGTTTGATGAAGTAAGTTCATTCTTTTTTGCCTTGCCCCCTGCCTCCAAGCCATGGCAAGCGCTGTGATGTCAGCAAACACGCCATCCATAAACCCGGGAGCTTCCATAGATATTCATAGGGAAGGAAGATATTAACAGATGCCCGAGATAACTGAAGATAGCCGAAGGTCTAGAGATATCTGCTGCTACCGGGTGCTTACTATACTTGGTGCACATATAAAACAGTAAAGTTACACGACAGTCATGCAACTTTGTCTCACCATGGCTTCTCACTCTAATCAATCAGCTCCGAGAATACAATGTTGCAGACTGTAAAGTACAGGCAGAGCGAAATTTTTCTTAGCCTCGTGTAGCAGCAGTTGTGTTATATTTCATCCTCCTCCTCATGTCCGCGTCAACGTACCATGCCTACTGAAAGCCTGGGTCGGTAAGATGTAGAATTAAACCTCACCGGACTGACCGGTTGAGAACACTGAGCTGTGGCGCAGATCAAGCAATTTGCAATTGGAAATACAATGCAAACGCGGCGGGAGGACGCGCACACATATGATCGCCTGCAAGACATAAAGAAGCCTGTTCACTTTCATCAACCACTCCTCTCCCAACGACAGCTGCTCCAATGCAAGGGTCCCTCTTGCTTCTTTTGTTGGCCGTAGGACAGAATGTGCCAATCTGCGGGGTAAGGTCCCAACTGGCGATCAAGAACCAAATCGCTCATCCTCCGACAGCATTCCTGTGATACATCATCATCTGCATGCTTCATAGCCGACATTAAGTCCTGCTGTACAGATTTTGGGGTGGCCGGGGCAGATTGGCAGTGTCTGCTTGATATGTGCAGCGAGGCCGATAGACAAGGCAAGTAATGTATTTTTTTTCGATTCGAAGCAAATAGCAGCTGACTGACGCAGTTATTTTGGATAAAAGCAGAGAGCTGTGTAAGAGCTATGGTATAAATATCACGGCGACAGCCTCGGATTCACCGCCGACTAGAACCAGCACGGTGTCTGCAACATTGACTACTACGGGCGACGTATCTGGCTTGGCCGAAGATTCGAATAACAAACCAAACAATGTTCAGAAGATTGGCATGATTGTGGGAATAATCGGTGCAGTTGCAGCAGTAATCGGTGCCGCTGCCACAGTGCTGATTTTCTTGGGGCAATCTAAGAAAGGAGAAGATGCGAATGGAATTGCGATGGAATCCCCAAGGCAACAAAGGATACAATATTTTGCCCGGCAGCAGTACTTCATTCAGCGATGATAACCGATCCGGTTTACTACCACTGGCATAAGGAAAGGGCCAGGACTGCATTGGTCAATATCTATGCTGGGTAAATGAAGGTGGTATGATTAGATTGGTGTTCGCCGATTGAAGGAATATAGTATTCGAGTTCGTGATACCCCAACCCGCACCCACGCATACGAAATGTCACCCAATACCTCTTTCACCTTCACAGCGCCTCTCGCTACACGATACCGCCGAAGCCCCGCCCGTTGGCGATCGCCGAAAGATGTCTGGACGTCCATGAACTGTCGAAACGTATTCTCTCCGTCCGGGAAACAAAAGATCCTCCAGCAGTGGGATAAATATCCTACTATCTGAGCCCAAATCCTACACCGTCCAGCATTCAGATGCCATAGACTAATTCTGACTTCGATTTGACTATCAACAGTGAGGAAATGAGAAAACGGAAAGAGGTAACTCGAGGTGAAAGCCAAAGATCACGAAAAAGAAAAATACGGAGGTTTCATATGGTAGGAAACTAGGAGAATACTGGTTTAGAAATGGATCGGTTAGAAAAGATGTCGGAACCAGTGGTTGTCATTGCGTCTGTTGTTGACCCTGTCAGTAAAGTGGAAGGCTTAAGGAAAATCAAGGGTCTCAGTATTCTTCATTCTGTTTGGGATGAAAATGACGAGGGGAGAAAGACAAAATTTGGCTAAATGAAGTAAGTCCCTTCTGAGCAGACTTTTTACCTATCTCTGCTGTTCCACCGTGAATCATCACGCCCTAGTGTTAACGCTTCCTTAAACTATGAGAAGACATGAAACTAATGTTGCCCAGATGTGTGTTAGGATATGAATAATACAACACCGACTGGTCTGCCTACAGCCAAGTAAAAAAGCGTATATTGTGTTGCTCTTGCTTACTGGCCTAACACCCACAAAAGTACAAGAGATGGATATACAAGCACCAGGTGGCAAGAGTTGAGAGCCTCAAGGCCCAGGTGAAGCTCCTACGCATAATGTTAACATCTAAGAGTGGGCTAGAAGTTACGAACCTGGGTTACGACAAGTTGTATCTCCTGCACATAGATAGCAATGACGTGATTGATGTAGAAGAAGTTAAGGTAAGAAGGTGAAGAGAACGGATAGTAGTAATAGGAGGAGGAGGAAGTTGATGAATAAGAGTTTACAATTGTATCTGTTCCGCATTATATGTCAAGAAATCTACTTTATAAAGAAGTCGACTGAAATTCAAATAAGCCAACTGTTGACAAACAAGCTAGTTTATTTTCCAATAAGGCAATTTTGTAGTTAAGCATCTATAACTATAACGTAAATATATTTTTACCGGCTACTCTGTAGACGAATAAATCCTAGAATTAATTTCAAGTGAATCGTATCGAGATCCATCGTTTTACATGACATAAATACGATGGGCTCATGCTTAACGAGCACGCTTAACTCAACAGGAAAGGGCACAGTACTCTAGTGGGCTTAAACCTCAAAGATTATTATTTACACTGCAGTGCTGCGCCGGTACCACAAAGTAGCTCATTAATCAGGACTGGCTGTGGTGGGACGCAATCTTAAACAGGCAAAAGGACTTGGAAGGGAGTTGGAATTCATCTTATTATTTAATACCGTCTTCTCACCATCAAGCCCCGTAGAATAACAACAATTAACCATCCCTCCTAAGCCTCTCCCCAGTCTCAATCTTCTCCCCACCCCTTTCCACCATTCCCTGACACCCCACCGTCTTCCCAAGCACATTCTGGCTCTTCCCTTCGGTCTTCAACCTCTGCGGATCACGCGCCTGATAATTCTCTCGCAGATCCTTATCCACCGCCTCCTTTGCGGCCCGCATCTCCGCGATTCCCGCCGCTTTGTCGTCGACACCGGCCGCTTGCCACGATGGCGAGTTCGTCATTTGTCCAATTGTTTCCTAGGGCCGTTAGAGAAGGCGGTGAACTAGGGAAGAGTTACACACATTGACAACGCCTTTTGCGTATTTGGCATGACCGTGAACTTGGGATGGTCGCCGTCCACTGTTGACGGCGTTTGAATCGGATGGGGGCTTAGTGTTGCTGAAATTGGGGATGCCAGTTGACATTATGGTTGAATTTATAGTTGGTTTGCTTTAAATTTGTGAAGTGGTAGGCTCCGTGTGAGGGATGGGATAAGGCTTTTATTTTGTGGGGTATCAATTGGTGATGTCGCGATCGTTGTTAACTTGATGGGCTTGTGACGTCAGGAGTGCGGTGAGACCTCCGTGGAGCAACGAATGAGAGTCCACGCCGTCGTTGGTGTGGATGCTTTTGGTTGCTGGCTGGCGGTAATGGAAGATGAGAGGCGTGAGAGGCGTTGGATAGTGAACTATGGACGAATCATGGAAAGTGATGAATCGATTCTGCATCATATCGCGTCACTGCGTGAAGATTCAAGAAGTCGGTTAACCCTAATCCATCGCAGTTTTTTAGGGACCCTGATAACTTACACAAAATGCTTCATTATCTGCTACCAGTGTGCATACCCGAGCTGAACTGAAAGCGAGTAGAAATACGGTACGTGAATAAATTGTTAACTACTACCGGCTCCGCATCGTGCTTGATTTCCTCAATATCGAACAAATGAACCCGTTACCATCATCGTACTTATTCAATTTTTTTTCGCCGGAAAGAGCCGAGGATTATGACTAGGACATCAGCATATGTTTGTATATTAATGGTAGTAGCACGTAGATGAGAAGAAAGTACTTCCGCCTGGATCCATGCCACACCTGTTCCCCCTAGCCCTTCCCACACCCGCGCCCATGTATCCACTGTTCTCCCTATCCACCTCCGCCTACCAGTCTCTGGACCACTGTGGCTGCATAATGATATTGTCAAGCAGGGGGGAAAATAATTCTGTAAACCACGTCTTCACCTCCCTTTGTACCTGCTCACTCACCATTCCATTTTCTTCCCGATTATTCTCAGCAAGCGTACCAACATACGCTCTAAAAAGTTTCGCATTGATACTAACGTTTATTTCGCCCAACCAGTCCCTTAGATTCGAAGCATAGAGCTGGGAGACATGAAAAAGAACTCTATTTCCCAGAAGCTCGGCCGCAAGGCTCTTCTACGAATAGTTAGCATTTTTTTGTTGCAGAGGGGGAAGATTGCGTACCCCTCGGGTGACCCCGAACGAGCCGTGAGTCTCGGCCACGAGATCTATTGCCAGTGGATGGAGATAAGATTCTCCGATCCACTCGAGTGTAGCGAGTTGGTCTTGAACTGCCGCAGAGGGGCGATTACCAAACCGGTTGCTTTTGGTCGCGGGGAGAGGCGGGTAGTATATACCCTCTTGCTGAATGTTCGGAGGCTCGTAATGCGACTCAGCTAGAAATGGGAACTCTGACGCCGGGTTTGGACCAGGATCAGTTGGTCCTAGTGCCATAGAACTTAATCCGGCGGGAACCCAGTTGCTGTCGACAGAGCTCAGGTATATCTGGTCCTGTGCCCCGTTCGTGGAATGGCAATATCGAAGTTCAGATCTATGGCTGTTAATCCTCTGCCTTCGACGCCGCTGAGTCCTCGACTCCCTATAATCACGGTGGGAGCTGAGACGATGGTGGGGGGATCCCGATCTTTCCCTCCTACCGCCTCCCCGCAGAGCAGGGCGGTTTCTGTACCAGTGTTGCTCGTCCAGAGGACTGCGGTCGCCCTCGTCAAATCGTGCTGTGGCGTTAAGCATTGACCACTTCTTTCCCCTAGTCCTCGCTTTCTGTTTAGTAGGAGGAGGTAGCGGTGTCATGCCCGACTTCGGGGTAGATGGGATGGAATGAAATGTTTGATGCCTCTTGCGAATACCCAACGGAATAAGATTGGCCCCAGTCTGTTGTGGCCCCACAGGCACTGGCTCTAGTTCGGCCGAATAATACGAAGCACTCCGTTGGAAAGTAGGAGTGGCCGACCGCAGGCATTTTTGCTGCCCACTGTTTTCCTGTTCTGAATTCACATGGCCGGCATCTAAGTCGAAGACTTCACCGGTGAGGCGATTCCACCGTAAAGGCAATGTGTTAGTCCCAGTTTGCCTCTTTCTATCCCTCATTCTTCTATACCGCTTGCCAGCATGGGCGGTTTGCTGTATCATTATCTGTTGATCTTGATGAGAGGGGATAGTTTTTTTTGGTGTGATACTATTGGTTATTGTGTTATCAAATATTGCGACCTGGCCCACCTCAAATCCTTCATCAAATAACATCCCCAGCTCTTCGCCTTCAGTCTTAGCCATTATAAGCGGCGAAACGACAGTGAGTGACGAGTTGGACAATTCTTGCGTCGGGCCCAAAGTTGCAATGCTGTTTAAACCCACTTCTAGAGCGAATGGACCATCAGAATAGTTCGCCTGCGGAGTAGTATTTATATATTGCATCGAGAGGCCACCATTTGGGACTATAGCTGTAATAACGGGTGAGGGTGGGTGGTCGGTATGAGTGGCATTCATCTCGGCAGTTGGTTGTTTGATTAAGGTGTTTGTAGAAGTAGGTGTGAGGAAGCGTAGTAAACGGGGCCTCATCTAGAGGGTTGAGCTGGAGACTGGAACAGGCTAGGTGAATATCGATTGTCAATACACACCCCGTCACTCGCTTTGTAGACTTACATGATTGATGTCACAAGTAGAATTCCAAGTACCTACACCCTACTACTACTTGACAACTGGAGAGCATCAAAAAAACCGACTCAGAGTATGAAACACAAGACCACCTAGTCGAGATGGAGACTTGAAAGAAATAAAAGCACCAAATTTTACAGAAACGACACCGCTTAAATTTGGAAACCGTCCCTTAACTCCCAACTTTGAACATCGCAGCACAGAAAATTCGTTATACATAGAAAGAAAGACCATGAAGGTAGGTTATGTAAGGCCAGGCCTTCGCAGAAGACAAGAATAAGAAAGAAAAAACGAGGCTATGTAAAATATAGACTGCCCTGATACTTACTACACACTTCAACAGGACCATCGAACCAATATGTGCAACATTAAATTCCTGCCGTAACGGCAGCGGATTCGGCCTTGACTGGAACCTCGACTGTATCCTTGACCGGAACTTCGGCTGCTTTATCGTCGCGGACCTTGGCCTTGATCATCATTTCTTCAGTGTGCTGGATGAGGCCGTACCACAGGTACCCTTCCTTGACGATTTCAAGGTCGAATTCACGCACAATGTTTCCCACGAACTTGGTGAAGGCAATCGTGGTGAGATGGCGTCCGATACAAACTCTCGATCCTGCGCCAAAGGTGAACCAGCCCGCCTCGATGTAGTTCCTCATGGTTCTTGGAGCACCAGAGCCATCCTTCACGAGCTCAGTGGGATGATTACCGATCCATCGTTCGGGCTTGAATTCTTTTGCATCTTCGCCAAAGTAGTCCTTGTTGATATTAGTGGCCCATCCGGACATTGAAACGACGTATCCTGGAGGGATATAATACTCGTTCAACTGGCAGCCGATGGAGGGAACAACGCGTCCAAGAGACAGTCCGAAAGTCGGCGAAAGTCGAAGGGCTTCTAGAATAGTGGCCTCTAGATATGGAAGGGCGCATTTCCCGTCATGATGGGCAATATCGTCAATTCTAACAGCGCGCGGAAGATCGGCAAGTTCTTCACGAACTTTGGCAAGGACTTCGGGATGAGAGTAGATGAGCTTGATAGCAAGGGGCAAGGCATTAGATGCGACCATGGATCCGGCACTGAAGATAAAGTTAGGATTTGTATGCGAGGAGGCGACAATTCATAATTCAATGCAAGGGGTAGCATCTTACTAGATGAAGAAGACATTATTGGTGATCGCCTCAGTCCAATTACCATGAGGAAACAACTTCCGGATCTTTTTCTCACCATCCCGGAACTTTGACATGAGATTGTCAGGAAGTTTATCAGCGACTTCATTAATGCGATCCTGCATATAGATAATTAGTACCTGCATGTGCATGCCCCGAAAAGGGAGGGAGCCGGGAATATAAAATGTATGTACCTTTTTCTCCGACTCGCCCTTGTTGTAACAGATACCCCATTTGAACAGATGCTCCAGCTTTCCATTCAAGATTGACTTTCTAATAAATTTTGTAGACACCGTCAAGGCGAAGGGAATCGGAACTAGCGAGCCGACGACGTTGAAGATGACACGAAGGGCACGAATGGCACCACCTGCGTCCTTTCCTGCACGACACAGACCGTTCGAGTACCCACCCATCAACAACGTGGCCAGGTCAAACATGAAATAATGCGTCCAATCACTGAAACAATGAACCTTGTCGTTGGAAGCAACTATCTCCTTGAAACCCCGGGTAAACCCTTGAACAGCCTAGGCGAAATCAGCCACATATTAATGAGGACAGTCGCAAGATGGAACCCACCTGATCAAAATTATGTTCGAGCCTGACTAATCCCTTCTCCGAATACGGATGCGACAATGCATACTTCCCAAGCCTTGCCCTGGCCGGATCCGTCTCAAAAACAAAATTGAAATCTTCATTGAAGAGGCCAGTCTCAAATGACTTCGACTTCGGGAAAAAGGATTCCTCCTTCCTCTCATCTGCAAATCCATAGAGAGCACTCCTTAACTTGGGATCCGCAACCGAGACCTCATCAGGGGCAATCCAAACGATTGGACCGTATTCCTCGTGGAGCTCGACGAGTTTTGCATGCCAGTTGCGTTTGATGTTGGCGTAGTAGGCACGATACCAACATGTAAACCCTGCTAGGAATGGTCCCGGGACACCTTGCTTTTTCATCGGTGATTGCGAATACCGCACGGCCCGACGGTACAGCTCGTATCCGACACAAGAAATGCTCACAAGCAGCCAGTGGTTCTTGCAAAACATTGAGACTGCGAGAAGCAGTTTCACAATCAAACCCCCGAGCATCTAAAATCAAAATCAGTTACAATTCTAAAACAACACTGGTCTGTGTGGGTGTTTACCTTGATGCAATGATATTGGATGACTGTTTATTGATTCTCTAAGTTATAGCCGTCAGAATTCAGCCGTCGATGAATGCCGACGCGGCTAGATGCAATGCACGTACTTTATTTACACCGGGCAGCGAACCTTCAAGGATCGTGCTGGTTGTAGCTATCGGATGTCAGCACAGTATCATGCAAACGACAATCAAGGCAAACGGGAGGAATGTGGACTACTGATGTGTCCAATTGCCCGCAAGACACGTCGCGTCGAAGCGAAGAGGATAAACCTACATACTTTCGATGAAGGCAAGTACCAGCCCAATTCCCACGTATGAGGGAAAGGTGAGAGAAATCAAGCAAACAAAATCTGGGTGAATCTGAAAGTAACCGACAACTGCCGACGGAAACAACGATGAGAATTACCAGTCAGAAGAGAAGGTAGTGATAAAAGAGGATGAAGGGGAAGAATGGTGGGCCAGAGTAGAAAAATTAAACTGAAGAAAGGGAGGGGGAGGACAGAAGGTATATGTGGGGGGGGGATAGCGCCTTTGTACCTTATACGAAGTACTCTATCGATATCACCACGTTCCCCAAAAGAATCCAACCACACCAGGTTTCATTGCACCACCATCCAACTATCCTCGCCTCTATCCCTTAAGCGCAATACTTTTTAATAAATAAGATAAAATAGCAACCATTCATAACTAACCAAGATGCCGGTCCCGTCGGTACCATAGCGTCGCAGTGTCTGTCCCGTGCTATGATATGATAGAACCTTCTGTTACACTACTCTGTCTCCATCTTTCTTACACCCATCTAGTTTATCTCCTCCCTACTCGGGAAATCCTTGCATATGAATTGAGCTGCAACATGGACATTTATTCCTGTAAGATTCCGCTACGATCCTGGGAATAGTATGTGGACGGTTGCCTGCTTTTCCTCAGAAGCTCAGTATTCTAATAATGAACGGTGCTGATTTGGATAATCTACCCAATCAACTATAATATCCATGTCTAAGGTACCTACAGGTGCGTTGTGCACATTGTAACTTTGAGCCAGTGCTTTGGGCCTCTCGGGTAACGATACAATCGAGGTTTCTTCTACACGCGATATCGCCTGTTACGTTCATGCCGGCAGATGCCGGCCTACCCTGCCTCGGCCCCGTGATAAGCCTTTCTATCGCAAAGGCTTGTCTCACAGGTGGTTGGGACGGTGGTTAAGGGATCCGAGGGTATTGAATATTTTGGCTAAATAGCCGTGCACGCGTGGCCGTCGCGAACGGCGTTTGTGGCTTGCATTAGTAACCAGCAATGGCGGAAGTACAGCTTTCTCGTAAAGATTAGAGTCGGCGTCTTTTAGTGCCTACTTATACTCGATACTTAAGCTGGGGAAGAAGTGCAGACGAAGAGGTTGAGTATCTTTTAGCGGTTCAGGGGCAGCCCAAGGTCTGTACAAAAAGTGCAGTATACTCTATATGGTACTAGTGTTTCAAAAGCCTTACCGCTGCACTATGATAGCTATTGTCACGACGGCGTCTACAAATACAGAATGTGAGGCGAGTGTTACATCAACAAGAACTGCCCCATGTTATAGTTAAATTCGAAATACTTGTATTACTCGAATTGCACTAGACCAAGACAGCTCTGAGTAGAATACTCTACCTATGGTCATGATCGCCAGTAACAGTGGAAATGTCTACCTTCTCATCGCCGAGCTCAAGCACTCAAACAGTGCCTCTCTGAATACGAATACACTTACACATTCCAACGAACGCCCCGCGCCTCACCGGGTTTCCACAGGCTGTAGATATCCCAAACACACGTAATGATGCGTCATCTCCTTCTAGCCCGCTCCCCATCTGTCTCCAACACTCTGGCCACATGGCCGGAGTCTCGGTTCTCACATAACTCCTAGTTAGGTACATGTCAAGTACATGCGCGCAACATACGATAGTTGTTGAAGCGAGTGGGGTGCATAAAATCCCACAGGGTAACGATATATAGAAAGTCCTCTCGCCTTGTGCCAGTCGCGCTAGTTGAAATTGCTCTAACCGCGAGATAGAAAGGTGCATATATCCAGCAAATGATGAGGATCATCTACCCCTGTTGACAACCGTTTTTTTCTCCAACATTCCACGGTACGGGAAAGAAAAAAACTAATCCGCTCCATATCATTCGCAGGAAGATTCCGCTTGAATTCAAAAAAGGGACCGGGCGGTACCGTGTTGGCCACACGGCGTGCAAGCGATGTCTCAAGAAAATTCCCGGTCGGCAAGCCTAGAACCAAAGAGACGAATGAAATAGTGAGAATACCGACGGGACGGCACGATACATCCACGCTAACTTCCCTAGACACCGTATCTACAGCTATTGCTTTTTTACCTATAATTACCTCTACATCTGCAAGCTGTAGGAATCAAATACCGCGTGGCAATTGTAACTTCCCGTCTCCAGATTGACATGCAGGATATGGCATATTCAACCATCTTACTACTGCTGCAGTTTATCAATAGGCGGAGATGAAATCGAGAGCCTACCCCCGCGTTTGAAGCCCTGCTTGTGAGGACACACATGCATATGCCTGTGCAGAAGAACGCCGTTATCAAGGGTGGGGGTAAAACGAGCCCAAATGTGGTTGTATATTTAGAGCTTCTATTCTACACTTCGGACACAACTTCGGACACAATCGTACCGCAATGGCGGTAGTAGCTGAGTGATGGGGCTGGCGAATTTCCGCAGTAAGGCATTAGTCCTGCCATGCCACATCATCGAACTCAAAAGCCGAATCCCGAACCAAACTCTTGAAGGAAACGTTTTCCCCCTGCACCTGGATCACCGCGAGCGACATGTTTATGCCATGCCTATTGCTACACAAAAAATGGGAAGTTTAAAGCCTTGTACGGCACAATTTGAGGAATAAGGTTCAAATCATTAGCTCGGCGCCGGCGGTAAAGAGCATATATCTCTACTTAATTCCAATGTACTGGGTGGAAGCGGTGACACCCAGAGGTGGTGAACGGTATGTATTGCGGGGCACCCAGATACAAAAGGTTGATGAGATTGTGGAGAACTGGGCAGTGCGCCCTGAAAGGAAACAAATTTGAGATAGGTCACATCATTTCGAGTGTCATCACACGTGCAGATGCTGCAATCCACATAACAGAAGCCACGAGGTCCCACAAAAGCATGGATTACAGAATTTTTCATCGATTTTTGCCGGTGACATGCGTGCGTCACTCAGTTGCAATGCGGAGCGCAGTCAGCACAAGCGTGCACTTTATCGAGCTGCAAGTCAATCACCAAATCTATGAGATGTTATCATTGGATAGACAAACGATAGACAGGAAAGTACAGGAACCCATTTCGGATAATTATCCATCCAAAGAAATGTATAGCAACAACCTCGTGAGAAACGGAACCCAAAAAACGTAGTGGAGCCTGAAGTAAATTACTACCCAGATATTCTCCGGTTCTAGAAGCCTTCCCGGTGCGTAAATGAGACAGAAGTCGGCGTCATCGTAAAGGGTCTCGATCTGGGGTTGCCTAACATGTGTGGCGACGACCAACCGACTTCCCAATGTCGTAAGATCTTCATGTCCCTTACATTCCAAATAGAACCGTATATTTCGGGAGTTTAGTAAGTTACAGCCACCGAAGGCGTCGTATAGAGCGCTTGATTTACCGATACCAAGAGCTGAGTGGCCGAGGATTGGCGATGTCTCGGGAAGCTGCGGTGTGCAATTCTAGAAGCTAGCCATGTGCGGAATATTTATTCGCTGAACACAGCTTCCAAGGACGGTTTCGATGGGAAGGATGCGGACTCGGCAGTTTGGATTGGCTGGAATCGAACACTTTGGGATCCGGATCTTGGGTTGTTGGTGTCTTACTCGGTTTAAGGTGGACGGAGTGAATTTGTTGAGAAACTGGAAATGGATGATAGTTAATGCAACTTAATTACTCTCTTCACCAGAATCTGCTACCATGTTTGCAAAGCTCGTGCAGCAGTCCAAAAATAGAGAATATACACACCAGTATTTCTTAATCGAACAACTTCACCCGTCATGCTCATCTTTCACTTTCAGAGCCTCGCGATCGTAGTTGTTCATGCGGTCGCAACTCAGTCCCCCTTCCCAATGCTGCAGTTTTATCCGTCTGATAGCTTCTCCCACCCCACAGCTCTGGCCCAGTTATAAGTACTCAAATGTCATCATTGTTCAGTCGAGATGTAGCAGTAATGAGCTCGCGTCACGGTGGGTCCGACATGGACGTTCGCGTTCCAGCGCGCTTGCTCCAGTTCTACGCGTCAAATTGCTCGCTTTCATCGTTGAACGTCTCAGACAAGGTAAAAGTAGATGCTAGGTGATGTTCTGTCCCTTCTCGTCAATGATGCATCGGCATTCTTCGTGTTAATGCTGAGAAGTTGTGTTTGTATCAGGGGATGGTGGCTCGTGACGTCGAGACAAGTGAGTAGCCGGCCAAGACAACCTAAAAATAAGGTGCGGCTCTGTCCTGGGCAATTCCTTTCTTTCTAACCTGACACTATTGTGCTGGAACAACCGTGGCCACAGCTGTCGCTCTAGAACGCGAGATATTTTCGCATTCGCCGCCGCCATACCCTGCGTTCTTATCAGGCGGCCGATGATTACAACTTCTCCAACGGTTCGGTTCCTCAACGGTGTCTGTCCCCTCGGCTTCGCCTCCTCGTTGGGCTACCAAATCCCTTCATGCGACCGGCATTTGCAGCTTCTCCTTTCGTCTGGCACTGCTTCACTCTCATTCTCCAATATGCGATGACGATGAGCTGTAAACGGAGGTGTGGAGAGCAGAAAAGGTGGAGTTCGGGTCTGTCGGACAAGCGGCACTACATATGCTCGTCATGGGTCGTTATTCACTCTTAAGTTTTAGTAAGGAGACATCCCGGGCCAACTGATGTCACAGCTACAGAGAATCCTCACTATTGCTAATCTCATAAACCAGCCCTTTCCTAAAGAGCAAAGCGCGAACGTCAAAGTCTAGGCATGAGACCGCACTATTGCCTACGGATATGGGGGCTACGAACATGCTGCGGGGGTTCTACTTTCCGCGCGTGGTATGATACGAAGCTCTCGGATGGAATCAAGGAGAATAGGGTTTGCTTCGGAGAAATGAATCTAGCATTGGAGCAGCTCGGTGAAAAATTGTCCGCAATAAAACATTACAAAGGGAGACTATCTGTACTTTACCATGTTGCGCGTCTCAGATAACGAATGGTGGAGTTGGAGGGAAAGAACTAGAGGATAGTTTTGCAAATTTGGAAGTGCCCCTACTGTGCTAGCGATAGCGTAGTTTGATTTCTTAAGAGTAGATAAGGTAGACAAGTAGTTTTAGAATTGTCTGCAACCAAAGTTTGTGATATGCATGACAGTTTAGGAGTGCCTTGACTAGTATTGCAATCCGAGGGCCTGTTTGAGGTCGTAGTGAAGATTAATTATTGCCAATGCTAGATTGAATATCTCCATTTTCTAGCTTGGTGACAAGGAATGATACCCTAAGTACCTATAGTCTGTCAGATGGCTTGGTAGGATTTTTGTAGATTTTCACCTCACTCGTTCGGTTCGCCGCAAAGCAAAAACGAACATCTGGTTTACGAGAACAAAGGGTTGAATGCATCCGGCACTGCCTACCAAGGCAGGTACCGACACACATAAATTGCTCTCTTTTCCTTTCATTAAAGCACTCGATCTCTCCTTGATGTCCTCACAAGCGAAATTCAACAACTGGATGTATTACACATTGTCCCACCATCCCTCACTTCAATTCTCAAAACCCTTATCAATACCTAGCCTCTGCCTCCACACCTCTCATTACCTCCATAACACTCTCCCATTTCTTCCACTCTACATCGCCCCCCGGAAGCCCGCCCTTCGCATGTCAGACTTACCACACCAAAACAGCAGGAAGAACTTACCTTCAACGGTAACCTAGTCCCATCTCTATCGCCAAATCCACACACCCTCGAAATAGCCTCCTTAATCCCAACAACCCCCCACTTCACCAACAGTTCCTCCGCACTCGAAACCGCCCACTGCAGCCTTCTCGCCTCCTCCCGCTCTGCCTTCCCCATCGTCTCCGCTGCTGCGAGCTCATACAGCCTTACCACGCTCGCCGGGAAGAACCCTGCAAGTCCGTCGATGGCACCTGCACACCCTACTTGCACAACCGGAAACAGGTGCTGGCCGAGTCCGGTAAAAACCGCGAAGTTGGTGTGGTCGATGGCAGGGTCCAACGCAACCTGTGCATGCACGGATACATCGCCGTGCGAGAACTTTGCGCCAACTATGTTAGGGTGTGCAGAGAGCATACGGACGGTGGAGGGCGAGAGTGGGACGTTGTTAGAGACGGCTGGGTAGTGGTATCTGCATTATAAGAATCCTTACGCCGCGTCTTCTAAGTTGGCATGATAACCTACACAAGAATGGGAATACAACTCCTATCCGCCACCGCAGTGTACCACTCCACCAGCCCCTCCTGGCTCGCAGTACCAGAAAAATATCCCGGCGCCAACACGAGTCCCCAGCTTACACCAGCATCCGCACTCTCTTTCAACAGCTCTACCGTCTCATCGATACTATTTGTTGCGGTTCCGGCGATCAACGGGAAGTTCAGGAATCCCCCTTCTGTCAGTCCATGACGGATGGCTTTAATGAGAGTTGTTCGTTCCTTGCGGGTGATGTGCACTGCTTCGCCGGTTGAACCGAGAAGAACGAGGCCCCTGACGCCGGCGCGGGCGAGGAAGATGGAGTGCGCGAGTTGGGTTTCTATGTCTAGGGGTGGAGAAACGGGGTCGTAGGATGGGGAGGAGCGTTTGGCGAAGAAGGTGGGGACTGGGACGAAGATGCCGTGCGGGGGTGCGGTCGCCATTGTAAGGTGGGTTCAGAAGATACCGCTTGGGGGAATTGTTGTGGGCAAAAAGTAATTGAAGTATGGGCTTGTTTATCACAAAAATACGGTATTACGGCTACTCCGCCGATCTACAGTCCCACGTCAACCATATAGGGGGGACGGGTATTGACGAGGTGGCGCCCTATGGATATGGAGCCAACCCCGGCGCTTATTACCCCGCACCCCGAACCAACTAACGTCACAGGCACATCATTTTTTAGCCCAATTGCTCTTTTGGAGTGACAGATGGAGATTAACTGCTCAGAGATATACATTGCTGAGGCAGATGAATCTAACGATGTTTAGTTGCAGATACTTCTTCAGTTCTATCCGAAGGCGGGCGGAGGGTCCCCTGACAACCATCTAGCTGCCAATACAGTGCCAGTTGTAAGCAGTCAAAGTTACTAACTCACGATTATGCACTCTGAAAATCATTTATCTGACCAACACCGACACTGCACCTTAAGGTTCATTCAGATGCAATGCTCGGACGCAATGCTCAGGCCATTTCATATCCGGTCTCGGCCGACAAAGCTACGGACAACGTTGGGCTCGAGTACTGGACGTTGTACGTTCTATTCCTGATATCCACATCGACGTAGATCACGAATAGAAGTACCCAATTCAACATAGAACCAAAATCACCATCGCGCTACTGCAAATTCACAAACAGCCCACCATCCACCAACAACTGCGCCCCCGTCTTCTATCGTTAGCTTATAACCACACAACCAAAAAAGAATATACTCACCACATACGCGCTCAATTCACTCGCCAAAAACACCGCCGGACCCGCTACATCCTCGGGCACCCCCGTCCTGCCCAACGGAATACGCCCCTCCATATACCTTCTCTTCTCCCCATCCACCAAATCCTCCTCATTCAGCTGGGTCCGTATCGTTCCGGGCAAGATGGCATTGCACCGAATCCCATACTTCCCCAACGCGGTAGCCGTACTCTGCATTAAACTCAACACCCCGGCCTTTGTGGGGGTATAATGCGTCTGACCCGCCCCGCCCACCAGCGCCGAGATCGAAGAAACCCCGATTATTGATCCGCCGATGCCTTGCAGCTTCATTTGGTTTGCGGCTGCCTGGGTGGCATAGAAGGCCCCGTCGAGATTCGTGCGTACGGTTTGCTGGTACAAGTCTTGCGGGAGGGTCAGGAAGTCGTGGAATTTGCAGATACCGGCATTGGAGACAAAGACGTTTAGGGCGCCGAATTTGGAGACTGTGGAGGCGATGAGGATGCGAGAAGTTTCGGGGAGAGAGATGTCGCCGGGGATGGCGAGGAAGGAGTTTGGACGCGCGCTTTCGATTTGGTCGCGGAGAGAGGCAATGAGAGTGTCTTGTGACGCATCTAGGTAGTTGATCGAGACGTTAGCTCCGTGTTGTGACATGGCCAAAGCTATTGCTCGACCGATGCCTGTTGCCGCGCCGGTGATGGCGACGGTTTTATCGATTAGTAGCTGCGGCTGGGTGAGCATTGTGGCAGGGAGTAATGGCGCGGGAAGAGAGTCGGAGGGATGCGAGGGAGATGGCGGGGCAGGATCGTCTGTGCAGCTGCGGGGAACTGTCAGTCAAAGGACATGTAAGTCTACATACTCTAAATCTACCCATCCAAAGCAATTATCGGGCCTAGGCCGTCAAACGGCGTGGTAAGACATTGGCTAAGCGCCAGTATGAAAAAGCCGTTTGATTGGCAATGTGGTGGGGATCAATTTCATTCGGTGTTTTGAAATCCCGAGTCCAATTCATATCTCACTAACCAATCCACCCCTATCGAAGGACAAGGGCGTACACACATGCGACAGCTATATAAGGTACTTAACAAACATCACCGACTGAAAAGAACCCAACAAACGAACCCCAGGACATTCCAACCAGATCCACTTACTTGGTAACACCATTCCCATTCGCCTTCCCGTTCGCCTTTCCATTTGCCTTCCCATTTGCCTTTCCGTTTGCCTTTCCATTTGCTTTCCCATTCGCCTTCCCGCTCACCTCCGCCTCTCTCACGGTCAACAGTCTCCCGGGGCTGGGATTTAAAATCCCAGCCGCATCGATCAACCGCGCCTTCGGATTGACTGCCATCCCAAAGCCTGGCTTATCTAGAACACTCACATGCATCTTTCCATTGACCGGGATAGGCTCGTCCACAAAGAGGTCACCAAACACCGGCATTACACTCTTCCCGTCTGGCGAGTTCGCAAGGTACTCCTGAAACGGGCAATTACTCTGGGAAATAACATAATGATACGAGTACGGACCGCTTGCGTGGGGGACCACGGGAATATCGTACGCCGCTGCCTGCGCCGTAACCTTCAGCAGCTCCGTGAGTCCGCCAACCCACATTACATCCGGCTGGATGATATCCAGATTCCTCCCCTCGATCAGCTTGCGGAAGCCATACCTCGTATACTCGTGTTCGCCAGTCGTAAACTTCAGCTGCGGCAGCGCCTGTTTGAGCTTCTGAAACCCGTCGAAGTCGTCGGGGTGTAGCACTTCCTCCCACCAGTGGATGTCGAGATCTAGCGTCGCGGTCGCAAGCTGGATCGTATACGGCACGTTCAACGCCATGTAGCAATCCACCATCAGCGGGAAGTCCGGGCCAACAGACTTCCGGTGTTTTCGCAGGAACTCGACGTTCTTTTTCAACCCCTCCATTCCGTCGTCCGGCCCATACGGTAGCGGGACCTTGGCACCGAAGAAACCCATCTCCCGCGCAGCAACGGGTTCAGGCCCAGTACAGTAGAAGTCTAGTACCGTCCGTGTCTCCCCGCCAATCATTTTGTACACTGGCTCGTTCCGCAGCTTTCCAAGGAGATCCCACAGTGCCAGGTCAACGACGGAGATGGTGGCTATTGGCAGGCCCTTGCGGCCATAGAAGGTGGTAGCACGGAACATCTGGTCCCACAGGAGGGAGAGGTTTCTTGGGTCCGCGCCGAGGAGGAAACGTTCGAGGTGCTGTGACACGATCCAGCAGGCCGGTGGCCCGCCGGAACCGGTTGCGAAGCCAGTTGTGCCGTCAGAGGCGGTGATCTCCACGCAGAAGGAGCCGAGAACGTTTATGCCCCAAGAGGTGCGTGAGTGCTTGTATTTTTCGAAGCGGGACATAGGGTTTGCGATTGGCGTGTCGACGAGCCTGCGGGTATCAGTGGGATTAGGGGAGGGAAGTTGGGGAGGGCGAACCAGTGGCCGCCTACTACATTGTGGTAGTCGCCGCCGGAGCCGGAGCCGTCAATGATGAAGGTTCGGATGGATTTGATCTATGGGCTCCGTTACATTCTCTCCTCGAATTTGACCCCGTGGGTGGAGACGTACCGTGGGGAAGGTTCTGACTGCCATGATATCTTTGCGGCTGAATATGGAAAATGTGGGATTCGAAGGGAGGCGGCCCCGGGTGTTAAGTATTTAGAGGATAGTACAAAACAATCGCAATAATAAACACTCACCTCTTCGGGGAGTTCTATGATATCATTCTGTTGCGCCGTCGGGCCGGAGTGCCGTTATATGGTCCCGCATGATTTTTCCGGGCCGCATAGAATATTCGCCAATACGGGTTCGGTGCCAATATGCCCGAATTACCGCCCGTCCACACTTGGCAGCGGAAAGAGCAACAAGAAAGTGGTTGTAACTCGGGTGGCTTGAATCTGGCTAATGAATGGAAGTGTTGCAGTGTCAATGGGACTAGGCCGCCGAATGCGGCCAGTCAAAAACAACAACTGCGCTGCCTCCAACTTCATGAACTACACTATGCTAAATGCAAACGTTTGGCTCGGAAACAACTACACCGAGCTGGCAAACGGTAGCCGTCAGGATCGCTAATGCCGCCACTGGCGTCACTGCGGATGAAGTCAGTTGTACTAATGCGAACCATCCTCATGATCATCCCTAGGTCCGTGCGCGCCAACGGTAGTCCTAGTACCTCGCGTCCATGGCTATGGAATAGTACTACAATGTCCTCATTTCATCTCAACCATCTGTACTCGGACTGGCTTTTGTCTACTACGTATAACACTCTAGCCGAGAGGCTTTTCCTGTTCTGCTGGATATTTGGGACGGGACGGATACCTACAGCTAGAGTAGTGACACAGAAAAAAAAGAATTGCACCGGCAAAATGTGTGGGGGGCTGTCGTGATAAGGTGGAACGTCAGAAAATAGCTATGCCGAGTGTGGCAGCCAAAACTCTTGATATGGATATCGATATCACTAGCTCGCGATGATCTTATATGTGCATGTACGCTTGCTAGAACTCTGTTACATGTACACAATACTAGTATACTCTACTTCCATACCTCCGAGATCTTTTGCGTTTTTCTAGTCTTCTGTGCTTACTCTACCGTTGAGACCTGGGATATGATAAGTGATATGTTATGAAACCCCGCGCGAGGTGGGAGTAACTCCAGTCATATAATTCTTCATGAGTACACTGACAATTAATCTTATGGCAAACTATATACAACACAGGTACTGTGATGCCCTCTCCCGAGTTCAGATGTCTTCACTAACTACCGAAAGCTTTAAGCTTTGAGTCTTATACATGCAGTGCTTTGACAATTATCATGAATACTGCAACCTCTTAGTACGGAAATTAGTCTGGGACCGGTACGTGACCGGCTGCTGCGAAAATGAAAACTCCACGGCGGATAAAAGAGTTAGATCTGTAGGTTTCGAGCCCATGGCTTTTTAGTGTTTACAGCACGTGCACCATAAGGGATCGCAGCAGGTTTCGAGCCTATTATCTGGCGTTATATCACCAGACCTTACCGGTTAAGCTAAATAATGTTAGCACGCGCATATTGCAGTAGGCGTAGAGAACTCGTCAATCGTCTAAGTTCTAAAGAGCGAGAAGAGAAAATGAAAAGCTAAAGTACACGATGTCAAGATAACTATACTAAAAGTGGTATGGTGGTATGTAGCAATCACACGATGCCCGTCGATGTTCTTGGGTAAAGCCCGTATTCCCGTCAACAGATGATCAGTTGCATCAGCGGCGTTTCTATCGTACGGAAATCAACCCGTAGACAGACCACCATAGCATTACGACTACTACGAAAGACAGGCTCCGCGGCATGCCGACAGGAGAAAAGAGTAAAAGTGATTTCTACAGATTTCAAGCCTGCGACCGGAGTGTTTTCAGCATTGAATGATCGGAGCGGGTTTCGAGCCTGTTACCTGGTGTTATAGCACCATGTCCTACCTTTTAGGCTAGGCGGATGGCTCATATCTGCGGCATTATGTTCATATAATTAGTAGAGTTAATTCATATCTAAGGTAAGCGGTGGCCCATAGTGGGCAGCATTGTCACAAAGCTCATTCCTGGATCTCCACAATGACTGCAAGGTCCGCAACACTTTCAGTCTCTTGTGGTCAGACTTTCAAATATGGTCAGACTTTCAAATACACTGTACATGCAATCGTCATTGGTAAAAAAGAACCGAGAATTTCAGGCTTGGTGGCATCTACAAATATGTGGCCAATGTTCGGACAGTCATAAGTGACGGCCAAAAGTGTCTATTTGAAGTCGCAGCGATTGAGGGGAAAGCTCCGGAAGGTTATGAACCGGACCTTCAGTAGGGGTGCAGGCTTGAGCGGAAGCAGGATTCTACATCCAAGGGCTGAGAGCAAAGACAGCCAGCACCGGCAGAGTAGTAGACACCGCATGCAGCGTACCACACCGAACTTCGCCTGGTTGAATACCTAGTGCTGAAAAGTATTAGGAGAACCCAATCGGCATGATGCGAGGTTTTTTTCTTGACTTGATTTCGGTAGTTCTTCGGAGGATATAGGTTGTCCTGCTTAGAAGGTTGCGACTGCGCAGAAGATGTAACGCCTGGGCGTGGGGTTGGGAAGCTGTGCATACGTACTCAGTCCGCGATTATCGGACAGCAGGATCGTCGAATTCTTTGTCGATTACTAGTAATTCAAGGGAATAGACCGAAAACCGACGAGCTTCGAATGAACCAGAATCCAGAAAAGTTTAACATGAAGACGTATTATCTGCAGCTGTTGACTTTAGGTGGTACACTTGGGGTAATGAACTGAGATTACATGGGGTGGTGTTCAATGAAGGGACCATTATGTATTACTATGGCTGTAGAGTAGACACACTCCCTAATGCTGTACCAAGTTGGATT
>Ga0307514_10000583_pt1 | contig 68451 bp, 72 predicted proteins | sample 16_EM_MG_FD_203088 | JGI IMG/M metagenome (GOLD analysis project Ga0307514, IMG submission 203088) | Populus trichocarpa ectomycorrhiza microbial communities from riparian zone in the Pacific Northwest, United States - 16_EM | ecosystem: Host-associated > Plants > Roots > Unclassified | place...
TCTGCTTTGCGTAAATCTGTTACGCGCTGACGAAAACTGAATAGAACTTCTGTCGCGAAGTGGTGCTATGGAAGCAACTCAGACACCCGAACCTTTTACCGTTAGTGGGCGCAGCCAAATCTTCGCATATCCTGATGATGGTTTCCGAGTGGATGGAGAACGGTACAATCATGGACTTTATCACTGCATGCCGCGAGGCCGATCGACTAAAACTGGTAGTCATTTTCCCAAAGACTACAGCGAACCCCGACCTGATCCCACTTCTACAGTTGACAGATGTCGCTCGTGGGCTGAAGTACCTACATGACTGGCCGTCCGTGCATGCAGACCTGAAAAGTGTAGGTCGAGTTCTTTGAGCGTTCGATCCTGGCTCACAATGCAAAGAGCAACATTTTGATCGATAGCGACTTCTCTGCACGCATCGCCGACTTTGGGCTCACGAGCGCATTGCGTAGCCATCCGATGAGCATTTCTGTAACGGCGCAAATATGGGGCGGTACTTTTCGATGGATGGCGCCGGAGTTGTTCAACGAAGACCAACGTCCATCGAAAGCGTCAGATATCTACGCGCTTGGGATGGTTATTTATGAGGTTCGGTTCCATTGCATTCTCTGACCGATCACTCCTAAATAATTCGTCCCAAAGGTTTTCGCACACGAAAACCCATTCTCTCAGGTTCCTTCTCTCCTTGTCCCTGGGCTGGTCTCCGCCGGCGAACGACCCACGCGACCACCAAACCGGGAGATTTTTGGCCTATCGGACGATGTTTGGATGCTTGCGGAAAAGTGTTGGGACGGGGACCCGGCCGTCCGGCCATACATCGCAGACATCTTTTCCTTCTTCGAGGCAGCTTCCCGCCGTTGGGTCCCCCCGACTTCTGCAGAAATTGCTAATCTCTTTCTCGGTTTTCCGACCATCTGCAAACCCCTGATAAGGAAATCGACCACTATAATGTCAGCGGCTGTGTTGGGGGACGAAGGGACCGCAAGTGGAGCAAGCGAAGGAACCCCACCCGAACTAACCCGGGCGCAACTTGACCTCAGCAATAGGAGATGAGAAGCATGTACCTCGAGTTTTACTTGAGATTTTCTGGTGGTCTGAGGCGCAGTGTCAAGTATGACACTTGACGACATGAAGTGCAATGAAATTCGACATGCACAACATTCCGAGCGTTGAGAAGGGGCATGGCTTTGCAGTCACTTGGACCAAGTATTCACGCGAAAGTATTGCCTTTCAAAGAATTCCCTATTAGTGATAGACATACAATCGCACCACGAACTATTTTGATGTGTCTGATTCAAGGTTCTCGCTTTGGATGTGCTGGAATAGATTCGAGCATACCCCCTACGAAAACCGATTTCAAATTAGCACGCGCGACTTGGCTAGGTTGCCGGTCCCCAATTGGAGGCGAAGGGGCGGAATGTCACAGACCGAGGGCGCCCTCCGGCCGGAACTGTTAGATCGAGCATAACTTTCGTTTTGGCTTGTTTGTTGTCAAGATTTCAGATTGAGACAAATCGGGAAATCAGGAAGGAATTCAAGGTCCGACCCTGTGAAGAGTCCCGATCCTTAAGGATCGTATAAAGCGTTGCTCAACTTTCAATATGATACATAAAATCTGCCCTCGATTGCGATTGTTTCCCATCCCCCATACTCACACACTCTCCCTCATTGTCACATCTCCAACTCCCCCTCCGACTTGAGCATGGTCATCCCTTCGAATGGCGGTCACAAGGGACACCATTGCAGTTGCAATACCGACACAAATGCGCACCAGAGCTCATTGGGACCCCCCCAAGGAAACCTAGTCGCGTCGATCACATCTCTCGATCAAACACCAAAGGGTGTGTGAACAAAACCTCACCCTCCCTGATATTCGTTCCGACCGCTGAACTATTTGTTCGGCCACAGAATCACCCGTGTCATCATCGGTTGTCCCGGAAGCATGCAATAGCTCCTTTGAGTCTCTCAAACGTACACTGTCTTCAAAGGACAGTCGGGAATCGCTGTACGCCCTACCAAACAACCAGGCTATCGAGATAATAAATGACCTGGAGCAGGTGAGTACATTGCGGAATGTTCCCCTCGTAACTAGCTAACGTGGATAAGGGCTTATGGGAGCATTCTGGTCTGTGTACCTATCATCGAGAAAGGTTTTATATGGTGCTTCGGAAGATGTGTCGCGAACACAAGTTGTTACCAACCTCGTACACCATAGCCAGTGGACTGAAGAGGGTTGGGGAGCTCCCATCCGTGGGTGGTGGTAACGCGGATGTGTGGCGTGGAGTATACCACAGTTCCAAGGTCGCAATCAAGGTGTTGCGAGTCCACTCCGGGTTAGACCTTATCAACGTGGAAAGGGTACGACCTTCTCCCTTTTTTACTCTACGTCGTGTGCTAACAAGAGCGAAACAGAGCTTCTGCCGCGAAGTGGTCCTATGGAAGCAATTCAGACACCCGAACCTGTTGCCGTTGATGGGAGCGACAAAATCTTCACACACCTTTATGATGATTTCCGAGTGGATGGAGCACGGTACAATCATGGAATTTATCACCGCATGCCCCGACACCAATCGGCTAAGGCTGGCAAGCATTTTTCCCGAACCTAAATGAAATATCAGCCTGACCCCACCTCTCCAGCTAGGAGATGTCGCCCATGGACTGAAGTACCTACATGACTGGCCGTCTGTTCACGCAGATCTGAAGAGCGTACGTTCGATTCTTTGACCGTTCGATCCCAGCTGACGATGGGCGTGAAGAGCAACATTTTGGTTGGCAGTAATTTTTCTGCACGCATCGTTGACTTTGGGCTCACGAGTGTGTTGCGCAACTCTTCAATGAGCATCTCTGTAACTGCGCCAACCCGTGGGGGTACTATTCGATGGATGGCACCGGAGTTGTTCACCGATGACCAACATCCATCGAAGGCTTCAGACATTTACGCGCTCGGGATGGTTATTTACGAGGTTGGGTTTCATTGCATTTTCTGGCTAATCGGTCATAACTGATCGGTCCTGTAGGTTTTCGCACACGAACCACCATTCTCTTCGGTTTCCACTTACCGTGTACCCGGGCTTGTCTTCGCTGGCCAACGACCCCCACGGCCACCAAACCGGGAGATCCTTGGCCTATCAGACGATGTCTGGGTGCTTGCGGAAAAGTGTTGGGACGGAGATTCGACCGTCCGGCCACATATCGCAGAAATCTTTTCCTTCTTCGAAGCAGCTTCCCGCCGTTGGGTCTCCTCAACTCCTGAAGCAATTGCGGATCTCGGCCTCTGCCGTTCAGCCACTATCCAAAAACCTGAAACAACTGAATCGACATTTACAGCTTCAGATGTTGTACGCGGGGGATAGGGTTGGAGGTGGAGATCGGAACGTTGTCGCAAGCCCCCATGAAGTTCAACGATTAACGTCAACGTCCAAAGCAGCGCAGCGGGTTCCCACAATCTCAGGTCAATGCCACGGCTTTCCTTGATCCCCGCGCCGATCCTTCAAGCTTCACATTCTGTCCCTGCACTATTATTCCATTCTAGCGCTTTTTTTGTCGGCGCCATAGAGCACTGGTTCGTATCTATCCGCTCCACTCATAGTCAGTTATTTGCTGCCCGTAACCGAGGGTGACCGTTGTATCCGCATGGATAAATTTTTGGTTGGTTTTCTTCTTTCGAAACATTTGCGGTATATATTTCGTCGCCCGCCCCGAGTTGTACCAGTGGATACACAAGCAAGGATGGAAGTCGTCTTTCCAGGATGTGATTGTTCAAAACATTCTACGTTCAAATTTAGAACCCTGGCAAGAAAGCTTCCGATGGAACCGTCAGCCCGTCCCGATCAACAGACTTGGCAAGTCAGTTGACAGGCGCGTTTCTTTCTCGCAGAGATTTAAAGCGAGGGACAACCTAGGGGACAAACTCCGAGTATTTGACCTCGTGCATCGTGTGTTCGCGATTCCCATCACAGGCCTGGCTTGAGGGCCGTGCGTGAGGGGGATACCGATTTGCACTCCCTGGCACCACCCATCATAGAGAGGTGGTCGAGGGACCGACGGGACTACCCCGTACACCCCTGTTCTCGGCGGCAAATCTTAAGTTTAGACAACTCGGTCGGGGTCCTTTGGGGTCCGTCAAAAATCTACCCAAAACACAGGCAAAGGTCGTACGATGCATATGTATGTGGTCACTCACTAAGATTCGCATGTCGAACTGGTTATTGCCAGGCCAACTTTAGTATCAGGGCACGGACGAGTCGACGCAAATGTGAGAGGGGATCAATAAAATCAGGGGAAGTACCGTATCCTAATGACGTAAATACACGATAGGCGGTTAGACAGACTGCTTAAGGAAACTCCAAATGCCAGCGAGCCCGGATGCGAACGTCAACGACGAATATCACCAGCTATAGCACGCGTCACGGTCGTCGCGGGGTGAAGACCCTCTAGCCTGAAACCTGCCGCGGAGTGCAACGCGTAATTCGCTTCTGAGCTTGACATCCATCACGGCCTAGGAAGAAATAGCAGCAAAACCACTCCCAGGCATACTAATCGAAGTCGACGCGGCATTTTCCCATCTAAGTTATGTGGGTCTATTAATCTGGACGTACTCTCAGTACGTCGAACCATCTCCATTGGAGGGTGCTCGGTGACGCGTTTGAATGGAAACCGTGGATAAGCACTCCTCACGTAAGCTTTCGGTTTCTCCAACGCATTACTTCGCTGGCTCACATATCTCTGTCACCATCCGCGCTTATCCTCGGTGTGGGGCTAGATCTTGCCTCTGGCCATTGCGAGTAAAGCTCTGATAGCTGTGCGGGGCTGGAACTATGCCCTTGTTGAGATGCTCCCTTGTTGGAATGCTGAGCGCTGAAGCGCTGAAGGCCCGCTCAGGTATGTGCTATCAAAAATCAGCTCTCAAAAGTAACTTCCTTGTGAGTTACAGCTATGTATTCGTTTGGATATAGTTCCTGTGCGTAGGGCCTTCGTTTAGAGGGGCGGAGACACTTTGTTTGTACCTCCTCCTGCAGTCCTTCGTCGACAAAAACCGAGTTCCTGGTCGTGGAGAACCTCCGCCAGAACCATCACGCTAATGTTTGTTGGATTTTGAGGACCCATCCCAATCGAGAGGCGGGCGTCTTTCTCTTCAAGCCTCCGGCAAGCGCACTCTTGGGGAGTATGCTCTAAGCAATTGGCGGTACCTTGGACGTGATCTCCATGATCGCGTCCTGCAGTTGCGTTCTCGGGATGGACGTGCGGGAACAGTGGGAATCGGGCTTTACTGGTATCCCCCGTACGATTTCCCCCCAGGGATTGGCCGAGTCCCTCTTGGCATTTGTGTCTCCCCCCGTACACCCTCGATAAAGGACCACAGGAAAACCTGCTGTTATTCCTTCTGACGTGGATCTAGACTGTCCGGCAACTTGCGAGGCTAACCGTGCATTCAATATATAAGGACAGAGGCGCAGCGTTGCACAATATGGCCACTCTCTCGTACCTTTACCCCCTATGCACATACTCTGGCACTGTTGGCATACGACAGGACCTCAGTTCCCCTGCGTCCTCATATCCTTTTCCCTTTTCTCCATTCCCCCTCACTGAGACTTGAGCATGGCCATCTCCGGAAATAGAAATAGCGGTCACCAGAAGCTCCGTTGCGACTGCGACACCAGCCCATATCAGCACCATCAGTTTCTAGGTCGGGATGATGTACGCACTTCCTGTCAAAGAAGCCAAATCCAGCTGCCGATCCCACCTCCTTATCGAGCATCCTCACCAGGTAAGCGGACCAGCAATTAGGCTTTACATTCATTGCTAAACTTCGATTACGGCTTCAGAGTCATCCGCGTTCCCATTGGTCGCTGGGGGGGCATCACAGTATCCTGATCAGTCATTCGAGTCTCTCAAACGCACGTTATCTTCCAACAGCGGGCGGAAGTCGCTGTATACCATGCCAAGCGAGCAAGCTACCAGGATAATAAACGACCTGGAGCGAGTGAGTACAAAGAACTTTGCTCCCACCGCAGCCAGCTAACGTGGACCAGGGTTCGCGGAAGGACTCCAGCTTGTGTGCCTATCACCGAGAAAGGTTTGCTGTGGTGCTTAGGAAGATGTGTTGTGAACACAAGCTGTTGCCGTCCTCGTACACAATAACCGACGAACTCGATTATTTCGAGGAGTCCCCCTCCGGGCGCGGTGGCAACGCGGATGTGTGGCGTGGACTACACCAGGGTTCCAAGGTCGCCATAAAGGTGTTGCGAGTCCGCACGGGGTCAGACCTTCCCAATGTGGAAAGGGTGTGACCTTTTACCTTTCTTATTCTACGTCATGTACTGACGAGAGTGGGACAGAAATTCTGCCGCGAAGTGGTACTATGGAAGCAATTCAGACATCCGAACTTGTTGCCGTTGGCAGGGGCGATAAAATCTTCATGTGCCTTTATGATGGTTTCCGAGTGGATGGAACACGGCACAATCATGGATTTCATCACTGTCTGCCCCGAGACCAATCGATTAAAACTGGTAGGCATTTTTCCAAAAACCTGAATACAAACTTAACCCCACCTCTACAGTTGGCAGATATCGCTCGTGGACTGAAGTACCTTCATGACTGGCCATCCGTTCACGCAGATCTGAAAAGCGTGCGTTGGGTTTTTTTTGAGTGATTGATCCTCGAACTGACGATCGATCTGAAGGCCAACATACTGATCGATAGTAATCGTTCTGCACGCATCGCTGATTTCGGGCTCACGAATGCGTTGTACTCCCATCCAATGAGTATCTCTATGACCGCGCCAGCCCAAGTAGGCACCCTCCGATGGATGGCGCCGGAGCTTTTCGACGATGGTTCTCACCCAACGAAAGCATCGGATATATATGCACTTGGGATGGTTGCTTACGAGGTTGGACTTCATTATGTTCTTTGGTGAACCTGTCTTGAACGATTGCTCCTGTAGGTTTTTGCGCACGAAGGACCATTCTCTCGGTTTTACCAATACCTTGTACCCGGGCTAGTCTTCAGCGGCAAACGACCCGAGCGACCAGCAAACCGGGAGATCCTCGGTCTCTCGGACAACGTCTGGATGCTCGTTGAACAGTGTTGGGACGGGAACCCAACCGTTCGGCCACATATTACAGACATCTTGTCCTTTTTTGAGGCAGCTTCCCGCCGTTGGGTCTCCTTGACTTCCGGAACAGTCGCAAATCTCCGTCTCGACCGCCCAATTATCCACAGGCCTCCGACGGGGGATTCGACATCTATAACATCAGAGGTTATGTGGTGGGCCGATGGGACCACAACCGGAGATCAAAACCTTATCGTGACCCTCCCCTCCAAAGCTTGGCGATTGCTACCAATGTCGACGAGAGCAGTAGACTGCTTTTATCCCAGACCAGTGTTTTAAGCTCCCTATCCCCCATGTCGATGTCTCACATCCTGTTCATTATCACTTTCCTCCCCCCCCGTTCCGTCTTGACGCTTTTACTTCCCACCGCAACCCCCGAGCGAGCATCGGGTTTTGTCTACTATGCCATTTCCAGGCCTATGGTTGTTTTTCTCCCGTCGTCCTAAGACTCGAATTGTGCTAGCGAGCGACTATCTGCAAAGTTGTAAACCGAATAAACGAATATCGGTGCACTTATAAGGGAACTGTCGACAGGACCCCGACCGCTCTGTCGGGCGGGGGATACTTACTGTCTCCAAATTGCGTGTCTAGGATAACAGCGCTCACACCATTTCGCTCGAAAACAGGAACGTCGTCCGAGGTAGTACGGGGATCGGGGACTGCAATCTTACCTACCCCAATTTCATCGACCATCGCCACGCGGAGGGCCTCAGATATTGATGAATAAATCTCGGCCACCGTTCAGAGATATACTGTTAGAATAGGTATCATCTCACGCTCCTTCGTCGACTTTTACCTTTGACGGTAGTTTGTTCCCACCGCGTTTTTTTACCTTATCTTTTGGATGATCGCTACTTCGCTCCTTAGTCGTAGTCGCTCTTCCTCTGCTGAGGATTCAGCTCACCAAGCCGTTGCTTAGTTTCCAATACATGCTTTCACGATCACTCAATCCCGTCTCTTTGGAAAGCGGGTCATACAAGGAATTGGATGCGCAACAATCAACCCGACTCAGAATTTTCTGAGGATCATCCTCCAAGGGCGTATGGCACAATTTTACACATGAGATGCTGATATATACGAATAAAAAAACTAGTAAAATGACTAGTGTTCCTCCGTGAAGCGACCAAAAAAAGTATCTGAAAATCTTGAAGCTGAAGGATCTTCGTCACCGACCATTCGGGTTCAATCCTGCTGCCTTAGCCTCTCTGACCCTAGCCTTCCCAGTCCTGATCAAAATCTCCCGCAGCTGCTTGTTCATCAACCTACCACCGGGTAGTCCTGGTAGAAAGGGTGGATTCAAATCCGGAGCGAACGAACCCAACTTCCGTGCCGGAGGATAACTAGAATCAGTCGCGGCTGAACTCCTCCCCACGTCCTTCTTTCCAGGTTTCGAGTGCTTGGCGCGGGTAGGAGCGGCAGACCGAGTAGGTCGTTCATCGTCATCGGGAGCACGAGAGGGTTTACGACTCGCTCCAACTAACTGACGATCCGAGTTCGACGTGGTAGTCTTTCGAGAATCAATCCGTTGCCGATCGTGGCCATTCTCGTGCACAACTCCTTTACTGCTGGCGGCCTTCTTTGGTGGCTCCACCTCGGATGCGATCGTCATCGGAGGGTACTCTGGCTCTCGATACAACTGGGGGTTAAAGTACTTGCTCGTCCGTTTCTCCTTGTCTGGGTGGGCTACAACAGAAGGCTCGGTAGTCTCGGTCGCAGCAATCCTATGTTGAGCGGATGCCTTGTGGACCTGGGGTTTATTGCGAAACGGCCGTTTGAGCTTGTCTGGGTCGACGAAAGAAAGCTGTTTCGCAGGCTTCCGCGGTTCGAGGTCCTTAGCCACCTTCTGCCGTTTGGCGTCCCTCGAATCGTCCCGAGCCGAAAAGGCATCTGAGGGTTTCCTTTTAGAACCGGTATCCGGTGCCTTCTTGGCTCGGACTTGGACAACGTCTGACTCCTCCCTCTCGGCGTCCTCGGACGCATTGAACTTCTCCAGCCCTTTGATACCTTCAGCCCGTTCCTTGCCTTTCGCGCTCCGCGAAACACTCGAGACCACAGAATTCCGTCCTCGAGGAGGGGGAGAAGGAGTCCGGGGAATGGGTGAGAGTGTCGTTTGGATAGGACGATGCCCATGAATCCTACTTCGCTTAATTGGCTGAGGCATAGGGAATTCTTCCTCAATGGGCGTTGTGAGTCGCCGTTTCTGCGCAGTGGGCGCTCGCTCATCCGTGGGGACGACCGGCGTACGTCTCCGTTCGATGATCACGACAGGTTTCGGAGGAAGTTTGGAGGACGACCACAAAGAGCCCTTCCCGACAGCGGAATCAGTTCGTGATGAGGGCCTAGAAAGTGCTTTGGTTGGGGCGGGTTTTTCTGGTCCATTGGGTTTCGTGCGTTTGGTGGGTTTGGACTTCGGCTTTCTCGTAGGTCTATGATCGCTCACTCCGGAGTCATCCTCGAGTTCATCAATCTCCTCGTTCCCCACGGCGGCGCTCTGCTGGGATTCGACCTCACGGATGGCTGTGATTTGTGGAAGTGGCGATTCCACTGGTTCACCGGCAGCGTTCTCCGCTACTGCAGCAGCACGTGTTGGCTTGTCCACGGATTTCAGGGGCTCCGCACCCGCCACTACCCTATCCTCGTCTTGGGTGCTCGCATACTCGAGAGAGCTCTGGGTGTTTCTTGTGGTATCCTGGATCTTCTCAACGTCCGCCACCGCCTCGTTGACCTGAATTGCGACGGAATCCCCGTCCTGAGCGATCGGCTTGTCTGGTTGTGGCGCAGAGTGCTGTATTTGAGATTGGGATGATGGAACGGTTTGCGATGGCGGAAATTGCTTGGATGGCTGAGATGATGGAATGGACTGAGATGACTGAACGGGCTGGGACGATGAATTCTGTTTCAACGGTGACGATAACTTGGTATCGTCGGATGCTGGGATTAACACCATCGTCGGTACACCATTCTCATTTCTGCCTCTGACGGGTTCTCGCGTGGGGCCGACTTCGGGGACGGGTACCTTACGATTGAGCGCTTGGAACGGGTGACGAACTGGGGATTCTGGATGATCGGTCTCCGCCAGCAGATCTAAGGGAGGGGGAGAGGGCCTCGGGAGGGGCTTTTGTGTCACTGTCGAGGGTGGCTTCGAACGGGGTTTCGGGGGAGGGAGCTGAGCAACAGTAACCTTTGGGGCAGGCGGAGCCATGGACGGATCGCATGTCATCGATGCTATCTCCCCTGGGCCCCTCTGTTGGAAAGCGGCCTCTATAGCTTGAATCAAGGACTCCCCGAAAACCCGTGGGATCTTGGTCGCGGTCGCCTTTTCTAGCGGGGGATTAATGGCAACAGGTAGTGTAGGCTCCTTGACTGGGTTGAGCAGCTTCACTAGTGGGTCACAGCGTTGGGACCCTGGCAGCTCGAAACTTGGACCAAATGATGGTTCATCATCCGAACGAGCCCACACCGGTGGATTTTCAGAAGAGGGTAACTGAGAACCTGACACAGCTTGCACACTCGTATGAATACTCCCGGGGCTAGTCGAGACGTTTTCCACCTGGGGATTGGAGGAGGACGGTAGCGGGGATTGCGGTCGGGGCGGTTGAGCGGGTGGTGGAGGTGAAAGATGTTGAGGTTGGGAGTCAATGGTGACTTGAGGGGTTTCGGGAACGGTTTCAGGTTCGGGCTGTGGCTCAACCTCGTGCATCTCAGCATCGTGGTGGACGCCAATCGGAGACGACTGCCGGGACGAGTATACGTCTGAGCTCATGTCGGTCTCGTGGTCGTTGTAGAGTCTTTTTAGTACGCCAGGGGAGGCGGGCCATTCCTCTGGAGTTGTTGCACGTGGAACAGAGCTGAGACGCACGGGGCTGGAGCCTATTTCCAGTGCACCCCGTTCTGTAGTACGATCAGCACATGCGGGTTGTCTGGGAACGGATAAGCCTACTTTTCGGAGGTCGATTCATAGGAACTGCTCCTAAATCGATAAGGTTTGTGAGTAAGGGGCTTCCGTGGGTACAAAGAAGGCGGACCTAATGACCGCGGTTTGGCTTCGGCTTTCTTATTGGTCTCCTTTTCTGTGCTTTAGGTCAGCATACCAACAAGTGCGATGCGCTCGAAGAGCCCACCCGAGATCTTCGATCGGATATCTTCCGGTATTTGCAGACTATTCGCGAATTCGTTTAGTCCTGGAACAGCTTTATGCCATTTTCGCCGGTAACGCTGCATGGGCGACCGCTCGGCGACGGTGGACGTGGTCGAGGTTGTTTTTCGCGGTGCGGGGGCAGGGGCATATGTTGCGGGTCGGAGGTGAGGCGAGGACGCAGAACTTCCGTTGAGCTGCTCGGCGGCTTTTGCGTCATCTTGCTGCTTCTTCCTGATCTTGAGTATGTCCCTAATGGTGAATTGTCAGCTCAACTAGCGTAAAACACAATGCAGGGTACGCGCTTACTGGTTACCGTCTGGCTTTCGAAGTTCGTGTAGCCATTCCTTCAACTCCGGAACACTATCCAATGGCTTGGGGCTATCCCAGGTCGACTCTCCAGCGGCACCACACAGTTTTGCCTTTCTTATCTCCAGCCCGAGCACCTTCCGAGGAGCAGAAGTCGAAGGCCCACCCTCGGGTCGGACGAACAACGGAATGAAATCACGAATATCAATTACGGAACCTATGTGGCGAGTGAATGTCTTGTTGCGATTTGTATCTCTGTGTCAGGTCTGGTCAGAAATGCATATCAAGAAACTGAGTGTTGATCCGCACTCTACGCATTTCTCAACGACGTCCTTGGGGATGCGACCAGGGACTTCATGTTGTCGGTCTGAAAGGACGACCCAAAAGTAGTCTTTGGGCTCTGATGTTAAAACCTATACCCAAGAACGGGCGTCAGTGTGTCGATTGAACCGAGACGGCCTTGCGTACCCTCTTGAGCTGACACTTCTTCACCTTTTCAGTCTGAGGGGCAGTGTTGTAGTTGGAGCCATACGTAGTGGCAAGGTTTACGAAGTAATCGCTAATCCAGGGTGTGAGTTCGTTCATGAAACCTTTCGCATTGACAAAGGGGGATGCAGTGAGGCGGAATGCGGCAAGCCACGATCGCGGACGGCTTGATGGACGGGGTTGGGAGTCGCGACGCGCATCACGTGTCTTTTGTCACGCCGAGATATCGTCACGCTCGATGCTGGAAGGTCGATCCGATGATGCGGCGAAATTTCTTATCGCTTGCTGTGCTTTTGCACCTCGTGCACAGACGGTACTTAGGCGCTGCAGAATAGATCTCGACTCCATCGACGATGCGTCGCGACCTATCTGGCTTGTGGCTTTCCTCTTGACCATCCTCGGATAACGAAACTCCCTCGCCACCAGCTTCCGACCGAGGCCCCTCTGGAGGCTCCACGGATATGAGAGCTGATTGGCTGTCTATCATCACCGGCACAACTGAAACCACAGGCCCCTCTGGAGGCTCCACGGATATGAGGGCCGATGGTATATAAAGCAGGGCTGCGCCCATCACTCCTCTATCACTTGCCCACTCCCCGACTTGCTTCACTTCTAAAATGTCTATCCCAAAGGTTCAAATTGCTGCCATTGTTCCCAAGCCAGGAGCCCCTATCGAAATCCGCGAAGACCATCCCGTCAAGCAGCCCGAAGAGCTATCGCCCGGCGAATGTCTTATCAAGATGCATTGCTCCGGCGTGTGCCATACTGGTACGCCCTGTCAACGGCCTCGTCGTTTTTCAGCTCGAATTAAATTGCTCTCCCAGATTTGCACGTCAAGAAGGATGACTGGCCCATCTCTGGCATCACGTTCGTATACACCTTACCGTCGGCTATTTACCTCTGCTGACACTTCCCCAGTCCCCTCATCGGTGGTCACGAAGGCGTTGGTGACATTGTCGCTATCGGAAAACACACGCAGGATTCTCCTGTACAAGTCGGTGATCGTGTCGGTGTCAAATGGCTCGCCTACTCCTGCCTTCAGTGTGAATTCGTACGCCCAGTTTATCCACATCGAGGCCTGTTCCTTTGCTCATTTATCCGATATCCATCCCTAACAGTGCCGTAAGGGCTTAGAGCAAGGTGCGAGACTCTCAGCCCCTCGATCCCCGAGTCTAAACCGGTTGCATCTAGATTGCATCAAAGTCAAAAACAGCGGTTTCAGCGTTGACGGAACCTTTGCAGAATACGTCGTACGTACCAACCATGTTTCACCCCACGATCCATATTTCTCAGGCGATTGAACTTCCTAGGTCTCCTGGGTCAATCGTACGTGGCTTCGGCCAAGGCGCACGAAGCAATTTATTTTAATCTGTTTTCTCCAGACGTCACCCCCATCCCTGAGGGACTCCCAAGCTCAGATGCCGCTTCAGTCCTCTGCGCTGTGAGTGATAATCCGATCACCTAGGTTTCCTCCGTTATTCAATCAGCGATTCGACACGATTTAGGGTGTCACCGTCTACCGTGCCATCAAGTACTCCCAGACACAGCATGGTGACTGGATTGTCCTCCCAGGTGCCGGTGGAGGACTCGGACATCTTGCTGTACAATACGCCGTCACAAGGGGTCTTCGTGTTATCGCGATCGGTGGGCTGTTCCCAAACTTGCCCCCTTCATACTTGAGAGGCTGACCGATCTCGTTGGGTCCTTGTTTGCAATTAGATTCTGGCGAAGATAAGAAGCAGCTCGTACTTGGCCTTGGTGCAGAGGCTTGGATTGACTTCAAGGAGACTCAGGACCTCGTTGCAGACATCAAGCGCATTACCGGTGGACTTGGTGCTCACTCCGCCGTTGTTACAACCGCCAGCCCCTCCGGTTACACCCAGGCTGTCGACTACCTCCGCCCCGGTGGAACACTCATGGCCGTTGGTTTACCCGGAAAAGCTGAACTTGAAGCTTCCATCTTCTTCACCGTTCTCAAGAGCATTAGCATAATCGGTTCCTATGTCGGGTAAGTCCCCTTTACCCCAAGAATTCAGATGCAAACCCGCTTTGCTCTCTAGAAACCGTCAAGATGCCATTGAGGCTATCGATATCGCCGCTCGCGGCAAGGTTAAGGTCGTCTTCAAGTCGCAGCCCTTGGCTGACCTCAAGGAGTGCGTTGTTATTCTTCTGGTCCACCATTGGAGCCAAACGCTAACCCGGAGCTCAGTGTATACGAAGGCCTCGAGGCCGGAACCATCGTTGGTCGTGTTGTCCTTGACATGAAGAGAAAATAAGCGGGAAAAACCCCCCTCGCGCACGGTTTGAGATACCTCTTAGGAAGCACCATTTCTCGGAGTGCGCGACAGCTTTTTATTTGGCAAACATATGAATCCTGTACTACTGTAATCCCACGATGTTGCTTTCATTACAACCTAATCGGAATGCGTTTGCGTGCGTCAAAACTGACGACGGTGCTTGGGTACCTCAATCCAGTCGAGCTTGTCGGAAGGGAGGGGAAGGGGATCTCTCGGAGAAACTCGTTGATAAGTATTCTTTCCCCATACGTGTTGAAAATACCAAGTATTTACTTACGGCCCCGGTATCACAGTCGGAATCATCCTGCAAATGGTGATGCAATCCAGGACGTCTTTCCAGATCGACCCTCCGCCGTGCTTGATGTTGATCAAATGGGGAAAGATGTTTAACAACGCCGTTGCGATGATCCAACGGCTATGGGGAACGTCTGGGAACGGAATGTTTCCGACATGCAGAGTATTGAGTCGGCACCGACTGGTACTGGTGAATAACGTGGCTTCTCCGGAGCGAGGAAGGGTATCCCTGGTTTTGGCCAGCGTCTGTTTCACGATACTGGTCGCGTCGAAGTGGAGCCGAAGCTGCTCCAAAGACCGGCAATTCATGGAGAGGATGACAAGGCTTGCAAACGTAACCCGCACGGTCCCCATGTTGCACGGATGGCTCCCGAGTCCGAGGAAGGTGAGGTTCGGCATCGCGAAGGACAATCCCGTAATGTCTCGATCCGTTAACGAGAAGTTGCACCCTCTCCCTGGGCAATGCCCAAGCAGAGAAAGTCGGGTGAGGTTTCGGAAGGCGAAGAAGGGTAGCAACGTTTCATGATTTAGGTCCCACAAGATTTCTTGCCCAACAAATTCGAGCGAGGTTAACGTCCGGCGTAAATGTGCTCCCGACAACGATCGGCCGAGCGCGCTCGGAACCGCGTCCAGAGTCTTATCTGCACAATATACCGCAATCTTCTCCAATGAGGGACCCCGTAGGCAGGGTAGAAGTTGCGCCCATGGAGTCCTTTCTCGAATCCATAAGTTTAGTGACTGGAGTGCAGGGAAGATGAAAGGGGGTAAGGTGGATGGGAGCGCCGTAAATTCTGTTCCGAGTTCTCGTAGGTTGGGTAGTTGCATCGCGACGTAGGTAGCTCTTCCTTGGATCCCTGGGTACAATTTTAAGACACGAATCGTGTTTGCTGACTTGAGGAGGAGGTCTGACATGGCGTCGTCGACTCCTCGGTCGAGGGTGAGACCGAACAAATGGATCTCTTCTAGGTGACGACACTCGCTCGCCAGGTTGTATAGTGCGGGTACCCGGAGAACATTGAAGTTGTCGTCGACGAAGTAGATCGTCACAGACGACAGGCTAGGCGAGAGGAACGAAGAGATGAACGGGATGAACTCCCATCCCGTCCTCCAACTTAGAATTCGGAGTTTTGGGAACAAAGGGGAATTGTTGGCTTCCATGTTGAATATTTGGAAGGAGGGGATCGACATAGATTTCTGCGACAGCATGACGTTCATACGAACAATCTTCGACGCATATATCCTAAAACGGGCCCACTCTGCTGGGATGGGATTGCGGAGGAAGTGCTAAAATCGGGTTTACAAACAGTATAAACGCTGACAGTCGACGAGCGCTGGCAGCAGGGTGGCAACTCACAAATGCGTTATCACGTTCCTCCCAGACGTCGGGTGGGAAGCACTTCAGCAACCGGAACCAGTCATCCTGGGACTCCCAAAGTACGTCCAAGACCGGTCGCTCCAGAGCTTTGCATACCGTCGCGAAAGCCACAATAGCAGTCCCCGCATTCATGGCAGAGAGGATACGTGTGATGGTTTTGATGATCCGTTCGTGCTGAAACAGCCTGGGAATCCCATATCTCTGCGATCGCAGCATCGGGTGGGAGTTTATTGCGCTCACAACCCGGTAGCTGGCATGGGACATGTCCGAGCAATTGTCGTGGCGGATGAGGGTGGAAACAGCATGGATTTGACTCAAGGTGAAAGTGGTGATGAGGGACACGTGATCGCCAACGGACGGTGACCGCCGTTCGTCGCTACCGTACCGGACAGGACTGTGGGCTGTTCGCTACGTTCAAGTCAATGACTAATCGAATTCGCGTTACACTCCCACAGAAAGGCGGACAATAGCGTATGAGTGCGTACGAGATACGTTTCACAAATTCCAACCATTGAAAGGAACACAGACAACCGTCCTGCAAACCACAGCTTGTACAATACCCAACACATGACAATAATGGTGGCCAGTGAGATAGATCTTTCCAAGAGGTTACAGGGCTGAGGTAGCGTTTGAAGTGAGTGCATCGATATTGGAATCATCGAATTGAAAGCGTCTCAACGCTTACCTCCCCCTCGGGTGACACGAAAGATTTCCTGGCAGATGAGTATATTCCCCCATACTTCATTCCACCTTTTGTGCATCCCGCCGCCGTGGTAGGAAAAAAGATGTTCGACGGACGGGAAAATGGTAGCCAAGGCCAGCGCCACCATCCATTCGCAACGAGGGGTGTCAGGAAGAGATGAATTTCCGACTAAAAGCGTATGCAATCTGCTCCTTTCCCCGCGGGAGTGAGCTTTATCGTCTCCTAGGCTAATTTTGTCTTCATTTGATAGGTCGAGATCGACAATACTCTCGAAATCCACTTTGATCGCGAGATATACCAAGTTACTACATGTCCTCGATAGAAGGATCAGGGATGCGAAGGTAACGTCAGGTGGTGTGTGACAGCCTGGGGCCAAGTTCAAGGCACGGATGTGCGGTAGGGCTCCTCCCAGATCGAAGACGTCCTCATCTGTCAGCTGGATGCTGCACGGCTGAGTCACTTCGCAGGCACAGCTGATTCTGAGGAACGTTAGATTGGTGAATGTGCAAAGGAGGGTGATGCTGGGGTCGTCGAGGGCTGGTACGGGCGAGAGATAGAGCGAATTCATGGTTGTGCCAGCGCCACGTAATGAGCCAAGCACTGCAGAAACCTGGATGGTTTCGGCACAATGTATCGAGACTTCCATTAACCTGGAGAACCTCCTCAAAAACTGCGTCAAGTTGGAACTGTGGGTGCTAGTGAAGTCGATGGCTTCTAAAGGGGGTGATATTTCGGATGGAATTTGATTGGGAAGCTGTGGTCCCTGTAGAGTGAGCCTCCGGAGTTGGGGGAGGTTGAATATCACGGGGAAAATCTCTGGCGGGGTGGGGGATCTGATATTGAGACGGTGAAGGGTGTGTCTTGAGGCAGAGATGAGACGTCCCATCCCATCGCCAGAAAGCGAGGCGGATGTATCAATGTCCATTCTGAGCGATCGAAGCTGACGGCATGTGTGCGTGAGTAGGGAGAGTGTGGGTTGTAGAAACCGGTTGTCTTCGTGTGGAAGGGTCAGATCAAGGTCGGCGATCGTTGGAGTTAGGAACAATGAGATGAATGGCACGATCTCCCAACCGATGTTACACTTCAACGAGCAAACCCCGGGCCAGAATCCTTCTCGCTGCGATTCCATCCAAAGGAGTTGAATAGTCTCCAAGGATACCCAGGCTCGGGGGCGACTTGGGGTATTTCCACGCGGATGGTCCGTCCCGGGTACCCAGAGTACAACCATGCGTGCAGTGTATTTTCTGAATCGTTTCCACTCTTCCCGTGAGGGGTTCCTTAACAGGGACTGAGAACTAGGTAAAGTTCACAACACAACTGGGAACCGCAACTTTTCACGTACAAATTCACCGTCGGCAGTTGACCAGCAATCCGCAGGCAGAATCTTGAGGGCCCTGTGGAGATCAAACTGACGTCGCCACAAAATGTCCATGACGGGTCCCTCGAGTGATTTGCAACAGCATGCGAGGGCGAGTAACGACGCGATCCCTCGAGTCGTGTGGTCCGCGCAGTCGGCTATGTTTCGAATTAGCTCATCCAGGCGAAGTACTCGGTGCATCGATAGTGCGGAGGGTGGTCGATGATCGAGATCAAAATGTTTCTTGTATATCTTTCCGACGGTACATCAGCAAGTCGTGGAAAGTGTGATATGCGCTTGTCATCTAAGTGCTTCCCCGTTATGGGCTTATAATCCGCTGTAACCCATTATAACTCATTGTACAGCTCGCGAGCGGCGCTTAAAACCGACCCATAATGCGATACAACGAATTATAACCCCCTGAGCAGGCTCACGGCGTTATAATCGTTTGCCAGACTACTCTCCTGGGAAGCAGTGGCTCAGTCGCTATGGCAGAACTCATGGGTCTACTGTGGACGGGAGCAGGATGCACGGGAGGAACAGGCTGCTGGAATCGAGACCTGGAACTTCCATTTGGTCATGGGGTCCGTGCCGCTGGTCCTTCAGTGTGCATTGGTACTTCTGGGCTTCGATGTAAACCGTTCGGTTTCATCAGTCACTGGGGTCATGTGTTTTGACTTACTCACCTACTCATCATGACGGTGTCCGTGTTCTCCTTCGGTTACCAATTTCCAACGCCGTTCTCGCTCCCGATTCACTTCGTATTGGCCTGGCTGCGCCCTATCGGCGAAACCTCCGAAAACCCGTTGGACATCATCAACCGCCTCCCTAGCCGCTCGCACTGGGGGTGTAACTCAATTTACCACCTTCGATGAACACTGTCAGCAGAGGACACCAGCTAGAAGCCCTCGATTGCATAACTCCAGCCGCGATCCAGTTTCCTTGGCAACCATTGACATTTCGAACATACGGCTGATAAACTTGGCGTCAAACCCGTCGCCTTCTGTTCCGAGGGGTGATCGACCGACGTCGTCACTTCATACCAGAGGTCATTTGGCACGGAATCAGGGACGTCCCGCTGAAACGTTTCTACTGCGTTCTCATGGAATGTTTCGATTTGCCCAGCCCCCGCCAGTCGTGATTCCCAGCTTTCGAGACATCGCGTACCTCAGTGCGGAGGCTTTCATTCACGTCGAACTCCAGCGGCGTCCTATCACCCAATGCGAAGAACATACATAAACGAAACAACTGGAAAACCCTATGCGTGAATCACGTCCCTCTATCACCCACAGACAACTGCTACGACTCTGACCTAACGACCGTTCTTTTTATGGTCGACATGACGTTCGGGTACGACAGCGAGTTTTCCTGGAAGGAAATGGGCTGGATGACACCATCTCTTCGCGCATGGATATTCGCACGTTCCCCCATCGTGCATGGCACGAGGGGCAATTTTCGGAACTGCCAAGTGACTTCGTCGTCACGAAAAGGAGGTCGTTCTCAGGAAAGTCTGCAGCTCAACTGGGGCAATCCATCGTTCGTGAGGGGTGCGCGAAGACCGTATAGAACTTCGAGGGCGAGCCATTAGCATGCAAAGCATTACATTCGGCCTATGGTTCGGCTCCTCGGTATCCGTCATGGAGCCCGCGGAGATGTCCGAATTCTGTGAATGCCTTGCTGTTTTCATGATTGACGGCGTCGCTCATGATCCGATCGACCAGATGCCCGCTGTCATAATCCTCTCTGAAACGTTCCACAGGTTGAAGGGAGCACGAGGAGGAGCAGGTGTCGGCCAAGTGGCGGTGTGTTGTTGGGCTATTGGAATTCCCGAGAGGGTTGCCCGAGGGCGAAGGCTTCAAGTGATGGGACGGGACGCTCTGATTCCATCACGACAAACTCTATACCTCAGTCCGGGATGACACGAGGAGAATCGTGGCGGGTATGCTATACAGTGACAGTTTCGCGGACCAAGATTTGCACCTCGATCCTATGGGACAAGAGGTCGTGGGACACGACAATAGGTAGATCAGCTCCCTGACGAGGGCAAGCTGGATATCCCTGGCCTAAAACCGAGAGCTCGGTCGATTGCTTTTGAAGGAAACTATCACCAATTGGCTTGGATTCACAGGTAGGCAGCATTGCGGTGGCAGGCGTCCGCAATATGTGCATTTTTACCATCCTTGGCTTTCATTTTGTCATATCAATCCCGAAGTCCTTTTGTTGATGCCACCGCGCGAGTCACCGTATGTCTGTAAATCACATCCAAGCTATTACGATCGCGCCCGATAATGATGAGCTTGGAACTAAGTTTCGCACCAATGACCAACAAAGGAATCCGACCCCTTGTCATAGACCGTGTTCGGGTGATCCGAGAAAGCCGAAGCCATCGAGAACTTGAAGATGAAAGGGCGATGTTTGGAGAACTTCCCATGCCTCTGCAGAATGTCCATGTCAATGGCAGGCTATCCAGCTGGTCCGAAACAGATATCAGAAGCAGTGCCCGCGTGGCCGTCGCCTACGCCGTAGGATAGCGCCAAGTTTGCAGTAGACCTCCAGGCGAGGGTGGCGATCGTCTCTGACAAACGTCAGGAAGGGCGGGCCTATAGGACGGCGGTGGCGGAAGCCGAGCGGTACGAGTTCCTGGGTATGTAAATCGAGCTGGGATATAGTTTTTCGCAGGTGTATTGCAAAACCAATCGTAGTGAGAATAGTTGATACAAAACGGAGTTACGGTGTAAGGGATAGATAACGAGAAGAGAGGTGGTCGGTGACGACACAAGACGTACTGCAATTACTTGTTCGTCGCCCTCCTCGTCAAACTCCTCATCCTCTCTGCGTTCCTTCTCCTCCTCTCGATGTCTAAATCTACACTCACCGTGTTCTTCCCACCAGCGAACAGGTCCGACCTCGGCGCAACGGTGTAACTGCCCAATTCCCTCTGCGGGATCATAACCGCGTTCTTCCTCACCCTGTTCTTGTCGGCCTCCCTTGCCCTCGCGAGAATAACGTTCAACTTCTCCTGGCTCTTGCCACCAGTCCCATCGTCTGTGGCGGCGGTCGGAATGATTCGATCTCTGTAGCTGGCAGAACGCTTAATGATGGGCCGGGACCAGGCACTGACGAGATAGTCAGCTTGTCGTCCAATGTCGGGCGTGACGCGTTTGCATTTTGTGTAAAAGAGGACAACACGGCCGAGACGAGACTCTTTGAGGACATTGGTGTCGATAAAGTCCATTTTTCGGAGGATGGTGAAGAATTCGCGTTGGATATCGAGAGCAGGGAGCGAGCGATCCGGGAGGGGTTCAAGCCAACGTCGAACGCCTTCCAGGAGGTTATTGTCGATGATGGATTGGGCCAATGAAGCTCTGGAAGCGCCGTTCACACCTGCGGGACGAGAAGACATCGGTCCAGAACACTCACTTTCTCAGAATCTCAAGCACTTGGGGAAGGAGCTTTAGCTTGGCTGTTGCGGGGAGTTTTTGTTTGTTTGATTGGTCATCATCCGCGGCAGCCGCAAGCATAGATTCGCGGAGACGAGACACCTCTTCGTCGGCATATCTGTCGAGTTCCTCATCTGCGTCCTTCTTCTTTCGCTTCGTTCTGTTACCCTTCTTCGGTTTAAGAATCGCTTCGATCTGCATATCGAGCTTCATTTTCGCCGCTGTTTCGATGGTGAGATCAACCTCATGGTGGAATTGATGACAGTGGCAACGTACCCTGCTCTGGAGGAAGTTGACTGAGGTCCTCCTCGGCGACGACTCTCCTCTTCCGCTTCCTAGTGGGGCGACCATTATCGTCCAAGGGTTTCGCCCTTCGGGTACGCTTGGTCTTCTTTGTACCTTTTTGTTGGCGGTAGTCGTCTTCGGAATCGGGGCCAGAAGATTCTCGCTCTTGAGCGACTGCTGGCGATGGTCGGCGCGGCTGTTGCGCCTCGATTTTTTCCGGGAACTCTGGAGCACAGGCGCGCTTGAATCAACATGTCTTGTCTTAGTAGAGTCAACGGTCACGTACCGTCCTCGGAGGAGAGTTCTGAGTCAGAACCTCCGAAAATATCACGGACGAGGTCCTCGTGCTAGGGATAGGAGTTTGAGGAGGCAGCTAGGGAAGGGTGGAGAAGCTGAACTCACGTCGGACATGATTGTGGTGGGCGACTCGGGGGTGTGTGACAGCGTGACGCGTTGAGTGCGTCCGCCAACACTGCCACCACGGAATTGTCCACAGACGACAACGAGATAGGATGGCCAGCGACCGCAAAGGGAGGAAACGCTCAGACTACGTTTATTTTCTGACTTATCGTACGAGATGGTTTGTTGTTCATTCCTGCGAGAACGGTGGAATTGTAAGGTGAACTGAGCCTACCGATTTAGGAGCGACAACGATCAATATTCGCACATGAACAATGCGATTTACTACCATTTGTATGATTCCATCGTCAATGACTACCTCGCAAAGCGCTGCGCAGTCCAAGCGACATCTTCGCCATTGATCGGACTGGTAGTAACGTCCTTCTCCGACTTCTACCGACCAGTAGGGTATCCACAGGTATTGGAACTAGGGCTACGGGTATCGAAATTGGGAAGAAGCTCGGTTACCTACGAGATTGGAGTATTCGAGGAGGAAGTGGAGTCCGTGGCTGCGGTGGGAGGGTATACCCATGTGTTTGTGGAGAGGGGGAGCAGGAAAACGGGGAAGATGAACAAGGAGACTAGGGAAGGGTTAGAGAAGCTGGTCGTTGTGGGGAGCAAGTTGTAGAGATTGATTTGTAACGGGCCGAGGATACCGGAGGATGAGCAACTGTGGGAAGATTGTTTGGGGACATTGACGATCCTGGAATCACCGCTTGGCTGTGCTTTTGAATTTCACTGTACGTCGTTTTCCCCTTGGACCTAAGTAGCGAACAGGACGTATCAATCATTTTTGAAAAAAAGAAATTATTTTTTTGTGATTGTTCCGCATGCACCCTCGGCGGTTGTTAGTATGACCTACATAGACTAGCCCCCTCAAAGACGTAAATGGCACATCGCAGGGTTAACCGGTCGTGTACAGACCAACGTCGCAGTCATCATCCACTTATAACGTTGACCGACATCTGCCATCTTCCCCCCGTCCCTCCCTCCTCCATCCTCCTTCCCCCAGCCGCCTTCCTTCCCGCATGGCCATCGATCCGAAATCAAGGCTGTCATCCTCGGAGAGTGCGAGTTACTCCGATTCTGGCTATGCGCCATCGTCTGGCTCGGTTCCCAGGCGATGGGAATCCCCAACCTTCCCTCCCCTCCCAACTCTCCAGGGTGTCCTCAGACACCCTCGCACCCTCGAATGTCTCTTGTTCTTCATCTCATACGGAGACTTTGTAGCCCTCACGTCATCCTGTTCGGACCTTAGGAACCTGATGCAGAAACCGGCTCTCAAGGACACGATTCTGTCCTACTTTCTCCCCGGATTCCGTTCTCTCTTGCGTTTCAAAGCTCCCGAGCTCTTCGTTGATGTCCGTGTAACTGTTAGCGATCTCAATGTCTTCCGTAAGCAAATCTTCCTCCCATCTCTTCTTGGACCTGACGCGTAGAAGATATTTCGAATAAAATCGGGATACACGTATATCCAATTCACGCCCTCCAATTCAACGGAAGATTTGGCGAGCTTCATCAACTCAAACATCTGCGCAAGTTGCAGCGCTTCACTGTCGTCCATTCAAAATTCATCCTCCTCCTCCAGTCCTTGGCTCACAGCTCCCTCCGACCCCTCGAACCAGAACCGGAGGACAGTTCACCCTCTCGTTTGGCTCTACAAGCTCCCCCTCCTGGGATCAAGCAGCTCTACTTCCCGGAACCCTTGTGCTATACCGACTCTCCAGCGATCCACAGAACGCCAAGTTACCATCGACACAAGCGCTCCAAGAGCGCCGAAATCGTGATAGGGGCCTCCAAAACTCCGGGAAAGAAAAAGTCGTTCCTGAGCCGCTCAAAACAACCTCCCCCAAGCCCTTCTTCCGACTTTCTCATCCGGCAGTCGTATTTCAGTCCCTGGCGACGGATCCTCGACTCATCGTCTTCGATTATGACTTCAGAACCCAGCTCACCGCGACGTCGTCGATTCCATAACGCCCCCAACTCGAGCGATGCTTCACTTTCAACTTCCGCACGGTTGTCAATGGGCCAGGAAAAGCGCAGCAGTAGCATGTCAATCTCCCGTCTGCGAATACCCCTCCAATCCCCGCACGATATTCACTTCGCTACCTGTCGATCACGTGCTCCCATCTTGCGTGTGTTCGTGCCGTGCTCCGAGTTGAACGACATCTCGATCGCTGTATGTGAAGATCAACTCACAGACGCCGGTCTCTGGGACCACCTCTCCATAGGCGACGTTGTGTGCAACCTGGGATATGTGCCTTCTCCAGAACAAGATTTCTCGAGGGATTCCTGGGGGGGAGCTTCACCAAGTGTGAGAAGTCAACCGTCGTCGTTCGGCAGTAGAGCTACCGATGATGTTGTCTGGCTGGTCTATGATGGCTTGGGGCTCGTGCCATACTCACCAGCTCTGGAACCACCGCCTCTCAAGGATGCTCTGACTCTTGTAACTCCCTATTACTATTCACACATCCTGCCGAGCTCGACACAACCTTTCTTCACCTTTGATCTGTACTCGAGGCTGTCCGGGTTTAGGAGATCCGTAAACGGTACTGGCGGAAACACGTATCCTCCACCCACCCTGCCAAAATTCGAGCTCATCGCCGTGCTTACTAAAGTTAGAAGCCCTAAATCACCTGGGGGATTCGCGATGGTGAAACGCTACAAGTGGATCGCGACGATAAAAGGAATCAAAGCCGCTGTTTCAGGTGACCTAGAAGTTGGGAATGGCTGGCTAACCGATGAATGGGTGTTGGAGGTTGATGGCACGTTAGAGGGCAAGAGGATGCTAGACTCATTGTTGTCCGCGCCCGGTGCCCACGTCGCAGCGGATTGGGCACAAGGAGAGTGGGTGTGGGAGATTGACAGACAGAGAAGTAACCCCAACAAAATCTGGTTCCGGTCTGTTCATTTCCAACTTGCGCCCAATATGTGGGCAAACGTTGACTCTCCTCTCCCCAATAGGTTGCTCGGAAGTTCTGAGAACTATGCTCCTCCCCTAGACACTGGTGCATTCAGACCCGCCACCCCCGTCTCGACGATCCCATTTCATACGTGGTCGCCAGGCTCAACCGCCGGAAACCCACGTCAATTCTCCTTCATGGCACGTTGACCTCGGCGATTATCTCCGATTCTCCTTTTTTGTCTTTTCTTGTCCTTTCGCCCTTCCTGTTCATCCCTCCATGTTGTTCACGTTCTCACTGATTCCAAATCACATTTTCAAACGCATAAGGAACCGGGACTTGTATAGTAACACATGTACGCCTCTTTACCCTCAACGGACATTCTTTATGCACACCCTCCACGTGCTCCAGCATGTGCTTTCCTTTTCGGTCTTGACGATCTTGCCCCTTCCTGATATAACTAGTTCACCTTTTTCCAATTCTTGGATACCCCAACATTCTTTTACTCGCATCTCCCTTTCAGTCTATCACCACCCTTGGTGTTATCCCCTCCACTATTTACACGCTCTCCAGACTTCAATGTTAGACTCGATCACCCCAGTTTACTTTTACTCGGTGACCCTGTCCCCACGGCTTATCGTACCACTCCGTCCATATATTTATCTGTATCTACTCCAAGGAAATAGAGCTGTGGACGTATCCTTCGCTTCCGATTTCGTGATTTTCCACATGTTAGAAACGACACGTCAGGATTTGTTTGTGCTTGTTAGGATCAAAAGGCCTTGAGTGCCAAATCTGGTTCGGATACCCAGATTCCCTGGAACGCCTGTCCTGTACCTGATCCCTTTTTTTTCTTTTCGCTAACTGGCCAATGAATTGATCAAGTGTCTGTCATACCAGGATGTCGCGAGTCGAATAGGGGTCAGCAACAGCCACGCGATTCGGTGGGGCGGGCGCAGGGTCGGGGGCAAGATGTAAATCTGCCAAAAGGCGGGCGTTCCCGCTTCTATCCCCGGTTTACATGCCGCATTGTCAACGTCAGGGCAATATTTTGCACGCCTTAGAAGGGCGCTCGTCACAATGATTTCAAGTGTCCTTCCGGCTTTATCGGAGTAAGTCCAAACGAGAAGGGTTTTCGTGAACGTTGTGACCACGCAAAGGTGAGTTATTGCAGAGTCGCTTCCAATTGACTCAGGTTTGCTCACGCACGTGCTTGGCTCGGGTCCTCTTACCTGATCAAGCACTCCGAGTACGAAATGGATCGTCTCATCCTTTACTACCTGGGGTTGGCCACGCCTCGGCGGCATGACATTCGCCTCTGACCACGAGTCGGGGTCTATCCCACACTCGTCACCCACATGTAACCCTCATTTCTAAACGAGCCATGGAGCTAGAAATGTGCCCCTTTTCTCCGTTTTATCGCCGTGGTCTCGACGTTTCGTCATCCTACCGATAAGTATGGCGTGATCTTCGCTTGCGCCCATTGATGGAACGCCACCATGCAGACCGGACGCTCATTTGTGGCATACAGCCCTGTGTATCTACGATGAGACGCATCTTCAATTCTGGACTACGTAACGGGATATTACTGATTTCAACACCGCCTTTGGATTCTGAGCTGCGCGGAAACTTGAGCTCTGCGTTGCCTTTCACTCCGGAGTTTGGCCCACCTCCCCCGCAGCTCACATCCGACCCCCCCTTTTGTCTGACACTGAGGGAACTGTTAACGCTACACGTGCCAAGCCTTCTGAGCTACGTCTGACAAGCTTGTGTCCCTATATGTCAAAAAAATCTATTGCTGGCGTGCACTGCATAGTCGATTGTGTCATCGTAACGGGCTTGCGAGGACATTCAATAATGCCAACAACGCAGGACCGAGGAATGCGTTACATATTTGCTTCCTCCAATTCAAGTCGACGAAACCGCAGTGGCTTCTAGTCCCCCTCAGTCTCTTGCGATCATTCACCTGAACAGTGATCGCGCCCCGCATCCGAGGCAAACGCGCTTGGACTCCTCTTACGCGTACCTTACTCTTATACTCTTATACTCGCGAACGCGTCGCATTCCCATGGTGGATTTACTCATCGGCTACACGTGCTCCGGAGTTGCAGGTTGTTTTTTTTTTGCGAACCTACAATTGACACGATGAACAAGTCTCTCCCAAACGAGACCCCTTCACATCGAGGATCCTTTCCTCCGTCGTATGCATGATGTACTCCACCGTCCATAGCAAGCAGGATATAAACGTGTTCCGTGATTAGTGTAAGGCAACTCGACGACGCCTTACAGCCACACCCGTGGTTCAAAGTGTGGCGGGATCGCAAAAATCTGATCGTCCTCTGCCCTTCGCTTGCGAACTTTCGTGCATGTCTGAAGACCCATCCTCAGTGTCTTTACCGCTTTCCAAGACGTCTACCATCGCCCTATCGATTTGTGGGCGCGCTAATTCCCATTTTCGGACCCCCGATTTAAACCGGAAAGGAGACGCCTTATCGATTGGCTTCTTTTCGTCCGCATCGATATCACCCCCTTCGCGACCTACCTACTTTCTACGCACATCCGCCACGCTACCGATGGAGTACATCCACCCTAACCTCTATACCAAGCCATCCAAACGGCTCCCGTACCTCAAAGTCGACATCGGGGAGCTGGATCTCGACATCTTGGACGGGTTCAAATCGACCGCCGACGCCGCGATTGGTCTCGCGTGTGGCTACGACGCGACTACCGGAGACTTGTGCGCCCTCGCGCTTTCCACCCAGAAGAGGATCCTCATCATCTCCTTCCAAGACACTGTCGTCACGGAAGCCCCATCAATGCTCGCGGATTCCATCCTCCTCGATCCCGGCATCAAGAAATATGCTTTCAGTGCACCTCGCCTCGCCACTTCCCTTGCTGCAACCCTTGCTTCTCTCAGATGCAAGGAGGTTTATGATGTTATCCCCAAAGGAAAATACAAACCACACACCACCTCTTCTGTCATCTCTGCCCTGGGCGCTTCACTTGTCAACGAAGAGAATGTTATTGAGGTTTTTTCCTCAGAGATCTGTGATCTTGAGGACCTCAAACATGTCTTCAACATTGCCCTAAGAGCCTGGGCTGCTTGTCATGTTGCGAACAAGAGTGGATCTTCCTCCAATCTCAGAACTGTCCTCCCCCTTGATACAGTCTCACTCACTGATGATGTATGCCATTCTGCTTTATATCTGACATGTTGTGGCTGACTCCAACCTCCAGCACATCAGTTTCTTCACCAACATATTCAAGAATGATGCTCAGATGGATGCTCTCAAGCCCATTGTCATCAGAAATGATATTGAGAGGTTCATTGAGGTTGATGGCTATAACCTCCATGTGTCCTCTGCCAGATATGCAAACAGAATCAGGGCAAATGCAAAGGTTTGTTTTCAACCACATTCTGATATTAGAAACTGATATATACTTACAGATGCTTGAAATTCATCTCCATGATGGCTCTATCCTCCAAGGGAGAGTATCTATAGTGGCAGGAAAGATTGCAAAAATTGCCCTGGTTAACCAGGAAACCATCACTTCAGAGGACATCAAACATATCATCACAGCTGGAAAGGAGGAGTCAAGTGCCATAGATGATAGTCGCTATAGGCTCCTCATCAGAGCTATCCGCAGTCCCAAAGAACTCTTCCAGAGTCCATTCCTTCGCCTTATCTGGTACAACCCAGACCCTCATACCCTCCCCTGGCCACATGCTACCCATCCTCGCCCAAAGGAACCATTTGAGGTTGATTTCATCTATAGACACCTAAACATGTCTCAGGAAGATGCAGCTAATGCAGCACTCCTCCTGGACAATGACAACAGGATCACAACTCTCATTGGTCCACCTGGATCTGGTCTGGTTTCACCTTTCACTTTATCTTCTCATCTGACAATCATCTTTAGGGAAGACTACAGTGATTGCTGCAATTGTAGACACCATTATTCAAGAAACTGAGGGAGAGACTATCTGGGTTGTTGCTCAATCCAACATTGCTGTGAAGAATATCGCAGAGAAGCTATATTCATGTAGCTTCAAAGACTTCAGACTACTTGTGTCAGCAGACTTCATCTATGACTGGTGGGTGATACACATTCTCATTGTTGTTCTTGATATAACTCCAGTTTAGGCATGACCACCTTTATACTAAGATCAAGAATCAGATCCTCCGTTCAGATGAATTTGATAAGAATAAGAAAAAAACAAGGGAAGATCTTGGAAGCTCAAGGGTCATTCTTTGTACCCTTAGCATGATGTCTAGTGAGCAGATAGTCAAGAGTGGCTTCTCAGAGTTTGTACCTGTGGAGACCTTGATTGTGGATGAGGCTAGTCAGGTTGAGATTGGGGATTACCTTATCCCTCTGTCCAGGTTTCACAATTCACTTCAGAAAATCATCTTTATTGGTGATGATAAGCAATGTATGTGTTCACTCCTTTTATTTATGGTCTGACCTAATCTGGGCCTCTAGTGGCTCCTCATGGGCATGAGGAAATCCCAACCCTCAAGAGTGTCTTTGAGGTTCCCCACCTGAGGGAAAAAGCAAAGTTCTTGGACATACAATGTTTGTTCCCTTACACTTCTCTCTCTTTTCAATACCTTATGCATTTATTTTCCAGATCGCATGCCTCATTTCATTGGAAACTTCCTATCTGAAAGGATGTACAATAATTCCCTGGGTACCATTCACCCCAGTGGATCAAATGTCTGTTGCCGCTTTGTGAATGTCACCCCAGGCTGGCAAGAAAAAGGAGAAGATGGAAAGAGCTGGATTGTGAGTAAATGTTTCTGATCCTTTCATCCTAATTCTTACATTTTTTCAGAACAAAAGAGAGGCAAAGACAATCATTGAGATTTGCAAGAAGTATAAATCAGAGAGAAGAGAGTATCGAAGTAAAGTGTTGATTTTTTCAGCTGTGGTGCAAATTCTGACTTCCTTGGATCAGTCATCACCCCCTATGATGGGCAACGGAGTTTGATTGAGCATATGCTCAAGGGAGAGAGAATGGAGTGGGAGGACAGGTGTTTCAATGTTGATTCCTTCCAAGGTATGCTCAAATCCCTGCACATGATTGGCCCTGGTTTTGATGTGCCTTGACCAGGAAATGAGGCAGACAACATCATCATCTCACTTGTTAGGTCATGGGGCCTTGGCTTCTTGGATAATGAGCGGAGGATGAATGTCATGCTCAGCCGGTGCCGGCAGAGCATGCTGATTTGCAGCAGTCGAAAATACCTGTCCCTTCCAGATGTCCGGGGCACACTCGTAGGGGATGTAAGTGGCTGCTTATATTGAAATCTATTCAACTGATCCCCCTTTGAAGCTTGCAACAAGATGCGAAACAGCCAATGCAGAGGTCTCATGGGTTAGTATGGAAGACATCCAGCAGTGGTTGTGGTAGCGAGTGGTGGATTAGGATTTGTTGGGTGCTATTGCAAGTTGTCTACAGGATCTAGGTAGGGATGCGACAATAATGAAATGAGAAAACTGTTGGTGGGATGATACCCAAGCAAAGCATAAGCACGCGCTCCATAAATTTCCCCCGACGTTGCGCTGACCAACAGTGAAATCAGAGATAGTACCGATCACCTAAAAGACAGGATCAGACAGGATGGACAGTGATAAATTGAAGAATGGTCGCACCAATATGGCCCATCCCTGGCTGGATACATAGGATATTTCGACCTTCTTCGCCGTTGCCGGGAATCCATATCGGCGTGAGGGTTGGATCTGCGCTTCCGGTGACAATCTTGACTTGAGGGAAGACACGATTGAGAACACGCACTCCGCGAGGTGCGGCGAGGAAGGTGACGAAAATGATATGGTCCTCTCGTACACCGTGATCGAGAAGGACGCGAATAGCCATAATTCCAGAGGCACTCGTTGTTACCTATGTTCGTGGTTACAGGTAAGGCAGAGATCCGCGTGGAATATAGGGATGGGCCGACCTGAGCATCGAGCAAGAACACCCAAGTCTCCTCGGCGCGATGGCGTTCGCGAATGGAAATGGGTAACATTGAATGAAGCAATATCGCCTCGCCACTCTCGTCGTCGGATTGAATCAGCAGAGATCCAACCATAGGATCCCGAAGGACGCGGCGCATGCCTTTTTCAAGGGGTCCGCCACTAACGCGACGTAAGCGAGGCCATTCTAAACATCGAAACGATACACTTACGATCGTAAGATCGTAACACCACACACTTCCTAATATGTCTTGTTTAGCGTGGACGAGCGCGCGACTGGTGGGGGCTCCTACCAACGTTATCGACCGCCCATTATACTCGGCACCAACAGGAGTTGTAACAGTCTTATGGCCGGTCGGAACAAATTGGAGAGCCTTCTCGATCAGATACGTTGCCAAACGGTCAGCGTTGAAGATAAACTCTTGTCGTTTGGATTTCTTGTCTCTTAAAGTGGTGTAGATACCCTAGCACGCGTTAGCACTTGATCGAATGATACGTAGCATAAAAAAGGCACCCTAAGCTGTGGTGTCTGTGGAATAATGTGAAGGTTCGGTAGCTGTTCCACCGCTGATTGAGAAGGATTTGGTGTCAAAGGGTTCCTCTTGATTTCACTCGTGATCTTGCATCGGAATTCCTGGGCACGATGTGCAAGTTCGCGGCGGACATGTGTGGAGATCAGTTCGATAGCAACCGTGTTGTTGGACCCGGGCACAATCTACAGTGGAAGGTATTAGTCGAGTTAGAGGGGTCCAAAGACAGATGCGACTGACGATATCAGCGTACTTGGCGCTCGGACCAACAAAGTTGTCGTATGATGGTTTGACGAACCGCAGATACCTTGGAATCGACTTAGCGGCGGATACTCATTAACTACGGGAAAAGGACGAACTGGTCAAGGACACCTTGGACGCTTCGACCGCGTTCCGCAACATCACGCCTGATCCGTCGTGCCAACATGAGGTCTGAATCACATTGTACAAAAATCTGCAGCACGACGGTAAGTACGCGTATGGGTGAGTTAGTTGGGCGGGGCCAACCTTGAGGTCATATAGGTCTCTCAACTTCTGATCATGCAGTGCCAGTATTCCCTCCGCTGAGAGACAGGTCAGACACATTCGATCGGGGAAATGTACTTTGTGCTCACTAATAACGATGGAAGCCCCATATAGGTACTTGGTCTTGTCTAGCCGTTGGTGTTCTGTAAAGGAATAGATGGGTATATTCGATTGTCGCCATGCTTTGAGGTCCGCCAAACACTGGTGGAGAAGCCGAATCAGCAGGACCTTGGTTTTTCAATCACCGAGGCTGACCGTACGGCGGCGAACAACGGCACGTCCACTGAATCAGGATGGTCGAAGTCATAAAGGTTCTGAAAGGCCAATTCGAGTTCTTCTGGAGTGTGTCTCTTGTAGAAACTATCCTGTCAAGAAACAGGACGTGAGCAACGAGTGTTGAGTTCGAACTTGAAGGCGGGAACGGACTTGAGACAAGATGATAACGGTAGGGATAGAGCCTAGGTTCTGAACGATTTGACGTGCTACGTGGGTCTGGCGTAGTGAACGGTTGGGTATGAATGTTCACAGACATCAAGACAGTTGTACCTTTCCACTCGCGGAGCCGCCTGCGGGATTTTCGATTTCATTGCTTGAGCGGCGGACGATTTCATGCTCGTTCGGGAGTGAACTCACCAGCGATACCGATAACAAATGCCTCCCCGATTGGCTGTCCGTTCTCGCCATACCCTACGATACCGGAGGATCGCATGCGACGATGTACGAGAAACGAAAGGATGTTTAACCACCGCTCGGAGATGGAAATGGGAGGGGAGAGATGTACATGGTGGTCGCCCATGAGACTTCAAAAGCTGGTTCTTGAGCGCTGTGACCTCTGCCTGTTGCGCTTTGCGGACGGATTGCATAAGTGGGGGAAGTATGGTCGGGGAATCTTCTGGGAGAAAGTCATCCCCTGACACGACTGTATGGCTATCAGGCATGGTAACGATTACGATGAGACGAGTGTTAGAACAGAGTTGAGAGAGGGAGACCGTCCGGGACTGTCAGGCGGATGACCAAAGTGGCCAGCAGAGCACCTGAAGAATGATCGAAGCGCTTGACTGATCCTCAAGGTCAGAGTCGACCGTCAAGATCCAAACGATTACGATTTGTTATTGTATCTATCATGCCGTGCAGACAAAGTGACTAAGACCTCCCGAGGATGCAGAGCTTATCGCTCATCTCTCTCGTCAAAATTTGTCGAGACGTACTCAATAAAGCCCCCCAAATACCTGCATCTATGTCCCTCTCGAAGAGAACGCCGAGATTTAAAGACCATCTGTCGAACCCTTCCACACAGTCCACTTTCTTCCACCCCCAAGGAATGGGTTCTATCGCTTCCGCGATCAGATGCGTGAATCGAGACGAAGAGTAGGTCGTAAGGTTCTCGGTCTTATTATACGTCCAACCCAGCCCTGAAGATGGGACGGGAAGGGAAGGGTGATACGGGGTAGAGTGTGTTTGAAGGAATAGACTAGCGCCCGTTTGCGCTGCCAAATTGGATATGTGTACATGCACTGAAGGAAGCTCAGCCAGTGATTTCAGTGGGATAATCGGAAGGTATACCGTTGTCGAGATTTTTGTAGTACTCGTTAAATCGGACGAGAGCAGCACCTCCTGGGTAGTTCTCCATAGATACGTAGGTGTAGAGTAGGGTGCCCGCCGAATTTGCGAAAAGCATCAGAGCGAATGTTGCAAAACAAAGCCTTCCAAATAGTGTTCCTTTTGGTCGTGAAGCGCTGCATGCCAAACAGGATAAGAGATATTCCTAGAGAAAACCATTGAGGACTGACAGAAAATGGGCACCCCTGGCGGCAGCGACATTCAACAGTGGGACCACGTATATGATAAACCTCCACTCTTTATGACCAAGGAAACTGAGACAGATCACGAACGCCAGAGCCTGGGATATCAGCGCGGTTAAGCGACCGTCCGCAAGGAAGCCTAAAGGAACGAGGAAAGCTGATGAGAGGAGCAACTTGGGTATATGTGCCACGAAGTAGGTATAAAACGGCGAAATCTGGATAACAACGTCAGAGAAATGAACGCTCAGAGGGAGTAAAAGCTTACACCCCAGTCGGAACTTTTGCCTTGGTAGACGTTAAAGTAGACTCCATACAGTTCCGGCCAAAGGGGATACTGGCCCCAAAAACAAGAGTCCACAAGGGTCGTAAGTCCTTTGATTTTCCGTCAAATAGCTCGTAATGTATTACAATGATGTCCACTCTTACCTACTGAGATTGCGGCAGAAAAAATGCCTGTCTTAATCAGTCGAATGGGCGGTGCCACAAAAATCATTGCGTGTAAGGCAATCGGTGCCAACAGGAGAGCAACTTCAGAACGGAAGACAACACTGGTAAACACGAGCAAAGAGATTGCACGGAGTAGCCTTGATTGTGTAGGAGTTGCGCGTGCTGGTGCGTTCGGTATTAAGAAGGAAAGGGCAACGTTAACTGATGTGAAGCACGGAGTTATGACACCTGGGTTCGTGGACTGCGTATACACACACCGGGGAACAGCGCGAACATGTTTGGCAATGTCCTGCCCATCCAGAATGGTAAGTGGGATTGCGTGCAGGTGAGCAAGGTCCACAGGAATCCTGTTGGCCTTCCCAACCAACGGGACACGGCTCGGCGGACGAGAATCAGACCAAAGGCATTGATGGTCGCGAGTACCAGTCGAACTACAAGGTGTAGGCTCAGCTGATGGCTTGAAAAGGAGCGGGAGACCATGTATTGCTTGCCTATGACCTGGACGTCGATTTTTGAATCTATGAGGTCTAAACCGGCTGCGATTCTGATGATGGGTGTGGACGCCCAAGCAAGTAAAACACTCCCAATAAATGTCCTCGGCACTGCTCCAGGGAATATATTGTGATCATACTTGGTAATAACCAGTTTCAAAAAGAAAGCCGACCTGCAGACCAACATTGCCACTCACCTTCTGAAGAGCGCCTGGCCCAACGCCATACATTAAGACATCGTGAACGGCGTGCAAATTGAAACTCTCCTCAACCTTGGTATACGGCGCAAGGAATACGTGGACCCACGCCGTCGCGAGCAGAGCCAAGTCTTGGATGAATTTCATACCCGGCTGGTGGTGAGCTTTACCGAGCGAACGTGGCCGCTGCGGGCGGTCGCGATCAACTCCGGAAGAGAGCGGAAGACAATCACCCACCTCCTCCTCAACCGAGCTCGCCATCCCAGTCGAACTCGGTCAACTCTTATTCTCGACGGTCATGTCGTTCAAACGACTCTCATTACCGGTTGCGCTCGTTGCGCTCGTCGTCCTATTAGAATCCCCGTTCGCTTTGGCTTCAAGGAACACCACTCGGTGGCGGAACTCCGCACAGAACCCCTCCAGTTCCGACTTCACCGTGAGCACCTGCTCCGAACTTGTGTCAATCTATCCGTACGATACTGATAGCGGTTTAGGGGTTCAGCGTCTCGTCGATACCCAAAGGTATGAGAACATGCTGCGACCGAGGAAGTGAATCCTGACCCAGACGCTTCCGCGACGCAGAACAGTGCCCGCCATGTTTCAACTGCCGGTTGCCCAGATTCAAGTGTGGTCAATACGGAGAGTGTGACCCTTACGATGGACAGTGCAAGTGCCCTCCAGGATGGGGCGGAATCGATTGCTTGGTTCCTCGTGCGCTAACTACTTTCATTGCGTCGTGTGGTATCCTAACTAATGATCAGAGTGCGACTCGCTCGCCGACGGTGATAAACGAAGATTGAGGGAAGATGGGAAACAGTGCGAATGCAAGGAAGGGTGGGAAGGTGTCAATTGCAATGGTGTGCAGATATTGTCCCGCTTTGTCATATTTACATAACCTGAGGTGCCTTTCTAGTCTGCCAATCCGACAGGTCTTGTAAAGGTTTCCCGTTACGGGGACTGCCCACCACAGCACCCTTTGGCGGAGAGGATGGGGACGATTTGGAGGGAATGACTTGCTACAAAGGGGGCGAAACGGTGTTCAGTAACCATCAGTTTTGCGATGTTACCAGTAAGCCCGCATGTCATCCATGTCTCGCATCCTAACCGATCCTCGCAGACCGCAAAATTTTGGACATGCTTCCCGGCCGACCCCCGCAGGTTACCTTCTCTTGTGACGGTGATAATGCCACATGTGACTTCCAGTTCTGGACCGCCCAAGTCGAGTCTTTCTACTGCGCACTTGATACGTGCAAATCCACCCGGACGATTGGCTACGACCACAACACGACCCTGTACTCATGCAGCAACATCAAATGTAGTTGTGTTCCTGGACGGTTCATTTGTGGTGAAGACGGTAGCGTTGGTAAGTTTCAACATCGCGCCTTCGATTGTCGATATGTCACTGACTGTGTGTAGACATCAGCGACTTCCTGACTGAGGAAATTAGGGGCCCCGCTACTTTCAGCTGTAGGACTGGTACCGGATGTCGGTTTGAAGAGCCTGCGATGAATCAGCTGATTAATGATATCTTCGGCGATAGTTATATCACTCTCACCTGCGAAGGTGGCGAGTGTCTGCACTATTCCCAGGTCCCCGGTTACGTCAGCCCTCCCAAGCCGGATAACAGACGATGGATCGCTCTCAGTATTGCTGGAGCTGGTCTCGTGGTTGTTCTCAGCACTCTTGGTACGCATGGTGCCTACTGACTCTCGGCTTGCCTTACAATATATCCTACAGTATTCTGGTATGCGGGTAGAGCGGGATCTGGTGACTTGGGCGGTATCAAGCTGCCGGAAAGTGAAGCCGCGAAGCTCATGACGGACCACGTTCCCGCATCTCTACATTTCTCGGATATATCATACGCACTCGGCAACCGAAAAATTCTCGACGATATATCGGGATGCGTCAAGCCCGGTCAGGTCATGGCCATCATGGGTGCATCAGGTGCTGGAAAGTCGACCCTCTTGGATATCCTCGCGAGGAAGAATAAGAAAGGAGTTGTCACGGGCACGACTCTTGTCAACGGACGCGAAGTCTCGGACAGCGAGTTCAGGAAGGTCGTGGGGTACGTCGATCAGGAAGACACACTTATGCCCACCCTCACCGCCTATGAGACGGTTCTGTATTCGGCATTGTTGAGGCTTCCGAGGGAGATGAGCTTAGAGGCGAAGAAGTACAGGACGTTAGAAACCATGCAGGAATTGGGTATTTTAGGAATCAAGGATATGACGATCGGATCTTCTGGCAAGTTGGTGCTGTGAGTAGTTGTTCCCGGTGCTCAACCCCCTTTACAGGACATCGGACCATCTCCGGCGGCGAGAAGCGTCGCGTTTCCATCGCTTGCGAGCTTGTTACGAGCCCCTCGATCTTGTTCCTGGACGAGCCGACCAGCGGTCTGGACGCGTATAATGCATACAACGTCGTGGAATCCCTCGCTTCCCTTGCCCGTGATTACAACCGCACCGTGGTGTTTACCATCCACCAACCTCGCAGCAACATCGTCGCGATGTTCGATCACCTCGTGCTGCTCGCACATGGAAATACTGTGTACTCTGGCGAATTCTCTAAATGCCACGATTACCTCGAGCGAGTCGGTCAACCTTGCCCACCCGGGTTCAACATCGCCGATTATTTGAGTACGTCCTGCAAAATTTAATCTCCTGATTAAGTCCTGACAGGATTCTGCCGTGCGTAGTTGATGTCACTATGAAGGCTGTCTTACCCCCTCAGGCCGTTGGAGACTCCTCAGAACCCGATTCTCCTGGCGTAGAGCGATCTTCTGCCACAACCGCTGATACCAATTTCCAGGATGAAGAGAACGGGTTGGGCCATCAACTTTCCGTCCGGCCTCCCAGTGGTGGCTCCACTGCCGCTGGTTCCTTGGACATTGCCACAGGCTACATCAAGCGCAAGACTTCCCAACTGGTGGATGCTGTTTCCCTTAGTTCCCACAAGTCGGATACTCCACCCTTGGCGCAACAGCTTGCAACACTGGTCCAAGCCTACGCAAACAGTGATATCGCTGAGGGAATCAAGAACGAGATTGAAGCGGTACGAGCTTCTGTGCAGACTGGTGTCAACGGCAACGGAACGGAGGGTGGTGACACTAGGGATATCGTGGTTGAGAGTTCGCTTTTAAGGGGTAGGAAACGCGCGAGTTGGGGAACGCAGTTTAGGATTCTGAGCGGAAGAGCATTCAAGAACTTGTACAGGGACCCTGCCCTGCTGGCAGCACATTATATTTCGTCAATTGCTCTCGCACGTACGTGCTACCCTCGGTCGTGACCTGGATACGATGGAATTGAAGCTGACGAATCCCCCAGTGCTCTGCGGATTGTTTTACCATAACGTTCCCAACACGATCGGTGGCTTCCAGAATCGTCTTGGTAAGCATATCTGACCTGTTCTGTCTCTGCGTTTTTCGCTGACCACTTGGGTGTAGGTGTTTTCTTCTTCATCCTCGCTCTGTTTGGTTTCTCTTCCTTAACCACCCTTGGTCTGTTCGCGAACGAACGGTTGTTGTTCATGCGGGAAAGGTGAGGAGAGAGTTACAGGATGACTTGCAGCTGCTGAGAATTTGGTTCCCAGATCAAACGGATACTACTCTTCCTTCACCTACTTCTCGTCTAAGGTGCTCTTCGATATTCTTCCCCTTCGGGTCGTTCCACCTCTCCTGTTTGGTGGCATCGTGTACGGGTTGATCGGACTCGTGCCTGAGGTTGCGGTGTACTGGAAGTTCATGTTGACCCTGGTTTTGTTCAACCTCGCCACCGCCACTGCCGTTCTCTTGGTTTCCATCGTCTTCGAAAGCACGTCCGTTGCGAGTTTGGTCGGAACCTTGCTAATGCTGTACAAGTAAGTATCCTGTGCCCTCCCCAGTATTTCCGCTGAGACACTGTTTCATTCTCTAGCCTGCTGTTTACTGGATTGTTGATCAACAAGGACATACTTGGACCGGCGTTACAGTGGTTGCTTACCACTTCCTTCTTCCACGCGGCCTATGAGGCCCTTGCGGTGAACGAGCTGAGGTATTTGCAATTGAAGGAAACAAAGGTCGGTAACCTCAGTTACCGGTTCTCAAATTCGTGAATGAATTGTTAACGAACCTGTTCCAGTTCGGGGTTGAGATCGATGTACCGGCTGCTACCATCTTGTCCATGTTCGGGTTCAGGGCGCAAGCGTTCTGGTGGCCGGATATAGGATCTCTCGGGATCTTCATCGTGATCTTCACCACTGCGAGTTACTTGGCTCTGCACTTCTGGGTCACTGAGAAGCGGTGAAAGCTATGACCGCTCAGATACTTTGCCTATTGCGGAACTTGTTCCCTCTCTTCCAACGTTACCTTTCCGAATGTTTGTATGTCGCACCTTATGTATCATTCTCGGTTCGCTAGTTACACCCTGCCCCCCTCCCCCCTTATAGGAGCAATATATTTAAGTTGAAGGGTAAACTATCGTCTCTGATCGGTGATAATGCGGGATAAAATGTTCAGCAAGGTCTTGCTCTTGTGGATGTGGTGGACACGGGCGTGAATTGAACGGACAGCTGGGCGCTGTGAAACCCGCTGTCAGAAGACAAATCGGTTCTCTGTTCATGGGGCATTTACTCGAAAGGGGACACTGTAGATCGCATTGCGCTCCACTGACGCGCGCGAGTCGGACAGGGGCGTGATGCGATCTAGTTTTTATGCATGAAAGGTGGACTTGGGCGCCATGAGTCCTGATATCTGTTTTGCAGGCTCTCTCAGATTGGCTGTTTCATTTCCAGCAGACGTTCCATCAAACGGAAGCTTGATGGGATAATGGAAAACCGAATCTCCCGAAATCCATTCGCAAGCAAGGGGCAGGTAATAATAAGCAAGTACAATGGTATCCCCCACATGCCGACAACCCGCGTTCCATCGTCGACTCAAGCCAATTCTGTCGTCTCGGGGTCCTTCTCATGACCACGAGCGTGAGCGATCAACTCTCTTTTATCGGGAACGAGGCCAGGGACCGCGAATAAGAAAACTGCGAGGAGTTCTGGTAGAGCCGCAAGCGGGTACCACACGGCTTCGTCCTGGCGCGAGTTGTTGACAGTCGTAATGGTGAGGTAAATCTCGCGGATGAACAAGAAGATGACTATCAGGCAAAGGATGTACATTCCGTACTTCGTTCCGAATGATGTCCCTTGTAACGAACCGCGCCCTGCGTGGGAGGTAAGATGGGATCAAGAGGGAGAGGGGGATGACTTACTGAGCGCGGTGTGTTCCTCGCGCACCAGGAACAGCGTGTGGAGCGCCAGTAGGGCGGTGACGACGAGGAAGATGATCACGCTGACCTTTCGAAGGGTGTTGGCAAGCTTTATGTCATTTGGGTTCGAACTGGAGAGGTAGGTGGACCCAGTGATTCCGACAGCGACGGCCGCGATAAGAGCGATGCGAATGAGATGCCTGTTGGACGTTATTCTGGAGATTGGGTTCCTCATCACGGTTCCGCTGATAATCTCCCTGTTGTGGAAAACAACCACAAGTTCAGCTCGTTCGTCGGAACTTTTGGTTAGACATCTGACTTACCGGTCGAGGACGAGGGTGTAAACGGAGTACAACAAACCGAAGAATCCAACGCTGTAGACGATCATCTCTCCGATGACCAGTCCAATATTCGTTCCCGCAGAATCCGAGCCTGCGAGTACCGCGCGCATCAGGAATGCGGTCACTCGGACTGAAAGCGGCGTTCAGTCTCGTTCGATCTCTACCCAATGAGGTGTTTGAAAGCTCACTTGCGCAGAATAATGCGAGGATGATGAGAACATATGTCGGGTTCCGGACGGCTCTAAAGATGTAGTAGGGTAACAGGATGGCGTAGAAGACCGCAAATATGGCCGCGGCAGCGACGGAGTGGATCCCAGTGGACCGGGCGTAATTGATGTTTCCGCTCGAAGAAGACATCGGAGGGGGGGTGGCGAAGAGAGGTTGGAAGCCTTGTGAGTGTCCTGGAAGTTTTACTTATACCCTCAGCTCCACAATAGACAAGACGAGCGCCGTTTGTCGAATGAGCTCAGCTGTGACATGCAGAAGAAGATTGGCACAATTGTAAATTTAGAATACGCTGTGCGTTCTATTCTTAGCACAGATGGCATTCTAAACTTTGAGCGTGTATCAAAAAGGAAGTCGTTTCGTGGGAAATCGAAACTCGGCCACGAAAACTTTGGCCGAGAGGGCGAACAGCATCGTAGGACACCACCAGAGGCGATGGGCGTACGTGACCAGCCCACGGAGGTAGGGTCGCGTATAAATATCTCACAGCGCGTGGAACAACTGACACCTACAACCTTATTCGTGGTAGCGTGCTGTGTTCCGGTCGGGCACTTCCCCTTTGCCTGGGCGTCCCTCGGGTAAACATTGGGTTGGAAAACGTGCAGCATGGAGCCAATCGCCGAAGCGCTGAACTGCGGGCGCTGGTACATTGCAGATGGTTACTAAATTCCTAGGACCACCGCCCAACACACCACACGAACAGGTTCCTGGAAAGTCGAAAGTCTGACAAAACTGCCGCTTGTGACCCCCGCAGTCGCTCAGTCGTTCTACCTTGTTGCATCGCTTGTGCCGAGCGGTGTAGATGGATCTCCATTCAGACTTGGACGGGTATGTAAGTTGGCTCTCGAGGCTCGGAAACCGCAACTCGACAAACCAGTCACCTGTCAACTTTTCCGAATGACATCTACTTCGGCTGTGGCCTATGCATATCTCATCTTTTCCGCTCGTTTATTCTACCTCACTCAGTTGGCACCTGCATACAAGCTAACTTCTCCCCACCTGGTTAGTTTGAGTATCCCATTCACGTAACCACTCCCTGAGAAACATACCGCCGCCCTCGGATTACCACCCCACAACGTGTTACACAACGTTCCTCGAACATGCGCCATTCTCTCAATCACCCGGATTCATGATGCAATGGGAAGGGTCCATCATCGAAATAAGACCACAAGCTCCAGGGCCTCGCTCGTAGATAACTCCACTCATGGTCTTCCACCTCCAACAGCCGGTTCACCCGCCTGTCTCCCCACGGCCGCGTTAGATGGTTACACTAATAGCAGAATGAATGTTTGTCGCTGAGACAACGACGCACGTGGCCCTGACTCTTCCAATTATCTCTTTCCTTTTCACCCCGTGTCCTCATTGAATCAATGTACCGGGTTTTTGCGGTTACGTTACCCGCCATCTTCTACGTCGGCCCCCCCTGGCCCCCCCCCACCTTCAACATGTTCCCCACTTTACCCCAAGAGACGTTCAACGAGATTATTGCCCACCTCCGCGGGGAAGGCCGCACCTTGCAATCCCTCTCGACAGTCGCCAAACGGTTCACGGATGAATGCCGCCGTCACCTTTTCGCGTCGGTCTACATTGATAGCGGAACCAAGTTTACCCGTTGGTGCAACGCGATACCTCCAGGAGAGGACGGATTGTCCAGATACGTCCACGTATTAAACCTGGGCATGTGGCCGGACGATTCGTTGCGTCGGCCCATGATCCTACGTGAGCACCTCGTTCACCTCCGCTCGTTCACTCAAGTCGAGCACCTCAAAATCCGCCCATTGGACCTTCACGAATTTTCAAACCAGGACCTCGTGGAATACTTCGGCCACTTCTCCTCCACCGTCCGATCAATCTCCATACGGCCGAAAGGAAATAATTCATCCATCCTTAATTTCCTAGCGCTGTTTCCCCTCCTCGAAACCACAATTTTAACCTCCGCTCTCGCCTGGGGAACGCCGGATGATACAGTTCCCGCTAATCCCGTGTGTCGCGGGGATCTCGTCCTCGAGGTCTGTAAGATTGATACCCGCGATGATATTCTCGATTCCCTCATACGGCCCACGACGTGCTATCGGAGGTTGGGATTGGGACTTGTGGAAGTGGATAATCCTGCTCCCCTCGAAAGATTTCTCGAGGCTTGTGCTGCTTCCTTAGAGTCCATCCAGTTGGTATGTTGCTTCTTCGGTGAGTATTAACCGCCGCCTTTAGCGGTATCCTGTTAACACCGACATCCTGCAGGTCCCTATATCAATTGCCCCCATAACTTACTTTCCCCACTAACCGAGCTGCGAGACGTCACGTTGTCCCTCCGGTATCATCACGACTACTTCGACGTCCTCGCAATTCTCTCATCTATCACTTCGACCAAGATCAGGTCCGTGACCCTTTTCATCTGGGAGTGCCCTTTCCCAGGCAACCTCGACACCTTTTCCTTGAGGTGGGTGAAGATCGAGAATGCCTTGTGTCGGTTGGCGGAGTTGAAGGGGACGGAATCCACGGGCGGGGTCGTGTTGGATGTTTATTTTGACGATAAGGAACCTGCAAATGAGGTGTTGAGGTTGGCAGAGAGGGGAGAATTCATGCCTCGGTTCCAGGAGCGAGGAGTGGTGAATGTTTGTACGGAACGGATGGATTTGCAACGCGCGATGTTAAGGATTGTGCCGGAGGAGTTCAGGTGAGGATCGATGAAACGATGGGAGAGATGAGCGTAGGAAAGATACCCTCAGCTGTCAGCCTGTAGACTGCGCAATGTATTTGTTCCTACCACCCTCACTCTTCTGCCACAGTATCCAGATGGACCCGGAGTTTGCCGGTACAGCTCGACTGACTTTTCATATCTCGCGTTGGTTTGGTTATCTCTCCTTCATGTCTACAATCCGTGCGCGTCGTACTCCTCCATCCCCGTACGGGAAATCCTCACTCAGCCGTCTGCCAGTAGAGGTGAGTTGAATCCTCATCGGAAAAAAAAACTTCTCGATCACTCACATATTCCGTTCCCTCTCTCTCTCTCAAAGTAGCTAATCTACGAGACCCACTTATTCGCGCTGTCAGAACACTTTCCATATGTCTGCAAGTACCTTTACGATGTATTCAAACAATCTCCACCCTCTTTTCGCGCTCAGTACCTCATTGGGCGACTCGATCAAGTCACGACTCTAAACCCCAAATGGAACGCATTCACCACCGTACTCGTATACCCGATATGCGACCGGGAGACTGTAGAGGCGTTGCTCCGACTACCTGGGTTCCTCAGATACGGAAAGGTCAAGACTGGTGATTCAACCGCCATATTGCCTGCTCCAGATCTCCCGAGACGGTTGTTCAGAGATCTTCGACCTCGAGTGCGACGTGGGATACCGATTCCCTGGTCTGATGAAGACGAACCCCTCCCCTTTCTACGGTATCTGTTCGATCTGTACGACACGAGGCATATGATCGTAGGACCCCCGAGGTGTGATGCTTACGAGGGCTACGCCCTCGCTAGAGCCGTCGCAGCGGGTTTTGTACCTCTTGTCAAGTTTTTATTGGGCCATGGTGGAAACCTGGGAGCTAAAGGTGCTATCGCGGTGATGGTGGCCATTCAGAAGAAAGACCTCCAGATGGTGAGGTTACTCATCGAGGGAGATCTAGGTGATTGTGGTGGTGCAAAAAGGAGGAGGGTCCCGGACAGGTTCGTGTGCACGAGAGCGATGCTACAGAGAGCGGCAAAGGTCGAAGCCCAGGACATTGTACAATATCTTCTCGCGAAGGGTGTGACGCCTGATATGCAGACGTTACGGCTGTTGCACCCATAAGAGTGGCCCATGGTTTGTTTCAGTAGCAATACAAGGATTTTAACTGTGGTTATTTTCGTAATCGTAATTCACGTCTCGTCTGCAGTCGGCTCCTCTTCCTGAGGGAAGTAGTGAGGGATGAGATCCCTGCAAAATTAATGAGCAAAATGTGCAGACAAACCAGACATCATTCGCGAACCTGTAGACGTCTTTGTCTTTGTTACTCCAAACGACAAAAATGACACGATCAAGCTAAGAGAGTAGGGTTAGCACCCTCAGCGCTCTTGAAAGGCTTATGATCTGTTACTTTATCTCCGTCAGGGGTATCCAAGAAAAGCCGTGTCGCATCAAGTGCGATGTGGGTAGCATCCTCGATGGGGTAGCCAAAGATACCAGTGGACAAGGAAGGGAATGCCTAGATGCGCCTTGAATTAGTAACGTCGGTGAACCTGTTACCTGAGAGAGCGTACGATGTGCTTCAGGTCATTCTGAACGGCGATTCCCAGGCTGGTCTCGTAGCAAGACCGCAGCTGAGCGGCTTTCGTCTCGACATCCCTTGAGGAATAGACCGGCCCAACGGCGTGGATTACGTGCTTCCTGGATCCGGTTAGGGATTAAGAGGGATAACCTCTGTCAAGAGATAGGGATAGCTCACGCAGGGAGTTCATAACCTTTCGTGATCTTTGCAGACCCGGTGTCGCAGCCGTCCAGCGTCAGACCTTCCAGTCCAAAGCTTAGCGGCACATAACAAGGCACGCCTCATGATTGCACTTACATTCTTCGAGGAGGTCCGGACCTGCGGCTGCCTGGATCGCTCCGTTGACTGATAGGACAGTTGAGTGAAACTATGCATCCAGTTTGCTCCTGAATTCACCTCCTGCACCATCTGAACCACTGCTTCAGTAAGGTTGTTCTAGATAAGGCGAGAACCAGCCACACCTCCGAGACGGTTGTTCGCGGCATTCACAATGGAATCAATCTCGAGAGTCGTAATATCGCCTTGCCTGTACAACAGTTATACTCCACACTGGACTCGTCTACTGATGGACGCGACCGACCACAACGATACACGATCCAGGAGGGCCGGCTTGAGAGGATACTTGGGTGATTTTACAGCCTTGATCACGCCCGTCTTGTACGATTCTCTGAGGGTCTTGATAGCAGCAAGTCTAAGAGCCATCTCTTGTTCAGACTCAGACATTTGCTCGTGGGCCTTGAGAGGAGTTAGCAGTCGTGAGAAGCGGGAAGGCAGAGGTCGCGGAGATTGCCGTGAAGCACGTCGGCCGAGTGGGCCTCCTCACCGCACCAAGCCAAAGTATCAAGCCTGTCTTCTCTTCCACGACTCTCATTTCTCTCTTTCTCTCTCTCGACTCGGCTCTCAAAATGAAGCTTACAACCGGGACTGCTGCCTTGGCTTTGGTTGCCCTGGCTAACGCCGCTACCTTCACCGTGCGTTGAATGTGGTGGGAGTGGACGTTTCAGCCAGAGGCTTACATCGTTGTTTCCGTGTGTAAGGTGACTGTTGGAATCCGGGAGACGGACGGTCAGCAAGGCCTCGGTTTTGACCCTTCGGCGATTCTTCCTCAAGGTACGTACTATGGCACACGACCTCGATCTCGCTAAAAACTCGCGCAGCTGGTGATACCATTCAGTTCACCTTCCAACTGCCGAGCTATGTCAAGAACGGCACAGACGTTCAACACACCGCTACTCAGTCGACTTTTGAGGCGCCTTGTACCCCCAAGGAGGGAGGTTTTGATACCAGCTTGCAAACCACCACCATGACTGGTGGCAAGAGCTTCACCCTTCTCGTGCGTACCACCTTAAATTTTCTCCTATCTCTTACTCATGTGTATTTTATCGCATTATCTTTAGGTCAATGATACGCAGCCTTTGTGGTACGTGTGGCCCTGCGCTAACTGATTTATGAAGTATTGAGGTCTTGCTCTAGGTTCTATTCTTATGCCAACAGCGATTGCAACGCGCCAATGGTGTTAGCCGTAAACCCACCCCTTACCGGCCAGACTGCAGCCTCCTTCCAAGAAACTGCGAAAACCGCACCAATAAACCGCCCTACTTCTCCTTCGTCTTCGTCCTCTTCTTCTTCTGAACCAAGCAAAACCAGTACTGGATCTGGCTCCGGGTCTACTGGTGGTGGTGGTGGCAACGGTGGAGGTGCTGCGAATAATGGAATCAACGGTGTCCTTGCGTTCGGTGCTTTTCTCCTTGCCTTGATGTGAGATGGTTTTCGGGCATTATTAGTTGTTCTCCTTGGGTATTGGATTCTCGTCGCTCGTTTATCTAGTCATACGTAGTTTTATCTCTCGACTAATATCGGACACTTTGGTTGTTCAACGAACTCACGGCCCGAAGCCATCACTGCGACCGATCGGGGGGAAGACGGCGGGACATCGCGAAGCCGGTTAATTTGGCTGGAGACCACGTTCACCACGGAACTTGACTCATGGATATCGAGGAGGAGACCGGTTTGTTGGAACCTACGCCAGAATATCTCGAGACCGTCAAGGTCTTTCCGCTCATACCCCACATTCGCAAAGATGCAATGGTACGTGTTGTCATGAGTTCAGAGCCGCGGAGGTGGTGTTGAATCTTTCTACCAGGAATCCATAGGTCCGTAGGAAGAATTGTGCTCGTGTTTTGGTACTGATGTGTGTCTTGCGTGGTGCAGACGCAGCGTTGAGCTGGGAGTGAGTATTCCGTGAGGATGTATCTCCGCGAACCTGTGAAACTCATCACGCGTCCATCCCTAATTTCCTTGGCAGTCAACTCACGGCCTCAGACATCAACTTTGCTATAATCCGCCCCCTCGTTTTCAAATACGCTGCACTCAAGAACCTAGCAACGGTCTACGCATGTCTCGTCGTCCGCTCGCATTTCCTCTCACTGGCCGGAGAAGATATGGCTTACACCGGCGTCATGCTCGCTCGTGCAGATATGTGCGAGATTCTCGCCACGAAACTCCTGAGTCGATTTTCTTCGAGCAAGATCCAACTCGCTTCCGTGTTGATGACAGGCTGGGATCCGTTGGCTGGTGCGCCACCGGCTGTGTTTGAGGAAGTTAGGATGTTTTTTGGTGGACACGAAAATGAGATGAATAACCCCCAATGCGCACTCGAGGTCAGTTCTCTTGTTCGACCTTGACAATTCCGGTATGCAATAACGCGCATGCTCACGCGTTCATCCGCGATCGCCGCGTATTTCAGATGGCGATCGCGACACAGGCCAAGTACTTTGTTGCCGCGCCCCTCGTTCAAACCATCGTGAACGATGTGTATTCGGGGAAGATTGTCTTTTCGAACGTGGCCACATCCCGTTCCGTGCTCGCGGATAACTACAAACCGAAAGCGATCGAGGTTTACAACCATCGGACCGCTCCCTTCTTGGACCATTATCGGTGGGTGCCATTAAACTGTGACACGGCCGGATAGCTCACATTCGAGTGTCGTAGGCTGAGAGTTCCGAAGTATGGGGCTATCCTGGAGTTCCTCAACTTCGTCGCCCTGCTTTTCCTGTTCGTGCTCTGTGTATCAAGTGAGCGTCCTTCAATTTTCAATTTGTCCTCGGGATGGGTCATGCTGATGTAACTTGACGTGGTCCACAGATGCGGAGCTAGGTCATATGACGGCCTCGGAGGTCATCTTCATAATCTTCGCTGTCGCTTTTGCTTTGGAGGAGTACACGGCCTCCCGGGAACATGGATGGGCCAGTAAGTTTCGCTTTTTTCTAAGACCAAGGACAGCATCCGAATTGATGACGTTGCCCGATATAGTATACCTCGCTAACGTTCGTTGTCTTCCCTTAATAATGGAAGCGCACTATGCTAACCGCATGGCAGATGTGGAACGTTTTTGACGCTTCGTTCATCATAACATTTTTACTGTATGTTATCCTGAGGATCAAGGGGCTCGCAACTGGTGATGGTGAGTCTCGATCCCTTGGGCGGGCAGGAGTCCACTGAAACCGAAACTGAGCTCCTTTCAGAGTCATCCTCCGAGTTTGCTTTTGATATTCTAGCTTGTGGCGCGTGCATCTTGTTCCCCAGGTAACCGACCATAAGTCAGCGGGTCCGACGATCAAGCTCGGGGCTAACCCTTATCTAGGCTCGCGTTTTTTGCTGTGAAAAACAACGTTGTGGTTCTGTGTGTATTCATCACTTTTTGGAAACACGTATAAGGCTGAATTGGAGCGTTAGGGCACTGCGCGCCATGATCGCGGAGTTCGTCTTCCTCACTTGCATCGCGGCCATCTGTTTCTCCGGATTGCTGTTCACCCTGCACACACTCTCTGCTGACGGACCAGCACCACGGGGTTGGGCATCTATTGCATGGTTGATAGTTCAGGTTTGGTTCGGGAACACGTACCTGTCGTTCACGCAGGCGTCCAGTTTCCATCCAATCTTCGGTCCGTTCTTGATGACTGGATTTGCCATCTTGTCGAACACCTTGCTATTGACAAGTAAGTCTGAATGGCGCGCAAGCGTGTTCGGAAACCACAGCAAAGTTAACTGCCCTTTCAGTCTTGATCTCTATACTATCGAACACGTTTGCAAGGATCAATGCGGTATGTTCTTTGAATATACTGAATTTGGTAGATCCCCCTGACCCTAATGATGTCCATAGAACGCCAACAAAGAGGTGGGTGATCTGGGGTATGTGGACGTGTGCCGCCATTCATCTACAATATTTCCGCCACCAGTATTTGTTCCAGTTCGCCATGACCACCATTGAAGGGTAAGTTCGGAGGGTCATGCCATTGTACCTTTCCGGGTCCCAAACTCTAATGCATATTAGGTCGAAGTCGGACGCACTTTTCAGTTATCACCCTCCGTTTAACCTGGTGGCTTTCCTCGTTCTATGGCCGCTAAGTGGGATGGTTTCGCCTCGGAGGTTACACTCGGTAAATGTGTTCATGATTAAACTGACTGTGAGCATGCCCGACGGTTTTCCATTCGAACGTTCCAGACTGACCACTGCGCGCTCATTCAATTCAATTCGGCCGACCGCCTTTCATCATTTATTTGGCAATGGTGGGAATCGGAAATAGTCTTTCCCCACTCTCGTAGTGATTGGACTTTACGAAAGAGGATTCTCAGCAAGGCGACCTCCTACAGAAAGCCGAGAGGCGACAAGCTCCTTCTATAACAGCATCAGGAATATTCCGCTCTTGGAAGCCATTGTGGGGACAGGCCCAAACGATTTGTACGATGTGATCTTCGATGTGGATGCCATGCCAGAGGATGACCTTTTCGAAAATGTCGAAGAGGAGGAGCCCCCTCCCCTCAGGTCCGTCGCTTCGAGTATTAGGCCGAAAGGTAACAGGAGTCGAGGAAGGACACCTGGACCCGGACCCGCCCTGAGGACGAATGTTCAGAGCCCGCCAATGTCTCCAACGTCTCCAACGAGAACGAGGGGCACTCCCGACGTCTCTCCTACGAGGCGGCCGATGATGATCTCGACAGGCAATCTCCTCGAACCAGGGCAGTCGGGGGAAGGACCAAAGCTGAGTCCTCTCGCTCGATTGTTTGTCGGAGAAAGCCCGATCAGAGGGCGCACGACGAGTATGAGCGTTGGTCCCAGTCTCAAGAAAGTCGAGGCGTTATTGGAGGATATCAAACACCTGCCGGTCAACAAGTTTACTGAGGAAATGCGGGAGTTGCAGGTAAGGTTTCTTTTCTTGTTAATATTGGTCGCCGGCGTTTCTCGCCCCTGCCTTTGGGCAGTTGGACAATAAGTAGGCCCCTCGGGTTTTGCACACGTATCCCATGGCCTTGCACGTCACTGTCCTTCTTCTGTTTCAGACCCGCTGCGCTTCTGTTATATCTGATGGGACTGAGCTCATTTTCCTTGCTAGGATCGTCAAGCGCGGATTGAGAACTTGTTGATGACACTCACGAGAGGAATGAGGCATGACGGGGTTGCTTCCCGCCACGATAGCATCTAGGCAGTTTGGTTTTTAGTTTACGAGTATGACACGCCTAGCGCCACGGAACGTATTTCGCTTAACATTTAAAGCTACACAAGGCCTTTGAATTTCGAGGGTGGGAAACCCGGGGTGAACCAAGACCCCGGAGACTGACGCGATCGAGTAAAGTAGGTTCCGGGGTCTTTAAGCGATGAGAACAATTGGGTTTACATTCCGATGAATGTGACCGATTAATGCCCTTGTCTATCCCTCTGCTTTACTTTATATCTTTCAAACGCTCTTTACGCTCCTTATCCCCTTCCTTTCCTTTCGCCACTCCCATCACCACCACCCTCAACCTCCCCCAACTAGCCGATGAACTATGGGCTCTTGTCTATCCACTCCTGTAGACTTTGAAGGCGAAGTTAACTTGTACCACTTTGACCTCCATCGGGTCGTCGGAAAGGGTGCCTTTGGGAAGGTGAGCCTCTATCCCATTCCTCTCATTTCTCTTGCATCTGCATCTAGCCCTCTTTCCGGCTTTGTATGCAGCCGTGAGGCGGCACTAGGCAGTGCGGCAGCGGCATGCCGTGTTCGGTCGCCTTTGTTCTTCCCGACCGTGGGGACTCCGGTGGGCCGTCGTTGGCCTTCTATTCCATCGGACCCAATGTCTTTCGGTGTTCAGTGTTCAGTCTTCTGGACCGGTTAGCTAAACCTGTCACTTCGGGGGGTATAGGTCCGTGTGGTGGAACACCGGAGGTCAAAGAAACTGTTCGCCTTGAAATACATCGACAAGGCGCAATGCTCGAAACAGCGAGCCGTTGCCAACGTCATCCAGGAACGAAGGTTACTTGAAGAGGTCAGGCTATAAAAGTCTTGGCTCCGAATTTTGTATCGCTGACTGTTTTAGTACCGCCTTCCTTTGTCCCCCGGTTATGCGCATTGAACTAAACCAGATTGACCATCCATTTATCGTGAACATGCGTTACGCCTTCCAAGACGACGAAAACTGCTTCTTCGTTTTGGACCTCATGCTCGGAGGCGACCTAAGGTGTGAGTACCCGTTTGCCTTTGTTCCTTAAACAGTTTGAGAACTCGTCCCTGATTTGGCACAATGTGTCGGGATCTATGTCGTTGACATGCACACAGTCCACATGGAACGCAAGGGCGAGATTAATGAGAAGTGTGTCCGCTTCTGGACCGCTGAACTGGCGTCGGCATGCAACTATCTCCACCGTCAAAAGATCATTCATCGGTAAGCTCCTGGGGCTCTAACCAAACGGCCTCTCGTAATCAGTGCTGACAACCGGTTGGTCTCTGTGTACAGTGATATCAAACCGGACAATATTATCTTGGATGCCCACGGACACGTTCATCTCACTGACTTCAATGTGGCAATTCATTATTCGGAACGCAGACTCCATACCAGCGTAGCTGGAAGTATGGCGTACATGGCGCCAGAAATATTGGCCCGTATGTCATTTCACCGATGCGCTGCCTTTGTCCTGTTTCAATCGTGCGGTCTGGTCTAACACCGCCCTGCTATTTTTGATCCTAGGCAAAGGTTACACATGGCATGTGGACTACTGGAGCTTAGGCGTTTGCGTCTTTGAGCTCCTCTTTGGCCAACGACCGTTCGAGAGCCGTTCGCTGGATAAGTTGACACAAGCAATTGCCAAAGGATCCATCAAGTTCCCGCCTGGTGCAGACGATCGTTGCAGCCAAGAGGGACAGAACCTCGTTCTTTCGGTGGGTGGCACTCTGCTTCCCCCTCCTTGATGGGTTTCCCTCTTAACGCCACATCTTTCTTTTCGTCAGCTCCTCGATCGTAACCCCAAGACGAGGATCGCATGTCGGAGTCGGGAGCGGGGGCTGGGTGAATTCAAGAAGCACCCATGGTTCGCCGATATCGAGTTTGACCGATTGGTGGAAAAGGAGATCCAGCCCCCGTTCGTTCCTGATTTAAACAGGACCAATTTCGACGTGTCGCACGAACTGGACGAATTTCTGATGGTCGAGAAGACGCTCACTCACTCACAGAGGAAGAAGAACGTCGACGTCGACAAGATGAAACCGGAATACAAGACGTTGGAAGAACAATTCACCGTGTACGATTATTCGAGGCAGCAGCGGACATCGTATTATCCGCACAACCAACCGATCATCGTGAAAAAAGGGGAGGACTCTGTGATTCCGTCGGCGACGAATACCGTCGTGCCAAACCAGACATACATGGAGCGGTCGAGAGCCCAGGCCTCAATGGCTCAAGTCTCGGCGGGCCAGATCTCGATTCTGGTGAACCGGTCGAAGGAAGACCTCAGACTGGCTTGAAGAACCACCTCCCCCAGCTCGGCCACCCGCCGCCCTTTTGGCCCCCCCTTCCATTGTTCCATCTGTGATATAACCGCTCACGCTTGCTCACGACAACCTGCCTCCGAGTCACGTCGTAAGTTCTGTGTTGTCGGTTTGGTCATATGCATCGGTGCCCTAACCCGGTTACTTGTGCAGTTCGACCCCTCACCTCACCCTCGTTCATAGTAACTAACTTATACTTTCGCTAATGGTCGTCCTCCTGTCGATTTCGCCACAACATGAACCTCAACACGCATTGGTACAAACTCGTCAATTCGCATTTTCTCACTCCTGTCTTCCTCTGCCACTTTTTTTTAGTTCTTTCTCTTGATGCAGGCTCATTCTTGTGATGTGTAACCCATACCAGACCGTCGTCTCCTTTCGATCTCACCTCGTGTCATCTCACCCTTAAACGTTTAAACGTCCAATTCGACCAAGCAACTAAACCGATATAATCGATGACTTTTTCATTCTTTGTTTCGCCCCCTTTACATCCAGTTGTATGTGCGTTTAGTACAATTTTTCTCCTTTTTCCAAGAACTCCAATATCGCATGGCACCGTACTCTCACCCTCCATCCGACCTTTGTGGTTCTTCACTTGGAATGGATGTGAACAATCCGAGTGACGGTTCGAACACAATAAACCTTGTCATATCATGTCAGAGATCGGCTTCTAGCTTGCACACTACGTACAATTTACGAGTGGTGTGGATCTGTGATTGACACAGCGTTGGAAGCGGGGTAAGTAGCCGGCGCTTGTTGGCTATTGTTGAACCGTGTTTTCGATGTGAAATATTTCCGTGTCTCCTTGGTTCTGACATTCAGTTTTTAGCTTGGGAGATTGACGAGCGGTAAGAGGTGGCATTTCTCTCAGTACACCGGTGTGTTGAGATCACGAGATAAGGGAACATTGACTAACTTTGATCATCTTAGCGGCTTATTGTCTGGACGGAGTTTACGGCACCGAGACGGGTGCTTGCCGTTCGGTATCTAAAGGTCGTATCAGGTGAGGCCTCGGAATTTTTCATCATTTCTTTTGTTTTTGCTTTTTTTATTCTCGCTGGCGGACGCATAAGTATCGAGAGCATTCGGGACACCTGTTGATCCTCGTGGCGCCGGAAGAAGATTCCAGCGAAGACGGCGGTGACCAGCAGAAATGGGTCAAATGGGTGGCCCCAATGACAATAAGCAGGCGCTCCGGAGGCTCAACTTGACTGCCCAGACGCCGAACGGTTCATGGTTTCCGTTAGGCTTTTGAAATTGTGACACTAGTTCGTTGTGTGACCACCTCGGCCACCCGAACACGTCAGGATCAAGGTAGCGTCGCACCGGTAGACACAATAGAAATTGTTCAGAACTTTCCGTGTATCGCGGGTACACGCGAAACCAATCCCTTCGGGGGTGTCTCAATCGCAAGAATTCTTGAATGACGGATCCGATCCAATCCCGGTCAGTACCCGAGAATGTTGAGATGGCGAGTCAATGCGGCGATCGCTAGATGCAAGTTTCAAAGCTCTATTGTGTAGGTGAGATGCGGTACGTACATCAGGGTAGCGTAGGGGGGAGGGTTATGCGACAACAAACCTTGAAGTTTGAAGCTTGAAGAGCTGTGGTCAAGTTGCCTTCTTGACCCTCTCTCCAAAGATCCCAGTCCCAACACGGACGATATCGCTCCCTGCTCGTAAAGCAGGTTCGAAATCACTCGACATTCCCATACTCAAAACCAGCTTCCCATCTTCACCCCACCCTTCTATCCCTTGCTCTTTCAGCGCGTTCTGTAACTTTTCTCTTGTCTTTTTCAGCAACTCAAAGTCACGATTCTCGTCACCAGACAATGACTCGGAGAGGGACCCGATAGTCATCAAACCCCGCAGGCAAAGTCGTGGACAGGATTCGACGATGAATCGCGCGAGATCCACGAGTTCATCATCATCTGAGGAGAGACCGGATTTCGAGTCCTCTCCGGAGGCGTTAACTTGAATAAGGATATTGAGATGGGACTTTCGGTCCTCTGGCCAGTGTTTGTTGAGTGCGGTTGCGAGTTTTTGGGATGAGACCGTTTGGACAGTGTGGAGGTTCGGAACCGCTGATAAACCTCCGTGTCATCCTTGGAGATATATAAAAAGACAGTACCGGGGACACGCACAGGTTATGAGCTTGGATTTGTTCGATTGGAGGGTTCCGATGAAATGCCAGTGTATATCTTTGGGCAGCTGAAAATCCCAGATGAACGAGAGGGGGGTTAGATCCCTTCCGGACCACAAGACAAGCAGTGACTCCACCTGTTCCGCTTTCTCGACAAGCTCCTGCACGTAGTTCTCACCAAAATGACGGTGGCCAGCATCGTAACACGCTTGGATATCTGTTGCAGGCTTGTACTTGGACACGGCCACCAACGTCGGTTCCCGATCTCGGTTTCCGGTGATTTGTTGTACCCTCGACTTTATTTCGGCTAGTTGCTGCTGAACCTCTGCTGATCTTGCGGGCGAGGTGGAAGCGAGAGTGGAAGACATCCTGGGTACGAGTCTACTGAGTCTCATTCACAGTCGCAGTGACTGGGAGCCCGGCGAGACGGGAGCACCTTTCCGAATCCCGACGGCTTCACCACCGGCGATCATCAGATCCGTCGGGAGGGCTTTCCCAGCGCATTGCTCGGCAACTTTCACTGCTGTGCACCTGCTAGTGCTACTCCCAAGAAATATATACTCTCATGCATCGCGCTCTTTGCTCTCTCGCATTACCACCCCATCGTCTAGCTCAGGATGGATCTCCCACTGTCAACAGCTGGCATCGAAACGTACCAGCCTGCAGTACTCTTTGCCGTTCTCTACGCCGTTTTAACGTGTCTATACATCTGGAAGACCGCACGTAATCCTGCCTACGCCTTTATTGTCCTTGTTATCTTCTGTATATGTGAGTCATCACTCTGTACGGCTGTTCGTCAAAGCTGAGAGTAAAATAGTCCGGGTGGTAGGGTTCATCCTACACGCGATATTGGCCGCTTCCAATGGAGCTAAACAAAACGGCGGCCTCGTGATTGCGGAGACAATCTTTTTCACTTTGGGATTCGTCGGTCTCCTCTATTCCGTATTCATGCTTATTTTGGGCCGGTCAATACTCCTGCCCTTCTGATCACAAGACGGAATCTGATCCCTTATCCACAGAGCGGCTGCGACTCGGCGAGTACTTGATGAGGATGAAGACCAACAACCGGGTGGGATATTAGGCCTCATCCTCAGTCGGAACCTCACCGACCTGACTTTCACCGCCGCCGCCGCGGTCAGCATCGCTGCTGCTGCCTACATCATGAGCGATTGGGACCTATCGGAGCGACTCCGCAAGGTCACCACAATACTCTATCTCGATATAACCATATGTCTCTCTGTCCACGCGGCGATCCTCGTGTACAAGGAGCACAAAGCGCTTAGTGAGTCCCTTACTTTTACTGGCCATTCTCAATTCGGGTGACTGAATACGTCTGTCATACCCCCAGGACTAGGGCTGAGAGAACGAGTTGGACAGACTTATGCAGTTTACTTGCACTGTCCGATTTTGTTCCTCCTTCTAATCCGGCAAGCGTACCTCCTTGCAACGTTTAACTCTGGCCGACGAAACGATGAAAGTCTGTGGTACCCCTTGTTCGCGATGCCGGAGTTTTTAGCTGCTTGTCTGTTTTCTGCCCGGGGTCTTGTACCTCGTCCTGAGGAGTTGCCGGAGGAGGATAAGGAGAGCTCCTACTGGTCGAAACTTTGGAGAGCGTATAATGCTCGCGCCTAGGGCCTATTATCTGTGCTTTCTTCATGCTATTTATTGACGCTATGTTGTACCGTGTATCATACATCACTTCGAATAGTTTATCTACTCTTCGAAAACAGGAGACGTTTACAGTCGAAGCACCAAAGAACTTGCCGATGCGTCGACTGCGTTTAATACACAAAACGCTCTATTTCAATTTAAATACTCAGGAATCAGGAAAAGTCACTCAGTCGGAGCGAACCATGGGGCCTTCCTGTGGCGGGCCGTACGTTTTGGTCAAGCGACTTGGTTTCGGCCTTATCCGACGGTCATTTCTCTTCATGAAGTTCGACAGCGTAACAACGAGAAATTGTGGTACTCTAGAGCTCTATCCCCGACTGGCCAGCTTAGAAAACGGTGCATTTGTTTACCATCCAAGACCCTTGCGGAGAAGGCAGTTTGGGAGGTTACCCACAGTCAACAGGTTTGATCACGTGCTCCTGTACACTTGCCGCTTGAGGACGCCGCCTCACTCGGAGGTTTCCGGCTGTTCGGGCCGCCCATGGTTATCACGGCGGCGATCGAGCAAATTCACGCGTTTGCTCACACTCACCAAACAGCCTTGTGAATTTACGAGTCCCAGCCCCAGGGTATGATCATGCATAACCCACGTGGGTTTTTAGGTCCTGTTACCTGATAACGCGCTGCGTACGGAAAGTCACCCCCGGACATTTCACCTTCACGATCTCGTGTCTGCCTCCAAGAGAAAGCGAGGCCTTCCAATATTCAAGATGAGCCTTCAGGTGGGATCAACATCGCTTCCGCACTCACGTATCTGATTTTGCCGGTCTCTTATCGTCACCATCCACCACGATCCCGGGTCTACCGACACGCGCAACCCCCGGCGCCGAAGCGCTGAACTCCCGGAATCGTCAGCGTAACAGAGGGACTTGAGACGTGCTTCGTATATCCCTCATCTTTTCTTGGAGACTTCGCCTATCTGTCGTCCGCCAGCACTCTAGTCGCAGTCGTCCTCATCAACCCCATCATAACCTGGATCTTGTATTCTTCGCCAGCGGCGCAACTTTTTACGGGAACCCATTAACTGTGCCAGCTTCGATCGCTCCGCTGTGGGGTTTGCGGAAGAGATCGAGCCATCGGATTCTGCGTGCAAAAAGTTGCAAAATCTGGCTACTGGCGATCGTTACCCTGAAACTTTTCGTTTGGGACGTTTCACGGAAATATCCTCTGCCTGCCACAGACCCCCCTCCCCGATGGGTCGGTGGTCGCGACGGCTCTGACGGCGTGATTACGACCTGTCCCTTTCAATTACAACGGCGTTGGACCTGCAACCGCGCTTGTTGGACGGGAAGGGAACCTGTATCATGGCGGACGCAGAGGGATCTCGCAATACCTCGACAGGGAAACACCGATGACACCCATCACGTCCTCCGGATTTTGGGAACATCGCCGACTCTAACACAATCAGCTCTGTTACCTGAGTCGCTGGTGCGGTTCAATGCTCCAGGGATGGAATCAACAGCGATCCCCCGCGGCCAGAGGGTGTACCCCGCATCGAGAGATAGGGTGTACTGCAAATAAACGCACCTATGGAATATAGGCCCGCAGACTTTGCGTCCAGGTCCTCTCTCCCAATCGGCAGTACCAAGAGCGCTGATTCGGAACACTTGCTCCCTTCTTAAATGGTAATAATGCACCCATCCTCTTCCCGTTGGCCCAACGGCGAGTTCTCAGCATGCAGATGGACCTTACACGGGTGAAGTTCCCCAGAAGGGGTTTGCCGAGGCATTCAGCCGAATGTGATTGAAATGTTGCGCACTCAACTGACCTCTTGGATACGAGGTACTGATTGTCAAATGGAGTTACGCACCGTGTCTGGTGTTCCCTTTCTTTCTTTCTTTCTTTCTTTCTTCAATGGCTAATGTTACTCCTAGCAACTGCTTTGGGCCACTCCTATCTCACATATCACACGCAACCTTCAGGACCCCCGGGCCTGAATGAAGAACCTATGTGATACCTGACAGGAATTTTTATGACACCATTACACGCCAAAAGATCCGTTGATTTGGCGACTGCACTGATAACAAAGGGTGTTGTGGACGGTGTGGGGTAGCCTTCGTCGGGAACGACGATTTGGGGTCGGGATTGGGACCGATTTCTTGTTGGGATTTCTCCTCACCTAATTCAAGGCCATTTTTGAGATGGGATGGGATCGACAGATACAGTAGAATCAGTAGAAATGCACAACGCTCCGGACGCCCTCGGCTCTCCGTCTGGAGCCCAGGAATTCTCGAGAACCGTAACTGGGTAACCATCCGGGATACACCGTGGGTAATGAAGTGTTTTCCCGCCGAAAGACCGACGGTGTGGGCCACTCCCATCTCACATTACACGTAGTCATCAGGCCTTTAGGACTGAGGTTGTGAAATCGGCAGGTACTATTCCCATCGGCTAGTATGTGGATTTAGTCAACGTTTCTTCATTCACCTTATCATCTGGATACCGGTTCAAACTTCACAATGACTGACACCGAGGTCCGACGGAGAATCATTCAGTCGGAAACTGCAGACTTGTCGATCGGCCACAACAGTCCGGAACAACCTGGTGATGGGCAACGCGTGCCGACTCCCGCGCCATTGTTTACACTTGTTTGTCCCCGCTGAAAGAACCACTGTCGGTGGACACGGCGAGAGCGATCTGGACACCCAATGGATGGTGTGCGGAATGGACGGGATGCACCTTGAAGATGCTAGAGTACATGGCCCCACCATAATTATCAACGTTGTATTGAAAGAAAGATGCTATAACAGGAAACCGGTGAAAGGGCAAAAGCTAGGGTACCGCCTGGTGGAAAAAACATAGCCAATAAGGATGGAATATGCGTGCCAGTAACCACTGTGGGATTGAATCAAAAACGACACCCAGGTGAACTTAAGTGAATCGCCAGCGACTTAATGAAACGCGCTGTCAAGCTTCAAGCTTCAAGGTTTACATACATACGTGTTTTCGGCGGCTCGCGGGTCCACTGGTTCGGTGAAGAGGGGGAACTGAATGCAAGCTGTCGCCGCCACATCTCTCTGGTCTGCCGTCGTTGTAGCGAGACCGCTGTTTGCTATGACGAGTTACTTTGCCAAGTGAGGGGGACGTTGTGCAGGATTACATAATTTACCACTAGTACAAAATTGGTAACTTAACGAACCTTACGCCTTTAGAATTCTTGCTTCGCCGTAGCTTCGTTTGACCACTTTTCGGCAGAGTGTTGTCTCAGACAGTTTTTTTGCACCCACTAAAAGATAACGTTGTACCAGTTTTGTTGGTATATTATCGCGGTGAATTTATTTCAGTGAAATTGGCCTTGATTTGCCGATGTGTTTGTTGTCCGAGGGAGTGACGTTGGGGGCCTCCAACGTCGGATTGATCTATGGAGACCCATCTCATAAAACGGAGTTTCCATTGTCCTGGGGGGGTTCTGACGTGGTGTCCAGTTTTGCGGCTGCTGGCTGGTGAGAGCGTGAACTCGATCGATCACTCAAAACGCCAGCCGCGTTGCCCATCACCAAACAACCGCGATGAGGGTCGCGCTAAAGGAGTTCCTATGGTCACCGCCTCCTGTGGGGCTCTACGTTCACTGTGGGTGGCCACGTATTTACAGTTGGACAAAACATCAAGTATCACTGGAGGCAAATCGGGATTTATCACCTGTTGAAGATAAGTATCCCGAATCCGTCGTGAGGTTTGGATCGGTTCTTCAGACGGCGTTGAAGGCGGGTGAATTCGACGAAGGGTTAGGTAAATCCGTGCACCGGCCAACAAGAATAGTACTTCTTGATCTTAAAATTTTACGTTTGCGCCTTTCTTGGAAGGAACGAATTCAAACTTCGTCCGTCTTTCAGCGGGAAAACACCTCATCGTCCGCAGTGTATGCATACCTGAACACCAACGGGCGACCTCAGACAACTCCTGCGACTTGGACCCTATACTCCCGGATCATGTAACGAACCTCACGTGGTGAATTCGGAATTCCCTTAGGCTCTTCATATATAGCACTGGGACATCGGTGACGACAAGTCCCACATTACCCGGTCCCTCCCACCTTACGAGTCATCGACCTCGTCGACCCCCAGGGGACCCTCCTTTCCTTTTGCCCCACTCGATGGCTCACGGTTTCCCGTTAAACCCACCTAAACCTTGGAAAGAACGGATACGGTATGTTGACCGATGATTATGCTCCTCCGGAACCCGGCGCGACCCTGATATCACGGCGCGGACACTCCCAGTCACTTCACGTGGGCCTGGCATGCAGTCATTATGGGAACAGGAATTACCTCCATGCTGGTCGCAAATTTCCCGTATGGTGATGGTTCCGCTACAGCCCAATGGATAGGATTCGTGCTCTTCGTCCTCAATTTAATACTATTCATTTTCGTGTGTGGCTGTACGATTGCGAGATATGTCATGTTCCCCGAAGTACGCATCCGTCATACGGAACCAGTGTCAAGGCTTATTCCGTTCATCTCAGGTTTGGGTGCTTATGTTAAACCACCCGGCTCAAAGTCTATTCATTGGTTGTTTTCCAATGGGTTTTGCAACGTTGATTAACGGCGGTCTGGTGAGACTCTTTGTATATCTCTCTACGCCTTTTCCATGACACCGTCTAGGCTTTGAATCAAAATTGGGGCTGGGGTGGTGACACATTCATGTACGCCCTATGGGGATTCTGGTGGCTAGACTCGGCGGTTTCATATCTTATTGCTTTCGGTATGCTATACATTATGTGAGACCCTATCCCATGTTCTCATTTCGGGCGAATCCATTGATCCTTTGGCTTCAGGATCGTTCGCCAGGAACAATCTCTGGCGAAGATGACGGCGGTGTGGCTACTTCCCGTGGTCACTCTTGTTGTCGCATCTTCTACAGGTGGACTCATTGCGAAGGCTCTGCATCCTCATTCTGTTACGTTGGCCTTACTCACTACGACCTTCTCATTCGTAATGGTCCTCATTGGGCTTTCGTTTGCCCTTATGATCATCACCATCTATTTGCTCCGCCTCATTACATACGGTACCCCAGATGTTACGTTGATTCTGTCCGCCTTCATCGTCTTGGGTGGGTTCAGAACCTTTGATGGGACATGTCCTGTTGCTGACGCCCCTGTTTTAGGACCTCTTGGGCAGGGCGGGTATTCTCTTTTACTTAACGGCGAGAATATGGCAGAGCTCCTACCTCTTCGTTTCGGGAGTGACTCCCCGTTCATGGATCAAGCTGGTCGAATAATTTTTGCGGTGTGCTTTGCAGGGGCTTTCATCCTCTGGTCGATGGGGATTGCGTGGATCATCCTGGCAGTTCTGTCGATAATTTCCGTTGTGAGGAAGGGACAGGTCCCATTCTCTATGGGTTACTGGGGAATGGTCTTCCCTCACGGAACGTTCGCGGTTCTGTCCGTGCAGATGGCTAAGGTTCTGAACAGTCCGTTTTATCGAGCGTTTGGCGCTATCTGGTGTTGTGAGTGTTTTCGATGTGCCTCTTGCGCGCCCTGTGGCCTGACATCGTGTTTCGAAGGCGTGGTTTTCACCTTATGGTTGTGGATGTTCACACGCAGTGTCCCTGCCTTCATAGATGGTTCATTATTCAAAGCACCTTACGTGCCTGACGAACCGAACCGAAGAAGGTCAATCTTGGAGCTTGAAAAAGGAGAGGATACCCCAGTGGGAGATAGTGTTAACTCGCTCGGCAGCGAGACTAAAGCTGGGAGGAATTTCTCTCATTAGACGAGGATGATGATTTAATGCATGCTGCTTGACCCACGAACAGACAAGCGTCGTAAAGTACTCTTTCCTGCGTATTACCTACCCTACTCCACGTTATTCCAGTCCAAGTTCCGTTGACGGAATCAGGGGCAGGATTCACTGCTCTTTCATCCTTAGACGACCGTCCACCGCTGCGTTATGGAGTGCGGCAATGGACCGGCGGAAGCTGTCGAAGATACGGGACAGGGTAAATACCCCGCGTCAGTGACTGAGAGCGGCTGCGCGGACCATTTAAACGAGACTCAACTCCATCTGTTCAAAGTAGTAATCTCTTAATACTTGATGGCGTCGCAGCCTTTGGCGCTTGTGGACGAAAACCAGAGTGCCCAATGCCGTGATCATGACTAGACAGGGAGGTCACACGGACGAAACATGAACACAGTTAGGGACGGGTGAGGGCTGAGTCTGAGTGACACACTGAGTAACACTGTGATGGTGATCAAGGTGTACTGCCAGACCGGAACGCCTCTGAGTGCTTGGGGAAGGAAGGCACAGATTTTGCTCTGGAATTCGCAGTCGTACTTGGAGAAAGTTAGATAATAGGAGAAGATCCTCTTGTTCTCGGTAACGTACGGATTGGCATTCTTGATCGTAGCTACATTGGGAACCCAGAGGTTTTGTGGGTTCGCATAGAAGTGACGCGAGGTTACAAAAAAGTTGTGGGGTTCTGCAGTTGTGGCGGATGACTGTGGTGATAAATTCTTGTCCGTTTGGACCGGGAGAGACGTAATCCGTAGAGTCTACTGAGCATGGCTGTCCAAGCGTCACGCTCGCAAATCTTCCTCACAATCAGACAAGAAAACTGTTGAGCGGACCCAGGAAGACGACGAGAAGAACCCAAGGGACACACGAGCAGATAGATCCTAGACACACGCTCCCGTTGAAGTTCCAATCGCTTGCAAGTTCTTGCCAGTCAGGCGGCGGAGCACACTGTCGGTCCTGATTCAACTGGCAAGGTTGTCCAACCTCAACGAACGGTCTGCACCCTTCTCCTTCATCAGGACAAAACGATCCAGGATCACATAAAGGCGGGAGGGCATCCCCGTCCTTGTATCCGAATGGAAACATGTCCGTCCTACATCTCTTCGGGATACAAGTACCGTCGACGGAACCAGAACAGAAGTTCCTATCGTCGCAGTCGTCTATAAACCTGTGTGAGAGCTTGTCGATTCGATTGTTTGCGGTAGAACAGGGACTGCCTTGGGGCAATGTCCCGGATCGGACGGGGATTACGAACGAGCCGGAGCCGGAGAGGGATACGAATATCACAAGAAACAGAAAACGCAATGACGGGAGTGGCGAAGACATCGATGCTTGTGGCCAATCGCGAGAAACCACGAAGGATGAGCGCAGCAAAGTGAATGGTGGGGAATGAAATTTGAAAACGGAAGCGAATGAAGCTGAACGAGGTGATCGACGTTTGGGTGGACGTGCAAACGTTCGTTTATCAAACCCAGCGATGATTACACGGCCATGATGTCAGGAAATAAGTTTGTCGGAAACCTGAATCTCTACGAAATCTGGGTCCCCACAAGCCGCGCAAGGAAACGTCCGGCGACTTTCCCCTATTCCGTCATACAATGAAGAGCGCTGTCCGACGACACCTTATCAGATAAACGCCGCCCGCAAGTCCCTTAGGATCCTTGGATCCCATCTAATCGACGTCAGTTTCAACAGGCATTTGGTGGAAAGCCATGAGAGCGGAATACATAAGTAAAGATGTAATGATTTCGATGTCTCTCCGTCCTTGGGTTGTGATGACATGGTGGCGGGGTCTCATTTAGGGGCTGGTGGAAATGAGCGGCCCTCGCTGACCGGCAGGCCGCACTGGAGTTGCGATGAGGCCGAGTACAGCGTGCCGTACTGCAGGCGTACGGTCCCTGACCAGTAACTTATCAGAATTCAGCGGGTCAGAATGCCGATTGCCGGAGGCGTCTGAGTCATCCCTTGATAAGCATTTGTTGTTGCGCTAGCACGATAATGACATAGGACACTATACGTACAGGTGCACACGGGCTGTGCGTGGATTGAGGCATATCCACCGGCATGATGAATTAATCTCCCAAAACTTCAAGGTGCGAACGTAAGATCCGTCATTGAGCCCACGGCGATTTCTAGAGAAGAATTGGCATCGTTGCACCTCCAGCAGGATCGACTGTACTCACCACATTTGGAAACCTACAGCATCTTTGGATCAATACCAAGAGGAAGGCACATATCGGAAATCTCCGGCCAGGTGTTCTCGGTCACCCAGTCGGTAACTAGACAACACTGGGAAGCAAACATTCCACGAGGTCAGCCAACGGTACTTGTGGCACAAACTAAGTAGTCGGCGCGATGTTGTAGATGTGGTCCAAAACAAGTCCATCTGATCGCAGCCTGGTGGTGGGGACAGTAAGTAGTAAAGGGACACCAGTGACGGACAATATACAGTTATTTCTATTCGCACGAGGAGGCTAGCAAAGAACAGACCAATAGTGTAAAGATATGTAGGTTCTTCCTGCCCAGAACCGCACGAACCCTCCTTCCAACCCCGACTGAACGTCAGTCATGGGCTTCTCAGCTCACAAGAGAGCGAAAAGCCTCCAGATCGGCCAACCCAGAATCGGTCCATAATGCGGAGGAGCTCAGGTTCCAACAAGACAGGCATGAACCGCGAAGATTTCCAAAACTGAAAACACAACGTTCTAGGGGACTGGAACGCGGACAAGAAGGTTTCGAAGAATGCTACCAAGTCCGAACTTTGGTGTCCCCATGATTGTTCTGAAGAAAAAAAAAAAGCTTCCGGAGCGCTTTGGGCAGGATTGATGACGTTATGTAATAAAATCGCACGCTCGGCGATCCGGGACCGTCCCGCTTGACTCGACTTTCAGCTGACATTACTCCGCGCTCGCGACTTGAAGCTTGGAAACCGACCACGACGATGGCTGACAAGAAGAATAACGTATTGACTGGATTGACCGCTTCCGGGGCGATGAACTTGGACCAGATTGTACAGTATTTGAGCACCTGGAAGGGGACAGAGTGAGTTTCCCCCTCTCCCGTCCGTCTCTCTTCTTCTATGTCTTACACTCACATCCCACGACGCACGCCACAGTAACTTCCTCGAGGTACGCGTAGATTTTGAGGCAGTACTCCCGCCTTTTTTTTATTTCCACAGTTACCCGTTTCAAAATGTCTGATTAGAAACCGCCAAACGTTGCGGCGTTCCGACCTCCTTTCACATTCTCTTAGATTCTTTCAAACGTGCTGAAAATCGCAATTCCTATCCTGCACTTGGGCGCGCGGCTGCAGCACAAAGCTGGTTTCAGGAAGTCCGAAGTTAGCAACGTTGGCGTCCGTCTCGCCAAGTTCACGCCGTTGATCGGAGACTCGCGCACGCTGTTTCGCATCTGGGGTAAGTGTTAACCTCCACTCCAACTCGCCAATGGGGGGATCGTAATAGTACGACACTGATATCTTGACTGGGTAGGTATTTTGCCAATCATCCAGTGGTTGCTGTCGCATTCCAAGCACCCCCCTGCCACCTCAAGATTGCTGAAACTCGAACGTTGGCAGGTTTTCACCATGCTTGCCTACTTCCCGACCGAACAACTGTATTATCTGCGCATTCATGATATCATTCCAGCTGCGATGACCCTTCCGATTATCGGAAAAACCGTGGCATTCAACGCCAAGAAGTTGTTGCAGGCCTCCAGCCGGTTATATCTCGCGTACATCATCCTCGAGTTTTTCCGGTTGAAGGAACAATCTGGGCTTTTGTTCACAAAACAAAAGGTCTTGAATAAAGCCAACGCGAGCGATATCGAGGCCAACGCTGAGAAGGCCGGGCTCAGGAACAGTTGGAATGCTCATACACTCGCTGCCGCGTACAACACATTCAGGCTTCCTGCAGCTCTCCACTGGTATGTCGTCCTCCACGACCCTTGATTTGTCTCGTCCTTTTGTATTATTCGCTTTGCATTGTTTACGTGGTGCATGGTGCCCTCGACCCTGATCCGAGCCGCCTGAGCTTTGCCTTGGGCAGCTACAGCAGGCTGTGCTCTTTACGCACTTGGCCTAAAGGCCTCATGGAGGTAGGCATGTACTCTTCACGACTATCCTTGTTTGTCCATAAATAATGGACGAGATTTCCCTTACGATGGGATTTTCCATTTATGGCATCCGAAAATCCTTCCCATCAGAACGGTGGGGAAGGGACCCTCCATCTTCCCTTGGCTGTGCTCCACGTGTTGGTGGTGCACTTTGTGTACAAATCATTTCGCATACATACTTCTGGCTTTTTGATCGCCACCTGGTTCATCTAAAGCCACGCGGACGCGTGATCATTCTTCTGCGATTCTCAGATCACTTTCTTGAGACTCGTTCTCTCTGGGCATTCCTTAGCCTTTTCATGTAGTGATTTGCCGATGGTTGCCGGGGTTTGGATCAAGTACTAATTCACTCACTTTTTTTTTCGTCCTCGCTGTCTGTTATCGGCAGGTCGTTGGAATCAGGAATTGCGTTAAGTGACGTGAGTCCCTCCAGTCCCGCATATTCCCTGAAAATATCCCCGTTCTGTTTGTCGTCCTTTTCCGCGTCGGTCCTAGACCCTATGCCGTAGGTCAGGGGGTGGATGCAGTGTTGGTGAACCGAAGCACTGAAGCGACCAGGCTTCCCGCCTCTTGCAGTCATCTCATGACATTCAACGCAGACCCAATGATGACGAGTTTGGGTGAACGGGTCTCGGGCGGCATCATTACCGGCTATGGCCCACACATACCTGTGTCCCCCCAGTCATTTTTTTCTAGCGTGGCTTGGAGTTTGCGCGGTTGCGCAGTCCGGGGTGGGCCTGGAGGCAATGCAGCCTTTGATCTATCGATGTTCGGAACTTCCTTTTGGTCCGCTCGTCGGGTGACTTGTACGTTGTGTTTGCACAAGACTCGAAAGGTCTTGCGTGGATGTACGTGTATGGGACGGCGAAGAGCCGTTCAAACGTGCCCGTGTTGGACAGGTGACGGGACAAGATCTTGGCCTTCGCTAGCGGAGGTCTTGGGATCGCAAGACCATGCGGTCGCAGCAGAATTTTGTTTCTCCGGACGTGCGACTGGTCCCATTCCGGTGCATCCGCCCCGATGTACCTCTATTCTGATCGACCTTGTCTGATCGGGCTCTTCGCCGTCGTCCCGGCTGCGTCTCTCACGCCTAGCTCATTGACGGGAATTTTCTGTTTCTCTGCAAGTTCTTGGAGAGCTAACTGATGATGTGTTTCTCGCGATATGCATTTCAGGTAACCGGTGCGGTGTTTGGGCTTGCGGCATCTTTGATCACGTTCCGTGGTTTATGGGAGGCTGCCGGGATCATCCCCCCTCCCCCACCTGTTGCCGCCGCAAACAATGAAGGGGATAGACGTGAGGAGGAGGCAAGGGTGATAGTGAAAGAGGCGATGCCTTATTCCGTGGAACCGGATATGAGTGTTTCCGGGTCCACGTCTTCGTATGTAGAAGTGAAGGGCACTCAGGCTTGAACGTTTGGGGGACAGGCTTGGAAAGATATGTTGGATCAGTACCAAGAGGTGCGAAGGTTCAGCGATTGGCTAGAAGTATCATCATGCGAAGGGGTGCAATAACGAGGAAGATCATTGTTCTGGTCACCGGGGGCACTGAGGTATTTTTCCCTTGAAAGAACGACGAGTTTATAGTGAAGTTTGAATTAGTTTCTTCCAAATAAAGCGCGAAAGGAAACCTTTGAGATTAAGGTGATGAAATAGACGGGAACCACTCTCATTGGTCGGTGTGCGAATTCACTCAACATTTCTTCATTCGCTTTATTGTCCGGATACTGATTAAAACTTCAGAATAAATTCAAGATATCTCCAACAGGTAAATTTTCCGCTGCCCCCGGTGGGTGGGGCTTACTCGTGTGATGTTGGCGGTGCGGTGTTTTGGGGTGAGTGAACGAGCAATAGTAATGAGCTTGGGTTTCGGAATTGCGCAA
>Ga0307514_10000584_pt1 | contig 68408 bp, 63 predicted proteins | sample 16_EM_MG_FD_203088 | JGI IMG/M metagenome (GOLD analysis project Ga0307514, IMG submission 203088) | Populus trichocarpa ectomycorrhiza microbial communities from riparian zone in the Pacific Northwest, United States - 16_EM | ecosystem: Host-associated > Plants > Roots > Unclassified | place...
CGGACGAGGAAGAAACCAGTGAGACAAGCAGTTTGGAGGAATCGTCTGACGATTCAGAATAAGGAATAGGATCTACGGCCGTACGCATCTGAGTACATATACAAGTTACTAAGTATATTGTCAAGAGCTGTTGTTACCCCCGTAACAGGCTGCAGTTAAATTGTCAGAATGATCTGCTTTGCCACTACATTTATCTGCAGAGGACCTCCCTGGAGGACAAACTCAAAAATTAAATGTCCGCGGAATCCGAACAATCAACCGTCATCCTGTCGAAACTGATGAAAATAGCTCACCTGTCAGCATTTTGGACACTGAATATTGCCTTAACTGGAATGGAGACTTAGGTAATCCGAATGACAGCGCAGACGATTGCGAGGGGGACATTGAATCTGATATAGAGCCAGACGATACCATTGAGGATTCAGAATACCCAGAGCAGTAGGATGTGAGCACTGCGCCAAATGTTCCCGGATTGATTCAGCCTATACAGAAGTCAAAATAACCGGCTGAACAGGTGTTGGTAACGGTCAATGCAATCGAAACAGAAAGGAATAAGGGAAAGGAGAACAAGTAGGACAGAATGCGTCAATGTTTCACCCGCTTCTTTGTATACCTTCACTGAGAGTTTTCGTTAGAGATATAGTATAGGTGAATGGTGATCTGTAGCTTGTGAATATCGGTTGATAAACAGATGTGTAATAGACTCAATGAGGATTTTGACAAGATACATAAATTTTGGTCATGTGAGAGCGAACTGTGCAAGAATCTTACTGCGCTCGGCTTTGCCACAGGGCCAAGTCTCAATCTGTCAGAAAGACAACCAATAAGCTCAAACCATGATTAAAACAATTATCAATGGCAGCAGATGTTGAACGGAGAATATGTTACAATGACCTTCAATGGAGCATCAACGTTTTGTAGTTTTGTAAGTACAGCAATTAAATATTAATTTGGTCTCTGTTATGCATAACTAATGTATTGGCAGCTTTTATAGGCAAAAGAAAGAGCAACACATTCACCACCTCATTCTGAGAGTGGATGTCAATGGAGCATAAACTATTTTTAGCTTCGGATCTTGGATAATTTATGTTCCGATTGGTTGCAGACATCCCTTTTTCAGACATTGGCAGCTTTTACTGGGAAAAACTACAGCGACATGCTCCTTGCCACATGCTGAGAATGAGCGTCAACAGAGTGTAATGCAATTTTAGCTTCTTATCTTTTGTCATTTATGTTCCGATTGGTTGGAGACATCCATTTATCAGACATTGGCAGTGTCTGCTGGGAAAAACAACAGCAACATGCTCCCTGCCGCATCCTGAGAATGAGCGTCATCCCAGCATCAACGATTTTTAGATTCGCGTCTAGGGTAATTTATGTTCAAATTGGTTGCCGAAATCGATTTATCAGATATTGGCAGCCTTTACTGGGAAAATCTGCAGTGACATGCTCCCTGCCACATCCTGAAAATGTGCGTCAACGGAGCATCAACAGTGGTAGTTGTTGAATATTTGGTAATGAAGGCATTCCGCAGATCTTTGCATTTATAACAGGATTATTCACCACCCAAACAGGCAAAAATACAATATTTGAAAGGTAAAACACTGATTCCAAATTAATTGATATTGCAAGCTGCAAACTTGGATGCAAAAACATATTATTGGTTGTTGAAAACGCGATTTTGATAATATCCTATTAACAGACTGCAAAAACAAGAGTCTTATATTAATCTATTGATGGACCTGCTGGGCAACATGCTGACAACCCGCCAAATTCTGACAGGTTGCGAGTTTACCATCGAACAGTACCTGAGTTGACGGTTCAGGTATATTGACATCCCGAACTGCCAATTTGGTAACATTTCAGTGTGAACCTGAACCGTATCCGAAAGTGACAGTCCGGAACAATTGCTAACACCAGGCAGGGAGGGTATCGCACTCCTTTTTGCCTATCAGGGCGGCCAGAAATTTATTTGTCAGTGTCTGCAATCTATCGGCTGTCTGATTCCCATGCACGCACGATCAAAAACCATTCACCAACCATTGACGTTCATTTTAATGTATTGTATAGTCAATATCTACTGCCATCAGTGTTCCTAATCAGCCAAGCCGGCAGCAAAGCATTTAAGCAACCTGCAGGTGCAGTCTGGCTCAGCCTCCAATCTCAACGCCTTCGCTAACGGTGGCTCGGCCCAGCCTGGGTGAGAAGCCACCAAGAAAAAGCCGGTATCAGCAAAATGTATTTCGGTCCGGAAGACACACACAATCCTCCCAGACACTCCGGGCGACCTCACCAGGGTTCTAAGTACGTCCAGATGCTCCCAGACCCCCCAGGAGCTAAGTAAAGTGCTCTCAGACTCTGCAAGAGCATTCTGCGGTGCACTTGAAAGCACCTGGAGTTTTGAAGGTCCATTCAGGATGCTACGAGATATGACTTATAGAATAGTCAAATTTTGAAGCTCCTGAGACCTCTCCACAGATCTGTGGGAGACTTAGAGAGAAGCTGAGACTGCTGCGCAGCTCTGTGGGATACTTCGAGAGCAGCGGAGTCAGCTGCGCGGCTCTATGGGAGACTTGATGCCGGATTCTCACAGCAGTGGTTCTTATATAACCACAAGGTATTTCCTCTTATCATACGCATCTTTGTTACAGTCACAAGATTCGCTACATCATAATATGGCATGCCTTATTTTGGTCTCTCTCTATATATACATACAGTCAATCTGGCCCCAGATGATACATGGGCATAATCGGAGGAGCACCAGGACATGCCCATTGAGAGAACCTTTAGAGATGCACCACTTGGAAGCCATTGTGGTGAAATGATGGAGCTAGAAGGCAGAAAGCCCACCATCAACACTCCACCACACCTCTCGCGACATCAAAACGGAATTCATTAGAAAGAGCGGTTCGGGTTTTGGGAGAGTTGGAATCTGGTGAGAAGTTATGATACAACCCGGCATTGAGGATCCACGATATCGCAAACAGAGCAAGTGAGAACAAAAGTTGGGAAAGATACAGTGTGTATTTTCATTGTTTGTTAAGATGAGATGGAAAGGAGATGATGTCGATCTACTCCGGGGTCTGCCAAATATATACTCCCCGTCACTATTTCCACATCCGTTACCCCTGTATCTCCGTACACCCGCCGTCGCTCCATAAAAATGTTCTTGGAGGCCGTAGTTGGGCGAGTTTACAGATACGCTTCGAGGCTGTGATCAAGCGAACTTAGAGGCCATAATCGAGCAAGTTGAGAGATACACTTGGAGACGATGATCGAGCGAGTTTGAAGATGCACTTGGAGGCCGTGATCCAGCAAGATTGGAGGAGGACATGGAGGCGGTCAATCAGGAGGTGGTAGTTCGGAAGGGAGGCGCGATGGGAGCTGAGACTCTATGCTTTGGTTAACTTGTAACTGTGGGAATGTAGAGAATTGAGTACAACATGTTCTGCCGAGAGATGAGAGACTGGCTAGGAGCGAGAGACTGGCTGGGAGCGGGAGACAGTCGATCTTGGGATGATGCAGTACTCAGTGTATGCAGTACTCAGTGTATGCTGTACTCGGTGTATGCTGTACTCGGTGTTAACTCTTGATCATGGCATGGAGAGATAGAGAGCGATAACTTAACTTCATGTTAGGTGATAGTAGACTTGAGGACGAGAAAGAGAGAGATGAGAGGAGATGGGGGACATGATCATGAGAAACTGAGACTTGGTCAGGAAAAACATATTCTGTCACATGTAATCTACCGCATGCTCCATGTCCTCCCGTAACCTCCCATAATACTGATAACACCACATAATGAAAAACCCCGCAGAGCTGTTTTCGGTAATGCACCATAACACACCTGTAATTTACTGACAGCATAACTGCATTATTACTGTAATGCAACTGTAGCGCATGGATTATATACTGCAATTTATTAATAATACTATATATTCAAGAGTTACTTATTTATTTACTACTGACATGTATACACTCTGACTCTCATGACTTCAACAAGCTCACTCCCACAACTCTGACATACTCGCTCCCACTCCAACTCTGACATGCTCACTTTCACCACTGATCTGCTCGCTCACACAACTGTGACATATTCACTTTCCAACCTCAGATATGCTTGGTCTCACTGCTCTGACATGCTCACTCTCACCTCTGACGATGTGGCTTCGCTGGGAGGAAGGTGGAAGTGGTGGATCTGGCTTCGCTGGGAGCAAGCTGTTGGTGGTGGATCTGGCTTCGCTGGTTGCAGTGGATCTGGCTTCGCTGGGAGCAAGCTGGTAGCGGTGGAATGTTCGCTCTCACCTCTCTGACAATCTGGCTTCGCTGGGAGTAAGCTGTTGGCGTTGGATCTGGCTTCGCTGGTAGCAGTGGATCTAGCTTCGCAGGGAGCAATCTGGTAGCGGTGGAATGCTCGCTCCCACCTCTGACAATCGGCTGGGAGCAAGCTGTTAGCGGTGGATCTGGCTTCGCTGGGAGCACGCTGGTAGCGGTGGAATGCTCACTCTCACCTGTCTGACAATCTGGCTTCGCTGGGAGCAAGCTGGTAGCGGTGGAATGCTCGCTCTCACCTCTGACAATCTGGCTTCGCTGGGGGCACGCTAGTAGCGATGGAATGCTCACTCTCACCTCTGACAATCTGGTTTCGCTGGGAGCAAGCTGTTGGCGGTGGATCTGGCTTCGCTGGTAGGGGTGAAAGTAGCTTCGCTGGAAGCAGTGGATCTGGCTTTGCTGGGAGCAAGCTGGTAGCGGTGGATTGGGCTTTGCTGGTAGGGGTGAAAGTGACTTCGCTGGGAGCAAGCTGGTTGCGGTGGATTGAGCTTCGCTCATAGGAGAGTATTACATGATTTCGTGGAAGAATAATCGAAGCGTACAATACCCGATGCTGGTGATTGCGATGATGGTGATGGTGGTGGTGGTGATGGTTCTGGTGTTGATGGTGATGGTGATGGTGGCAATGGTGATGGTGGTGGTGGAGATGATGATTGAAAAAGGGGGTTGATGGAATGCATGCAGTATGAGAAATTTGCATTTTTCAGTAATTCGATATTACATATGGTAACACCTGCACAACATTCACATAGCTTTGCTCTAATGGCCAAAGTACAGGGTAAGTAGTCATAATCTATAGGAAGCTACCGTAACACAGTGATAACAGGGATAATATATGTCGGTTACGGTTGCACGGAAGGTTTTCCCAACGTTAAGAGAATTTCGTGTGCCAGTCAATTTACCATCCTTGATACAGCAGGTATGAGTCCTGATCCAGAGTGTAATTACACCAATACGAGGTCCTTCCAACCCAATAAGTCAAGTCATTCCCCTGATTTCTCATATCTGCTCCTATCCTCCACATTGTTCTCATCTTCATCCCCCATCTCTCTCTTTCTCGTCCACAACTCTAACATCATTACAGAACACAAAGTTAATTTATTCCTTCCTATCTCCCCATGTCTTGATCATAAGTTGACACTGACTGCAGCATACACCGAGTACAATATACACTGAGTACAGCATACACCAAGTAGCCAACATTGTTTGTCTTCCCTTCATTTTCATGATTCCAATCTGACCCCTCAATGTTGCTTCAGCTTCCGGCGTGCCTCCCTATACGATCGACCGCCATCAGCCAGCTCTCCATGATCACTCAAAGGTAAAGTCACTTTATTACATTCCCACAGTTGCAAGTTAACTAACTATTGAATAGAGTCTCAGGACCAGGTGAACCATCCAGTGTGCACCTCTAAGCACTCATTCAAACTCGCTTGATTACAGCCTGCAAGTTCGCACAATCATGCCCTCCACGTGCATCTGGAAACTCGCTCAATCACACCCTCCAAGTGTATCACTGAACTCAGTTGATTACTGTGTCAATGTTCTCACGATCACGGCCTCCAAGTGCATTTCCCATCTTGCAGAATCATGACCTCAGAGTGAATCTCTAAGTTCACTCGATCGTCATTTTCAGGCGCACCTCGAATTGCTCTCAAGCATCACCTGCAGCCAGTCCAGATATACTGTGTGAAGATGTGTAGCTATATAGATACATCAATGAGAATACAAACTGAATACATCAGTTTTAGAAATTGTTGAACAATAAATAGTAGCTATGATTTCCAGGCGCACCAGCAGCGTTCCCAAAGAAGATGTTGTTTTTCCCAGACTGCTCTACTGTGATTCGAGGTGCTCCCAGACTTGTCACTGGCGCTTCCAGGTACTCCCAGGCATATCGTCGGCGCTCACAGACATGTCGCCGGCACACCCAGCTGCTCTCAGGCTTGTCGTTGGCGAACCTAGACTTGTTGCTGGCGCACCCAGACTTGTCGCCGGTACTCCCAGGTGCTCCCAGGTGCACACAAAGTTCTCTCCGGCGCTCCGAGGTGTTCCCAAAACTATCACAATCACTTCCATGGCACATATCAGGAAAAAATATTTCCGTCCGGGCGGAATGGCTGCGTCGGAGTGGACGCGCCCCGTCCGAGCCGTCAGAGACACCCCAGTGGTGTATTACTCCGTGCCCGGCATCATTACTATGCATTGCGCAGCATATCGTCCTCCGATCGCCGTTTCGCCGTTTCTTCTTGCTCTGTCGCTCTCCTGTTTTAAACACACACTCTGGCGTTGTGGCCACCTGTGACCATACGTCGGAATGGGTTCATTTGGTACACGATTGCATCGGGATTGCAATGGGTGATGCTGCGAAGAGCTCTCCTCACGTTCTTTCTATATCAAGCTCGAGGAGGGTAGGAATGTTAGAACATATGATACTACCCAGCCGTGAGGATCCACGCAATTGCATAGATCCACGAAATCTCAGAAAGAGCGAGTGAGACCAAAAGTTGGGAAAGATACAGTCTGTATTGTCGTTGTATGACGAAATGAGATGAAAATGAGATGCTGTCAATCTACCCCGGGGTCTCCCGAATATATATTCTGCGTCACTCATTCCACCTCCGTTACCCCGTACCTCTGTACACCCACCGTTGCTCCTTAACCATATACTTGGAGGCCGTGATCAAGCTAGTTTGAAGATGCACTTGGAAGCGGAGATGGAGTGAACTGAGAGATGCACTTGGAGGCCGTGATCAATCGAGTTTGGAGATGCACTGGGAGGGCGTGATCGAGCGAGTTTGGAGATGCACTGGGAGACCAAGATGGAGTGAACTCAGAGATGCACTTGGAGGCTGTGATCGAGCGAGTTTGGACATGCACTTTGAGGCCGAGATCGAGTGAACTCAGAGATGCACTCTGAGGCTGTGAACAAGCAAGTTTGGAGATGCACTTGCAGGCTATGATCGAGCGAGATTGGAGGAGTAATTGGAGGTGGTCAATTTGGAGGGAGGCGTGACGACAGCTGAGACTCTATTCATTGGTTAACTTGTAATTGTGGGAATGTAGAGAGTTGAGTACAACATCCGCCGAGAGATGAGAAACTGGCTGGGAGCGGGAGACTGTCGATCTTGGGATGATGCTGTACTTGGTGTATGCTATACTCGGTGTTAACTCATGAAGATGACATGGAGAGATAGAGAGGGATGACTTTACTTTGTGTTCTTGCGATGATGGTAGAGTTGTGGACAAGAAAGAGAGAGATGGGGGATGAAGATGAGAGTGATATGGAGGATATGGGTGGCAATGAGAAATCAGGAGTAAGACTTGCCTGACTAGGTTTGGAAGAGGCCTGATTGGATTTAGAAGACCTCGTATTGGTGTTATTACCCGCCGGATCAGGACTGGTACCTGTCGTATCGGGGATGGTCAATTGACTCGCACATGAAATTCTCTCAAGTCCCAGTTTGTCATGATGATTTCCCCCATAGCCTCTGATCTCTTTGTTTCTTGTGCTCAACTCTACCATCACCTAAGAACACGAAGTTAAGTCATCCCTCTCTATCTCTCCCTGCCATCATCATGAGTTAGCACCGAGTACAGCATACACCGAAGATTGTCTGTCGTCCTTTCATTCTCACAATTTCGAGTTGATACCTGAATGTTGCTTCAACTTCCGGTGTACTTCCCTCCCGATCCACCGCCACCAGCCAGTTCTCTATAAGAGCTTCAAAGGGAAAGTCACCTTATCACATTCCCACGGTTTCAAGTTAACTAACTGATGAATAGAGTCTCAGCACCTGGCGCGCCTCCCATCGACCGCCTCCAGATCGACCACCTCCAAGTACTCTTCCAAACTTGCTTGATCACGGCCTCAAAGTGCATCTCTGAGTTCACTTGATCTCAGCCTCCATGTGCATGTCGAAACTCGCTCAATCACGGCCTCCAAGTGCATCTCTGAGATCACTCCATCTCGGCCTCCAAGTGCATCTCCAAACTCGCTCAATCACAGCCTCCGAGTGCATCTCCAACCTCTCTCAATCACGGCCTCCAAGTGTATCTCTCAGTTCACTCGACCTTGGCCTCCAAGTGCATCTCCAAACTCACTTGATCACGGCCTGCCAGTGCATCTCTGAGTTCACTCAATCGTCATTTTCAGGCACACCTTGAATTGCTCTCAAGTGCCGCCTGCAGCCAGTCCAGATATACCGTCTGTAGATTGGTAGTTATATAGATACATAAATACATAGATGAGAATACAACCTGAATACACGAGATTTAAAAATCATTGAACGATTAGTAGTAGCTATGAGTTCCAGGCGCACCAGCAGCGTTTTCAAAGAAGATGTTGTTTTACCCAGACTGCTCTACTGTGATTCGAGGCGCTCCCTGACATGTCGCCAGGGCTCCCGTGCTCTGCTGTGCAACGCGACCCATCGCCTGGGCGACGGGAAGCATGTAATTCTCCGTCACAGGTTACGAGGTTCCGTCAGAGCCCTCAGAGCCGTTTAGAGCACCAGGGTGTTTCTGACGGAAACTAGAGTTGTTGCTGATGCTCCTGTACCAGATATCAGAGATCCCAGTTACTCTGAAGGCCGGCAGGAATGCCCTCCTAGGGTGTGATACTCTCCTGAAATCGACGCATCTAAATTTACACTCCACATCGTCTCAGACACTCCTGGAGGCTTACAGTGACTAACATACATTTTGCTGATGTGCATGCCGGCCGCCAAGAAAAAACCTGCAGATTGGCTGGCTGCCTGCTATGAAAGAACCTGTAGGCTAGCTGCCCAGCTGCCAAGAAAAAGCCTGCAGATCAGCCACTCAGCTGCCAGGAAAAAGCCTTCAGGCCAGCCGTCCGGCTGGCATGAAAAAGCATGCAGACCTGGCCGGAATAGCCTGCAGAGCTTGTATGGAGGGAAAATAAGTTTCTCACCACCACTACCACCACTACTCAGAGGGGCAGAGGACTAAGCAGTGGCGGGTGTACAGCGATATAGGGATGACTGAAGTGGACTGCACTATAGGGAGTATATATTTGAGAGACCCCAGGGCTGATAGAGCTCATCTTATCCTATAACAAAAATACACACTCTATGTTTCCCATGTGTTGGTTCCCATGCAAATGTTGACAGATCCAGGCAATTTGTGTGGCTCCTCACAGCTGGGTAGTATCACATCCTCTCACCATCTTCATATGATCCTCTAACCAGAACTGCTCTTCGTGACGAAATCTCTTTGAATGCCACACGATGAGCAGCAGAGTGTTGATGATGGGCTCTCTGCCATCTAGTTCCGGCAATTTCACCACAACAGATTGCAAGGTTATGAAATTATGATAAATGATGGCTGAGTTTACTTTGGAGGCTTTCTGAGTAAAAGTCTTTAGGCAGCTGCAATGGGTGTCATTTAAACAAAATATGTATATCATTGTTCGATTGAACTTATACATTGGCACATCAAGCCTGCAGGCCGGCCGCCCAGCTGCCAAGAACAGGCCTCTTTCATTCTACCAAAATTGATATTTCTGTCTGAATATTCCATTTTGCAGGCTATGATTTGTTTTATGAACAATTATCCTCATGCAACTGCTCCCTATTCTCCCATAATATTTCTCTAACTGACATTCCCAGTCAAGCAACATATACAATCTGGCGAAAACGTATTGACCCAATCTGTCCTACCTTTTCTTGTTTGGCTTATTCCTACTTGTTTGCACATCCGCAAAAAATATTTCCGTCCGGGCGGAATTGCTCCGTCAGAGTGGATGTGCTCTGTCAGAGCAGTCAGAGCCACCCCGGTGGCGGATTACTACACGCCCGGCCTCAATACGATGCGTCGCGTTGCATATTGTCCTCCGATTGCTGTTTCACCGTTTCTTCTTCCTCTGTCGGTCTCCTATTTTAAAAGAACGCTCTAGCGTTGTGGCCAACTGTGACCATAGATTGGAATGGGTTCATTGGGTATGCGCTTGCATCGGGATTGCAATGCGATGAGTGACGCTGTGAAAATCTCTCCTCGCGTTCCTTCTACCTGCGCACAAAATGCAATTCTCTCTTTACTAATTATACGGGATTGCAACGCGATGGGTGACGCTGCGACAATCTCTCCTCGCGTTGCTTCTACCTGCATGGAAAATGCAATTCTCTCTTTACTAATTATACACATCATTCCAAGTCGCCAGATCTATGTGGCTATTGACAATACATCGCTCGTTCCGGCCGTCTCCTGTCTTCCTACTAGTAGCTATCTCTGGAATTACGTGCGTGCAGCCGATGATGTTTCCCACGCTGAAAACTTCCAAAGCAACAGCTGCCGGTGCTTTTCTCACTTGTACAAATTTTGAGACTGGATCCAAGTTACGCGAGTTTTCCGGTATTGTGGTGAGCGCCAGGGCTAACCAGTATTCAACGAAAGCTCCATCCACGTTTTGGAGCTTGATTTTCAATAGTCGTTGCAGTTGCAACGGGAGACGCCCATTCAGTGCGCCATAACACCTCCTCAGGCGTTGCTTTACCCACACCCAGTCGTTCCGTCGATCCCCTCAGCGCCAGCTCTGGCTTCCTGTTCATCGAAACATCTGAGATATGCGTTCACCATGTAAACCCTCAACTTGAATCTTAATACTATGGTAAATACAGAGCTCCATTGCATGCAGTTGTTCATCCGATATATACGTCTTGTTACGACTCTTATGCTTTATAAACTCCCGCGTGCCGCTGTATATTGCAGCGCGGTGCGTTGTGTCTTGCGTATTGTCGAGTAATGCTCTGAAGTCTGGGATAATAGCGTCAGGATTCTTTCCATCATGGCGGTTTTAGGGTGCCATGAATTCGGGCTTCCCATATGACTGGGGGCTCTGGGGGGCAGCCTGATCAGCACCGGAAGGGAGGACTTTGCAGGCGGCAGCGCTGTTCTCCCGATGCTGAGCGAGGGCTTGGAGATTGAGCTCTCTGATTTCGAAACAGAGGATGCGACACGGAACAGTAATTACTTGTGGCAGGTAGTAGAGATTGTGATTGGAGGAGTTCCAACCGTCCTTGATGTTGGTTTTATGTGCAGGTTCATGTCTCTCGGCAGAATACTGTTGCAAGGCTCAGTATCGACGAATCTTTTCGGCCCAATAAGACATCAAGTGGATATTCGGAAAGTTGAAGTTGGCATCTAACTCCTTGGAAATATCTATCTCATGGCTAATATAATCCCACCAGGCGTTCATTTCGCGCCGCTTCTTTAACGGCGTCCAAGTTTGAGCATTTGATTCCTCATCTACCTTTCGCTTCTTCACGAGTTCCGTTCTCAGGGCATTGGCTTTGGCCTTCGCCTTTTTGCCGGCTAGCCCAAGTAAGAACACACCTTTGAAGGTGTAAAAACGATGCAAGGGGTCCTCCATGTAGCTCAATGTTGCATCATCTTCAGATTTATATCGAGCATACATATAGAATTCTAACAACGCCCGTGTGCACTCAATTGCGTGATTGAATATGGGACGCTGAGCGCGGCTTCCAACTCGTAGAGACTGGGTTACAACTCCAAGCAGGTACCGGCTCATTTCCTTGATCTCCTTCCCATTCTATTGAGAAACTTCTTCAGATGAGTTATTTTTTGGTGTCAGGTTGTGGTAAGCAGGCACGGATAACCAGATTGCATTGTTCTTGTCGAGCCGTTCATACCTCTTCATGAAGTGGAAAATCCACTTCTGGATGTGGTCAAGCATGCTGATCTGCATTGTATGGAGGAGGTCAGGCTTACGGAGGTCGCTCACAATACAGGGAATATGTCGAAATATGTTGAATCCTCGGTCAACATGGCATGACAAGAGTTTGACATTGGCTGCCTTGCGGTTGGCATCACGGAGCGTTAGATATTGGTTGTGATCCCGCTGGGGGTGTTGCTTGTCAGGAGGCACATAATCTCCCAGTTCGTTCTTTGGACAATCGCACCAAAAACAGACATGCTGCTCGAGATGATGTAGGTCGCTATACTCAGGGCAATCTGCAAGCCATGCTGCTAAAACCGGTTTGCAACGCCTGAAGTTGCCATCTGCACAGAGAACGTTGTAATACCTGCTCTCGGCGCTGGCATTGTGCGTACAGGTGACAGGCTGGAGTAACAGCCGGAGTACGTTGTACAGCTCCTTTCGGTTTGTTCGCCGCTGCTCATCCAGCCGCTTCTGAGCAATATTGTGGTTCTTGATTGGCATCGGCAGGAGAGCGACCATCACGATGCTGTGCGTTGAGGGCATCTGGCAGATCTTCGAAGATAGATTGCCGATTGTCATATATACAGGCCACTCTGTCTTGTCGCCAGCAAAATTGGAGACATGTGTTCCGTCGGACATGAAGATCAAGGGAACCAGTGTATCCCCCACTCTGAGTGTTGCCTAAACGTCGATTAGCACGTTATTATCCTGGAGTATTATCCTGGAGTATCTCCTCTGACCTGTGTCTCCCACCACCAGTCCGCAGTGTGCATTTCAGTATAGAGGCGTTTTGGTGGCGTATCGCTGTTAAAGCAACGCTAAGGGGCGTAAATATGATGCTTCGCGTATGCTGGCTGCCACATTAACCATCTCATGCTTTTAATAATGTCTCGACTCCAGTATTTGATAGGGCATTGGTGATTGTCATTCCATCTCATATCCTCGACAGTGTGTAGTTCCCACTCCCCGAGAGCCAGATCATCTCGCATGCTAGCCATGAGCTTCTGGACGCCATCCCCGTTTTTGAATCTTGGGAAACACAGAGCGGTGTTTTCTTCCTTCAGCACGTTGTCATAGTACGTCTTCATGCCATTCTTCTTGATCAAAAACTGGATATATATGTACTCTTCACGCGTCGCAAACGGATAGTAGGGATTGTTCTGTAGGTTCGTCTGAAGGAAACCCTGAGCGTCGAGTTCCCATAGCTCAGCAATGTAATCGCTCAGCGGAGCACCGGAACCGGGGTATGTTTCCGTCCGCGGCAGAATAGGTGGCGGTGGTTGAGACTCGCAGTCCGCAATGTTTTCAACGGGTTCGAGGTAGGGAAACGCGTCCAAGTCTTCGAGTGAATCTTTGTTAACGTTGAATTCACGATGCTGAGCGGGTTCAACGCATCGGGGCGCGTTGAGAACAGTCAGATTCTTTGCAACTTGAAGGTGTTCTGGATGGTGTAATTTGAGATGTTTAAGTCGCCAGCTGTCTGAGGTGAACTTCTTTCGGCATGAAAATTCGAGGCAACGGAATGGGGTCTTCTCTGGCATTGTTGACGACACGGGAGGAGTGGAGTATTTACTGTAGAAAGGGACGAAAGTTGGTGCAGGGCCTCAGCAGTCTGGTGTGGGTATAAGCTTACGATACTTGAGAGATTCATTGAGCCTCAACACCATCACGCCAGGAGTTGCAAAAACACAGCATGCGCGATGTCCAATAATACTATGAATAAATAAAAAATACACCCTGAGCAATCCAAAAACCTCGCGACGTGTGTAATAATCAATGCCTGAGATAAATAGGTTAGAACAAAGGAAACGAACAAACCCGCAACCCTGACCCAAACGAACAAAACACCTCCACGCGTGCCATAATCAGTGCCTGAGATGAATAGATTACAGTAAAGAAAACTGACAAGACAAGAACCGGACTCTAACCCAGACGCACGCCTCCTCTGCAACGCGAGGACTGGTTCACTCCTCGCCTACAGCGTCATCCGGGCGCGCCTCAGGGAGAGGGACATCAGGGTGAGGGATATCAGAGAGAGGGACATCTGGGAGAGGGGCATTGGGGAGAGGGACATTGGGGAGAGGGACATTGGGGAGAGGGACATCCAGGAGAGGGCCATCGGGGAGACTGTCACCACTTGCCGATTCGCCGAGTAGCTGCTGCTCCACATTGACATCCGAGGTGATTCTGGCTGCCTCAGCTTCTCGCGGAGTTAGCGCCGCTGGGCGAGGTATTTGCGGTGTCACAAGCCCCAAAAACTGCAGCCCACTGAGGGTATGAGTCTCCAGAGTTCGTGGCTGTGAGGGAGGTTTCGGGGTTTGTGGCTGTGGGGCAGGCACTGGACGTTGTGGCCGTGGGGTATGCTCACGCATCTCCTGGCCTTGCTCAGATAGCACGGTTAGCTCATCGTCTACCACGGTATCTACATCGTCAGCCGATGTATTTACCATCTCTCCCTGGCCAATCGTCCGAGGTTCTTTGCCATTATCCTCATCCTCCTCCTCATCCTCATCCACCACCTCCTCCTCCTTCTCATCTTCCTCCTCTTCATCTTCCCCATCTTCACCGTCCCTTTCCATATCCACATCGCCGTCGATGTCAACGCCGTCCAGTGCGTCCACATTATCCTCCATGCACATATCCACATCAAGTTCTGAGTCATATTCGCTGTCCGACTCGGTAGTGTTGGTATCATTATCTGAGGAAATTGACACGGCAGGCGATGCTTCCGGCTCTAAATATACCCGCTCTAATTAGCCCGCCATGTCCAAGTCTGCCTCTGACATTTCCTTCAGCAACTGCAATGCAACGGCACGAGAGATATCATCTCCTCCTGGGGTGTGTTAAACAATACCTTTCCCTTTACTGTTTCCCTTCCCCTTCCCCTTCCCTTTCCCCTTTCCGTCCTCAGTCGCCTTCCCTTTCCCCTTCCCATCCATTGTTCCCTTCCCTTTCCCGGTCCCTTTCTCACCGCCCTGTGTGTCCTCCTCACTCTTGCCATTGTCATTGTCATTGCCATCGCCAGGACGGCTCCTTCCACCGCTCGGCGCACCGGGATCCACCCAGTTGTCATCATCAACAAACTCGTCGATTATCTCATCCCATTTCAGTGGTCTAACAGCCAGGAAGTCGCCTGGGATGTACTGCCGACAGCTTGGCGGCTCAATCTTTGTCCTGAGATCATCTCTACCGTACCAAGAGAAACGCTCACCGGTGCGTTTAACCTTCCCCGAGCTGGTTGGCTGCGGATTGGAGCTATTGACTTGATCCCCGAAGGAACGGGGATTGTCCCACCTCCAATTGTTTATTTGGTCGCGGGTTTTGTGAAACATTTGCCCCATATATGAGTGGAAGGCAGCCCACCACTCCCGAAAAGGCAAACTCCTGCTCCTGCGGTACGGCCACATCAGCTGGAATTGTGAAAAGTGGCGAGTCTTGACTGGATCAAGAAAGATTATATCATAAAAGAGGTCCCATTCCCTCTCATCCTTGACGCCGCACACATTTTATATCCGTGTGAGTCCACGGATGTGTTCCGAGATGCATCCCTTTATATGGTCCCGATCCAACAACAGGCGTCGATTTATAACCCATGTCGGCATCTTTGCCCTAGCCTTCTCCTTTCATTTGCTGCTGCCCCTTGGTGCCATCGCTGTGAGTTGAAAATAAATCTACATCCGAAACGTTAGCATTGTGATACAGTGGTAGCGGATGGAGGCCCAGAGGGAAAGTACAATGTTGTGTAAGTTATCGGGTGTGTTTTGGAACAAGAGGCGTTGTTTTGTACAAGTCACGTGATGTCGAGATCAGGATGCTGTCAGTGTGTATAATACGGTAGGACATGAGAAAGGAGGTGTAGGCGGGAAGAAGGGATATATATACTCGAGTTCCGGCGGTTTCTTGGTTCAAGGTTCAACTTGTAAGTTGTGTTGGTTAACAAACACAAAACGGCCCAGCCTTCATCTTGCAGACCTACCAAGCACCTCAGGGACGACAAGACTCGAGACGAGATTTAGTACATGCGGAGAAGACAGTTTACCACGCTGGGTGATGGTTTTGCATCATACATCATTTTTACCGCTCAGACCTCGTGCATCTCGGAGCAAACTGAGTTGTTCTCAAGTTGTCCCAACTGTGCAACCATCCAACACGGCTACCAACACCTAGCAGTAGAAAAAGCACACCCAACTGATGCGATAGGATAGAGAATACGTCATTGTTCGCTTTGGGATGCTTGTAGCTCTGCCAAAGGGTGATTTCCACCGGGAAGCTGAAGATATAAACAATGGATGGTTCGAAGTATTGTGCCAAGAATGAGTGCAATACGATGATAATCACGCCAAGATGTCATAAACACCCTTCAAGCGGTGCAAATAGACCTTCAGACATTGCTGTAACAGTGAATATCAATGCTCAGTTTAATCTGAGTTTAATCTGAGTTTGATCTGATCGCAGTTAACCCCATAATTGAATGCTTTTCAAGGAATCTCGTCACCGAGTATTGTCAGGGTTTAGAGCCTAGCACAGTCCACAGTGCGCCTCCCTTGTTTATCGATACCCTCCATGGTCGCTCAAATAGGAGCCTCCCTCGCCTGCTGTTGCATATGCATTCACAGGCAATTGTTCCTACTTTCTTAACGTCGAACATCTATATTGGACTATGCATTCCCAAAGCCCTCACCCTGACACGACTCCGGACGTACAAAATGCTCGAAGTCTTGCTAATCGTCAGATTCAACAAAAGCGTTGGCCTTCGGGGAATTTTCGACTTCCACCTGCTAAGAGACGGGTTTCCGTACTGGTTGGCGAGAGGGATTCCTCTCAAGGAGAGAGTTCCGTACCCTCTACACTCCAAGGTCAGAACTCCACCCCCTCATCTTCGCTGAATAATTCTCGCGTTGCAGATATCAATCAATGCGTGACTTCTACCCCGTCCGCTACACAGTGACAGTCAATAAACACTCCAACCGCCATGCCGGGTACAAGCAGTCGTAGCACACCAGCACCCGGAGGAACCTCAACGCGTCGCATTGTATCCAGCCCAGCACCTGGCATTGTTATCACTCACACTCCTCTCCGAGGTCTTGAAAACCGTCCTATCCCCATCCCTAATCCAGAAGCCCGCATGATCATTACAAATCCACTCCGAACGCGAGCTACTGAAAAGAATCAGAGACAGAGGCAGTGCCAATTGCAACACCAGGCGGTGTCTACACCTCGATCAATGGTCTCCGGCAGTCGCAGCATCCATCGATTTGGTCACTCAGACATGACGCGTCTTTTGTTTGCAACGGGCAGACTCCTGGAGCTCTACATGTGGAACAGACGGCCGTTTATGAGTGCAACCGACTTGGAGACAGTAAGTTATGCAACGCAACGCGTTTCGAAAGCATTAGCTGAAGACCCACACTTGCAGATAATAGAGACATACTGGAACACCGCAATGCAGCAAAATAACATTTGGTCCATAACATTCAAGGCACGCAGAAAGGAGATTTTGAAAGAGGTATGCTGAAGCAACGGCCCACATTGGATATTACATGCTCAAACCGGTACCAGGTTCGAGCACAAGTCGATAAGGTTAAATCCCATTTGATTCAATCAGCAAGGGAGAACATAGCAGAGCTTTATGATCTCCACCGGTTAGAATCCGCTGCAGAGCGTTTGGAGCTCATTGATTCTCTTCTGGCAGACAACAAGTATCATTTTCCTATCACAGAGCGTGTGGAAGGTGGTGTACGCAATCCAAATCCAACGCAGAGAGGGTCGAAAGCTGCTAACGAATGGCTAGCGTCTACTTAACTTCCTGGCGGAAGCAATCCTGCGGTTTATCTAGATCAAATTTTATCATCGGGTGAATAACCACGGTAACTATGCTGATGGATTTTATAATTCCATGGTTGACGACAAGGATGGTCATATACCCTCGCCACTGATCATGTTTACCTGCACCGCATTGCGCCATGCTTTCCTGGAGTGGCAAAACAACAAAGGTGTTTATCCGAAAGCTTCCAAGGCAAAGCTGAAAGCGGACAGACCTGATCGCTCGAATTCTTCAACTGCAAGAATGACCGTGGTAAGATCGCATCCTGCTGTGCTGTAACGGGTCGCACGTTGTTAACCTCGCCCGGCGTTGCAGACACGTATACATTCTTGATGAATACCTGGAACACACTACCGGAGAGCTACCAGCAGAGGGTGTATAACAACACTCTTGCCACAGTCAAGCGTCAGATCCAGAAGGCGGAAAACCCAACGCCTGCCGTGGTGATCAGCGTGGAAGCAGTGCGTGTTGACAATGCTTTTCTTGTTGACTATTTGACCTCCGAAGTGGCACTTGAGGAACCTGAGATCGGAAGCACTGACCCAAACATCCCGACAGACAACAATTGCACGGATGACGAATTGCATTTCAGGATGCCAGTGGGCAGCGGGGATTTCGAAGATGAAGGTGACGAAAGCGATGCCATTGCCACCGCCAGCAGGCGACAACGGGCCGCAACTGAACTCGAGAGGTTTGACCTGGGAACCAGTGATATCGACAGGTATGAGGGCGAGGATGGCGATGATACGGATGCGGATGAGGAGGAAGAAGCATCGCAAGCCGATGATGGATCAACGCAGAATGTGGAGGACTGAGGGCATAGTACTAGAGAGTGTGAAGATTGGACGGTATATTTCAGACATGTAAAATACGATAATGGCGAAGCAAATGCAATGGCAAGCGATGTATCCGAAGCGAAGACTGTATTGCAATAAGTGACAAAATCTCATAGCTAAACATAACTGAGAGTGTGGCATGTGGCTATCGGCCGAAGAAAGGCATAAACATCACCAGGCGTTGTGGAAACGGCTACTGCATAACTGCAACCCCTGCGAAGAGTGTAACATACGTGTTGTTCTGATGGTGCGTATACATCACCACATTCCAAACGCAATGTAAAGGAAGCCTGACGCCGGAGCGGCGAACGTAATATACAACGCGATATGTCGCAAGAATCAGAGGCATGGTGTAATAGCAGCAGCAAGGGAGGTATGCAACGCGACCCGTCGTTTCGGCAACGGGTCGGGTCTGATTCTCCGTCAGAGGGTACGAGGTTCCAGCTGAGTCATCAGAGCCGTCCGGAACACCCGGGTGTTTCAGACGGAAACAAGGGTTATTCCTGATGCATAGCACTGACTGTCGTCGACCCCTTTTCAGCCTTTTTCATTGGCCTCTGTGTTGGCCGAATCAATCCGGTAACATTTGGTGTGGCAGTCACAACCCTGTACTCTGGGCTTGCTGAAGACTGGATGCGACTGTCTGGCTCTATATCAGATTAATCCTCTGCCTCGTAGTCCTCTTCACTGTCATTTGGATTATGCAAATCAACATTCCAGTTAAGCCATTATTTGGTGTCGGAAATACTATCAGGTACACTATCCTCATTACTTTTGCCTGGATGATGGTGGATTCTTCTAATTTGGCAGATGTTGAATACTTGAGTTCGTCCTCCAGGGAGGTCTTTTGCAGCCAAAGCTGGTGGCAAAGGTGATCGTTCTGACAATTTCAATGCAGCTGAACCATCATGTTGAAAGTTTCACCAGGATGCTTTGATAATCTCTTCAGTATCTGAAATGTATCCTACGGCTGTCATTTTCTTATTTTGAGCATGGGATTTCTTCTGTGTAGCATGTAGGTTGTGGCTACCCTGCCACATCTCCATAAGTCATGAACCTTCGCTATTATGTGCAATCTGCTTTCCTCTGCCTCTTTCTGCAATTCCAAGTCGTTTTCAGTTTCTGTGTTATCCATTGCTGTGCAATTGCCCACCAATATACCCTTATTGGCTCAAGCAAACTGCCTTACCACGACGTTTTCCTGAAGCATCTCGCCAGTGGTTTTAGACTGTCTCCAACCAATAATGTCTCACCAAGGGGAAAAACTGGCCTCGACTCAGCCACCATGTGGTATAATAGAGAATTTGTCACTTGCCACAATGCAGATATCAGCATACTGTGAGTGCATTTCTTCTTCCTGGCGCCACCAGTCGGTCATATCCTGAAACCCAAATGTACTGGTAATTACATTGCAATCTGAGTGGTAATCATTAAGATTTTGTTTAATTTGCCCCCAGTTCTTTGGTGCTTCAGGCAGTGAATTCACATAAAGCCATGCGTCTCTCAATTAGCGTGCTGCGTAATCACTTTGTCCTGGTGTCATTTCAGCCATGCTTTTACATGTTAAGTATTCTTCATCATCGCTGGACAAATCATAAGGATTAAAAGATGATTCATCAAAAACAGAGGCCTTTGCAGAGTGTAAGATATTGCGGTGAGTTACATTTTTGGGATTAATGATGGACAATGGTCAATGTTTCGCAAAGTATTCATTCTTCATATACTTCAGAAAGGCCCCCTGGTATTGGGCACGTTTAAGAAGTCTGGTCCTCAGACTTAATTTCCATCGCCTTGTCCTACTATCTAAATAATCGCAACATGTGGAAAAGATCGAGCATATGTACCGGGATGAGAAGCAGACCAGTCGTTTCAGTGACTGAAATATAATATTTGGACCACTTCTGTCGCACAACCTTTACGGCGATGTATAAGTCTTCCTTCCATTGTATCTTCTTCTACGCCAAAGGTCGCATAACACCCTCCATCTGATCGAACATGTCGTTGTACACAGTGATGAGATGAGATAGAGCACGTTTATGTCTTTTTGACATCCACAGGATCCAGTATCGGAATCGCCTTAAACCTCCCATGACATACAGGACCATTGTCCATTCATCTTGTGTTGTAAAGAGTGGCCTGTAATTGCTGTATTTCAGATTCTTCAGCCACTCGCAGGTGAATGCTCATAATCGGTAGGCTCACTGAAGCAACTCCAGTGTCGAATTCCACCATGTTTTCACATCCAGAATAGGTAGTACCGCTATTGGTACTTTAGCTTGTTGACAGTCAATGAACTCGTTTCGACGACCAGGTGTCAGTGTAATCAATACAGCAAGCACTCTCTGTTATATGAAGGTTAATTTCAGGTCTTTCAAAATGTCTTGAAATACCTACTTTCTCAATGATCTTTGTCAAACCTGGTCACATAGCTGACACCTTCTGGATTCTACCATTGCCCTCTTTTTGCAGTCTTTGACTCTTTCCAATATCTGTACTTGCATTCTCTTCTAATTGCCAATCACACTCGTGGGCTTCCGAAGACATGGTGCGGCCATTTCCACCGAGATTGTTCATAAACCCACCCAACACACGCTGAATGACGTTCACCATGCACAGTATGTGGTTTCTCATTTCAGGCCAGATGATTCCGGAGGCCTCAACAGTTGATTGTAGTTCCCGAGTCATCGAGTAATTTGAAGAAGCATTGTCTGTCGTAATTCCAAGTAAACGGCTGTCGGTAAGCTCGAAACAATCCAGAACCTCCTTCAATTATATGGCTAGCCTTGCTCCAGTATGTTGACCCTTTCCCTATCATTCTTAATTGCATTGGAAATGGGAAAAGAATAGGCTTAGAACCTCGTCCAATGCCAGTTGTACTTCACACAATACCCAATTACGATCCAGATAGTATGCTATGACAGATGTAATCGCTAATTTGTTCGTGAATGCCCACCCATCTAAAGCTACACTAACTTTATTTCTCGACCGCAATCGCTTCTTACGTGAATCCACTGTCAGTGAGTATTCACTCCGGCAAATGGTGATGATGGTGCTGGCGGATGGTAGCACCAGCTCACCACGTGATGAGTTAAATGACTGTCGCAGCTCGAGGGTTGATTTAGCATTCCATGGAATCTGAGCAGAAACAAATCCTAACATGAGGTTGTGATTCCAGGTATCTTGGTAAACTTTGGCAGTTAGGTAGTCCTTTGCTGCCTGTTTGAAGCATCCAGTCTGTCAAGTGTGTTAATATACGTAAGATCTAACTGTCGAATATCAATTTCTTTTGCGAGCTTACTATTGTAATTCCACCACTGCCTTGTCTTTTGAATATGGCTATAGCAGTTTCATCAACCGTTGTACTGGTCAATTCAGAAACCTCTGACTCTATTGACTGATTTAACTTTGCAATGTGCGCTTTTGCCAGCAAGTGTTTCCCCATGGAGCTGGTCCCATGTTCTGATGGATGGCAAAGAACTTGATGATAAAAGATACATATAATGCCAGGGCTGCCAGTCTCCTCAATTCCGCAGTGCAAATAGAAGCGCCAAGAAGGTGCATGACTTGAATTACTCCATGCAAAAGGATGTTTCGAGCCCACATTCATTGAAGTCCACAAAGCAATGAATATGATTTGCAAAGTACAGTCGCCCAAATTGCAAATAAAACACATTCATTTTTGGAACATATCATCACCTCGAGCCACAAGGTATTTATAGATTGGGAATCGGAAACAGTTGTAAGAATTTGAAAGCTGTGTAAATTCATTGGAGAAATTGTCAAAAGTTACATTATTGTTGAGTAGAATGCTGGTGCTTAAATATTGACTCTTGAGCTACACGAAAGACAAAAGTAGGACCTGTGAGATATTCCAAGCACAGTTGTGAAACTGTATACAGAGTCATACTGACAAGACTGACCGTTAAAAACTCAATTTATGAACATTGTACGGCATATTGTTATTGTGAAGCTTACTGAGCCCCACCTCACCTATTGCCGCTCCGCTGACACTTATTGTTAGAGCGCAGTAGCGGAATTGTTACTGGCCTTTTTGACCACAAAGGTGGCCAATATACTAATTATAGGTGCATGTGGATGCACAGCCCTTGGATTTGGCATGTTGGATGACCAAAAATCGGTAATGCTCCGTTGATGCTCCGTTGACACTCCATTGATGCTCAGCTTTAGGACATAGTAGCAATGCTATTTCAAGAATTTTTGCCTAGAAGGGCGGCCAGTAGTTCAATTATGGGTTGATGTCGCTGTACAACCCTTGGATTTGCCAAGATGCAAGGCGAAAAATCATTGACGCTCGATTGACGCGTATTGTTAAAACATAGTAGCGATGTTGTCACAGGCATTTTTGCCTAGAATGGCAGCCGATATTATTATGATGAATTAATGTCGCAGCACAGCCCTTGGATTTTCCAACTTGCCAGGCTAAAAATCGTTGATGCTCCATTGACGCTCATTTTTAGGACACAGTAGCGATGTCGCCCCACTCATTATTGCCTAGAGACGCAGCCGATACTACGATAATGGGTTAATGTCGCTGCACAGCCCATGCATGTTCTAAGATGCCAGGCTAAAAATTGTTGATGCTCCATTGGCGCTCATTTTTAGGACATTGAAGCAATGTTGTCGCTAGCATTTTGCCTAGAATGGCTTCTGACTGTTCGATTCTCAGTCAATCCGACCATGCAGCCCTGGGATTTCACAAGATGCGAAGCCAAAAACCGTTGATGTACCATTGACACTGATTTCTTGGACATAGGGGCGATGTTTTCCCAAGCAGTATTGCCTAGAAAGGTTGCCGATAGTTTGAATATGGGTTAATGTTGCCGCACAGCCCCTGCATTTTCCACAACGCAAGGCCAGAAATTGTTGACTCTCTGTTGACGCACATTTTTAGAGTAGGGCAATGAGCACATTTTTCACATTCGCGGCTATAACGCGTACCAATACATTGGCTTTGGAAGTACAAGACAATGCAGCCCTTGGATTGTCAAATGTGTAAGACTGAAAATCATTGACGCTCTGTTGACCATGACTTTAAACACATCGACACAGCCTTCCTACACTCACTCATTCTATGCAACCAATCGCATATTCATTATTGACATCCACCATTGCGTTTCTAAGTATTATCATTTGCATCCAGAAGCTTTATTGCCTCTCATTATCTTATGCACCTCTATCCACGTTGTCTGAGTGAGAGTTGACGTGGCCCTGTCACATTCAAGCACTTTTGGCTGGCAATTTTCAGCATGTAGATCATTTTCCAAGTTTTTGATTAATATAGCTCAACTTGATCACCTTTCCTCATCCAACTTCTACTCCTCGATTTCCGTGATGTACCATGAGCAATTTTACTTTCCTCCACCATGTGCACCAGATCGGTGCAAAGAGTTATTCAGTTGGATGCATGGATTGATGCAGCATGACGGCCGTCCATCAAACTGATTTATATTGAGCACGATCAGCTCCTTCTGTGACTTGGACAATATCACTCACCAAAATTTTGTTAGTATATTTCGTCACGAATATAGCTTTTGCTTTCTCACTTAACAGTAATAGGCAAAGTGAAATTGAGCTTTTGGGCCGTCTTACCACCTCATTTGGATTCTAAAACTTTCGCATGGTGGGTTCGACCCTTGCACATGCACTCATGAATTATCATATCTCACAATTTGGTCACTGAAATCAAAAAAAAGCTGACTCATAGCATAATTGCTACAATGATTGCTTTTCACCGAGATATGATGTCAAAAATACCAAGTTCCCTATCTTTTCCCTCACTGTCGCAAGAGCCGCCACCATCTCTTCGTCCAAATCTGATTTATATATGATAATTAGCTCGAGAGGCTATAGGCAAGGGTAAAACTTACAATTTCAACAAGCTTCGCATTCTGAATAAGTGATGAATCAGGCTCCCCGGCGGGTACAAGACTGGCTATATCTGTGTCTGACAGTTTCTTCCCAGAACCTATCCTAATATAACTACTTCTTGGTTGAGAAGTCCCCTGCGGCATTTGCATTATTCCTGGGACAATATTAAGACACTCCAGAAGCTCTCCAAATGTTGTAGTTGTGAGTGCAGCTACATCATCATCAGTTTGCTGTTTAACGACTGCCGGAACGTTCAATTCGGATGTGATGTACTTCTTTTCTCTTTCACCGGAGTAGTCAGCTGCGTCCCCCCATCCCGGTGGTGTCAATTTGTCAAGCTTCATCCACTTCTGCCAGAACCTCTTGATGCACTGCGGAACCATTTTGGCGATTGCCCCCATCACCCAACCGGGTTCGTCATCTTCACTCAGCTTGCCCTGCTCTGTCTTTGCATCTTGCTCATCTTCTCCATCCTCCCCATTGCCGCAACTTGCAAGATCGCTCACACTGTCTCCGATAGCCGCCATCATCTCCTCCAAAGTCTGTTTGGGCTCTCTGTTCATTAATCCTGGGTTTTCAGCTGTCCCCGTGCCTGCCTGCCCCTGCCTAATGGCTGCCTCTGCATCTTCAACTCGCATTCTTGCCACAGCAGTGTCCCTCTCAACATAATCCTCCGTCCATTTCACTTTCTCTTCATTGCTTAAAAGGCTGTTTTTCATCGTTTCTCGGCCGCAAGCTTCTTTCTGGACCGCAAGCTGTCCAATGCCCCAAGGGCTTGGTATCAATCTGCGTCCAAGCCGCACTTGCATTCATTCACTTGATGACGTCGTCTGGTGGACCGCTTTGTCACTTTACCATATTTGCTCACATGATGTGGCGAAAAGGTCGTTTTCAGAGCCTTGACCATTGTTTGTATTGACTTTGGTGTTAGGCGAGATGTTGGATGTTGCAACATATGGACAATATGGTGGCAAGCTGCGTCTTTTATGTCAAGGCTGGTACGTTTACCCAACTTGAACAAAGCAAAATCTGCCTTTTGACTGTCAATAAAACAGGAATAGTTGGGCTAACCCTACAACATGACTGGATGGTTAGTGTCAACTTCATGTATTATCCAGGGGATGTTATGAGACAAATACCAGCAGATATCCTTTCCCTCGAAGAATGTACTATTTATATCTAAAAATTAACTGATGTCGGCTGTAATACTACTCAAATTATCCCTGGAAACAAACAAGCAACATCGGACCGACTTATTGCACATTCCAAGACGGTGGTAAATCTCTGCCACATGCAATCATATGCAGCAGGAATCATCTTGAGTATAACGTGCAAATCAGCAGCTAATTATTCCATTCTGACATGCAGCTCACTATATATTCCTCAGGACTTCCCACTTCTTTTTATTATCATCTTCCTCTCCAATTCCACACCACCAAATCATGGATACCCAAAGACCTCGGCCAGGTAGTAACTGATCAGAAGCAAGCCAATCGACGGGTGCTTTATCCAATATGTCACACCTTGAAACACAGCAAGAAATTGAACACCAGTTAGTCCACCGTGACGCTGCCAATGAACCGACCAAAAATATGACCCAAGATGCACATGTCAACATCGTCCGTAAGACCAGAAGAAGCAAGAATATGAAGCAGCATGCAGTTAGATGTAAGTATATTCAAACCATGGTAAATGGCCGTCAATTCACCGTATAACGTACAGCAGGTGTACACAGTGAGCTTCATGACTGGTTTATCACCGCTCCTAATGGGCAACCTCCATGCTCGACCAAAGTATTTGTCTGCACAGGCTACAAAATCGCACATCATGATGTGGTCAGCTTTGGAATGTTTCGGTACAGATTTCGTGATAACCATCCCCAGCAGTTGGCGAAACTGTCTTTATTCACCTTAGAGGAGGCTATGGAAGGGTATATGGTCGAGGTAATAGCCAATTCTCATTGTTACAGCAGCAACTCAAAATCTTGTAGGTTTTCAACATGTCTGCTAATATGGCAAGGCAAAGAGGTCGGGTACAGCTGGAACATTCCGACCTGTGCTTGCCCATGAACATGGCCAAAATGGAAAAAGGAGGGATTTCGCGTGCTGCAATAGACGACATACAATGTGTGATTAAAATACCTGTTGCCGAAGTCCGAGAAGAGAAGATTGGGGGTGTTGCGTTCCATGGGCAGAACACGGTGAAGGTAGCAATAGCAAAACACCTGGCCATGCTTCGTCAACACCACATGGACGGATGCCTTCCTTGCCAAATGGCACCGCAAAAGATCGGCAGACAACCTGGAGATGCAAAGGAACAGGTGCACCTCCACCAGACCGACACAGACAGCCAACTCCAGAGTCGACCCCACCTCTGCCTGGAATGGCACCTCTTCATGGAACACCACCCACGCCACCAGGTGGCAATACCAGGGCTCAAGTTTCCCAAATCCTCAATTTGCTGGCCGGATATGTGTATTCACATACTTCTCAACCCAGCACTAAAAATGTTACTCCTGATACAGATGCCCAGGATAGCCAGCACGATACAGGTTTGGATCCAGATATGCTGACTGATGAAGGAGCATCCACTGGTTAGTACACTATCTGCTGTGTGGTAATGCAGCTAATATCCATGTTGAAGACCAGAGCAGCCTATTGAGCGAACTTGCAAGTGATGATAAGCATTGATTGAAATGAATGGGATTTTGGAGTGTATTATTATCTACAATTAGTGGATACTCTAAAGTATATTTCAAAGGATATATTTGTATGCATTATTAAAGAACAATGTAGTCATCATGGAGAAAGTAAACAAACATGGTTGAAAGGCTGCCAGGACAATGTCAATAATAGACAACACCGAACCCAAAGGTTCAATATTGTGGATACGCCTGTGGCAAAATGAGTGTCAGCCGAGTGTCAATATAGTGTCAATAGAGTGTCAACAGAGTGTCAACAGAGCGTCAACAGAGCGTCAACAGATCGTCAACAGAGCGTCAACAGAGCGTCAACAGAGCGTCAACAGAGCGTCAACAGATCGTCAACAGAGCGTCAACAGAGCGTCAACAGAGCGTCAACAGAGCGTCAACAGAGCGTCAACAGAGCGTCAACAGAGCGTCAACAGAGCGTCAACAGAGCGTCAACAGAGCGTCAACAGAGCGTCAACAATTTTAGATCATATAAGTCAGGTAACTAAAAATAGACTTGGTCACGGTTATATATAATCGAAGTATTGGCCCACTTTATCAGTAAAAAGAATAGCGACACACTCACTACCTCATCTTGAAAATGAACATCAACGGAGCATCAACGATTTTTGGTCTTGTATACAAGATAATTGTATAGTGATTTAATTGCGGTGTAGCATAACCATTGTATTGGCTGCCCTTATAGGTACAACAGCAAGCGACCCGGTCACTGCCCCATTCTGAGCATGAGTCTTAACTGCATCAGCAAAATGTATGTTAGTCACTGGAAGCCTGCAGGAGTGTCTGAGAGAATGTGGAGTGTAAACATAGATGGGTCAATTTCAGGTGAGTATCAGACCCTAAGGAGGCATTCTGGCCGGCCTTCGGAGTAACTGGGATCTCTGATGACTGGTACAGTGGTATGATGGGAGTGATTGTGAAAAGTTTGAGAACACCTCAGAGTGCCAGAGAGAACTTGGGGTGTGCCTGAAAGCACCGGCGACATGTCTGGGTGCCCCAACGACAGGTGTGGGAGCACCAATGACAAGTCTGGAAGCGCCAAAGACAAGTCTGGGAGCACCAACAACAAGTCTGGGAGCACTGACGACAAGTCTGGGAGCTCCAATGACAAGTCTGAGAGCACCTGAGAACGCTGACAACAAGACTAGAAGCGCTAATGACAAGCCGGGGAGTATCTGTGAGCACTTGCGACAAGCCTGGGAGCACCTCGAATCACTGGAAAGCAGTCTGGGAAAAACGACATCTTCTTTCGGAACATTTCTGGGGCGCCTGGAAATCATAGGTACTACTTATCGTTCAACAATTTTTACAACTCATATATTCAGTGTGTATTCACATCTCTCTATCTATATAGCTACCCATCTACACACAATATATCGGGACTGGCTGCAGGCGGTGCTTGAGATCTATTCAAGGTGCATCTGAAAATGAGGATTGAGTGAACTCAGAGATACACTCCGAGTCCGTGATCGAGCGAGGTTGGTGATGCACTTGGATGCGGTAATCAAGCGGATATAAAGAAACACATTGGGGCCATGATCCAGTGAACGTAGAGATGCACTCTGAGATCATGATCAAGCAAGTTTTGAGATGCACTTGGAGGCCATGATCGTACAACCTTGGAGGCCATAATCGAGTGAGTTTGGAGATGCACTTGGAGGCCAAAATCATGCGAGTTTGGTGATACACTATGCAGGCCGTGATCAAGCGACATTGGACGAGTACTTAGAGCCAGTCAATAGAAATCACCCCGGATGCTTGAGACTCTATTCATCAGTTAGTTAATTCACAACTGTGGGAATGTGACAACGTGACTATACCTTTGAGCTCTCATGGAAAGCTACCTGGTGGCGGTCGATCTTGTAGGAAGGGATGCCGGAAGCTGATGCTAGATTCAGCGGTCAACATGTACTCATGAGAATGAAGGTAAGACAAACAATCTTTGGTGGATACTGTATTCGGTGTATGCTGTACTTGGTGTATGTTGTACTTGGTGTATGTTGTACTCAGTGTCAACTCATCATCATGGCATGGAGAGATAGAGAGGGATGACTTAACTTTGTATTCTGCGATGATGGTAGAGTTGTGCACAGGAAAGAGAGATATGGGGGATGAAGATGAGAACAATGTAGAGGATACGAGCAGATACGAGAATTCATCAGTACGACTTGCCCAATTCGGTTGGAAAGACCTATTTTCACTGTAATTACACACTGGATAAGGAGTCGTACCTGCCATATCAGGGACTGTAAATCGACTTGCACACTAAATTCCGTAAGTCCCAGTTTCCCATGATAATATGCCCCATCTCTTCATATGTCTCTCCTTCTCGTCCTCAACTCTACCATCACCTAAGAACACGAAGTTAAGTCATCCCTCTCTATCTCTCCATGCCATGATCAAGAGTTAATACTGAGTACAGCATACACCGAGTATAGCACACACTGCGTACTGTATACACCGTGTACTGTATCATCTCAAGATGGACTGTCTCCCGCTCCTAGCCAGGCTCTCAGCTCTCAGCAGACCCTGTGGTGTTCAATTCTCTACATTCCCACAATTACGAGTAAACCAATAAATAGGGTGTCAGCTTCCATCACAAATGCCTACCGATCTACCGCCTCCAGATTCACTGCCTCCAGATTCACTGCCTCCTGATTCACTGCCTCCAAATGTATCTCCCAAAGGCTCAATTACGGCTTCCAAGTGCAACTCTGAGTTCGCTTGATCTCGGCCTCCAGGTGCATCTCCAAATACGCTCGATCATTGCCTCCAAGTGTATCTCCAACCTAGCTCAATTATGGCCTCCATGTTCGCACAATCATGGCCTCCAAGTGCATCTTCAAACTCGCTCGATCACGCTGCCGGAGTGTATCTCTAAGTTCACTCGATCATCGCTTCCAAATGTATCTTCAAAGACTATCGATTACCACCTCCAAGTGCATCTCCAAACTCCCTCGATAATGGCCTGCAAATTTGCACAATCCTTGCTTCCAACTGCATCCCCAAACTTGCCCAATCACTGTCTCGGAGTGTAACTCCAAACTCATACAATTACGGCCTCCAAGTTCGTACGATCATGGCCTCCAAGTGCATCTCCAAACTTGCTCGATCATGGCCTCCAAGTGCATCATCAAGGAGCAATCCCGGGTGAACGGAGATACTGGGGTAACGGAGGTGGACAGAGTAACAAGGTGTATATATTCGGCAGACCCTGGAGTAGATACACATCATCTCATTTCCATCTCATCTTATCATACAATGAAAATACACACTCTATCTTTCTCAACTTTTCTCACTAGTTCTGTCTGGGATTTCATGGATCCACGCAATTGGGTGGATCCTCAACATGGGGTAGTACCATATCTTCTCACCAGATTACTATGCTCCTCGAACCAGAACTGCTCTTTCCCATGAATTCAGTCTGGATGTCACGAGAGGTGTGGCGGAGCAGTGATGATGGTGGGCTATCTGCCTTCTATCTCCATCGTGTCGCCACAACTGCCTCCAAGTGGTGCATCTCTAAGTTCTCTCAATGGGCGTGTGCGGGTGCTCCTCGGATTATTCTCGAGTACCATCCGTGGCCAGATTGACCATATGTATATATACAGAGAAACATAAATAATGCATGCCAAATGATGATGTAGTGCATCGTGTGACTGTAACAAAGACTAAATCCCTTAAGGTTATGTAAGAACCACTGCTGTAAGAACACGCCACCAAGTCTCCTGCAGAGGAGTGCAGCGGTCTCGGCTGCTCGCGAAGTATTCTGCAGAGCTGCGCAGCAGTGTCAGCTTCTCTCGAAGTCTTCCGCAAGTCTGCCCAGAGGTTTCAGGAGCTCCAAAATTTTACTATTCTATAAGTTAAATGTCGGGGCATCCTGAATGCACCTCCATAACTGCAGGTGCTTTCAGGAGCACCAGAGAATGCTCTTGCAGAGTCTGAGAGCACTTAGTTTAGCTCTAGGGGGGTCTGGGAGCATCTAGAAGTACTTAGAAGCACTGGTGAGGTCGTCTGGAGTGTCTGGGAGGATTGCGTGTTGCCTTTGGACTGATTTACATTTTGCTGATGTAAGTGTCAACTATTTTTGCTTAGCATCATGGGTTATCTAAGTGGCAATTGGTGGCAGACATCCAGAAATAAGGTATTAACCGCCATTAGCTTTAAATACAACAGCGGCATGCTTCCTGCCCCATCCTGAAAATGAGTGTCAACGCAGCCTCAACGATTTGTGGCCTCACACATTGGGCAATCAAGGCATCACGCGGATATATGTGATTGTAACTGAACTATTGACTGCCTCAGTACTCCTACATACAAATCATAAAAGGCAAAACATTGATTCCAAAATAACCGATATTGCAATCTGTAAAGTTATCAAGAAGGTATTTCTTGATGTTAATTAACTGATTTTGATCAAATACAATTATCAAACAGCAAAAGCAAGAGCATTATGTAAATCAACAGATGGACGCGCTGGACAATGCGCTGACTACACGGCCAATTCGGATGGGTTGGGAGATGTCCATCGAACAATACCCCAATCGGCAGTTGGGGCATATTGGCGACCGGGACCACGAATTTGGGGATGGTTCTGTTCCGATCCAGGACCTTTTCTAACACTAGTTGGAACCTTGAGATCGAACTACAATCCAGATATAATGCAGCCAAAAACACCCAGTTTTATGTCAGGTCCGGGTTACAACCCTACCAAGACACAGCATATCGGATTTTTGGAGGGGTCTGGAACCAAACCAAACCAATTGTGCATTCCAAATCCGGACCGCTGGTGGGTTACCCAGACCCATTGCTAACACTATTTGTTACAGTCAATGTCGTTGGGAGGCACGCCAGAACCTGAACCATCTTTCATGAGTAAGCTTGACTGGCAAACACCACATCATGTCATAGATGGGAGTTATGCATCATCAGTCACTTGACCTGGTTGTATTGACTATGATTTGGCATGAACCATTACTGCTGCTAAGGGAGAACCCCTAACAATTAGTTCCTCCTTCTCCAACTTCTCCATTCCCAGCTGTGTGTTTTTAAACCTCACCCACCTTACTACATACCAGGCGAGGTATGCTCAGTTTTGTCTTGCTGAGTATTGAACCATCTGTGGTACTGGATTTTTCAATTGCCATATTTGTTTTCTGTGCCATTGCTGTTGGCATCTCCAGGGGTGAGTGTATTTTGTTAGTTTCATCAGTAAAAAATAATTATGTCCGGGCGGAATGGCTCCGTCTGAGTGGACGCAGTCCGTCAGAGCTGGCATAGACATCCCAGTAGTGGCTTACTCCGCGCCCGGTATCAATACCACGTGTCGCGTTGCATATCCCACTCCCATCGCTGTTTCCCCATTTCTTCTCGCTCTGGCGGACTCCCATTTTAAACGAACACCCTGGCGTTGAATGCCAACAGTGACCATACGTCGGAATGGGTTCATTGGGCATGCGCTCGCATCAGGATTACAATGTGATGGGTGACGCTGCGAAAACCTCTCCTCGCGTTCCTTCTACCTGCGCGCAAAATGCAATTCTCTCTTTACTAATAACACATCATTTCAAGTCGCCAGTACTATGTGGCTATTGACAATCCATCGCTCATTCCGTCCGTCTCCGGTCTTACTACTAGTAGCAATCTCTGGAATTTAGTGTGCGCAGCCGACAATGTTTCCCAGGCTGAAAATTAGCAAAGCATCTGCTGCCGGTGCTTTTCTCACTTGTACAAATTTTGAGATGGGATCCAAGTTACCCAAGTTTTCCGGTATTGTGGTGAGCGCCAGGGCTAACCGGTTGTCACGGCGCTAGGAAATACGATGGTACTTGGGAAAAACGGAGGGAGGTTCCTGTTGGTGTCAAAGGAATTGTGCTACAGAATGGCGGAGACGTTGGGAGACTCGGGGGAAGCGACAAGATGGTGGTGGGATAATTTGGTACGATAAGGAAGTTGACTGAGGTGTTGCGACGTCGGATGGTGTGGCGTGGTTGTATTGATAAGGAGATGCGTGGTGGTGTGTAAAATCATGGTATGAGATTCGGATGGTACATCGGAGCATGAGAAATGGTTCGAGGGTGGCAGACGAATTGTATATAAAGAGAGTGTTGTTGGTGTTGGAGGATTTCCTTTCTTCTCTCTTTACTCGTTCTATTGTATAGAAAAGCAAGTTATGACTTTGAAACAGCTCCGACTCTTGTGTTGTCTTGATTCCTTCAAACAAACCTCAAGCGCCTTTTGTCTTGTCTTCGATATTACATTTGAGTTACCAATATCACCTATGCCCGACCCCGCCCGTTACACTGGAAGGAGTCCTACAACATCCTACCTGATATTGAATGTGCCTACATCCCTCGACAGGGTGTAAGTATTGTTCCGAACCTTGCTCTGTTTCTTGTTGGGTTTACCTAGCATCAAACCACCGTTGGATACATGTTTGCGATGATTGCGTCGACAAGTTACGACGACTTAGCGGATTTGATATCCGTCAATACCCTCATCAAGCACCATATTCGAATGCACCAGTACGACAGTAACTGCACTTCTCGAACGAACTGGTTTGATTTAGCGGGAACTCCTTGTCTTGTTTTTGAACCCAAACCTTTGAACGCTTTTGAGAGTATCGAAACTATACTGGCAGCATCCTTCGAGGAAGAACCTCTCGAAGCTTATTTTTGGGAACAGTCAGCTGTCCCATCCCCTTGGAATAGTTATTGGACAGACGCAGCCAGGGAAGGCGGCGGACTTGATATTAACGATCCCGTGTGTGGACCGCATTGGACTCAGTATAGTGGAGCACACTCCTGGTTTCCGTGCGATCCAGAAGAAACGTGTGTCTGCGAAGGACATAATTGTGTAGTCATACAGTCGACAATTGGACACGCAGCAGCAGCAGCAACAACAGCTAAGTCTCTCAGGATTCCGCTGATTGTTGTAGTACCCCCAACTCCGACCCCCTCCGAGCTTGATGCGTATAATTGGCACTGGTAGATGTGCTTAGTACGCTTCAATGTCAGGATCAACAGAACCCCGGGCTGCCCTGGTATCTGTCGAGGATCAGGGCACCATCATGGCTCTCATCGACATCGACAAAGACAACGTCGGGAACTAACAGCTGATGGAGGCGTTCGTACAGACACAGGAAGTATTAATGCGGGTGGCACAGTACTCCCAACCAATTCGAGAGGTGCAGATGGTCTGCGAGCACCCACAACAGATTATCGACCTACAGCGGCAGATTACAGATCTCCAAACGAAGCAGTTCCTGCCCCCGCAGTGCGATCATACCGAGCTCGAACAACAGATACACACTCTGAGGTACGAGCGGGACAAAGCCATGAGGAGACCAGCGGCTCCAGGAACGCACGAGGATCTTCGACAGGAACTGGACGATATGACCCGGGACGCACGGCAATCTGGAGAGGAAGTCCGTGGGTTGAGGACGCAGTTAGCGAATGCCTTGAGGTTAGCGGCCAGAGCGGCCCCGGCTGCTCCCCAGGCTCCAGAAGACAGAGGCCAGAAATTTCCCGACTCCCCGGACTTTTCAGGGTCGGATCGAACTCGGTTGAGAGGCTGGATTGCTCAACTCCGTATGGTCATACGACACAAGCCCGCCAGCTTTCCAGACGAACAGTCGAAGATGCGGTACGCATTCAACCTCCTGAGGGGAATAGCCTCAGGCCAGATCTTGCCACACGTCCGGGAGGATGGAACGATAGAACTGGAAGACATACCAGCTTGTATACAACTCCTGGAAGCAACTTTTGGGGATCCCGACCGAGTAGCCACCGCCGAACGAAAAATGCGTGAAATTAAACATATGAAGCGCGAGTTCTCTCAGGATTATGCTGAGTTTCATGTTATTGCTGCCGATCTTGATTGGAATCCTTCGGCCCTGCGGAATGCCCTGAGGATGGGACTGTCTGAGGAAATGAAAGATTCCTTTACTTATAGCGATATGCCTGAAGAGCTTCCTGCGTTTGTGACGGACTGCCAGAAACGGAATAATCAGATTCGGCAGAGACGTGCGGAGAAGCCGGCACAAAATAAAGGAAGCGGGATAGGTTTCGCTTCCCCCAGGCCTCCTCCTCCCTCTAAGGCCCCTGAAGAGGCTCCTGCTGGAACTGTTGCCGGATATACGGGACCTGCACCAATGGATCTCAGCGCACGCAAAAGAAGGATTTCGGCTGAGGAAAGGGCAAAGAGGTTTGTGGATGTGAGGTGTTTATACTGTGGTGGGTTTAACCACAGGGTGGCACAGTGCGCAGCAAGGAAGAAGGCTCAGACGTTCAAGGCGGCTGGAGCGGAGATTAAGGAAGTAGGAACCAAGGAAGGTTCTGAGGAATCGGGAAAAGATTAGGTCAAAATAAGCAGGATGGCGCTTTGGTTGACGGAAAAAGTTTTGTTTTAAATGCTTTAAAATGCTTCGGAATTTCGCGATTATCAGTTAGCAAGGTGGAGGTATTGGAAGGATCAATTGAAGGCAAACATTTAGTTATAATCTGCTCATTGACCGTGAATAACCAAGAGATACGTACGCATGCATTGATTGATTGCGGAGCTACTGGCATAGCATTTATGGATCAAGATTGTGCTCGCCATCATCAGATACCCCTTGAAGAGTTGAAGGAAAAGAAACAGGTAGAGGTCATCGACGGAAGACCTATCGAATCATGAGATATTATGCATATTGCTAAAGTGGGTATGCAAATACAGGAGCATAAGAAACGGTTACCTATGTTCATTACAAAGCTAGGACATTATCCAATTGTCCTTGGAATCCCATGGTTACGACGACATGATGTGGCCGTATGCTTTGCGTCGAATCCTGTCACATTTGGATCGCAATATTGTATCACACATTGCCATGATACATCAGTAACGGTACAAGGAGTTACGGAAGAACCCCCGGAACCGGTATATCAAGTTAATGAAGTATTTGAACCACAAATTGGACCTTTGAGACCATTTCGAGCAAATATTGTTATGTTAAATGGAGCCTCGTTCTTCCGGACCGTTAAGAAAGGAAGACTTACGGTGTTTAAAGCTTCGTTATTTGACATTAATAAGGCTATTGAGGCGAAGGATCTGAAAGAACGACCCCTTGAAGAGATTATTCCTGAACAGTATCATGAATTCCTCCCCTTATTTAATAAGGTACTGGCAAATAGGTTACCACCACATCGACCTGGAATTGATCATGAGATTCGATTGAAGGATGGAGAAACACCAACATGGGGACCATTGTATTCAATGTCAAGAGCTGAATTGATCGTTTTGAAAGAATGGCTTGAGGAGAATATGACAAAGGGGTTTATTCGGCAATCGTCATCACCTTTTGCAGCCCCAGTATTCTTTGCAAAGAACCCTGGAGGAGGGCTGCGGTTTTGTATCGACTATCGAGATATTAATAGTAAGACAATAAAAAATCGATACCCCCTCCCGCTGATAAAGGAAACATTGAACCTTTTAGTGAAAGCTCGAATATATACTAAGTTGGATGTCCGAGGAGCATATAATTTACTTCGGGTTAAGGAAGGGGATGAGCACAAGTTAGCTTTGCGGACGAGATATGGGCTGTATGAACCTACAGTAATGCAATTTGGCACGACAAATGCACCAGCGGATTTCCAGGGCTATATCACTAATGCTATTCGGGAAGCTTTGGATGATTTTGCATCAGCATATTTGGATGATATTCTAATATACAGTGATTCCGAGGAAGAACATGTTGGCCATGTTAAATGGATTATGCAGCAGTTGTTGAACGCCGGATTGTATCTGAAGCCAGAGAAATGCGAGTTCCATAAAGAGACAGTAAGGTATTTGGAGTTGGTTATATCGACGAAGGGCATTTCAATCGATGAGGACAAAGTGGAAACTGTACGGAACTGGAGCAAGGAAAAGAAGACGGAGAATGGACGATTGAATAATCTTTTCGAAGTACAACAATTCCTTGCATTCTGTAATTATTATCGGCGGTTCATTTCTAAGTATTCCGAAAAAGCGGAACCATTGAGGAGGCTGACCAGGAAGGATGAGCCATTTGTGTGGGAAGCAGAACAACAATTAGCTTTCGAAACGATGGTAACGGCATTTACGATGGCGCCGGCACTTCGACATTTCAATCATGAAAGAGAAGTGATTATCGAGACCGATGCTTCCAATTATGTATCCACAGGAATATTATCACAACGAGACGATGAAGGAGTGCTACATCCTGTGGCGTACAATTCAAAGAAACATGCACCGGCCGAGTGCAATTATGATATATATGATAAAGAGCTAATGGCGATTATCAAGGCACTTGAAGAATGGAGACCTGAGTGTGAGGGTGCCGCATATCCCTTACAATTGATAACCCATTATAAGAATCTGGAATATTGTATGACAAAGAAGCTTTTGAACCGGAGACAGGCACGGTGGTCCGAATTTTTAACACGTTTTGATTATAACATTGTTTATCGACCAGGAAAATGGAATGGGAAAGCAGATGCTTTAACGTGGAGGCCGGGAGACCTCCCTGAAGGGGGGGATGAAAGATTAAAAAATATGGAAAGGTTGTTTTGAAACCGTATAATGTTTCGGAACAATTGAGAATAGCAGCCAACGGTAGGCCCGGACAAGAAGCTTCCTCAATATCTGATCTTTTTGCTCAAGCATATATGGACGACCCGCTGCATAATAAGATTTTGCAGGCTATAAGACAAGAAGATAGCTTGAAGGATATTACAGTAGGGGAATGTACGGAACAAGAGGGACAGGTAAGGTATAGAGGAAAGCGTTATGTTCCCGAGGGAGATCAGTTATGGTTACGATTGATACAGGAGCACCATGACACCGGATTGGCTGGACATCCGAGATGTGCGAAGACGTTTGACCTTCTAGATAGACAATATTACTGGAAGGAGATGCGGAAGCAGGTTGATCAATACGTACGAAACTGTCATAGTTGTCAACGCTCTAGGACTTTGAGGCATGCAACGTTTGTAGTCCTCCGACCTTTGCCTGTACCAGAAAAACCGTGGGAACATATTTCAATGGATTTCGTGGTTGGGCTTCCAGAGTGTGAAGGGTTTGATGCAGTTTGGGTGGTAGTAGATAGGCTTTCGAAAATGCGTCACTTGATTCCCTGTCATACAACAATAGATGCTGTAGGACTGGCTAAGTTGTTCCTTCGAGAGGTTGTACGCCTTCATGGCTTGCCGAGGACCATCATTTCGGATCGAGGGCCTCAAGTTGCTTCAACCTTCTGGGGACAAGTATGTAGCAGGTTGGGAATAGATCGACAAATGTCTACAGCATTTCATCCACAGACAGATGGTCAGACTGAACAAATGAATGCGGGAATGGAACAATACCTCCGTGTATTCGTTAATCATCAACAGGATGACTGGGTGCAGTGGCTACCCCTTGCTGAGTTTGCCGCTAATAATGGAGTATCTGAGTCAACATAGTGTACTCCATTCTTCGCAGTTCTGGGCGCAGATCCACGAATGTCGTTCACTGGAGAGCCAACACAGGAATGAGATCAACGGCGCCTGGAGGCGGATCAAGTTCAAACTTCAATGCAACAGATTCATGAACATTTGAGGGTTGAAATGAGACGAAGTCAAGCGATTCAAGAAGAAGGTGCAAATCAAAGATGTATTCCTGCACCGAATATACAAGTAGGATCTGAGGTATGGCTGGATGCCTGCAATATACAAACTACCCGGCCTATGCGAAAATTGGATTGGAAACGCTTGGGACCATTTCGAGTCCGAAAACAAGTGACCCCGTATGCTTATGAGTTGGAGTTACCTGCGTCAGTACGAATTCACTGAGGACAACATGTTTCGCTTTTGGACCCGGTGGTTGAAGATCCTTTGCAGGGACAAGGTGTGCTTCCTCCCCCTCCCGTGGAAATTGATGGCGAAGAGGAGTATCAAGTCTCAAGTGTTGAACATAGTCGGATGTTTCGGAATCAGCTACAGTATCTAATTCGGTGGACGGGGTATGATTCCCTTACGTGGGAACCTGCAAGGTTTGTCGATGGATTACGAGCGGTTGAGGAGTTTCTTCAACGATATCCCGTGAAGCCTGGACGGTTGGAGAATGCTCCCGGAGGACCTCGAGCCTAAGGGGGGGATACTGTCACGACGCTAGGAAATACGATGGTACTTGGGAATAACGGAGGGAGGTTCCTGTTGGTGTCAAAGGAATTGTTCAACGGAAAGGCGGAGACGTTGGGAGACGCGGAGTAAGCGACGAGATGGTGGCAGGATAATTTGGTACGATAAGGAAGTGGACTGAGGTGTTGCGACGTTGGATGATGTGGCGTGGTTGTATTGATAAGGAGATGCATGGTGGTGTGTAAGATCATGGTATGAGATTCGGATGGTACATCGGAGCATGAGGAATGGTTCGAGGGTGGCAGACGAATTGTATATAAAGAGAGTGTTGTTGGTGTTGGAGGACTTCCTTTCTTCTCTCGTTACTCGTTCTCTTGTATAGCAAAGCCAGTTACGACTTTAAAACAGCTCCGACCCTTGTCTTGTCATGATTCCTCGAAACGAACCTCGAGCGCCTTTTGTCTGGTCTTCGATATTACATTTGAGTTACCAATATCACCTACGCCCGACCCCGCCCATTACATCGGTACTCAACGAAAGCCCCATCCTCATTCAGGAGCTTGATGTTGAATCGTCGTTGCAGTTGCCACGGGAGACGACCATTCAGCACACCATAACACCTCCGCAGGCGTTTCTTCACCCACACCCAGTCGTTCTGTCGAGCCCATGCGCGCCAGCTCTGGCTTCTTGTGCATCGACTAATCTGAGATATGCGTTCACCTTCTAAACCCTCAACTTAAACCTTGATACCATGGAAAATACAGAGCTCAATTGTGTGCAGTTGTTCATCCGATATATACATCTTGTTATGACTCTTATGCTTGAAAAACTCCCGCATGCCATTGTATATTGTCATGAGGTGCGTTTCGTCTTGCGTAGTGTCGAGTTATACTCTGAAGTCTTTGATTATAGCATCAGGATGCTTTCCATCACAGCGGTTTTGGGGTCGCATGAATTCAGGCTTAGCATATGACTGGGAGCTCACGGTGGCAGCCAGATCAGTGCCGGAAGGGAGGGCTTTGCAGGTGGCAGCGCTGTTCTCTCAACACTGAGCAACGGCTTGGAGATTGCGCTCTCTGATTTCGAAGCAGACAATGCGATGCTCAAAGGTGATTACTTGCGGCAGGCAGTTGAGCTTGTGATTGGACGCATTCCAACCGTCGTTGAGATTTGTTTTATGTGCTGGTTCATGTCTCTGGGCAGAATTCTGTTGCAAGGCTCCGTATCGGCGAATCTGTTCGACCCAGTGAGACATCAAGTGGATCTTCGGAAAGATCATTCTCAGGGCATTGGCTTTGGCCTTCACCTTTTTACCAGCTTGCCCAAGTACGCAAACATCTTTGAAGGTGTGAAAACGACACAAGGCGTCTTCCATGTAGTTCAATGTTGCATCATCGTCAGATTTATATCGAGCATACATAAAGAATTCCAACAATGCCCATGTGCACTCAATTGCACGATTGAATATGGGATGCTGAGTGGGGCTTCCGCCTGGTAGAGACTGGGTTACAACACCAAGCACATACCGGCTCATTTCCTTCATCTCCTTCCCATTCCATTGAGAAACTTCCCCATATGAGTTAGTTTTTGGTGTGAGGTCATGGTAAGCAGGCACAGATAACAACATTGCATTGTACTTGTTGAGCCGTTTGTGCGTCTTCATGAAGTGGATAATCCACTGCGCGAGGTGATCAAGCATGCCTATCTGCATTGTATGGAGGAGGTCGGCCTTTGGGAGGTCACTCACAATACACGGAATATGTCAAAACACATTGAATCCTCGGTGAACATGGCGCGATGAGAGTTCGGTATTGGCTGCCTTGGTGTTGGCATCACTGAGCATTCGATATAGGTTGTGATCCCACTGGGGGTGTTGCTTGTCAGGAGGGACATAATCTCCAAGTTTGTTCTTTGGACACCCACACCAAAAACAGACATGTCCCTCGAGATGATGTAGGTGGCTATACTCAGCGCAATCTGCAAGCCATGTTGCTAAAACCTGTTTGCAATGCCTGAAGTTGCCATCTGCACAGAGGACGTTGTAATACCAACTCTCAGCACTGGGATTTTGTTTCAAGGTGAGAGGCTCGAATACCCGCCGGAGTACCTCATTCAGCACCTCTCGGTTTGTATGGTGCTGCTCATCCAGCTGCTTCTGAGGAATATTGCGGTTCTTAATCAGAATCGGCAAGGGAGCGACCATTACGATGTGGTGCGTTGGGGGCATCTGCCGGAGCTTCGAAGATAGATTGTCAATTGTCATTTATACAGGCCACTCTTTCTTGTCACCAGCAAAGTTCGAGAGATGCATTCCGTCAGTCATGAAGATCAAGGGAACCAGTGTAACCCCCACTCTATGCGTTGACTCAATGTCGGTTAGCACGTCATCATGCTCCGGGATCTCTCCTTACCTGTGTCTCCCACCAACAGTCCGCAGTGTGCATTTCGGTATAGAAGCATTTGGGTGGCGTATCGCTGTTAAAGCAACGCTGAGGGGCGTAAATAAGATGCTCGGCGTATGCTGGCTGCCAAACCAACCATCTCATGCTGTTGATGCTGTCTCGACTCCAGTATTTGATAGGGCGTTGCTGATTGTCATTCCATTTCATATCCTCGAGAGTATGTAGTTCCCACTCCCCGAGAGGCAGATCATGCGGCTTGCTACCCACAAGCTTCCGGACACCATCCCCGTTTTTGAAGCTTGGGAAACCCTGAGCGGTGTTTTCTTCCTTCAGTACGTTCTCATAGTACATCTTCATGCCCTTCTTCTTGATCCCACACCGGATATATTTGTACTCTTCACGCGTTGCAAACGGAGAATTGGGTTTGTTTTGTAGGTTCATCGGACGGAAACCCTGAGCTTCGCGTTCCCATGGCTCAGCGAAGTAATCACTCAGCGGAGCACCAGCGACGGGGTATGTTTCCGTCCGTGGCAGAGGAGGTGGCGGTGGTTGAAACTACATGTCTGAGATGTGTTCAAGGTGTTTGAGGTAGGGAAACGCGTCCAAGGCTTCAACTAAATCTTGGTTAGCGTTCAATCTACAATGCTGAGCGGGTTCAATGCGTTGGGGCATGCTGTGAATAGTCATATTCTTCTGGCGTGCAACATGAAGGTGTTCAGGATGGTTTAATTTGATATGGTTAAGTCGCCAGCTGTCTGAGGTGAACTTCTTTCAGCATGAAAATCCGGGGCAACGGACAGAGGTCTTCTCTGGCATTTTCAACGACACGTGAGGAGTGCAGTATTCACTGTAGAAACGGACAAAAGTCGGTGCTGGGGCTGAGCAGTTTGGTGTGGGCATAAGCTTACGATATTTGAGAGATTTATTGAGCATTAACACCATCACAAGGAGGTTCCTTACACACCAGGAGTTGCAAAAACACTGTATGCGCGATGTCCCATGATACTATGACTAAATAAAAAATCAACCCTGAGCAATCCAATAACCTCACGACGTGTGTAATAATCAATGCCTGAGATATATTGATTAGAACAAAGGAAACGAACAAACCCATCACCCTAACCCAACCGAACAAACCACCTCCACGCGTGCCTTAATCAGTGCCTGAAATGAATAGATTACAGCAAAGAAAACCTACAAGACAAGAACCCGAGCCTAACCCGAACGCACGCCTCCTCAGCAACGCTAGGACTGGTTCACTCATCGACTACCGAGCCATCTGGGCGTGCCTCAGGCAGAGGGACATCAGGGAGAGCAACTTGGGGGAGAGTGACATCTAGGAGAGCGACATCCGGGAGAGGAACATCCGGGAGAGGAACATCCAGGAGAGGACGATCCGCGAGAGGGACATCGGGGAGACTGTCGCCCCCTGCCGATTCGCCGAGTAGCTGCTGCTCCACATCGATATCCGAGGTGTTACCGGCTGCCTCAGCTTGTCGCAGAGTTGGCGCCGCTGGGCTAGGTTGTTGGGGCATCACAAGCCCCAAAAACTCCAGCCCACTGAGGGTATGAGTCTCCAGAGTTCGTGGTCATGGGCAAGGCTCCGTGGTTTGTGGCCATGGGGCAGATGCTGGAGGTTGTGGCTGTGGGGTATACTCGCGCCTCTCCTGGCTGTGCACAGGTTGCATGGTTGGCTAATCGTCTTCCATGGTATCAGCATCGTCAGCCGATGTATTTACCATCTCTTTCTGGCCAATTGTCTGAGGTTCTTTGCCATTATCCTCATCCTCATCCTCATCCTCCTCCTCCTCATCCTCATCCACCTCCTCCTCCTCCTCCTCCTTCCCATCTTCCTCCTCTTCATCTTCCACACCTTCACCGTCCCGTTCCATATCCACATCGCCATCTAAATCAAGACCGTCCAGTGCGTCCACATCATCCTCTATGTGCATATCCACATCAGAATCACGTTCTGAGTCATATTCGCCATCCAACTCAGTAGAGTCGGGATCATCATCTGAGGAAATTGACATGGCAGGCAATCCTTCCGGCTCTAAATATACCTGCTCTAGTTAGCCCTCCGTGTCCAAGTCTGCCTCTGATATGTCCTTCTGCAACTGCAAAGCAGCGGTACGAAAGATATCATCTCCCCCTGGGGTTTGTTTAACAATATCTTTCCCTTTACTGTTTCCCTTCCCCTTCCCCTTCCCTTTCCCCTCCCCAGCCTTTGTTCTCTTCCCTTTCCCAGTCCCTTTCTCACCGCCCTGCGTGTCCTCCACACCCTCGCTGTCATCATTGCCATCACCATCGCCAGGATGGCTCCTTCCACGGCTCGGCAGTTCGGGATCCGCCCAGTTGTCATCATTATCATCCTCGTTGATTATCTCAACCCAATTCAGTGGTCTAACAGCCAGGAAGTCGCCTGGTTTGTACTGCCAACAGCTTGGCGGCTCAATCTTTGCCCTGAGATCATCGCTACCAGACCAAGACAAATGCTCACCGGTGCATTTAACCTTCTCCGAGCTGGTTGTCTGCGGATTGGAGCAATCAACTTCATCCCCGAAGGCACTGGAGTTGTCTCATCTCCAATTGTCCATTTGGTCGCGGGTTGTGTCAAACATTTGCCGCATATATGAGTGGAAGGCAGCCCACCACTCCCGAAAAAGCAAACTCCTGCTCCTGCGATGCGGCCACATCAGCTGGAATTGTGAAAAGTGGTGAGTCATGACTGCATCAAGAAAGTTTATATCATAAAAGAGGTCCCATGCCCACTCATCGTTGACCCTGCAAACGTTCTATATCCATATGAGTCCAAGGATGTGGTCCAAGATGAATCCCTTTAAACGGTCCCGATCCAACGACTGGCATCAATGTATAACCGATGTTGGCATCTTTGCCCTAGCCTTCCCCTTTTCTTTGCTGCTGCCCTTTGGTGCCATCGCTGTTAGTTGAAAATGAATCTACATCCGAAACATTAGCATTATGATACAGTTGCATGTAGCGGAATGAAGCCCAGAGTGAAAGTGAGGGAATGTACAAGTTGTGTAGGTTATCGGGTGTGTTTTGGAACGAGAGGTGTTGTTTTGTGCAAGTCACGTGATGTCAAGATCAGGATGCTGTCAGTGTGTATAATACGGGAGGAAAAGAGAAAGAAGGTGCAGACAGGAAGAAGGGATATATATACTTGAGTTCCAGCAATTTCTTTGTTCAATTTGTGAGTTTTGTTGGTTAGGGAAAACACAACGGCCCAGCCTTCACCTTGCACAACCACGAGGCACCTCATAAACGACAAGCCTCGAGACAGCATTTAGTACTCCCGAAGAGGACAATTTGCCACGCCGGGTGTTGCTTTTGCATCACATATCATTTTTACCGCTCAGACCTCGTTCATCTTGGAGCAAACTGAGTAGTTCCCAGGTTGTCCCAACTGTGCAATCATCCAGCATGGCTACCAATGCCTAGCAGTGGAAAACGCACACGCAACTGATGTCATAGGATAGAGAATACGTCATTGTTTGCTTTGCGATGCTTTCAGCTCTGCCAAAGGGGGATTTCCGTCAGGAAGCTGAAGATATACACAATCGATGGTTCGAAGTATTGTGCCAAGCACGAGTGCAATACTATCAGAATTGTGCCAAGATGGCATAAAGACCCTTCAAGTGGTGCAAATATACCTTCAGATGTTGCTGTAACAGTGAATATCAATGCTGAGTTTAATCTGACATTAATCTGATGGCAATTAACCCAATAATTGAATTCTTTTCAAGGGATCTCGTCCCCGAGTATCGTCACGGGCAATATTGATTCAGAGTCTAGCGTGGTATACACTGCGCCTCACTGTTTTTTTGAATCCCTCCCTGGTCGCTCAAATAGGAGTCCACCTCGCTTGCCGTTGCATCTGCACGCAGAGGAAATTATTCCTACATTCTCAATGTCGAACATCTATATCGGACTATACCTTCCCAAAGCCCTCACACTGGCAAGACGCCAGTCATACAAATTGTTTCGAAACAACAAAAGCGTAGGCCTTTGGGGAATTCTCCGCTTCCACCTGCTAAGAGACTCATTTTCGCACCGGCTGACGAGAGGGATTCCTCTCAAGGAGGGAGTTCCGTAGCATCTAGGATCCCTGGTCAGAACTCCACCCCCTCATCTTCGCTGAACAATTCTGGCGGGGCAGATATCACTCAACGTGTGACTTCCACCCCGTCCGCTACACAGCGACGGTCAATGATAACACCAACCACTATGCGGGGTACAAGCAGTCGTAGCACACCAGCACCCGGAGGAACCTCACAGACAGACTCAATGCGTCGCGTTGTATTCAGCCTCACATCCAGCATTCCTAGCACTCTCACTCCTCTCCGCCGTCTTGAAAACCTGCCTACCCTCATCCCTACTCCAGAAGCCCGTGCGACCATTACAAATTCAGTGAGAACCCGAGCTACAGAAAGGAATCAGCGACAGAGGCAGTGGCAATTGCATCCACAGGCGGTGTCTACACCTCAATCAGTGCTCACTGGCAGTCGCAGCATCCATCGATTTGGTCACTCAGACATGATGCGTCTTGTATTTGCAATGGGCAGACTCATGGAGCTCTATATGTGGAACAGACAGCCATTTATGATTGCAAGCGACTTGGAGATGGTAAGTTATGCAACGCGACGCGCTGCGAAAGCATTCGCTGAAGCCCCACACTGGCAGATAATAGAGATGTACTGGAACTCCGCTATGCAGCAAAACAACATTTGGTCCATAGCATTCGAGGCATGCGCAAAGGAGATCTTGAAAGAGGTATGCTGAAGCAATGGCCCACATTGGATATTACAAGCTCAATCTGGTACCAGGTTCGAGCACAAGTCGACAAAGTTAAATATCATTTTATTCAATCTGCAAGGAACCATATAGGAGATCTTTCTTATCTCCACCGCTTTGGATCCAACACAGAGCATTTGGAATTCATTGATTCCCTTCTGGCAGACAATAAGTACCTTTTTCCTGTGGCAGAGCTTCTGGAAGGTCGTGTATGCAGTCCAAATCCAACACAGAGAGTGTCGACAGCTGCTAACGAATGGCCAGCATCCACTTTACTTTCTGGCGGAAGCATTCCCAGGGTTTATATACAGCAAATTTTATCATCGGGCGAATAACCGCGGTAAGTATGCTGATGGATTTTATAATTCCATAATTGACGACAATAACAGTCATATACTGTCGCCACTGATCATGTTTACCTGCACTGCGTTGCGCCATGCTCTCTTGGAGTGGCAAAAGAACAAAGGTGTTCATCTTGAAGCTTCCAAGTCAAAGCTGAAAGCGGACAGACCTGATCGCTCGACCTACTTCAACTACAAGAATGACGGTGGTAAGAGCGCATCCTGCAGCGCTGCAATGGGTCGCAAGTTGTTAACCTCGCCTGCCGTTGCAGACATGTACACATTCTTGATGAATACCTGGAATGCACTACCGGAGAGCTACCAACAGAGGGTGTATAAAATCTCTCTTGCAACAGTCAAGCGTCAGATTCACCAGGCAGTGAACCCAACGCCTGCTGAGGTCATCAGCACAGAAGCAGCGCGTGTTGACAATGCTATTCTTCTTGACTATTTGACCTCCATGGTGGCGCTTGAGGAGTCTGAGATTGGAAGCACTGACCCAAACATCCCGATAGACACTAATTGTACAGATGACGAACTGCATTTCGCGATGCCAGTGGGCTGCGAGGATTACGACGATAATGGTGGCAAAATGGATGTGATCGATGCCATCCCCACCACCATCCAGCCACGATGGGCCGCAACTGAACTTGAGAGGTTTGACCTGGGAACCAGTGATGTGGACAGGTATGAGAGTGACAATGGCGACAATGTGAATGCGGATGAGGAGGAAGAAGCGTCTCAAGCCGATGATGGATTAACGCAGCCTTTGGAGAACTGATGGTGTAGTACTAGAGAGTGTGAAGATTGGATAGTATATTTCAGACCTGTAAAATATGGTAATGGCGAAGCAAATGCAACGGCAAGCGATGTATGCGAATCAAAAACCGTATTGTAATAAGTGACAAGATCTCAAAGTTGAACATATGTGGGAGAGTGCGGCATCCAATAAATAGCAATAGGGGAAAGGTGAAATATGGCACTCGGCCGGCGAAACGCATAACCAGCGCTAGGCGTTGGGTACACGGCTACAGCATAACTGCAGTCCCTGCAAAGAGTGTGGCACATGTGTCGTTCTGATGGTGCGTACACGTCACCACATTCCAGACACAAATTAAAGGAAGTCTGACACCGGGGCGGTGAGCGTAATATACAACACGACACATCGCAAGAATAAGAGGCATGGTATAATAGCCGCTGCAAGGGAGGTATGCAACTGGTAGCATCTGATTCACCGTCAGAGAGAACGAGGTTCCGTCAGAGCCATCAGGGCCATCAGAAACATCCGGGTGTTCCTGACGGAAACAAGGTTTGTTGCTGATGTTGGGTTGGGGTATTTTGGATAGTGAAAGGTTTCATGATGATTGCTGCCACACTGTAGGCATTTCTCATTGGCTTTCTGCAATGCACACACTTCCTCGGTTACCCATCATGACCCATGTAGATCTTGTCCACTGCCGCTGAATGACTTATTGGACTCATTGAGCTTGGATGGGTTCTTAGGTACTTCCATTATTTTTGAGATTAATGGTCAGAAGTTACACTTTTTGCTGCTCAAATGAGATGACTTGCGCAGTAGCTTCTCTTCCTACTTGTTATACTTCTCCAGTGCAGTGTCAATATCAGCTGCTCAATCAACTACTTTGTCAATGAAATTCAACTTCCTACTGTCTTTGATAAACAGCGTCTATTTTGTTAGGACATCAGCCTTCAAGCTAGCCCAGACCATATTGTGCATCATCTGTTGGAACTGCACTTCATCCCACTCAACTTCTCTTCAATTCTGCCAGAGTTAATAGGCATATGCTCATACAGTCTCATTGGCATTGTAGTTGCCCAGTGCACAGTCATAGTAAGATTTCATAATCACATTGAGTCTCCAGTCCTTATTGCTGTACATCTTTTGTATTTCTCCAATGAAAAGGTCAAAATTTTCGCAGGATGTTGAGTTGTTCATTTGTAGGTCTTGGCTTCCGGTAATTGAGTCAATCATAGTTGTCTTTTGCATGCCACAATTGGTATAGTAGGCCCAGCATCCAAGGTGGTCTAGGGCATACTGAATCTTGTCAGTGTTGTGCTGAAAAAGGTGAGTATATGTCAGGAAGTTTAATTCAAGTGAGCCGATATTAATTGTCAATTCTTGAGCAGCTCTGCAACAGTGTTTCGGCTGTGCTCTCTTAAACAGAACCTTCAGGACAGTGGTCAACAATTCGCATCATTCTAGTAGTTCGGTGTTATGCTGAAAGAGGAATTTGATCATCTTTTGCTGCCACTCCCCCATCTCCTCTTGATTGATCTTCCATAGTGCAGTTGTTTCATCATTCTTAGGTACATACTAATTCGGTTATGGTGCATTATCTTCGTGATTGCTCTTGTCGTCGGAAAGGGAATCTTTGTAGTTATTGGTTACGATTCTGCTTCTGCATTCAGAATCTTCCTTGATTTCTGCCTCAGCTAGCATTCTTAGAGTTACTGATCTAGCAGTGATCCAACTGGCAAAACTTGAAGTGTTATGACCAATCAATAAGCAAATCATCTCTGCACTCCCACAATCCTTAACACTGCATTGAGGAATTCTACTTGTCTGTTTGGGAGGCATTGAGTGGTCAGTTGCTAAGATTTTTGCAGCTTGTGTAAGTGTTGTAACTGGTCTACAAAAAGGGGAAAATTCAAATTACATGAGTGAAATGTATTCAGTGACTGAAAGACCGAGAATAGTGTAACGGCATATATGCCAGCATCTGGCTAAGTCAGAGAATATATTATACTTATAGGGGTATGGTTGCAAACAGGGTTACAGTGATCACATCTATATGTATAGGTGGTAAGATTCTAGGTGAGGGTTCTGATTCTCAGGAGCAGTCAATTTAAGATTGCACCCAACCCAGCCACATCATGGGCTGGCGTCACAACCCTAACCTGCACTATATAATCTCACCATTATATGTATTCCTACTCTGTTTTGTTATGGCTTGATATAGGTACCCATATTTATTACTCTTGCAGTAATATAGTGAGAATGTGGAATACATGCTACATTCTTGCAAATATTCCATACTACTCAATTTACCATTATTATCTCATTCAAATGAATGTGCAATTGTTTACAATATTATATTTAATGGTATCCTGTATTACTGTGGTATTTTGAACTATTCCCCACTAATTGAAATGTTAAATTTAGTAATATTTTACACTCACTGAACTCTAAAAGTCATGTTGCACTTGGGTAAATGTGGCACTGCAGTCACATCAATAAACAGGGGTTTTTTGACATAGTATGTATAATATACTCATAATATCACCACATCATAAGTTGTCACTCATTACAAATACACTTTATAGTTTTACAATGCGTGGAGAACTGTGTGCATAGACTATTGTACAGAGAAGGTAGAAGGAGAATGACTCGAGATATTTACAGAAGGCATTAGCCGGGCTACGGTGGCTTGTATCAGTTCTGTAACGTATTTCTGGCCCATGTACATATGTAACATACAGTCAGGGTCACGTATTGCCATCTCGGGAGTCTCTTGCAGCTGGAGCTGATCGTTTTGCATCTCCACGTGCTGAGGTGTGAAAGCGAATGTGACAGGAAGCCCTACCAACGAGATAGTGCATTCTGTCAGCCTCGCCTCTGTTCCGTACGGAGAGTGCCGTCTAGATGATGGCATGCTTACGATCTGACGAATATCAAAAGCCAAGGACTCTAGGTTTTTCTTCCGAGAGTAACTACTCTAGCCACGCTAGATTTTACCTAGAGAGTAATCAGAGCTTCTAGACTCTAAAACGACCAAGGCATCGCAAACGAAATCTCCACTTTAAACGACCATTAGCACTTGTTCACTGTTTTCATTTCTGAACTCTTGGCTGATTTACAAAATATGACTTATTCACTGGAAGGTCTTTACACCTGGTCATATTTACGGGGATAGACTCATTCACTAAATATACCATGTACACTCTGTATATCAGGTCAAGATTCGGTAATTCCTTGTGCGACTATCTTCTTGTTCATCTCATCGTCTTCGGTATCAGTGTATTGGTTTCTAGCTTTAATATTCTGCCGGGCCTAGCCGCAGCAACCTTTTTCTGGAAGCCTAAAATCCTTCACAATTGGACTTTGATGATAATGCTGATGTTTCGCTCCTCGTTGGGCTGGTTGAATATTCCTTGTTGGCGGTGTGTTTAGTTTCGTCGTTTCTGTCGGAAACTGGGTTGTCTTGGTGGGCTACTCTGAGAAACTCCAGCTGACTACGGTTGATTGGTGGGATTGAACGGATTCATTTGGCTTTGGACATTCTAAAATTGGAGACGTTGTAGCATACTTGTAGGTTGCAATTAATGAGAAGCTTGCATACACTTTCCGATGAGCCGTTAGAATTCTTTAACCGCTTCTCCTCTTCCCAGCCTCAATGCAACCGCAAACGAAAACCGATGCCCCACCCCATTAGCCTCTAATTTATAACTAGCAACCCAGAAATTCAAAGCCATGATCAAGCAGCAGCATCACCGCCAGACCCTCTAGGCCGTGCGCAACACCCAGAAACACCACAGCTCTAGGACAAGTTCCAGTTAATTATTGGTGTCGCAGCAGTGTGGCTGCGACATTTGACCTCGGCTCCGAACATTCATTCCTTGCTGTCTCGCACGAGGACGGTCGAGCCAGAGTCAGAGTCAGAGTCCATGTTCCATGAATATTAGCGAGCTAGTTCCAGTTTTGTCCATGGAGCCGCATGTATACTATATCAAAAGTGCCAACAAGCTCTTGCCATCAAATGGCATGGCGCTTGACTACGATATTGAAATAATCCAGTATTAAGAAATTGCAGGTTTGATCTCTGCTGTAGTCACTTATTTCCTTCGTTTTTGCTTCTCTCTGGCATGGGGAATCGGTGTGCTGGAAATTCACCTCTTTTGACTGATGGTGTTCGAGTAAGTATAGTGTTCAGCACGAGACGAGATATCTCAGGACATTTTTCAGAATATCTCGAGATATCACGAGAACTCGTGAATGATATTTCATGATCAAGCTCCGACAGGAGAAACTAGCTCTCTAAGTCTACTTCCAACTCCACTTCGCGATCTCTGTTGCTGCTGCCTCCATTTCTGCTACCTCTATCGTTACTAGCTCCATCTCTGCTGCAACACCATGACCAGGGGTCCCAACGGTCCGGCGGGACTACAATATTTCGGGGCCCGACATCGTCGTCCCGTCTGGGGAATGAGTTTCGGAGGACTAGTCCGTTCCAGGCTAAAAACTCTAGAACTAGGGCCTAGTACAGATGACCATAGTCTTGACTAGGGTCGGATATAGTATATCCAGCTCGGGAATGAGAGTTCCGAGACAAAGAAATTTTACCCCATGTGTAAAGTCACCAAATCCCAGAACAAACCTTCAGCCGAAATATCTGTGGGGGCCAGTTCATGGACTGTAAGTCCCCACTGTCCTGTAGCCAAATACTAAACAAAAAGCCAGTTTTGTTCACTCAACCATCAGCTCTGATACTTCACCGCCATGACGGACCGTTCACCATTTATCAAATAGCTTTCCGTCTAACCCCGTCTAACCTTCCGTTTACTGTCTTTACTACTGAAGTTGGATAGCGCCCCGCTGGCGACAATCGTTCTTCGAGTAGACATATAGTGCTGACCAATTTTTTTCTGCACCAGGCTTGGTATTCAGAAGCTGTTATTACTCAATACCCCCGGACGGACACTTCCAACTGACTGCCGGCACCCGGTGCACAGAAACCTCTAAACTACCACACCATTGGTTAATGAATGTTTAACTTTAAGGATGTACCGATGTGCCATACGGCCAGGTCGAGACTTCCATGAACGTATACGTACACTGAGATCTCTTGCGATACCACTACGAGCAGCGGAATGGGCAATGCTACGGACGAATCGAAGCAATTATTGGTCCAGTTTACCGAGATGTTTGAAGCTCCACGACTGAGAATTTTGAAGCACAGAGCTACAGGGTGCCGGAGATCTGGTGACAACGGGCTTGACCCGCCTCCAACATGTTAGCCAACGTGGATTGGCTTCCTATCTCCGCCCTGTTTGCAGTACCGCATATCGATAATAGCATAATGTATTATATGCAACCTAAGGGCATGTTTGGATAGAACTTTCGTCAAAATTGCCGTATTGTTGCACAACCGTTCGTGTACTACGAAATAAGAACAGAGGGATGCGTATTCGATATACGGAAGTTGCCATACCTGCATAAATTCGCCCTACAGCTTTGTGAACGGCGGAGAAAGACCTCCGTAGGGCTTTTGTCTATATTATGGATTTTGCCGTTTAGTTCAATAGAACGGGCCTGCTTGTCAATCAAGTTCAGTTGGAACAACGAACAATCGTTGTCCAAAAGGTTGTTAGCAGAACGGTCGGTTCATCGTTCTACCAAAGCAACCAAACAGCATTGTCTCAAGACGGAAAATGGTTTGTTGTTTAGTCATTCGTAGTCATGTGATTTAGTTCAACCCCACCCCACAATCACACATCATTTTCCGCCGTGTCAGCTTGTTGACTAAGGCACAGCCGGGGACGAGACAACAAACAGCTGTTAGTAGCTGCAGGGACGGCGGCTGTGAAAGGGCTCGATTAGCTACTAATTTTCCAGTTGCTTCATGCAAATAGCCCCGGAAATAAACTACAGGGGTAAGGGTTGTCGCCCTATTTCTCTCATGCAGTGTCACTAGGTGAAGTAGGTATACGTGTATAGCATAGATATGAAACCCAAAATTGAGAACTCCGCCTCATCCCAAGGGGTCGGCACTCTGGTTATATCCATATCTCAATTGTTACTGTTTCTACTCCATTAGTTTAGTGGAAGTCTAATATATACACGAGCTTTCACACTCACCCCAGATGACCAGTAGGACTACCAACATGATCCAACTCCATGAGCTCTACGTACGGTAGCCAAGCATTTGAAACTCACAACTAGTAAAGGTCCCAAAAGTGACTGAAAAAGCAATGACTACAGAAAGAGGGGTGAATGCATATGAATGGGGTGTGCTCAGCCTCATCGCCGAAGTTATAGCGATGGCTTTACATGAACCACCCTTACATTCTCCTTCAGAGCAATAGTATTGGGAAGTGTTATTGGGAAGTGTTCGAATTCACCACGTTTTAGTTAACGTACGTTGATTTTGGACATAAAGAAGCTCAGGCGGCCATAGTGAAAACTCACCAGATCGATTCTCATTCAACGTCTCATCATGGCACGACACACGCACCTTCACCTCGCTTTTGGGATATCTATTCTTTCACTACTCATTGACGTTGGGAATGGATCCCGCCGATATGGTGCCTGCTTTGCAGATATGAAAAAATACGTTCTCGAGAAAGATGAGCTCGCCTTTGCAGGTTCTGATTGCTTCATCAAGTACCCCAGCTGCTTCAACGCTTCCCTCGAACTATTCATAAGTTCGTGCCCTAGCTGCTATAGCAATATCACAAGATTCACAGACATTCCCACAAACCGCGAACCTGTCAAAGTTTCCCCTTTGAAATGCAACGAATTTAGCAATGGTTATGAGCGATACGACACGCTAGATATCCTCGAACGTATATCCCTCTGGATCGTTCCGCTTCTTGTCCTGATTGGCAATTTTCACATGGCCCCCTTGGGTTCTTTAAACTCCATCTACAGCGCTCTTCACCTGCTCGGCGATCCAATCGACACGATTTGTAGCCTCTTGACAAAACTAGAGGTGTCCAGACGATTGTACGCCAAATGGGTCTCGGTCTCAGCTGCAGGAGAGTCGACAAATGAGCACGATGATCTGGGTATACCGATGAGTATACTAGACGGGGAACCGGCCCTAAAGATTACCCCCGCACAAGCGCGCGACCTTGCCACGGTAAATTCTGCCTTTGACGACTGGCTATTTTCGACAAACGAGATATTCGAAGCGATGCTCAACGCCCTTATCAGGCTCGATGATAAGAGGCGAAAGATATTCATCACCGCCTGCATTGAAGCTGCGCACAGACTTTCCGAATCTCGTGTTGATGAACGTCGTCGTACGGTCTTTGCAGTGGCTGGCTATATAGTTGCAATCATTGCATCGTTCCTTAAATCCATAGTTCCAAATTCGACAAGGAACTGCACGCTCGACACTCCAACATGCACAACCCTTGACAGGAAGACGGCATATTCAATTGCATTCGCCTTGTCGGTTAGCTGGTTAATTCCTGTTGTGCTCCTGAGTTCAATGGTTGGTGGCTATACCTCGACCCGCGCTGCTGCCCGAATCATCCGTGACCTGAAATCGGAGGTGGGTGAGTTTTGGCAAATTCCAGATCTGGATGCGTGGGGAAGTACCTCTACGTTACGCAGCCCTTTCTCTAGAGATGTAGTATGGGAAACTTGTGAGACGTTGGTCGATGCGCTACCATACGGCGGTGGCAACTATTCATACCGACCATCGAAGTACCTCCCTCCATCGAATGCCGAGACAAAAATACGGTACCGGGACGTCCACAGCTTCTCAGGGGATAGATCAGCGACCCGGCTATACATTTACTCGACTCTCCCCCTGATAATTGCAGTTGGATGTGCCATGACTATAACCTGGTTAACACCTAGTAAAGGGTTCTCATGTCGGTTCGTAATCCGTGATATTTACTGTCTTCTTAAGACCAGCTAACCTAGCCGCTGTGCCACAGATCGCTCACTCAACTTGGGTTTTTACTTTGCTGGTTCCTCAGTCTGTCCTTAACTTGGCTCTTAGGCAACTTCCTAACTGGGAAATATCGGTGGTATGTGATACTGATCAAAGACCTTATTATCGCTTCAACAATAATAGCATTTATCGCCGCGGCCTTTACTGGAATGTTGTTCAATCTCCCCGGTTCTCCGAAGCCGCTAACATCTTATCACTAGATTCAATACATGCCTCTGCTGGTCTGCCTGGAATGGGCCCTTCTCCCCCGAGTACATCGAGATCAACATTTCTGCCAAGCTTGAAGAACTTAGCAAGCGTACTTGGCCGGCCCTTATGGGTTTATGTATTGGTGGGCATGGGTTAGTGGTTCTTTTGATGCGTCATGGGAATCAGAACGGAATACGTCTATTTTGTAGAGACGAGAGTGAGAGGAAGGAATACGAAGAGCGATTAGCAAGACATGTCAGAACGATCACAAGGTGGAAGAGTAACTCAGCTGTTTCCGACGAAGTTGCAGACAGCCAGAGACCAGAAGGTCTTCGGAGGCTGTCCAGCTTACCACTTGCCAGGACCTATAGCTAGGGAATGTGGTATGCTGGAAATGATGGATGGTTTGTTATGGCACTTTCTTTCAGTGCGGTTATATAGCAATCAATAAAGTAGGCATTCGAGAGTAACAGTTTTCTATTCTTACCACTTTACATTACTATGCACCTTACCTACACTATATATTGTTGCATATATATATAGACCTGACACGAGCTGACTGTAAGCGGGGCTGACAAAGCACAAGGCACAAGGCACACAACTCTCTCTTGTATATATCTTGCGGCTCTCTCCTTTTTTCTTCTCTCTGTACCTTAGTCTATTCACACGGTTCTCCCCTTCCATATCGTAACAATCATGACCGAAGGCTTCTGCGCTTGGTCATTTGAGACTTGCTCGCTACTTTGTTCCTAGTCTGCATTTCGAGGTTGGATACGAGATATAGTTCCTCCGGTTGTCGTAAACTTTTCTTCCTCAAAAAGAACTGTCCATCATACGTAATCACTCGATTTTAGAATTCACCTCGATGTTACGAATGTAAAGCGGACGAAGTCTATTCTACTATCTAAGGGAGAAGCTCGGTCTTTATATACATGAGGGCCTGGAACTCTATGGAAGTCTATAGAAGCTCACGATTGCAAATACCAGTGGCGGTGGCGAGTGAAAGCTCGTGGATGAGTCTACGACTGTGAGTCCGTAGCCTGTGAGTCAATTCGGCGATCTCAGTGTATCGGCGACTTCCCTTCAGGTCATATAGTAATACTCGAGAGTTAAAAGTTGTGATGACAGAGAAGCTTAATTATTTCTATCTACGAAGGGACTTGTGTGCTCTTATATACGGCATTCAAAGTATGGCTTGTACGCATGTATACGCACTCAGCTGCCATTTACAGCTGAGTCCCAAATGACCGCCACCGATGATATCATAATTCCCGTCAGCCCAGCTGAAGCCCATAAGCATTACAAAGAGTGGCAAACTGTATATGCAACACCAAGTGTTATGGCAATATTAAAACACTCCAATCCACTCCGTCCCATCTCATCAACGAGCCCGTCAGACCTTCCACTTTCCTCCCAAATGTGGCAACACTCGCACTCGCACTCGTCCGAACCACAGTAATGCGTCTCCCGTGAGAAGCGTGCTAATTGATTGCCAGCCGAGAATTCCGTTAAGTGCGCTGATGACACCAGACGACAGTGAAGAGTAGTGTTCTGCACGAGACGAATGGGCTTTCTAGACCAAAGAGGTTGGTGGAGACCACAAGACAAAATTTCGAACTACTCCATTGATCTCATATCGAGAAAGTTCTAGCCCCTGAGTGGTAGGCCATGTACTCAAGAAATATTACCTTACGGTCCTTGCAGACTCTGGGGTTGGGTAATGAAAGGTCTTTGCATCACGAATCAAGTCTGTAGGCTTGCCTTAAATACGAAAATCTCGTGAGCGATTCCTACCGATATATCGCAGACCTCTAGTCCGGCCCGGAACCATCCCCTACATGCTCAGTTTTGAAAAATTATTGCAATATTAATCTTTAGAGCAAAGAGTAGTGCAGATCAATTAACATAACCAATGAGAACCAAAGGTTTAAGCCATATCGCCACATTGCAATCCATGTGGGCCCAATTAAAACAGTTGGTTTCAGGCGCAAGAGTATTACAACCAATCTTCCAAGACCGAGCGTGTAGGGGATAGTCCAGCCTAGTCCGACCTTCCTGCTAGTCTAGTCTGGTCCATCCTCCAGATCAGGACCGTCCACTAAAATATATGGTTAAATACCAGTCCGAACTGGGACTGTCCCGGTATAGTCCAGTCCAGTCCGACCTTCCTGCTGGACTGGACTAGTCTGATCCATACTCAAGACTACGACCGTCCGGACTGGTGAAAACATTGGTTGAATCTAAACTTCCTAATCCCAGGGGGGGTTAATATATCTCAATTGCTACGGTATAGGAAACTGAGTTCTTCTCCATGGTATTGATAGCGAAGATGGCCAAGATTCTACCCAGTTACTTACTTTCAGCCCTCCGGAAGATCTAGGGGATCCATTCAAGTACTGGGGTGTTGAGTCTAGTCGGTTTTTGGCAAGTGACATTCACTTAGAGCATCACTCGGGAGTCATTCCATCTCGTATGTTGAAATGTACTGATTGCTAGAAGCTTGTATTCTCAAGTACAGGTACATTCGTGATCTTATATACGGCATTCAGAGTATGCCCTGTACGCATGCATGCGCACTCAGCTGGCATCTCCAGCTGAGTCTGGAATGACCATCATCTTAGGGAGATTATGCATCAGCCCAACTAAAGCCATACGCCAGGGAGGTAGACCATATATGCAACATCGTAGTTTCGAGTCGCACCTACCTAGTTGTCACGTCCCATGCTAAATTTTTGAATGGATAGAATTGCAATCGAACTCTTACCTATCGATCTGTGAATTTGCCTTCTCGATCTAATCTTTTGTAGTTGTGGTGCCTATACTTAGTTTGATAGGTGCCGCTTGGTATACAGGGATTTTGGCTAAACACCAGCTTGAAAAAGCCGTTCGATAGACCACCGATTGGATTCTCCTGCGACAACTCGTAGGAACCTCGTGTTGAAAGTATAGCCGACCTCGGAATCCCGAGAATTCAAGTCGATTGCCATTGGAGTGCCGCTACTACTACCACGAGCTCACGAACCTCCCAATCAGCCCGATTCAGACCTAAAAATTGGTTTATCAAAAGTTATGTCGAGACTAGTTCAATCGGTCTACAGGTGAATGTAGGTACGACTGACTATCTCCGGAGAAGACTGCGAAGGTCCGGGGTTCCAACATGCGAATTCTTTTGGTGCTCTATATTAATTTCGAACCAGCGCTAAACAAACCTTGGATGGCGAGTGAGGAGAGTGGCTTATGGTACAGTGTTGGATATACATAGTTCCGACTCGTGACGACTGACAATTATATACCGCTTTCAGGCTGCGCGCACTGCGGCGAATTGTGCGGGGGAATCGCTTGGCGATAATCACCCTACTCGGCAACACGGCACTAGATCCCAGTATGAGCAAGCACTACGCATAGACGAGAGGGATGGCGTAAACGACGTGCCGGGAAGAAAACCGTAGACCATGGCAAAATATCATCATGGATTAGCACGGGGGACTGGAATCATAGAATGTCTTATAACCCCCACATCAATAGGCTTACTACAACTCTGACAAACAGGCTTTTGAAAATTACGTTCTCAGAATGAAGATCTATACAGTTCTATGCGCCTGTTATAAACCTAGATTTGGATATACAGTACGCTTCAGCCTTCGGTAGAATTTAGCAATGATACCCAGCCTCCAAATTGCTCAGTAGCCTGAAATATTTGCCGGGTTAAGGATCGCGTGTGCTTCTTTGATCGTCATCACCAGGTACGACCGAAGCCCCCATGCGCCAATCGCATTCATCTCAACTGCGCTAGATTAGGTAGATTGGCGATTCTTACCGCCGAGACGATAAGCAACCAGTGACTGGGCTTTATCTTTTATTTCATGCGCTAAGCAGCTTTAATTCTATCTTCATCCACTCAAGTAAAACACTTGGAACTAGCATCAATCGGAAACTTTTGATGTAGGTATCATATTATGAGTTTGTTTCAATTACAGCTGCATGCAGAAACTTGGACTATACTAAGCCACCTATCAGTTAACGGCGACCATCTTAGTGTCGATTGGTGAGAGGACTTGGCGAAGGGAGAAGATAAGGGTGTGTTGTCGCGAAACAACAATCGAGGATCTCGCGAGGGTCGGGTTAGGTAGTTGGAGCAGGCGGAGAATATTTGACACGTCGTATTTTAGCCTCTGTGTAGCGTGAGGCCAGCCGCATGGAAATTGCCGCTGTTAACGCATGGTGTAGGTCGGTAGCGCCGCTGGGCAACTAAACCTGTTTCTGGTCCGTGTATACTGCCCAGCCACGCTACCGAGATACATATCCAAGCACCTTTCTTGCAGCCTGCACTCGCATCCCATTCCAGTTGGCGCCGCATGTGGCATTCTCGGGAGATTCTGGTGTGCTCGGGTATAAAGTGCTGACCCGCGACGGCGCCAATAGCCCAATGGTCATAATAAGGGAACTCACCTTAAATACCACGAAATATCATGATGGCGACCGAAGAAGGAACCATCGGAGAAGGAACCATCGGAGAAGGAACCATCGAAGTCGACCCAGCCGTGGTATGCCATGCTTATGCTCGCCTGACGCAGATCAAACCCCAATGCTGAGATAATACCACATATAGCTTCGGAACAGTGATAACGAAGACTACGGCTCGTTGGGGTACGATACGAGTACTGCCAGTTTAACGTCCTCGATTAACGAATACGCATATGAAAATGGTACCAGGGGATGTGAAACTCTCGCAAAAGATGTTTGACGGCTGTGAACAGGACGCCGATACCACACCTACTTTGGGACGGACAAAAACGTTCTTCCCACTGATGAGGTAGAGCAGGATAGGTGCACGATACCTCTCGAAGACTGAGGAACAATATTCACTAATACAATTCGCTTCAAAGACTTGATCTTCATCACGAGATCTTCCTCATTCTATTGCAAAGACTGCTACATAAGGCGCCCATAGGAGATTCGCCACATCGCATTCTTGATGTCGGCACTGGAACGGGGATATGGGCTATAGAAATGGCTGAAAAGTATCCAGCCTCGGAGGTCGTTGGCACGGATCTCAGGTGCGCCTCCCCTTCTCATGAGTGTTTTCAGTCTGCGCAAGTTCTCATATGCCCCCCGTAACAGTCCAATTCAACCCCGATGGGTACCTCCAAACTGCCGATTCGAAGTTGATGATACCGAATTGGAATGGACATATCGTCCGGTATTTCAACGCATTCAACGCCGGATTGTCTTTGCTGAACACTTAATCAGCAGGATTCCTTCGACTTTATTCACATCAGAAATCTTGCGCAATCTCTTACAAACTGGAGCAAAGTATTGAGCCAAGCTTATATGTATGTGACGCCACCATCAAACCTTTCTCTCCTCCTTTGCACGGATGGGGAACTCGCCGCTTCTCCCGGAAACCTGCTAATTTGCACCCGTATTAAGTCACACCAAACCCGGCGGGTATATCGAGCTGGCGGAAATAACCCTCGTTCCTTACAGCGACGACAACACCATGTCTCCTGAGGTCAAAAAATACACGGATCTCCTTAGCGATGCAATGGCTAAGCTTGGGCGTCCGCGATACGTGACCGGGGAATCGCTGAAGGTCAACCTCGAGAATGCCAGCTTCGAGGATGTAAAGGTTTTCAAATATAAGCAGCCGCTCGCGCCATGGGCAAAGGACCCAAAGCTTAAGCACGTGGGCGCCATGGCTATGATGGCTTGCGATACCGGGTATCACGCATATGGCATGGGTATGTGGTTCATCAGCTGCACAATTTTGTACGTCCCGCGCTGACACGGGCATCGGGCCATTAGCCGCTTTCACGAGAATTCTGGGGATGGATGCTGAGGAAGCGAACATTATCTGCCAAAATGCCGCCCAAGCTGGAAGGAATAAGAATTATCACGTATACATTTACTAGTAAGTTTCCGCATCTTCCCAGCCCCTCCACGACTAACCTTGTTAGCTACGTTGTGTATGGACGAAAACCTAAGGCCATTGAAGCTGAGTGATGGGCCTTGTTTTTATACTTTCTCGTGTTGGGTTTCATTGTGGATATTTTCCCCCGGTGTTTCGTTAGTATTCTATGAAATTTACGGTCTATACAAATTGCCTAGGGTGTTTGCCACAAGCTGAGGTTAATGAATGGCATGCATTTTCTCTTGATGTGAAGACCCATTTGTTCGTCAACCGCTGTGAAGATTAATTCGAACTGTAGGACAGTACATCTCGGAAATGGAAGTCGGAAAGAAATTAATCGAACCAAAAAATGAAGCTTGGTGATCACATCCTGCATCCATTCCCATCTCCTTATGTAGGTGGCAGAGATCCCCTTCCTCAAAATTTCTTCCCCTTTAACAAACGAAAGCACAACGAATGACTGCACACAAAAGCAAAACAAAGAGAAAGACCGAAGCTAAGCTCTGCTCACCGGTGTAGAATCTCCCCTACCTCGATGGCAGCAAGGAAGTCCATCACCGCCTGATCACATATCTCCATTGAGAATAGCTCTGATATCTGCACGTGCCAGTATTTTCTCGCCTTCTAGCCCGTTGCCTACCCTACCGCTCTCCACAGCTCTCGGTGCTCATCCCTTCATTACCTGCAGTACCGGAAGTGTTTCCGAGTCTGCGCAGTCTTCCCGCACCACCAGGACTAGTCGTCATCCCGTTGCTCGAACCGTTTAAGATATGTCGATGGGAGAGAGTGCGTCCTCGGGTCACGTGTAATTCTGTTATTTAGTCGGCTTAGCTTCTTGACCTCAGTGGATACCTAGGACCTACAACCCCGTGCTCATATACCTTAGGATATCATGTTTCAAGCCCACTATGCCACTGATACACTCTTGAGTATCTAGGTTCCATTGCATAATCTTTCTTTGTACTGAACTCTGTTCGTATTCACCTGAGGTGTAATTCTTATTCTCCCTCTCGTTGTATAGATCGTATCAATCCATTTCGCTTCGCAAGTACTCATCCTTATATCCCCGCCAAGTTGTCGGATTGGTGTGAATATCAAGTCCGACGACACTCCTTTAAGTGTAGCTTGCTTGCAGTGTTCCGAAGCGGCCAGGCCCGGCCCACCTGCATGAAGCCTGGCCTGGCCTCCGTCAGTGCAGGCTCCCAAAATCGCGGCCTGCCCGTCCTGATTTGTCGGTGGCCGCCAGGTTTTTGCAGTAGAGGGTTTTAAAGATGAGGTCGGCCTGGCCTAAGCTAAGGAGGCCTCAGATTTTGCGGCCGGTCCGGCCTGATCTGCAGGTCGCTAAAAACCTTGGTTCAAGGTTCCACGCACTGTAGCTTTCGGAGGTACCTACGAAAATGAAGGTTTCTTTTCGGGGAGCGTAGGAAGGGAGTAGCTGCAGGGAGATAATGCTTGATTAGCTAGAAACTAAAGAGAAAAGAAAATAGAAGAAGTGGTAATTGGCTCTGTTTGGAATGCCGTATACTTCAGTATCTAAGCCTTTAAGCTACGATAGTGTGATGCAGGGCTGAAACAACCCTAACCTAGTCACATACCCACTCAACCGGCGTAGCTTTGTAGTGGTAGGACCCATTTCCCACCACAACTCCTCCCGGGCCACTTGGTGTGAAGCACGCGAGTCTCTTCCTTCATAGTACTCCCTCCGTGGCCCTCATCTCTCTGAGATCTTCCCCGTTACATCGCAAATCCAACTTAGAGCAAAAGCAAAGCACCAAACAAAACAAGAAACAAGAAAGGAAACGAGAAAACAAATGTAAATTCGGCCCGAATCCCACTCTATTCAGTTCTCCCACCACCGTCTCCTCCGACAATATCCGTCCCATTTGCAGTCGGTGCTGATCGTCCCGTTTGAGGCCTCTAGATCCCGTATCCTCCACACCCATACCATCGTTCCGGTTAATGAGACGGTGCTCTGATTCCCGTATCCTCTGCGCCCGTGCCGTCGTCCCGGTTTAACGAAGTAGCGCTCATAACTCCGGCTATAGTCTCGGGATATCTCGTATTTTATATTACATCTCAACAGAAGTGGAAGCAGCCTGAATACTGGTACTGCCTGAAGACATTGTGCGAGTTGCAGAAAGAAAAGCGTGATCTGGAAATTTGCATGAAGGAGACAATGGAAGCCGAGAATGAGAGGCAGTTATATCATGTAATAGAAAGATGGAGATAGGCACGATCTATTACTGACAGCAAGCGACATATCGTGCCGTGTCATTCAGTTCATCTCCGACAAGAGGCCGGTCATAGGAGATCACCCACACCATCATGTGATGTCCCAGGACTTCATGATATAATATCCCAACTCGTCTCGTGCCCAACATTATGACCCATTCGCGACGAACTACTACATCCTCAGCATTGTTGAAGAAGACGAGGTAATTAAGCGTGGCATAAAACATTTTGCCAGTGTCGACATTTGAAGATTGCTAACTGAGTGCCACAGTTCCTTCGTCGTAATCTCGCTGCAGTGCGACTTGCTTTCCCAACAGGGTATTCCCACCCTCCCTGACAGAAGGAAGTTTCCATCACGATTTCATCCTAGGAATAACTCAGCTCCATACTCTCAAGGCTACAGATATGAGGCCGGAGCATCAACAAGTCATCAAAGGAATTGCGTTCCTCGCTACATGCGCCGAAAATTCAAACGACATGATGCAGTCTCGCATTTCCGCTATCTATGCAACCAACCGCTCAGATACCGATATAAATTCTACGAAACGCAGAAAGCAGCGCTATTTGGTAGGAAATGGTGAGGGAGGTGAGGGAAGGGGACAATAGGGAAGAGGCGAGGAACCTATAGCTTTCCGTTTTGTCTCTGCAACTAGTCCCTAGCCTTTGTTCTTGATCGATCGCTTTCGCTCTTCCTTACTTTCTTTGTGTTGGATGTGACTGTCTCGTTTTTTAGTGTAACTTTTGCTGAGGTGATAGTGGGGAAAGAGGAAGGCGCGAGGCCTCCTAGTAGGAGGCCATAAATCTTTGTTTTTCCTGTAGCGAGCATCTGACGTTTATTCTCGATAGGTTACTTGTACTACTTTTATGTTACTAATTTCATGTATGTCTCCTCTCTTGGAGGCGACTTTGTGAACCTACTTATATCAACCTTGGGTATTGCCATACAATTGATCGCGACAGGAAGCCGGAAGGCAGTAGATAGTCTATCCACCTCATGCATACAGACGCCTTATTAGGAGCGTGGGCACGCCCAGCACCCACACCTAACAAGCTGCTAGCGGGGCATCTTGCAAATCCCAGTTTTTTTTTCAAAATTGCAAATTGCTCAACAACCACACAATGGAGAGAATATCAGAGACAGCAGTATAATAGACAACTCCAAGGCCTACATGTCAATCTAAAATCAAGTCAAACAGTCCAATTTTGAGTAAGATGAAAATGTGAGTGAGAGCCCATGAAGCTAGCAGATTTTTGCCCACCTTCTAACCCCCCATGTTTCATCACCAATTGTAAATGGAATTCACTGATAATACAATCAGAGCATATATGATATGCTAGCTGTCAATTAATATCAGTCTTGGCAGATTTGGGCTAGTGGTTATTGAGATAGGTACTATTACTGATTTGCTGCAGTGGAAGACCCTTTATAATATCATAACTGAGGTAATTTTTGCCCAAGTGACATCTCATTGTCCCTAGAAACTGCCAAGCAGCACTCAAGTAGTCTTGTAGCATGCTAAAGAGACTCAGGCAGCAAGGGCAATAAATTCCAACCACAAGTGGTGGAGAAATCATATGGGGTAGGTACCTCTCCTTCTCCTCCCTTAGCAGTCAACCATAACTCCCCCAATCCTTCGGCAAATTGAAGCACTTTGGCACAGAGTAGCTATACTATATACAGATGGGTTCTGCATTATCATTGGCCTGGTACTGATACTGGTTGTAAACTGGTTGGTCTCTATATTTGAGTCATAAGCTATCACTCATCACAGATGTATTTTACAGTCAGGTAGAAAAGATTTACCTGATGGTATATGACATGTATCTAAGTGTTAGGTAGAAATAATTTACCTGGTGCAAAATACCAGCAGTGCTAAGCAGTGCTTAGCAGCATCAACAATACTAAGTATTGTCTAAGCCACTGTACTTGATCATCAGCCACTCCTTGAATATTAGAGGAAACTAAAAGAGGAGACAAGCAAGTGAAAGAGCATCTTGTTAATTACATATCATATATAAACAATATCTTGGTTAAAGTAAAACTCATGGAGTTAATTGAGCTCAAAGTTGGATAGATATGGTAGTGGGGAGCTGAGCATGGTACGAGGTGCCCCGCTAGAGGCTTGTTAGGTGTGGGCGCTGGACGCGCCCACGCCCCTAATAAGGCGCCTGGGCCGTATGCATGAGGTGGCCAAGACGCTACCGCAGTGCCGATGTGGGAATCCCAGGTTGCGTAGTTTCTGCATTCCTATTTCTTATTTTCTGCAACGATATCTATTCCTAGGCGCTTAGAGAATTTCGGGTGCGACTTTTCAGGCGCAATCGGCAGCGCACTGGTGAGCACCTTCTCGACCGCAATTGCAACGGTCGAGTATCTCTTGGGGCACAATTCCAGATAGACTGAATGAGAGAGGATCGCACTGGGACTCGGCAGTCCTCATCTTATCAGCACTTGTTCGTCCAACGAAAGGAAAACATTCGCACTGACTTTTACCAACTCATCTCTTGTCATTTTAATTAGGCCTTGCTGTGGAAATGAGTGTCTCTGCTCTCTAAACCCGACGCGCAACTAGTTGATTCGACACCTGTACTTCATAGTCGAGACGTCACTTGTCCGCCGTAATCGTATCCTGTGCTGAAAAGAAAATTAGATGGCTTAAGTCAATGCTGAAGGGTGGGAAGTAGAAGATGAAGACGCGGTGGTGCGACTTTACACTAGGACGGGGTTGACAATTGCACCTGGGTAAGAGTGAAAATATGGGAACTAGGCTAGTGAGAATGGGCGCGGCGAAGAATGGGTTTGGGGTTAAGCGTCAAGATTTAGGCCATATCCTGAGATCACTAACATGGGTCGAAACGCACGGATTCGGTTGCAAGAATACCCACCAAATCTACGCGAAGGAAGGCATAGAGGATATATAATAAAGGAGGGCGTCGAGATGATGAGAGCTAGAAACGACGTTGACCTTGGATGGGGGCGAAATGTACTGTACAATAAGGGAGGGCACTGAAATGATAATTTCTAAGAAACAATGTTGACTTAGTATAGGAGTGTGGAGACGGTAGTACGGGATGACGAAACCGGAAACGGGCAGAGTGAAAAAGAGCAACATTAGCAAAATTTCCGAAACGGTTCTGGGAGGCAGAAAGCGAGGCTTTCCGTCCACTCAGCCTTATCTAAGCATATCATCACCGATTTAGTACTGCAGTGGATGACCTTGTGGGAACCCTAGTATAGTAGTTTTGCACTTACTTGTTTGAGCACCGAATGTCCGTATATCTTCTCATATCAATAAGAATATCTTAATTCGACCGTCTAAATCCCTTCCTAGTCCGCATTTTCCTGAGTGGAGATGAGTTGTAAGCATGAGTTAACATCTACTAAAGTCACTCGTTCTCATGCATCCCTCGAGCTTAGATATAAACCACGTGCTATTTCGGACAACGCAACTTCTTCGGAGCTACAGATTGGTTCCTGGTAGTTTGCGCCGGGCGTTCATGATACTGTCTTTCATTAAGGTAGGGCGTTAAGGTAGGGATCCACGAGAATTGCGTGATTAACTAGACCTGGAGTGATAAGAAAAGCAAACAGATATTGACTGTATACATGTCCTAACGCAGGAACCACACCTTATTCGGACGTAGCGCATCCATCTGCGATTCCGCCGGTAGCGGCGAGACCATAGATATCTATCGACAATCTGTGCAACACGCATAACTGTAAATCTTGCTGTACTTTTAATTGGGCTCTGGTGTTAGGTTGGTCAACCACAATGAATATTCCATGCAATAGGTTATATAACACGCATATGGAGTTATTATTACCTGAAGTATCACTCGATCGCTGGGACATCGTAAATGTAGCATATATAGACCTGGCCAAGCTGACCATAAGCGGAGGGTTGATGGTAGGCACCCGCTAAGGCACAAGGCACCCAACTCTCTTGTATATATCTTGAGTCTTTCTCCTTCTCTCTTCTCTCTGTACCTTAGGCCTATACACGCACACGGTTCTCCACTCCATATCGTAGCAGTAAATCTACTTAATTATATGAAGAGAGCAACGTAAGCTTAATGGATGCGGATATATATACAAGGTCTGTTGACAAATTCTACCTACCGCAAGTATCACCAATCAACAATTCCTGAACGACATCTCTAGTCGTCCTCGCGACCACCGCAAAACCTGCTGCAGTATTCAGGAATTGAGACTACTAGTGGCGATCTTACGATAAATCCTGTTGCATGTGTGCCTGCATCGTGAGCCTCACAGCTCAGGTCCATTTGATATGCAGTTGGTGTATGAAGATATGCCTCAGGAGAGCGGCTCGTATCAGTACAGAGCGGCTCATATCAGTGCAAACGGATGAGCAAACGGAGATAGATATGGAGACGAATATGGCTGAGAAT
>Ga0307514_10000586_pt1 | contig 68362 bp, 60 predicted proteins | sample 16_EM_MG_FD_203088 | JGI IMG/M metagenome (GOLD analysis project Ga0307514, IMG submission 203088) | Populus trichocarpa ectomycorrhiza microbial communities from riparian zone in the Pacific Northwest, United States - 16_EM | ecosystem: Host-associated > Plants > Roots > Unclassified | place...
GCCGTGGTGTGCGTGTGATTTGGCCGCTGATATGTGATTGATTGTGTAGTAGCTTCTAGAGTAAAATTGATCACAGGGGATGGGCCAAATGTACCTTGATATTCATCTTGAGAAAACATTACTGTGGCCGTCTTTCCACTGGCATATTCAGACTGTGCACAATGAATAGCTGCAGCTGCTAGCGCTAACATCTAAGGAGCAAGAGGTTGGAAATACTGTGATGTTGTTGGCTGGTGCCCCAAGCTATTGGCGGTGAAGAAAAATTGGTGGTAAATGAGATCAAGCACTTCCATTTGGGTGAACCATGACTTCTTATTATCAACGACCTTGGAGAGGTAAGCATCATCAAACAGGAGCTCCTTAACTTTGGTCCGAAGCTCTGTCTCAGAGCCCACATCCAACTGGTAACTACAGTCAACAGTTCGATGTGCCCCATCTGCCAACCGTCTTCGAATGGTACTAATCTTCAGTTTCAACTATGTATATTCTCAGGGGTTGTCAATATCTGTAAGTCCGATAGAGGAGCATTAAACAGAATTCAAGACTTACAGCTTCTCGTGTTTGTGGATCTATTTTGCGAGATGGACCACCAGGCAATTGACACACAGATGGTGTACCTACAGGTGCACCTGCTAATGCCCGCTGACGATCCTTCGCTTTAATTGCTAGTTTGCAAGCTTCTTCAACCATCGAGTACTTGTCATCGGATAATATTCGCCAAGGAGTCTTCGTGAATACGATTGCCTTCATGAATCTTTCATCAGCAAAATTTATTTTAGTCACTGGGAGCCTCCAGGAGTGTCTGGGAGGATGTGGAGTGTAAACTTGGAAGCGTCAATTTCAAGAGAGTATTGGACCCTAGGAGGGCATTCCGGCCGGCCTTCGGAGTAACTGGGATTTCTGATGACTAGTACGGGAGCACCATGGGAGCGGTTGTGAAAAGTTTGGGAGCACCTGGGACTGTCGCCCAACCAATGCGGGAATCCCAAACTAACTCTGAGAGATGCTGGGTTCTTATGGATATTTATTCGAAGAACTGCAGACGTTATCTGAGATTCTCCGGATGTACACGAGGAATCTCCACGTATGATGCATAGATTATTGTTCATTATCAACCTCCAAATCATACTATAGTACCCAGTATCTCATCAACATTCTATTGTTTGCATCGCTACATTAAGGAAGAACCAAAGAAAATGGCGAGTTATTCAAAAATAAAAGTAGGTACAACCGAAACAATAACCCAACTAAGTGATCGGAATGATATCAATCGAACATAGTCTCAATGTCATCCACCAAATCTCCCATCCCATCAGGGCCGACAAACGCAGGAACACACAATTCATCAACGGCACAAAGAAGCTGGAGGCACTCCTTATATTTCTGAATGATTCAGGTCTGGTGAGTGGGTGAAATTGAATTCCAATGTCGTTTGGCTCAATTTGTGATATCCAAAAGGGTTGGAATTGAGGTTAGCTTGCGGTGAATCAAAATGGAGGTTGAAAGGCAATATGATGAATTCGGGGGAAAAAGAGGTGCGCCACCAGGAAAGGAGGAGTGCCTGATGTCGTGTGAGGTGGTCAAGGGGAGTGCTGATGGTGATGCAGAATGAAATTGAGGGGGGCAAATCCAGGCCAAGGATCGCCGACGGGGATTGAGGAGCGCCTATGCAGCAGAGCAGCCCATCCATGCTGAGCAGCGCCGAAAGGGGGAGCGAGGTAAAGAGTCTGGAACAAAATAGAGGCGCTCCTAATCGAGGTTGAGAAGGGGTTTGAGGAGCTCCCATCCTAGAGGAGGAGTGCGGACAGAAAAGGCAATATGGAGCGCTGAATGAAATATCGTAGCACCAATCCAGACTGAGGAGGGCCGAGGGGATTGAGAAGCGCTGACAGGGATTGAGGAGCACCTATTATAGCGGATGAGCAGCATTGAGGGGGGGGGCTGGTGGTATGAAGCAGCCCCACCGTGTGTAATTTGAATTTGATGAGTGCAATGGCTTCGGCAGAAATACAGTCTGTCACTGTGGAAGCGCAAAATTTACCTCGATATTCATCTTGAGAAAACATAACTCTAACCTTCTTTCCAGTGGCATACTCAGACAGCGTACAATGAATAGCTGCGGCCACAAGCGCTAATGTCTGCGGTGTTAGAGGTTGAAAGAACTGCGATGTGGTCGGTTGTCGCCCCAAGCTATTGGCGGTGAAAAAAAACTGATGGTAGATTAGGTCAAGCACTTCCATCCACGTGAACCCAGACTTCTTATCATCAATGACCTTCGAGAGATAAGCATCGTCAAACAGGAGCTCCTTAATTTGGATTCGAAGCTCAGTCTCTGATCCTAAATCCAACCGGTAACTACGGACAATAGTTCAATCAGGTCCATCTGGTAAGCGCCCTCAAATGGTACTAATCTTTAGTTTTAACTATGTATGTTTCGAGGTTTAGTATCATCATAAGTCCAATCGAGGATCAGAAAACAGAATATACTCTTACAGCTTCTCGGGTTTGCGGATCAATTTTAAGAGATGGACCACTGGGCAATTGACACACAGATGGAGTACCTACAGGAGCACCTGCTAATGCCTGCTGACAATCCTGGGCTTCAATGGCTAGTTTCCAAGCTTCGTCAACCATCGAGTACTTCTCATCGGAAATGATTGGCCAGGGAGTCTTTGTGAATACGATTGCCTCCATGAACCTTTTCGCTACCTCAAAAGTAGCCTTTTCGTGTTGAGGAACGTTGTGATCTCTACCGGCCTTTGGTTGAGGAACATTCTGGTCTCCTCCGGCCTTGGGAAGCGGGAGTGCCTGTACAATGTCAGACTCGTGTGATATGTTGATGACTGACTTTTGGTGTTTGAGCCATGGGGATGCTATCGCCCCAACTGGATGTTGTAGATTTGGAAGTGGAGCGTGGGCAATGACAGTATCTGCACGGCTCCGTTTCTTTGGCAGTGGAACCCTTGTAGTTCGTATTGTCTTATCACGGTGCGCCTGGTCTAGATGTAGGACCTCTTGCCGCATGTCCAAATCATCTTCTTCAATATCGGATAACAAGGTAGACTCCCCAGGGTCTTCACTTTTATCATTGCTGATCTCCCGATCGATATCGTCATCATCCTCCTTCATTAGAATTATAGCCCACACATTAGCTATCTCCAACACTATACTTGAAGGCTGGGTTGGAGGTTCAAACATTTGATTAGTAATGAAGATTGGCTGTCTTCTGCAATGCACGTGCAAGTGCTCTCTCAAGGTGTGCTTCTTGATTCTTCTGTGAATAGTGATTCCTCACCTGGCTGGCCGTAGATTCCATGTTTGATGAAGTGAAGTTGGAAATGTAGAGGGAAGTGTATAAGTGTAAATATAGTACGAAGTTTAATAGAATAACGAGAAAACAGGGCACCAAAGTAACACATGGTCGAGCAGGATGCAATTTTAGGCGTGCCTGGAAAGAGTCCAGAAGACATGTTGGCCGTTTATATTTAAATCGCTGATGCTAGTTCTTTGTTGCGATTTAGGAAGCGTCAGGTGTACCGGATTAGATGGATTCTTCTTGCCCCCAATTCCCACATGTTAGCACTTGTATCCAAGTACGCTATTGATGCAAGAATTGGAGGTTGGTTTAAGCCAACATGCCTAGAATTGAACAAGACGCACCTGAAGAACTCGAGACATGAACATGGTTGTATCGCGATCTAACTCTTAGGACCGGACATGGGAAACTGAGAAATGGGTTGATCATTATTGCCCCTGCATATGACTCCGCTGAAGGTAGTTCATTATGCCTCTAGTTCGAGCATTTGAGTTGTGACCATGTGGCACAGAATTGTCGGTGTGTTGAAGATCCTTGCAGAACTTGGACGGAGGATAGAGTTGGGACCTTGGTGAGTGGCAACAGTTGAAGTTTCATGGGTTCAAACTGAGTTTGTTGCGGATAGTGGATAAATATGAATCTCCAAATGTGGTATACCAGTCGGAAGGACACCCTATTTTGATGATATTCTGTTGTTTTAGGATTCTGCAGCAAAGTTAGCGGTTGATTAGGCAATGTCGTGTGCAGAACTTCACTTTCAGTGGTCTCGAGTCTGCTGAATCACAATATGTACGCAGTCAGTGTGAGAGAAGACGGAGGATTTGGGTTAACAAAGGCGAGATTCAACATAGAGGAAGAATGGTAAAGGTACGATGAAGATTCAGGGGTAATCTAATCGATTCCAGTTGTCGTCAATGCCAAGATTGCCAGTGAATGGGTCATTAATTGTCACTCACATTAAGATGTTGCGCATAATATCTTGTAAGAATGAGATGAATGCATCATGAGGCTTCATCTGACAGCGGAATGACCAATAACAGCATGCAGTTCTGGCCAATTGAGGTGCAGTGAGAATTGAATCCGCATGCAGGATACAATCTAATGTAATGGCTGGGATTGTAGGCTCGCCTGACTTTGACAGTTACTTGTACTCTCAGAAACTGCCTGTTCTTAACTCGAGCTTTCATCACGATTTGTACTTCATGCACTCTTGGGATTGGACGTTGGCGGAAATCAGATATTGTCTGTTTATGATTTGTCACGAACTTCAGGCGCTCAAGATATGCGGTAGGTGGGAGCTTGCCGGTCACCGATTGAGCCATTGAGCTGAGACTGGCATTCAGATTCTATCTCGTCAAGCTCTGTTGATGGAAATCGGTTCATAATCTATATTAAGATACGGGCTTCTGGCGGCCCAAATATACAAGTTAGTCAAAATGTAGTTACGGCTGCATTAGAAGGATTGTGAATTTAAGCCTATTCGAGGAAGTGTGGTATACAAGTGAGCGGGATTTACCGGTCATCTGCAGAATCGCTGAGCAGAAACTATCTTTTGAGGTTCACTATCTGAAGCTGCAGCTCGATTATGGAGCCCAAATGACAGAAGCTATTTTAGGATCTTGGAAATGTAAGGTCCGAACATACTTCTTAGTCAAAATCCAGTGAAGTGTCATTACATATCGCCCAGGGCTGTGCATCTACGGTAAGCGTGTGGTGGACACCTTCCTCCAACGGATAGGTTGACATGGAGCATGACAGTTATGGCATTCAAGCGGTGGCCTTCACATACCAATCAAGCATAAATTCAGATATTAGCTTAGGCCAAGCGGGATGAGCCGCGCCTGCACCTAAAAGTTTAGTGTCTGAAAGATGACACTCTGTGTGTGCTGGCAGCTACAGATTCAAAGCATTCAGGAAGGAGAAAATATGCTTGGAATGGAGCAAAATGAATCATTCAAGGGCAATGTGAAGTGGGGATACACAGTTCAGAGGCATGCCTGGAGTGGGATAACATGTTAATAATGAGTGGCTGCAGGTCAAAATTGGCCGGTGAATAGAATATGCCTGCGGTGTCAAATCTGAGACCATCAACCTCGACAGGAGAGTGGATTTGAGGTGTGCCTGAACTTCATTCCTGAGCGAGGAAATACTCATCTGAATTCTTCGGGTAAGCCTGGAATACGTGAGCCGTGTCTCAGGATACGATAAATCAACTCGATATCGCTTAGACAGTCTGTCTATTCCTGGATGAGTAGTGATATACTGTACTGAATCTGTCTCAGGAGAGTCGAGAAGGTGAGAGCAATTCTCTTGTGCAATCGACTGTAAATTATTCAACATTGATGAATTGGTGAATATCCTGAATTCTTTCGTGACTCGAGTATCCGGTGCGCCTGAAATAGGCAAGCAACAAAGAATTGGAATCAAACTTGGAAGTTCAGGCGCACCTGCAAACACAGATCTCGTATGCAGATTTCCGAATCACAGTTCCACCGACAAAATATGATGAAGATGAGCATTTACTGCAGCTCGACAGATTCTCACACAGAGAAATATACGGCAGCGCGGAATTTCACTTGGTCCACCATTAAACTGGCGCACCTGCTTTTCATCACATATTGGATCATCCAAATAAGGCTATGATTCAGTTTACCCGATATCAGTTTACCATTGCCATTATCTCATATTCATCACTATAATCATCTAACACGAAATGGAATCAAACTCTAACCAATGCTCCTGGACTCCTCAATTGCGCCATATTCTCCATTTCATTTGCCTATTATGCATCAGTCGGTGAGATTGTGTTGGTTGAATGTTTAAAGAGGGGTACCTTGATTTCACTGCGCTGATAATTATCGTTCATCTTCACCATCAGACAGCACGAAGTCTCCCTGCTCCGTAAGCCGCTTCGTATGGTCCTGACGATACTCCAGAATCTGGTATATCATTGTTGTCGTGATGTTTGGTCGGTTCATCAGACCATGCAGGACTCTCATTTGACCCACTCCAGGGAGCTGGTGGAGATCACTCGCTCTATTATCATAACCATTGGGTCCAGTGTTCAGTAGCCATGTGTGTGGAACTCTGTTTTGCCCCAGTCGGACAACCTGTGCAAATGCCTGGTATTGCTCATTTAATACTCAGAACTTCTGAGTTATTACCGCATGCTTTGCTGCTGTGAGATTGAGGCCTGTCCCACCCACTTTGGGTGTAGTTACAAACACAGAGGGATTTGGTGAATCTTGGAATTTCAGCTGCATTTCTGTGCACTCATCGTTGCCCATTTCTGCAAACATGTAGAAAATATCCAAATTATCCGCAAAAAACTTTGTGAGCCACCACTTCAAATGACGAACTTGGCCTGGCAGAGGACAAAATAGCACCGCCTTTTGAGGAGGAGGAGGAGGTGGACGTGGCAAGGTGCTTTTAAGACTTTCAGGTTCATGCAGGGGCGCCCCATTTGATGCTTCGTCTTCGTCAGGCTCGGGATACTCCACAGATTCTTTGACAAGCATTGGCAGAAATGTGTCTCTCAGCCATCGGAAAATTGGAGAATCCACCCAAGTATCAAGTGGCCATTCATTGTACCATTGTCCTGAAACGTCATTCCGATCCTCGGTGTCTCCCAATACCAATGAGAAACATGCCAGGCACCATCGATGAACCCTCCACGCTTCTGAAGCACCCTGTGAAGTGTATCTTTCCACAAGGGTCTTGAGTTTACCTTGCTCGTCCTCAGTCCATTTGAGATCAACAAGGTGTGCATTCTCCGTTGGTATCCAAACCAGTGGTTTCCGATTCGCGAGTTTCGATTCTGACCACCTGCTTATCGTCCAGGGCCTTGCTATTTGGATCATCCGGTGTGCCGGATCATGTTGAACGTCCTGGTCTTCAGTCCGGATGGCATGCATCAAACTCTTCACTGCAGAATACAGTGCATCGGCGCCGTGCATTTCCATCACAGTCTCGTCCTCTGGATCTTTAGGTGCACCTGAAAACAGCCACATTGTCTGATAGCACCAGTCATAGAGTGAATGGAATCCCAGAGTTCCAGTGACTTGAAGTTTGAATCCAATTCTCGCATACATTGCAATTTGCCAGCCCACGCTATTTTTCGTGTTGCACCAATGAGACTCATCAAAAATCCCAAAACTCCATGCACAGTGTGAGAGTCAGCCATTGCTTGATGGTTTCGCTCTGGATGTTAAGGTATCTTATGACACAAGGTGGATATTCCATCGGTTTTCTGGCTCATCAATACTGGTGTTCAGATCCTTGTGGGTGAGATACGCATTTTTGGGGTGCAACAAGTTGACTAGTTTCAAATCGGTTCCATGTGTTATCTTGTCGATGACAGTCTTGAAGGTCTCTGCAACCCCAGGCATTGTTACCACCAAGATTGGTTCATGGGCCGATATAAGTGCTGGATGTCCGTGAGGCGGTGTTGTCTGGATCTCCAACAGGTGGCAGGGCACAGAATTCAATCTCTGCAGCGGATACCACTCCCGCTCTTCACCGACAATGCCGGGAAAGTCATTGTCCGCCAAAATCACCTACTCTTCGAGGGTATTCCCCCATAAAATGGACAGTGGCAACCCCATTACGACTTTCTCAGTCACCAGTTTGCAGAACATTGCCGCTGCAACCAAGGTGAAAGTCTTTCCAAGACCCATTTCATCCGCCACCAGTGCTCCTGGCATATTAGCATCCCACACCCATCTCCTCATGATGAACCAGATGGCCCAAACCTGGTGCGCCAGAAACTTAGTTCCAGGCAGGCCTGGAATTGAATACTTCTGGCCTGGAACACAGTCATCTGTTGATTGGCGAATAGGATGGACATTCAGCAGCCTGATCACCTCATCAAGACACTCATGTTCAAATTCGTTGTTGATTGTGTTGAGAACAGTGCTTCATACTGAATGGGTAATATCTGGATGAAGGACCTCCTCGCCATCCTCCACTTGCTTCTGAACCTCTCTTGCACCTTGGTTGGTCTTCTTTTTGTCCTCAATGATCTCTTTCAGTTGCTCCGAGGTAAGTTGGGCAGATGGGCTCATACCCTGGTGCTCCTGAAATTCATTGCGATGTTAGGTATTTCACAGACAAGCATTTGGACTCAATACTATGTGGAATATAATCAATTCTATTTTCACTCAATCAGAACTTACATTAATACTATCAATCTCTTTCCCACCTGCCTCCTCATCCACCACTCGTTCATTTTCATCGGATCCCTCCGAAGTCTAAGTATACTGATTAGCAGATGGCATAACTAACCGGAACAAGGCTAGCGGGGATTTCCTTTGCTGGTCTCATTACGTGCTCCGCAATATCCTTCCCTGTCGCTGCCTTTATTTCTACCAAAAATAGGTTCACATTGTGTCCCAGTTTCAACTCGAAGGCATTTGAAAGGGAACTGTTGTATGATATCTGACCATGTAGAGCTTCATTCATCATTTGCCCCGGTGCATATAATCCCATATACTCTTCGTTCAATTCTTCCTGCGTAAAGTTGCATTTGTATAACACAGTCAGACAGTATGGTTCTTTCGGGCTACAATTGTTTCCGATGAAATCAATCAGCTCCTCCCAATACCTCACATCCGTGTACAAAGCTTGGAATTGCATGCTGGATGTCGGGTCATTGTTGCCGTTCGGCACTCAACGAATCACAACCATGAAAGTTGTATTTGGCAACTCTGGGATGTTACCTCTCGCTTTTTTGCCCGTGCGCTCTCCCAAATCCGTCTCCAGTCACTTGTTGCCTCGCCTTCCCTGTTTCCTCGCCTCCTGAACCTTACTTGCACATTTTTTCAAAAATCTCTCCACCCATTGTCGCCGAATCCATTCGGCATTATTGAAATTTTCCAAAGGCAGCCATGTCTCGAAAGTTTCCAAAAAATCTTCAACCGCCATCTCCCAGTGCAGGGGTCCATTTCGCATCTGTTTCAAACAGTTCTGTCCTGGGATAATGGACCGATGCTTCTTCTCGAGAAACCCAGCCACCCATACTTTCTTCCACTTGTTGAAGGCACTATAGTTGGGCTGCCACATCCTTTTGGCAAATTGCTTCAAGGAGAATTCTGTTTGCTTCAAGCTAACTGGGGCTTTGCCTTCAGCCCCGCCCAAGTCCGACGAATCATCGCTCTCAGCATCTGCATTGAATTCGTCATAAGAAATCTCTGGTAATGGGGGCAAATCCGCAATCCCTGCCACATCTGCCCTGCGTGGTTCCGATGCCGGCTGAAATCGTTTCGTTGGGAGACTAATGGGAGGTCTCCGAGGTGCACCGGGAATTAGTCCGTATGGAGTAGACAAGGACGATATCGGCCGATTGACTGGATTGTTTCCAGCTGGTGCTGGAGGCACTCGAGGTGCACCTGGAGATGACGGCTCCTGTCCGGTGAATTGCCGAGGGGGAACATTTGAGGTCCACCAAAGTCACCTTGGGGGAAGTCGTATCCTTGCCACGATGGCCAATAACTCTGATATCCTTGGGTTGCCCCACCAGAGCTTTGTTGCGAGCTTGGTGTCATGTTGAATGGGGCAGGGTGGTTAAACTGGGGAGCACCTGGAAATGGTGGCTGCGAAGGCGGGTAACTATACCCCGGTGGAGGATGAAATTGATTCGGCGGTTGCCCGAATTGAGTGTCTTTGCTTGGTGTATTTCCAGCATTATTGTCAGATGCTCCCACATCGTCTTCTGGGGGTGGTTGTGAGCCAAACAGGCTGCCGGGTGGAGCCATATTGGTTGTCTTTGGTGGAGATCTGTTTGTCGACATCGTATGTGAACAAATCAGAGTGGTAAACAAATTATCAATTCCATTGGTGATTTCAAACGAAGCTGTGGATACTTGAGAATATTGAAAGTAGCAGTGACCTTCGGCGGAATGAAGGCCTCTTATATCCATCTTATTTGTCACGAACTGTGGTGTTTCACTGCACCTTTGATCCATGAAACCCGGCTGAGAAAAAGAAATCATAGTCACCCACATCCTGCCTTTCTTTGTTATATGTTCGAATTCCTATACTAGGAACTTGGATAGAAGCTCACCTTTGTTCGGTTCATGACTGTAATAGTCATAGAAGGGATTCGACATGATATCGCCAGGAAACCAACAAGAACTATATCCGGTTGGAAGGTTAGCATTACTAGGCATCTTACACTGAGAATGTATGTGTATGACCTACTACTTCATTCAATATGAGGCCTGTTAGTTGAGCAGCAACAGTGATTGCTTCATTTTCAGCTCCTTGTGCAAACTTCTTTGTCTTCTCAGGATCCACCCACCGGTCAAGTATCGTTACTGACGAAAACTTCTTACCAGCCTATCAGTTCTGGATGATCATCGAGCGGGCATACAGCCAGCTAGGCAACTTACCTATCCATTCATTGTATTAAGCTGATGTTATCCGCTGCTTGAGGCTCGAGCGTAGACATAATCTGCAGAATGCCGCAATGGCATAGTATATGATAAGGCCGATCGTAGTAGCATCTGATGGAGAGTATTAAAAGTTGATTGCAGTGATGACAAAAGAAACGTTCTCTGCTAATAATTTTCAGTAGATAGTATCCTAGTTTGTGAAGAAAACTGATCGTGAGGTGACTTTGTTTTACCCCTCCTCTACATTTGGTGGGGTGTGATGCGGCTTTGAAAGTGATATGCTAACCTGAGTTAGCTTGCTTTCAAACAAATATCCCTGAGGCTCAAATCCACCAACAAAACATACCCTCTAAAGCATCATCGAGATTCAGCAGAATACTGAGAGTTTCTCAAATATGGTCAACACTCGCCGGAAACATGTTAAATGGTTTATCTGCAAAAAGGAATTATGCAACGAGAACCGATTGGAAGCTCACTATCAACAATATCACCCAATATCGATGAAAGAAGGGCTATTACCCAACGGGATTCTACCACCTGCGAGCTGGGATCACCCTGAGCCATCATGGTTTGACTACAGTAGGTGCACCTGAATGCAATCGACAAGCTGCCAATTAACGATCAACTCATAGACAACGTACCAGGTGCACCACCACTGGAAGATACTCCCAACAAAGAACCTATCAACCCTCAGCAGCCTGATATCACCTGTACCCCTGATCCAACCAAGACAAAGGCTCATAGGCAGGGAGTTGGAGTGGAAAATGCGGGGGGCAAAGTGTTACGGGGGTGTATACCCTAAGTAACTCAACTTAAGAATCCACCGACACTAAGATAAGTACTAAGGTTCACGGCTGTAGATCCTATTCCGGACTAAGGTTTTGTATAACCCTATTTCGTATTTCTTGCAACCTTTGATTTTGCAAGGCTTCCGCAGATCGCTTAGAATCCTGAAGTCGTTTAATCTTCCGAGCCTTCTTAAGTTGCTTCTTTGTTTGTGGCAAAGGATTCACTCGGCTACGTTGCCAAGTATTACGAGCTCGTTCCGAATCTTCTATGAACTGTTCAGCCCGATCCAGAACCAAATCTGCCTGTCTATCGTTCATAAGGTCCCTAGATGTAACCGGAGCAGATTCGTCACGTGCTCTTGAATCCCCCTGGATATTTCGAGGCGTTATGGATACTTCTAGTCCTGAAGTTCCAACCGTTGTTTCGTTGGATCTCTTTTGGAGGTTATCGATGTATACGACCAATCCTTGCTCCAATCCAATAATCGAGGCTAGCCACCAAACGCAATTGGCCGCAAAGATCTGCTGAGTCCTTCTGGCGTATGAAATAACTTTGTCGAGAGCGTATACAATAACGTCGTTACCGTTCTCGAAGGTAATGGTCATTCGTATAGTAATCTTCTCGAAAGTGTGGGGCTGCCACTACACAACGCTAATAGATTCGAGATATAGATATAATAGGTATAGGTATCATAAAAACGCAATAATAAATAAGGATATTTCTCCGCTGGTAGGTATCGTTTTGTCTCTAGCTATTCGAGCTTGTCTTCCGCATTGCCGGAACAATGTGATCTCTTTATAGTCTCTCGAAACCCCCTTCAGAGTATGATTCAATTCCTCAATGATAGCCACATATCTGTGCGTCTTACATTCATTCAATGTGCCTGGTAGAGGCGGCCACCCTTCCCTATGGACAACGTGCTCATGCATGATATCATATCGGCTCATAAATCAGACCATAACTTCAACTTTGACATGTTGCAACGTTTTCGTGTAATCGGTAGTTGGAACGTCCACTCTCAAGGTGACACATCTTTTTGGTTATTTTTATCTCCTCTTTCCGAGATTAATAACTCATAGTCTTACGTCGGTATTAATATCCGCTGCTATGCCAACGTAGACCTTATGTGCATAATCAAAACATTTGATTAACATTGCGGAATCAACTCAAACAAATTAATGAATGATATCCACTTTTGGCTAATCCCAACCCCATAGTCCCTTAGTCATATGCGCTTAGGTGTTCCCGAAACCCGGACGTGCCCCACATCCAAGAGGCTTGGAAACCGGAGAGCCCTCTGCTTGCACAACTGCTGTGCAAACCTATATGCAACCGCATAGTGTCTTAGGATGAACCTGGTTGAGAACAACTTGCTCGGCAGGACCTAGTCCCTTCGATCTGGCTAGTTGCTGCATCATCAAATCAGCTTCCGCAGCATTTTGCTTTCAATGAATCCGCTCAGCACATGCTGACCCAATCGAGACGTGACTAATATGCCCCCGTTAAAGAGCATACCACATGGTACTAGTACCATCACACTGATAGGAGAGAACCCCTAACAGAAAGCGTATGGCAAAGCAACTGGATTGTAAAACAAGCATCGAAAGTACTCAGAACGATGGAATCCATGGTATCCATTTCGGTCTGCACACGACTTTCAGCAGGCTCAGACGTTCAGCCAGCAAACGAAAACCTGGATTGATCAACATCTCAGGCATGGACTGGACAACTTCAGAATCGAATTATTCCATTCGGCAGATGCCCTTCGAAAGGTCCTCTCTGAACTCGATTTTGGGCTCGGTGATGACAGTTGGATTGAAGATTACTCACATATCTTCGGAACATTATACTACAGGGATATTTTCAAATGTATCCAGTTCCTTTAGGCACATCTCCCATTTCAGGTGCACATCCATTTTGAACCGGTACGCCTCCCTGACTCTGAGGGTCGTCGAATCTACAGCGAGATGAACACAGCCGATTGGTGGTGGGATACACAAGATGAACTTCCTGCCAGAGCAACGATTGTGCCAGTCATATGTGCATCCAACAAGACTCACTTTACTAATTTTTCGGGCGATCAGCATGCCTGGCTGCTATATCTCACAATACGTAATATTCGAAAAGCTATCTGCCGCACACCCAAAAACCGCGCCTGGATTCCTGTCGGGCTGATTCCATGTCCCCCGAAGGGTGTCAAGAACATTGACGAAGCCTGGCATTCTGCGGTTGGAACTGTGCTGTCTCAACTGAGGCATCTTGACATCACTGGCCCCGGCTTGAAATGGGATTGCGCAGATGGATTCCAGCGACAATGTTACCCTCTGTAGGCTGCCTGGGTTGGGGATTATCCGGAACAAGTCATGGTTGCTCAAGTCTCATATGGCTCATGCCCGATGTGTGAAATTCCTCAAGGTGCGCCGAACAGGCATTCAACTTTTCGACCACTTGATAACTCAAGAGACCAGCATATTTAGTCGGAGCAGCTCGAGGACAATAATATTGATGCTCTGCACACTCTCGGTGTCCACCCAATCCGCAACCAGTTCTGGCAATACCCTCTCTGCAATGTCTATCGGCTTTGGCAGCCTGATGAATTGCATCAGCTGCTCCTGGGTTTAGTTAAAGACTGATTGCACTGGCTGCTCAAATACCTGAAAGCTAGAAATGTCAAGGATCAATTTGACAATCGATTCACATCGGTGCCACAATATCACGGCCTCCAGCACTTCTCTAAACCATTCGATTCTTTGAAAAGCGGCACCTGGCAAGGTAAAGAGATCCCTGGAATGATCAGAACACTGGCAGTGAATTGCGCTCCAATTCTTGACTGCTCCAAAGATGACGGGAAAACTGCTGCAGGAAACGCCTCTGATGAAATGGTAATGGGAGCAGTGTGGGCATTATGTGAATGCTCTCTCCTTGTTAGCCAACAAAATCACTCGGATCTATCCCTCAAAGCACTTGACAATGCACTGAAGCGATTTTACCAGAAGAAGGGTATTTTTCGAGCACAAAAAATGTCGAAGTCTGTGAAGGCCAAAGTGGATGACCTGTTGGCAACGGAATCCCATCAGTTACGCAAACAAAAGATTCATAAGATTCGTGCTGCAATGGAGGCTCTTGTGTATGGGGCTGCAATCGTTTCCTCAACAAAACGTAGGAAATCTCAGGTGCACCTGAACAGAGCCCGTCAAGCGGCAACTACTTGGTCTGATGCTGATTGTCAGAAGGCAATTGAGCGATTGGAGCACGAAATCCATCAGATGACACCTGCTAAACGCGAGCTTTTCGATATATTATTCCAACGCCATGAGCGACAACTATTGCAGGAAGTCAGGAACAAGGCAACCGGTCCCAGAAGCACATTCGCCAAAGAACTTGCCCTAAAGACAGCTGCCACTGAAGACGAGGCTTACAGGGCGGCAAACATGACCGCCGACAAGCGACTACAATTTGGGCTCCGCCTATCCGATGCTGAGACAGAAGCCACGACCTGGAGCTTGGCTGATACGGAGCATGTCACTAACCAGGTGGAGAGAGAGATTTATGGCATCACCTTGAATGAACAGAAGCAGTTCAAGACGGAACTCTCCATCCGTTTGATCGAGTTTGAAGCTTGGTGGGAGACAATCGGCATTCAGGCGCTCCGGAAAACCATTCAACAGCGTGTCATACATTTCGGATATCCAATGATGCATCTTGTGAGCCATATCTCAGAGTCAATTCGCAGAATAGATTCCGGTGACAATTTTACCACTGATATTTCTGAACGGCTATATATCGCAAAAGTGAAAGAGGCATATCGATCTAGCAACAAAGTCAACTACATTCGACAGATGCTTAAGCACAACGACTGGTGTACCGGTCTTGACTATATGGAGGAGACACTGTCATATCTTGCACTCGAAGGCTGGAATGATGTTGACTCTTTAAAAGTTTTAAACCCACTGTCCATTACCGATAAATGGTGTAGTACACACAAAGCCCATGTGTTACATCTCCAAAGAATCCAGGACAAGCCCATTATCCGCCGTGTATCACAGCAGGTATATCATTTGAGAGAAACGCATGTCCGCGGAGTGTGCAGAAGTATCAAATTAACCTCACTCAGAGATGCATCAGAAGATTTCGGAATTCCCAACTTTGGACAGCTATTCCGCATGCAAATTGATGAGGACTGGGGACACGAACTTAGTGGACTCATGCTCAGATATGATCAGAATGTACTCTTAGATGGTATATTGATTAAACTCCAGAATGGGCTGTTGTATTATCGTCAACCATTTTACAACCTGACTTCTGTTGAGCGTCTGGGACTTGATTGCAAGGTAGAATATTGTTAGGGGTTTCCCCAAAGCAGCGATAATGATACTTGTTACTTTATGAGGAAGCATACATAATGACATTATGCATCACACCTATGCTAGTGACGACAAGTGAGATCAGTAATATGCTCTTGAGCATGAGTTCATATTAGTCGCGCGGAGTGTGGGTACTCTGTTCACACCTGGATACTCTGCGGGACATGCATGGTAATCATGCACGGCAGTCGATAGTCAAAAGCGATTAAGAGGACCCTTCTCCCTTACCTGTAATGGGCTAAGATTCGGGAAGCACGTTCCGGTCTAGAGAATGGTCTCGACCTGAGCATGACGTGACTGAGGGATTAATGACGTAGGCATTGGCGTAGAGCGAGTACTACTCGTTGACTCGAGTTAGTCTGGATCGCAATGTAACCTCGTATCGGATACAAGCTTACGCATCAGTAATCCACTTTGGCATAGTATTGGTTGGTCACCGACTAAATCTATGATGCAATTAAATCACTCACTCACATGAGGGAATTAAGAGGCGATAAGCATTATCAACCTGGTTGGTAGATGTTCCAACTACTGACTTGTACGATTGCATAAGATGTCTGAGATAGGAAAGGGTAAGCTGATATCTTACGATGGATGGCCTGATTGTTATCAGGAGCGTAATGCATTCAAACCACATCGCAGGGACGCAACAACCTGAGGGTGTCGTTGCGTAATGTCACCGGGCGCTAAGAGGGCGCGGCCGAGATAACGCTATCACACCTAAGGGAGAGCAACGGCTATAAAGGGCCAGTGTTGGTCGAAGGAACAGATGGCAGTAACGAGCAGCTTAGCTTTCAGAGAACACCGAAGATGATCTTAAAATATTATTAAGAATTCTATCTATCTCTTTACCATCATTACTTCCCTCATCCACCTTCACAATCAAGCAACGTATGTCTGGACAACGACTGACACAATCCGAATACGCTCTGCAACAAATCGTCGTACTATTCGGCAAACTACTTTCTCAGTTGGCTGAAGCTGGTTTAACCCTCACCTACCACGATGTTTTTCGTTTTTGCAAACTTGAGAATATCGACTACGTGGTGTTGAGGTATTTGAACACCGGCACGTCACCATTCGAGGAGTGGGCCGAGGAGTGGTTGCACGAAGGGGAAGTTTAATCTATCTGTACGAAGGAAACGGATTGTGGAGGAGATTTAATTTAGAGCGCACTTGCCGGACGGAGCAAGTGGTTGAGTCTTAGGATAAGATAAGGAGAGAAAGAGATCTTGAGATAGGCGGTCGTACTCAGTTCAATAAATATTGTATTGATTATTGGGACTAAGAACCCCCGTAACAAATATACCAATGCCAACCAAGGGATCATGCCTGAAGCTCATAACATTTGGGTCCAGTATACGCAAAGTGAAGAGAATGACCTCGATAACACCTTCCAAGGTTGAATTCCTTGTTTTCCTGTATTATACTTCAGCTGGACTCCACTGAATCAGATCCTCCAATTTCAGGAGCGCCTGCCAGCCGGGAAAGCAATATCGACCTTTTCTAAGAGGTGCAAGATCACTCAGCAATGGGTATTACATCCTCAAGCTCAAGAATACGCAGTGGTGATTCCAACAAAGTACAAGGATCTTCATGGTTGGGCTGATTGTGTTGACGGGTTCATCCGGGTTGTCAAACAAACGAATAGGATGCCTATTGTACCCGTTGGAGCAATAGTTGGGCTGGCGCATTTGGTGCAGGAGAATGCTGCATTGGGCGGCATGGATAGCGTATGGCTTGTAAATAATAATGTTGATTTAGATACCTACTGGACTGTATATTAATTTAGACTAGAATGCGTGATTCAGGTGTATAGCTGTTGGATAGATTATCGAATTTTACTATTCGATATAGACATTATATATTTATCACTCCCGGAGAGTCTGGCTCCGGGTGCACGGGAATCGTTTTGGAGACGAGTATCCTTGTACCAGCAGCTCCGAAATTTTACCAACTTAAAGGCATGATTTTATAGCATTCTGAAGACGACTTGATACTCTTTAGAATATTGTTGTATTCTTTTCCGCTACATTAGAAGCGTTGAGGAGCACCTGAAGTACTTTCAGAGTACCTCAGAAGCACATCGTTTACATTCAGCCTGTTCGGAACCTTCTGGGAGCTTCTGGAAGGATCGGTGTGGCTGTTCGGAACAGCTGAGTCGTTGAGTTATGACTTCCAAACCATTGCACATTTTGCTGATGTAGGAGACCGAGCGATCAAGTGAACTGAGAGATGCACTTGGAGGCCGTGATGGGGCGAGATTGGAGATGCACTTGGAGGCCAAGATCGAGTGAACTCAGAGATGCACATAGAAGCCGTAATTGACCATGTTGGGGGATATAGTTGGACGCCATGATCGATCATAATTGGAGGAGTACTTGGAGGCTGTTGATCTGGAGGCAATGGATTTGAAGGCGGTCAATCTGGAGGCAGTGAATCTGGAGGCGGTAGATTGGGAGCCATGTGCAATGGAAGCTGAGAATCTATTCATTGGTTATCTCGTAATTGTGGGAATGTAGAGAATTGTGTACAACAAGATCCGCTGAGAGCTGAGACTGGCTGGGGGCGAGAGACAGTCAATCCTGCGATGATGCAGTACGCGGCATATTCAGTACTCGGTGTATGCTGTGCTCGTTGTATGCTGCACTCTGTGTTAACTCTTGATCATGGCATGGAGAGATAGAGAGGGATACTTTAACTTCCTGTTCTTAGGTGACGGTAGAGTTGAGGACGAAAAGGAGAGAGATGAGAAGAGATGGGGCGAATGATCAGGACAAACTGGGACCTAGAGAATTTCATGTATAAGTCAATTTACGTTCCCCGATGCGGCAGGTATGAGTCCCGATCCAGCATGTAATTACACCGATACGAGATCTTCCCTACCCAATCAGGCAAGTTGTACCCCTGATTTCACATATCGGCTTGCATCCTCCAGATCATTCTCATCTCCATCCCCCTTCTCTGTCTTTCCCATCCACAACTCCATCATCATCACAGAACAGAACGTTAAGTCATGATCCCTCTCTATCTCTCCATGCCATGATTATGAGTTGATACCGAGTACAGCATAGACCAAGTACAACATACACCGACTACAGCATACACCGAGTACAGCATACAGGGAGTACCGCATACACCGAGTACAGCATCTACCCATGATTGTTTGTCTTCCCTTTATTCCGATGATTACGAGTTGACCCATGAATGTAGCTTCTGCTTCCAGCGTGCCTCCCCACACGATCGACTGCCATCAGCCAGCTTGCCATGAGAGCTCAAAGGTTAAGTTAACTTGTCACATTCCTACGTTCGCTAGTCAACTAACGGATGAATACAGTCTCAGCACCCGGCGCGCCATCCATCGACTGCCTCCAAGTACTCATCCAATCTCACTCTATCACAGCCTCCAAAGTGTATCACCAAACTCCCTCGATCACAGCCTCCAAGCTCGCACCAGCATGGCCTGCAAGTGCATCTCCACACACGCTCAATCACGGCCTCCAAGTGTATCTCCAAACTTGTCTGATTACAGCCTGCAAGTTCGCACAATCATGGCCTCCAGGTACATCTTCAATCTTGCACAATTGCGATCTTGGAGTGCATCTCTTAGTTCACTCGATCATGGCCTCCAAGTGTATCTCCAAATATGCTCGATTCCCGCCTCCAAGTGCATCGCAAAACTCGCTCGCTCATCGCCTGCAAGTTCGGTCAGTCATGTTCTCGAAGTATATCTCCGAACTCGATCGATTACTGCCTGCAAGTTCACATGATCATGGCCTCCAAGTGGATTTGGAAACCTCGGTCGATCACGATCTCGGAGTGCATCCCTAAGCCTACTCAATCACGGCCTCCAAGTGTATCTTCAAATACGCTCAAATACTGCCTCGAAGTACATCTCCAAACACGCACGATCAGGTCCTTGGAGTGTATCTCTGAGTTCACTTGGTCGTCATTGTCACGCTCACCTCGAATTGCTCTCAAGCACCGCCTGCAGCCAGTGCAGATATACTGTGTGTAGATGGGTAGCTATATAGATAGATAGATGTGAATACAAACTGAAAACATGAATGTTAAAAATCGTTGAACGATAAGTAGTAGCTATGATTTCCAGGCGCACCAGCAACATTCCCAAAGAAGATGTCGTTTTTCCCAGACTACTTTACAGTGATTCGAGGTGCTCCCTGGGGCTCCCAGGCTTTTCATCCGTGCTCCCAGACTTGTCATTGGCACTCCCAGGCTTGTCATCGGTGCTCCCAGGATTGTCGCCAGTGCTCCCATATGCTCCTCGGTGCACGCAAAGTTCTCTCCGGCACTCCAAGGTGTTCTCAAACTTATCACAATCACTCCCATGGTACTCCTGTACCAGTCATCAGAGACCCCAGTTACTCTGAACGCCGGCCAGAATGCCCTCCCAAGGTCTGATACTCTCCTGAAATTGACGCATCTAAGTTTACACTCCACATCCTCTCAGACACTCCTGGAGGCTTCCAGAGACTAAAATACATTTTGCTGATGTCTCATATTCTCAACGCTGGTCATGTTGGTGATGCCGTTGCTGTTGCTGTTGCTGTTGCTGCTGGGGACAGGCTGGCTGCTGCTTGTGATGGCAGACCCACCCATAGGCAGAATAGCTGAGAATCACACACTAGCTTCAGTAGCAGCAACAAAGCTGATGAGACGATTAAAAGAATTGTCGGGCTGCTCTATCAGCTCTTCTGGGACGTAATCAAGGAGGTCCTCATAACAGCTGCCCTGATAGTTGTGAGGTTGTGCCATCGCTCGGTCCACACCAGTTGAGTGGATCCTTCGGCAGATCATGCTGCAGATACTGTCTATCTGTTTGGCTGGAACCTCTGGCGAGGAAGAACTACAATCCGTGTCAAGACGATGCATTACATCTGTGCATGCATTATCAACTGCGAGAATAATGTTGCTTGTATCGCACATATGTTGTGCTTTACCTCCTGGACCAAACTCTGACAGGACTGTACACTCGCCTGTTTTCCAGGCCGACAGGCCATAGTCGATGGCCGTCATGGTGAGGCCAATGAATGTCAAGTTGATTTTATCAATCAATGATCTATCTTTCATTCCCATTTGTCGGATGCCATAGAAATATGTCCAGTGAATAAGATGCACAATTTCAGTCACTGCAAATTGAAACTTGCACTCCTAAATTGATTGTCAAGCCAACAATCAGAGAACAAGGGAACTTTGAACTTACCTCACAAATGTTTGTGGGGCATGTAAAGCTGTCCTTGGCTAATAGCCACACTACTATTTTCCAGATATCTGTAGGCGACTGTGTTTGAAATCCATCAATAGAGTCAATTGAGGTCTCGCAGTGATATGCCATTGCTGCACAGAAGCAGGTAATCTTTGCCAGAGCCTGATGCACAATGTCAGCGATGAAAACAATTGTTGAGATAATTTATTTACTACTGAAATGTAGACACGTGGAGGGTCTGAGTTTCTCTGGGCTGGATCACTCCTGGCAATTTCCTCATACCACCAACCATGAATCTGGGTGGTTTTCACTGCATTTGTGGCAAAGGGATTCGCAAATATTACATAATTGATAGCTCTAGGCTTCACACATGCCATAACCATCACCGGAACATCTCAAAGGGTTGTCTGGGCATTGTATTCTGCGCCAACGCTGAGGTCTGGGACATCGTCAGCCCAGGGCTTATATCACCACAGATTTTCAGCTTTCCATGCAACCAATGGCTCAGTGGCTTCATTTGAAACCTTCCTCGAGTAAATATATACATTAGTGCGCGGATTCAATCATTCATACGCTTAATCAGATACCTTGTTGGATGCCAGCGGCGCAGGCTCGCATTCATCCTGCTCCTCAGAGACAATATAGATCTCCCAACCCTCAGGATGTAAGGGTTGCGCTGACGTAGGAGTTAATAGTGTTGCCGCAACTTCTTTTCCAAGTGTTGACATGAAGGAATCCTTTGATGGCTGCTTGCCCATTGCATTCCTGGATGGTTACCGAACAGGCTTGTCATTGGATTCTGAATTTTCATCTCCATGATCATTTTAATTGTTGGGTATGGCACTGAGATCGTCATCAGAATCCTCGTCGTGGATAGATCGTCTGCCTCTGCTGATGCTGGAAGGAAGAGGAGGAGGAGAAGTGCAGCACCTTCTTTTCATGATTTAAAAAGGCAGCAAGTGATAAGTACGAAAAATTAAAGGAGTGACTAAATGAAATGTGAATGAATGTAGAGTAAATTAATTAAAGCATTGGGTAAAGGAAAGAAGGTATTAATAAAATTCAAAGCATCATCGTGATGCGTCTTGGTATCCTGTCACATCAGCAAATTGTAAATCAGTCCGGAAGCCACACGCAAACCTCCCAGACACTCCGGTAGACCTCACCAGTGATTCTAAGTTATTCCAGATGCTCCCAGGCCCCCCTGAAGCTAAGCAAAGTGCCTTCAGACTGTGCCAGAGCATTCTCAGGTGCTCCTGAAAGCGCCTGCAGTTATGGAGGTGCAATCAGGATGCTACAAGATTTGACTTATAGGATAGTCAAATTTTGGAGCAGCGAGACCTCGGCGCAGGTCTGCGGGAGACTTATTGCCATATTCTCGCAGCAGTGGTTCTTAGGGTTCCATGACCACAAGGCATTTCCTGTATCAGATTCATCTTTGTTACAGTCACAAGATTCGCTACATCATAATATGGCATGTATTATCTATCTAAGTCTCTCTATATATATATAGGTGGCCAATGAGGTGGCAGACGGTACTGGAGCGTAATAGCAGGAGCACCTGGAGACGCTGATTGAGAGAACATAGAGATGCACTTGGAGGCAGTGATCGTGTGAACTGGGAGATGTACTTGGAGGCCGCGATCGGGTGAGTTTGGAGATGCACTTGGAGGCCGAGATCGAGTTGAACTCAGAGATGCACTTGAAGGATGTGCTTGAATGGGTTTGGAGATGCATTTGGAGGCCGAGATCGAGTAACTCAGAGATGCACTTGCAGGCCGTGATCGAGTGGGTTTGGAGATGCATTTGGAGAGGGAGATGGAGTAACTCAAGAGATGCACTTGGAGGCCGTGATCGAGCGGGTTTGGAGATGCATTTGGAGGCCGATATTGAGCGGGTTTGGAGATGCACTTGGAGGCCGAGATCAAGTAACTTAGAGATGCACTTGGAGGCCGTGATCTAGCGGGTTTGGAGATGCATTTGGAGGCCGAGATCGAGTAACTCAGAGATGCACTTAGAGGCCGTGATCGAGCGGGTTTGGAGATGCATTTGGAGGCCGAGATCGAGTAGCGGAAGAGATGCACTTGGAGGCCGTGATCAAGCGGGTTTGGAGATGCATTTGGAGGCCGAGATCGAGTAACTCAGAGATGCACTTGGAGGCCGAGATCAAGTTGAACCCAGAGATGCACTTGGAGGCCGTGATCGAGAGAGTTTGGAGATGCACTTGGAGGCCAAGATCGTGTAACTCAGAGATGCACTTGCAGGTCGTGGTCGAGCGAGTTTGGAGATGCACTTGGAGGCCATGATCAATCGAGATGGGGGAGTACTTGGAGGTGGTCGATCTGGAGGCGGTAGATTGCGAGGGAGGTGCGACGGCACCTGTGACTCTATTAATTGGTCAACTCGTAATCGTGGGAATGTAGAGAGTTGAGTACAATTAGGTCTGCCGAGAGATGAGAGACTGGCTGGGAGCGGGAGACAGTCGATCATGGGATGAGGCAGTACTGGGTGTATGCTGTACTGGGTGTATGCTGTACTGGGTGTATGCTGTACTGGGTGTATGCTGTACTCGGTGTATGCTGTACTCAGTGTATGCTGTACTTGGTGTTAACTCATGATCATTGCATGGAGAGATAGATAGGGATGACTTAACTTCGTATTCTTAGGTGATGGTAGAGAAAGAGAGAGATGAGAGGAGATGGGGGAAATCATCATGAGAAACTGGGACTTACGAGAATTTCGTGTGCGAGTCAATTGACTATTGCTGATATGGCAGGTACGAGTCCCGATCTGTCGGGTAAAAACACCGATACGAGGTCTTCTAAACCCAATCAGGCAAGTCGTACCCCTGACTTCTCATATCCGCTCGTATCCTCCATATTCGTTCCCTTCATCATCCCCCATCTCTCTTTCTCCACCATCATCCCAGAACACAAAGTTAAGTCATCCCTGTCGATCTCTCCATGCCCTGATCATGAGTTAACAATGAGTACAGCATACACCGAGTACAGCATACACCCAAGATTGTCTGTCATCCCTTCATTCTCACGATTACGAGTTGACCCCTGAATGTAGCTTCAGCTTCCGGCGTACCTCCCTATAAGATCAACCGCCACCAGCCAGCTCTCCATGAGAGCTCAAATGTAAAGTCACCTCATCACATTCCCACAGTTGCGAGTTAATTAACTAACTGATGGATAGAGTCTCAGCACCCGGCGTGCCTCCTATCGACCGCTTCCAAGCACTCCAATCTCGGTCTATCATGGCCTCCAAGTGCATCTCTTGAGTTATTCGATCTCGGCCTCCAAATGCATCTCCAAATCTGCTCGATCACGGCCTCCAAGTGCATGTCCAAACTCGTTCGATTACAACCTCCAAGTGCATCTCTGAGTTCACTCGATCATGGCCTCCCGGTGCATCTTCAAACTCGCTCGATCATGGCCTCCAAGTGCACCTCTGAATTTCACGATCTCGGCCTCCAAGTGCATCTCCAAACTCGCTCAATCACGGGCTCCAAGTGCATCTCTGAGTTACACGATTGCGGCCTCCAAATGCATCTCCAAACCCGCTCGATGACGGCCTCCAAGCACATCTCCAAATTTGTTCGATTACAGCCTCCAAGTGCATCTCTGAGTTACACGATCAGGGCCTCCGGATGCATCCCCAACCCCGCTCGATCATGGCCTCCAAGTGCATCTCTAAATTCTTTCGATTACAGCCTCGAAGTGTATCTCTGAGTTCACTCGATCATGGCCTCCCAGTGCATCTCCAAACTCGCTCGATCGCTGCCTCCAAGTGCATCTCTGAGTTACACGATCTCGGCCTTCAAGTGCATCTCCAAACTCGCTCGATCACCGCCTCCAAATACATCTCCAAACTCGTTCCATTACAGCCTCCATGTGCATCTCTGAGTTCACTCGATCATGGCCTCCCAGTGCATCTCCAAACTCGCTCGATCACGGCCTCCAAGTGCATCTCTAAGTTCACACAATAACCGCCTCCAAGTGTATCTCTGAGTTCACTTGATCGTCATTTTCAGGCGCACCTCGAATTGCTTAAGCACCACCTGCAGGCAGTCCAAATAACCCTTTGGAGATGGATAGCTATTCAGATACATAGATACATAGACGAGAATACAAACTGAATACAGTAGCTATGATTTCCAGGCGCACCTGCAGCGTTCCCAAAGAAGATGTTGTTTTTCCCAGACTGCTCTACTTTGATTCGAGGTGCTCCGAGACATGTTGCCGGCGCTCCCAGGTGCTCCCAGAATCGTCGTTGGCGCTCCCAGGCTTGCTGCCGGCGCTCCCAGTTACTCTGAAGGCCGGCAGGAATGCCCTCCTAGTATCTGATACTCTCCTGAAATTAATGCATCTAAGTTTACACTCCACATCCTCTCAGATGCTCCTGGAGGCTTCCAGTGACTAAAATATACTTTGCTGATGCAACGAATCAAGGATCCTGGCGTGGACCGCCACCCCCAATTCCAACTCCTCGGACAGACAGGAACTCCGAAATAAGAATGGCAGGTATCAAGTATGCTTCAGTGTTGATGATTGGCTCCCTTTGACAAAAATTGTAATTGCAATGAGCTAAAACGCGTTCGAGGATCACCAATTCATCAGCACAATGTATTTTAGGCACTGGAAGCCTCCAGGAGTGTCTGAGAGGATGTGGAGTGTAAACTTAGATGCATCAATTTCAGGAGAGTATCAGACCCTAGGAGGGCATTCCTGCCGGGCTTCAGAGTAACTGGGAGCGCCGGCAACAAGTCTGGGAGCGCCGACGACAGGCCTGGGAGCACATGGGAATGCCGGGGACAAACCTGGGAGCGCCGGTGATAAGTCTGGGAGCACCTTGAATCACAGTAGAGCAGTCTGGGAAAAACAACATCTTCTTTGCGAATGCTGCTGGTGCACCTGGAAATCATAGCTACTACTTATCGTTCAACGATTTTTAAAACTGATGTATTCAGTTTGTATTCCTATCTATGTATCTATGTATCTATATAGCTACCTCTGGACTGGCAGCAGGCGGTGCTTGAGAGCAATTCGGGGTGCGCCTGAAAATGATGATTGAGTGAACACAGCGACACACGTCGGGGCCGTGATTGAGCGAGTTAGGAGATGCACTTTGGAGGCTGTGATTGAGCGAGTTTGGAGATGCCCTTGGAGGCCGCGATTGAGCGAGTTTGGAGATGCAATTGGAGGCCGCGATCGAGCGACTTTGGAGATGCACTTGGAGGCCGTAATTGGGCGAGTTTAGAGATACATTTGAAGGCTTTGATCGAGCGAGTTCGGAGATGCACTTGGAGGGCCTGATCGAGCGAGTTTGGAGATGCACTTGGAGGCAGTGACCGAGCGAGTGTGTAGATGCACTTGGAGGCCATGATCGTGCGAACTTGGATGCCGTAATTCAGCGAGTTTGGAGATGCACTTGCAGGCCATAATCGAGCGAGTTGGGACGAGTACTGGGAGGCAGTCGATGGACGGCGCGCCGGGTGCGGAGACTCTTTTCATCAGTTAGTTAACTCGCAACCGTGGGAATGTGACAATGTGACTTTACCTTTGAGCTTTCATGGAGAGGCATGTCGGAAGCTGAAGCTACATTGAGGGGTCAACTTGTAATCATGAGAATGAAGGGAAGATATGAAAACAATCTTGGATGGATGCTGTACTCGGTGTATGCTGTACTCGGTGTATGCTGTACTCGGTGTATGCTGTACTCGGTGTATACTGTACTCGGTGTATGCTGTACTCGGTGTATGCTGTACTCGGTGTATGCTATACCCGGTGCCAACTCATGATCATGACATGGAGAGATAGAGAGGGATGACTTAACTTTGTGTTCTGCGATGATTGTAGAGTTGTGGACGAGAAAGAGAGAGATGAGAGATGAAGATGAGAACGATGGGGAGGATACTTGCGGATATGAGTAATCAGGGTACGACTTGCCGGATTGGGTTGGGATGACCTCGTATCGGTGTAATTACACGCCGGATCGGGACTTGTACCTGCGGTATCGGGGATGGTAAATTGACTCGCACACGAAATTATCTTTAGTCCCAGTTTCTCATGATGATTTCCCTTGTACCCTCTCATCTCTCTCTTTCTTGTCCTCAATTCTACCATCACCTAAGAACACGAAGTTAAGTAATCCCTCTCTATCTCGCTATGCCATGATCAAGTGTTAACACCGAGTACAGCATACACCAAGTACAGCATTCACTGAGTACTGCATACACCGCGTACTGCATCCTCCCAAGATCGACTGTCTCCTGCTCCCAGCCAGTCTCATCTCTCGGCAGACCATGTTGTACTCAATTCTCTACATTCGCACAATTACGAGTTGACCAATGAATAGAGTCTCCGCTCCCGTCATGCCTCCCTCCAGAACTTACCGCCTCCAGATTGAACGCCTCCTAGTACTCCACCAATCTCGATCGATCATGGCCACCAAGTGCATCTCCAAACTCGCTTGATCACAGCCTCCAAGTGCATCTCCAAACTCACTGGATCACGCCCTCCAAGTGCATCTCCAAACTCGCTCGATCACGGCTTCCAATTGCATCTCCAAACTCGCTCGATTGCGGCTTCCAAGCGCATCTCCAAACTCGCTCGATCGCGGCCTCCAAGTGTATCTCCAAAGTCGCTCGATCACGGCTTCCAATTGCATCTCCAAACTCGCTCAATCGCGGCCTCCAAGTGCATCTCCAAACTCGCTCAATCGCGGCCTCCAAGTGTATCTCCAAAGTCGCTCGATCACAGCTTCTAATTGCATCTCCAAACTCGCTCAATCGCGCCCTCCAAGTGCATCTCCAAACTTGCTCAATCGCTGCCTCCAAGTGCATCTCCAAACTTGCTCAATCGCTGCCTCCAAGTGCATCTCCAAACTAGCTCGATCACGGCCTCCAAGTGCATCTCTGAGTTCAACTTGATTTTGGCCTCCAAGTGCATCTCCAAACTCGCTCGATCATGGCCTCCAAGTGCATCTCGGAGTTTCACAATCTCGGCGTCCAAATGCATCTCTAAACTCGCTCGATCACGGCCTCGGAGTGTATCCCTGAGTTCACTCGATCCTCATTTTCAGGAGCACCTCGAAGCTGTGCAAAATTCAGTGTGTATTTCGTATAATGAGATGTCCATCTACCCCGGGGTCTCCGAATTATATACTGCCTGTCGCTGAGTCTACCTCCGTTATTCCTGTATCTCCAAATGTATATATATATAGAGAGACTTTGATAATACATGCCATATCATGATGTAGCAAATCTTCTGACTGTAACAAAGACCGATATGATCGATGAAATGCCTTGTGGTTATGGAACCCTAAGAACCACTGGTGTGAGAATACGGAACCAAGTCTCCCGCAGATCTGTGCAGAGGTCTCCGCAGCTCCAAAATTTGACTATCCTAATAGTCAAATCTCGTAGCATCCTGAATGCACCTCCATCACTGCAGGTGCTTTCAGGAGCATGTGAGAATGCTGTTGCACAGTCTGAGAGCATTTTGCAAAGCTGCAGGGGGGGCTCGGAGCATCTGGTAGTACTTAGAAGCTCTGGCGAGGGCTACCGAACTGTCTGAGAGGCTTGCATATGGCTTCCGGACCGAATTACATTTTGCTGATGTTATTCAGGCTAACTTCTGCTGGATGAAGATACCGAACTACCAATTGCATGAGAGCCATACACGGAGTCCTATCGCTGCCACTATGCCTTTACCAAAAATAACTGTTCCAAAGATTAATCCCAACATCCTGAACTCTCAACACAGCCCTTCATGTATGAATATGAATGATGTAATAATAAGATAACCAAAACACCAAAACGAGACCCAAAATCTCACTAACAAACACCAAATCATTACCCAGCCGTCCACCCTTCAAAGTGCCAGAACAAAACCCACCCACCACGCGAATCCTTGAACAGCTGTCCAGCCACCGCATTCCATCCTCACAACTGATTTGCATCTGGGCGGCTTCTTGTATGCTTTATTTTGGCAAAAGAGCCAGCTGAGGGAGGATTCACAATCTGATCGTGCTTGCGTAACCAAGCCACATCCTCATCAGCAACAAGGCTTGGCTAATAATTGGCAAAGACACCAAGAGCACAGTTTCGGATAACTTCAGGGTATCGCTGCTGTCTGACAATGCACTTTTGAGGTTTCCGTTCCGGATTTATGGAAGCCTGTTGTTGTTGTCGGGAATCTTCTTTGATTTGGGCGCCGCGTCTCACTGTCATCCGATACCTCCCCAATATCATCAATCATATCCTCGGCTGGAGGTGAGAGGATGTCATCCAGAGAGAGGTAGCTGTGCCCACCACGCATAGGCGTTTGGGCACCAGCTGTGCTGCTGGCTTGGTGGCGACAATAAACGACGCGAAAAAGCGTTTGGTTGCTGGATTTGATCGCCGCCTTTACTCATCCGGCACATCAGGAAAATGTATTTTTGTCACTGGGAGCCCCCAGGAGTGTCTGAGAGGATGTGGAGTGTAAACTTAGATACGTCAATTTCAGGAGAGTGTCAGACTGTAGGAGGGCATTCCGGCCAGCCTTCGGAGTAACTGGGATCTCTGATGAACTGTACAGAAGTAACATGGGTGTGATTGTGATAGGTTTGAGAATACCTGGGAGCGCCAGGGACAAGTCTGGGAGTGCCGACGACATGCCTGGGAGCACCTAGGAGTGCTGGCGAGAAGTCTGGGAGCGCTAGCGACAAGCCTGGAAGCATCACAAATCACTGTAAAGAAGCCTGGGAAATATGACATCTTTGGGAAGGTTGCAGGTGCGCCTGGAAAGCATAGCTACTACTTATCGTTCAACGATTTCTTAAACTCATGTATTCAGTTTGTATTCTCATCCATTTATCTATATAGCTACCCATCTATACACAGTATATCTAGACTGGCAGCAGGCGGAGCTTGAGAGCAATTTGAGGTGCGCCTGAAAATGACAATCCAGTAACTCAGAGACACACTCCAAGGCCGCGACCGTGCGAGATTAGAGATGCACTTGGAAGCGATGATAATGCGTACTTGGAGTCCATAATCATGCGAGTTTGGAGATGCCCTTGCAGGTGGTAATCAAACGTATTTCGAGATGCACTTGGAGGAAATGATCGAGTGAACTTAGAGACACACTCTGACATGGTAATGGAGCCAGTTTAGAGATGCACTGGGAGGCGGTAATCAAGTGTATTTCGAGATACACTTGGAGGCCTTAATCGAGTGAGTTTGGAGATGCACTTGAAGGTGATGATCATGTGAACTTGGAGTCCGTAATCATGCGAGTTTGGTGATTCACTTGCAGGCGGTAATTACGCATATTTGGAGATACACTTGGAGGCCATGATCAAGTGAACTTAGAGATACACTCCGATATTGTGATCGAGTGAGTTTGGAGATGCACTTGGAGGCTGTCATCGTGGGAGTTTGGAGATACACATTGGAGGCCGTCATCAACCGAGATTGGACGAGTACGTTGAGGTGGTCGATGGACGGCATGCCGGGTGCTGAGACTCAATTCATCAGTTAGTTGACTCACAAACATGGGAATATTACAAGGTGACTTTACCTTTGAGCTCTCATGGTGAGCTAGCTGATGACAGTCGATCGTATAGGGAGGCACGCCAGAAACTGAAGCTACATTCAGGGATCAACTCGTAATCATGAGAATGAAGGGAAGACAAACAATGTTCGGTGTATGCTGTACTCGTTGTATGCTGTACTCAGTGTATACTGTACTTGGTGTAAGCTTGTACTTGGTGTCAACTTATGATCATGGCATGGAGAGATTGTGAGGGATGACTTAATTTTGTGTTCTGCGATGAGGGTAGAGTTGTGGACGAGAAAGAGAGAGATGGGGAATGACGATGAGAATGATGTGGAGGATATGAGCGAATATGAAAAATCAGGGTTACGACTTGCCTGATTGGTTTGGGGAACACCTCGTATCTGTGGAATTACACACCTGATTGGGACTCGTACATGCCGTATTGGGGATGGTAAAATGTCTTGCACACGAAATTCTCTTATGTCCCAGTTTATCATCAAGATTTCCCCCATCTCCTCTCATATCTCTCCTTCTCGTCTTCAACTGTATCTAAGAACACCAAGTTAAGTCATCCCTCTGTATCTCTCTATGCCATGATCATGAGTTAATACTGAGCACAGTATACACAGAGAATTGCATACACAGAGTACTGCATACACCGAGTACTGCATCATCCCAAGATTGACTGTCTCCTGCTCCCAGCCAGTCTCTCATCTCTCGGCGAACCTTGGTTGTACTCAATTCTCTTCATTCCCACAATTACAAGTTATCCAATGAATAGAGTCTCAGCTCCTATCGCGCCTCCCTTCTGATCTACCACCTCCAGGTCAGCAGCCTCCAGATCAACCAGCTCCCTATCTACCGCCTCCAGATTGACCGCCTCCAGATTGACCGCCTCCAGATTGACTGCCTCCAGATTGACTGCCACCAGATCGACCACCTTCTGATCAACCGCCTCCAGATCGACCAACCCCAACTATACCTCCAATCTTGATTGATCATGGCCACCAAGTGCATCTCCAACCTCGCTCGATTGCGGCCTCCAAGTTCGCACGATCATGGCCTCCAGGTGCATCTCCAAACTCACTCGATTAAAGCCTCCAAGTGCCTATCAAAACTCACTCTATTGCGGCCTCCAAGTTTGCATGATTATGGACTCCAAGTGCATCTCCAATCTTGCACGATCACTGTCTCCAACTGAATCTCCAAATTCGCACGATCACGGCCTCCAAGTGCTTCTCCAAACTTGCTTGATTACGGCCTCCAAGTGCATCTCGATGTTCACTCCATGTCCAAGCGCATCTCCAAATTCCTTCGATGAAGGCTTCCAAGTACATCTCTAAGTTTACACGATCATGGTTTGGTGAAACGGCAGAGCTGTCACGGCATCCGATGGGAATTTGTGAGAAGGAGCAGTTCAGCCTCGAGAAGCGTAGGAAGAGAGTTAGAGTATATATAGCGGTACCCAGCCTAGAGGAACCACACAAATTGTGTGGATCTATGAATGCTCAGCAAGAGTGCGTAGGACCATGGGCTGGGAAAGATAAACAGTGTGATTGGTAGAATGAGATAATATCTATCAACCCGAGAGTCTCTCAAATATATACTCCCTGTTGCTTAGTCCTTCTCTGTTATCTCTGTATCTCTGTATGGCTGTCACTTAGTCCGTTTCCGTTATCCCTGTGTCTCCCACAGACCTGCGCTAAGGTCTCAGCCACATGAAATTTAGACTATCCTGAAAGTCAAATATCGGAGCATCCTGAATGCACCTCTATAACGGCTGGTGCTTTCAGGGGCACCTGTGAATGCTCTTGCAGAGTCTGAAAGCACTTTGGTTTGCTCCAGGGGGGCCTGGGAGGATCTGGAAGTGCTTAGAAGCATTGGTGAGGTCTACCGGAGTGTCAGGGAGGTTTGTGTGTGCCTTCTGGACCGATTTCCACTTTGCTGATGCAGCAGTATTGTTATCAAAGATTGGGGTGACATTATGGGCATAGAGACCACTATCTCCATTAGGCTCATCCCGGCAGCTCCAAAGCTCTCAAATTTTCCAGCTGGGGTCTGGCAGACCGGCGATTGCAGTATTCACGATTGAGAAGATGATTGAATCGACAATTGATGTAACTATCAGAAGTATCGATTCATCATCCCCAGGCCAGTGCCAGGAGAATTGCTGACTATTGTTTTCACCCACCCTCTACCCAGCAATGTCGGGATCTACATAGGCGATGATAAAGCTACATGGCTCAACAAGGAAATTGGTCGAGGTGTCACAACGCACCGTTATTGGCAAAGACCTGTGACCCGAGGTTTCTTCCTCGTTGTATTCTGGATCTACACATCATCAGAATGAGTAAAAGAAGCATGAGGGCAATGAAATTGATACCAACATGCACAAGTTTCCTCTTCTTAGTTGGGGTTTCTTCAAGCCTATTCTTCCATTGGCGAAGGCCAACCTCCGCGAACTGGTCCAGTGCGGCCTTGAGTTTCTCTCCATTGAGGTTAGTCGTGTCTGCCATGTACTGTTTCCAAAGCAGCTGTTTAGACTCTGGATCACTAATTCATGTAACTCACCGATCGATTATGAGATCCCATTCCTTGGGGCTGGCGCCTTGCTTGTTGATGATGCTCATGGACTGGGCAATTTCCCAGACGCGCTCCCTCACTTTATTATCTATCCATTGTGTTGTCAAGCCACCCTTATCCTGCTCAATCCCCATGGTTTCTGCCGCCAATTGGCTGACTCCAACACCGGCGTTCTCGGCCCAGACACAGACTTGTAGAGTCGGCATCTGCATTGTAATAGCATCTGCGGCAACTGAATTTTGGCAACCAGAAGGCTTCACATTACATTTTAGGTTCTCAACAGTGGTTAATGATTGAGTGGTGGATATCGAATGCTTCTTACTCCAAACAAGCGTCAGGAGTATTGAATATATTGTCAAGGGTAATGCAATGTGGTAGCAGAGGTGAGAAGGGTGTGTCGAAGGTTCTGGAGATTGTAAGTACGGTGGGCATGCAAGGCAAATATATATATGGGCTTGGAGGGTTTTCTTGATCTGGCGACATCATCTTCGCTGCAATTCAGCTAGAAGGTAATTTGTGTAGCATCATCTAAGCGCCCTGATTCGTCGACTGAACGCTTAAGTTCATCACAAAGACAACTAAAAGCATGCTCTGCTGTCATATCTCACTCGGTTGTCCTTGCTTTAGTGCTTGTACCCCGCAATGAAGTCGCTGGAAGGAGTTCTCCCTTAACAGTGTTTCTGGTTCTCGAAAAGCTCACGGGGTACTGGTCAGTCAAAAAACCTTCAGGCCCCCTGACTTGCATAACACCTATGCTGGGGAGCATCTCGAAACTAGCTAGTCATGATTACCTTAGCAGGGATGATTGGGACATGTCTCGATTGGATAAGCTGAGGCATAGCGCATTCATTGAAGCATATGCTGCGGCAGTTGATTGGATGATGCAATAACACTGCCAGATCCAAAGGGGTACAATCCTGCTGAGCGTGTTGTTTTCAATCAGATTCACAAACCAGATACTAGCAGGATTTCCCGGAAGGAGTTCGCTCCGCAGACCAGGCAGTTGTTAGCCAATATGTGATGTTAGCAACAGTTCCAAATTGGGGGTTCGGTTCCGGGTCCGGGTTCGAACTGAACTGGAACCGTTACAACAGGTTTTACCCCATCAAAGAACCGAACTGCACTGAACCCACGGTTATTTGGGGGATTCCACATTTTCGCAAACTTAGAACTTTGGCTCCAATTAAGTATTTGAGTTGTTATTATATCACAATATGATATATATGTAAAAGATGCAGTTTTAGATGCTCTTTAACCTCCCAATCTCCAATTTGCGATCCGATCACTATTCATTGAGTCGCTTTGAAAAACGATCAATTTTTGGCTTTATTTCACTGCAACTCAAGAATAGTGATCGGATCGCAAATTGGAGAATGGGAGGTGAAAAAGCATGTAAAACTGCAACTTTTACATATATATCATATTGTGATAGGATCACAATTCAAATACTTAATTTCAGCCAAAGTAGTGAGTTCGTGAAATTGAGGCTCTGCTGTATGATAAACCTGGTTAAAAAACCGTCGGTTTATGTCCGGTCCTGGTACCAACCCTGCCAGGACTGAGCGGTTCAGTTTTTTGGACATGTCTGGAACCGAACTGAACTGTGTTTCCAGTCCAAACCCGGACCACTGGCGGGTTACCCGGACCCATTGCTAGTACTACCAAGATGCGAGTACGTGGGATTCCGAGCCAATCTTGTGTGAGAGCTGAACATCTCAGGCACTCCCTGGCCAAAGAGAGTGGTCTCAGCCTAAGCATGGTGTGACTGAGAGATTATGGCATTGGCTGTTGATATGAGGCCTGCAGCATCCCCGCACATTGAGTTGTGACGGATTGGCAATAGCAAGCGGCACCAGTTTAATAATACGAGGTGTATGTGACATTTAATTTACATTGCCATAGTATTGGTGGGTCGCCAATTGAATCTGGGACGCATTGATGCTATAGTATTCATTTGCGGAAAGTGTGTTCTGACCAAGTACAGATATGTGTTCCAATTGCCGAACCATACAAGAGCAAGATGTCCAAGTTAACACTATAATCTGACGTATAATATCGTGCGGCTGTGGCCTGATTCTTATCACGAGCGTAACGCTTTAGAACCTCACCGGCACGAAAACAATAACATTTGGGATTCGTGGCAATCTCTACCATGCGCATTGATTCAGAATGTAAGATGCAAAGCACATTGCTATCAAAATCATGGAAATGAAATATGGGTGTGCATGCGTATCATCCCAAGAAGTTTCCATAAAGAGGTCACATTGTTCTGACAATGAGAAGAACAAGCTCTAGCAGCGAAACAGTCAGCAATACCTACAAGCGAAAGATGATCTTTATATATTATTGTATTTTCATGATACCTATATCTATTATTATATATAAAATCTATTAGCTGTCTGTAGCAGCAGCTCCGCACCTCTGATAAGTATTGATTGAATGACAATTACTTTTGAAAATGACAACGATGCCATTGTCTACGCATTTGAAAAGATTATATCTTTTGCAAGGAATAATCAATACGTCTTTGTAGCTCAGGGTGTCTGGTGGCTCTCCACGATTATTGGATTACAACAAGAGTTAGTTGTACATATTGATAATGTTCAAAAATGATCAAGGATCGAAGTATCGAAGCCGGTACCAGTTCTAGTTGATACCGAGAAAGTAGCTATCCATTTGGATAGATTAGACCCTGACCAGAATAACACTGAGAGTATCAACAATTCTGAGGCCGATCAGTCAGGTACTCTGGAAGAGGATATCCAAGATAACATATTAGAGAACTGCGAAATGTTCCTGTGACAATCCGAATTGGATAGGAAGAAGATTGCTAGGAGGTTGTTGCAGGTTAGCAAAGGATTAGTTAAGGCGAAAAAGTGTCAATGGAATTCTTCGAAGAATCATTTGACTCGAACCAAAGGAATTGATATTTCAGAATTGCAATGAAGGAAGGCTGCTGGAGTGTGTCAACGTTGCGCTTGGCCAAACGATCGGAAAGGAAGTCATAAGACCTTGGATTGCTTCCAGTGGAAACAACTGGAAAAAGGAACAGCGCCTTCCCCAAAAAGAAAACATTATAATTAGAAAATAGGATCTAGGGCTGTGCATAACTATCTATACGTAGTACAGAAGCACCCCCCTAACAGTCGCTGGGTCGGGATCTAAGGAGAATGCATGGTTCATGTATGGTACGAACTTAACATAAAGTGACAACTATAAATCAGGCAATGGGTGTAGGAGGGTCTTGTGAGGGTGCAAAACAATGCCTGTGATGAGCTGAATGCAGATACAGTAAGCTTTTCGAGATCCAAGGGATGTTCAGATTGAGAGAGCGATGAAACACTTTGCAAACATGTGAAGAAGGATGAGAGGAATCCTACAAGAGTGGTCGGACCCGTTTTGGGAAAAATTACATTAAGGTTTGGCTTTTTCCGAGGACAAGCCAGCTTGTAAAGGTATCAGCACCTAAAAGACGGTCCAGATGCTTGATCACATTGTTGCGACATTTCATTTTACTAACGAAACATGGATCTTCGTCAACAGTGTCTTTACTGCTCGAAGATGTAGTCCTACATCAGCACTTACATCACTCACCTCCGTCGCGATCACAATGAAAGAATAGTATACGTATCAGCCGAACAGCTGCGAGATGCTGGTTTTGCGATCGAGCACAGGAGTATTCTACTTCCATTCCTTCATGAACCGCATTGCGACGCTTTTCTTCACCCTTTAGACGATGATTGCAGTGATACAGAAGCCGACAGTGAGAATGGGTATATCGATCCAGAGCAACCTCCAGTTTGGATACGTAGTTATGGTACTCCACACTTGGACAACCATCCAGCTGGCAAGCCTGTTAGTGACGAGTATTTTGATATCTTCAATGATGCAATTGATCCATGGTTACAGTTTTCTTGTGAGGAGGAGTATCTATTAGCACATGTGAGGGGGGTACTTCCTCTATAAGTATATATACTTATGTACGACCCTAGATCCTCATTATTTCCTTTGCTTCAGAAATGGTGCTGTTCCTTTTTCCAATCGCTTCCAACAGAAACAGTCCAAAGTATTATGGCTGCTTTCTATATACCTGGGCCAAGCACAACATTGACAATCTTTTGCTGCTTTCCGTCGATTAAGCTCAGAATCCTCCATTCCGTCGGTTTGGGTCTGGTAAGTCTTCGTAATTTCCCAAGCATTCTCAACTCCATTCGATAATTCCCATTTGGTTTTTTGGAAATTATTCCGCTGCCTTTTGGATAGATTCAGAAGCTCCTCTGTGGTCTTTAGAACTGAATCTAATCTATTAGACTCGTTATCGCTTTTATCGACAGAATCACGGAAATGCCCTATTTGATCTGTGTAGATCTTCCCGTTTTCGTAGCTAACAGCAACGGATAGTATATCTTCCGCAATTGTACTTCCTCATAATCATGTATTATCGATATGTATAGTGATCCCTTGTTGCAATCTGACTACTGATGATATCCACCAAATACACTGTGCAATATAGATATACTGATTGTCTCAACAGAAGGCGATAATTTTTTCAAACGCGTATACAATAACGTTGTTGTCTTTCTCAAATGTAATAGGCATTGAAGGAATACTTATTGAAGGTGTGGCACAGCCACTACAGAAAGCTAATAGATTTTATGTATATAGAATACAAGGTGTAGGTTATCATAAAAATGCAATAATAAATAAAGGTCTTCTTTCACTGGTAAGTATTTCTGACTGTCTGATGCTAGAGCTCTTTTTCTTTCCATTGCCAGAAGAATGTGATCTCTTTATAGAAACTTCTAGGGTGGTAGGGGGGTTCCAATGACCTAAGTATAGGTACTTTGAATGGCCTTAAATTCTATTCCTTAACTATTCCTTTAATTTGGTTTTTCTGGTATTTGAAAATGGTGCAGTTCCTTTCTCCTTCCGAATACACCTATGGCAATCCAGAGTTTTATGAGCCCCTTTTCTATCCTGTGGCCAAGCAAAACGATGGCACTCTCCTGCACTCTTTCTTCGATCTAGCTCGGATCTTTCAATTCCTTGAATTTGATCCTGATAGTTCTTTCGAGTTTTCCTTTGAAATTGTTCTGATTGCTGGGTAAGCTTTCTCAACAGCTTCTTGCTACTGTGCAAGTTGTTCCTGGCAATCGTCTTTCTATTGCGTTCTGAAATTTGCAAGTACTCCTCGCAGTTTTCTAATATCCGATGGTGCAGGGAATCTTCGAACATACTTCGTAGTCCTGTTTCGGATCCACTTGATTCCCGATTATCGTAATAAATCTGGTTATCGGGATCTGAATTCTGCTTCTCAATTTGTCGTAACCTATCAGGATGGATAATTGTTGAGTCGGAATTTACTATTCCTGGAGCGCAATCAAGTTTCGATCATACTCATAATTTATCGATGTGAGTAACCAATCATTCCTTTATTCCGATAATAGATGCTAGTCACCAAACACACTGTGCCACAAAGATGTACTGATTATCTCTGGCATAGGATATAACCTTTTCGAGAGTATATACTATAACGTTGTCATCGTTCTCAAAGTTAATAGTCATATGTATAATACTTATCGAAGGTGTGGGGCTGCCGCTACAGAAAGCTAATAGATTTTATATATATAACAATAGATAGGTATTGGTATCATGAAAACACAATAATAAATAAAGGTCTTCTTTTGCTGGTAGGTATCGCTGACTGTTTTGCTGTTAGAGCTTGTCCTTCTCATTGCGGGAACAATGTGATCTCTGTATTGAAACCTCTCGGGTGTATACGCATGTGCACTCCTACTTCGTCTCTATGATTTTGATAGCAACGTGCTTTGCGGCTTACATTCATGACACATCCATATGCTCTCTTTGGCAGAAACCGGATTTCCAAATGATTGCGCATGGTAGAGATTGCCACAAATCCCCAAGGTTATCGTGTACATGCAAGTGAGGTATTACAGCGTTACGCTCATGATAAGAATCATGCCACACTTGCACGATATCATATATCAGATCATAACTTTCTCTTGGACATCTCACACTCGTATGGTTCGGTAGTTGGGAACATCTACCGACATAGTGGTAGTGTCTTCGAGCTAATCAATACTGTAGTATGATTGCATCATAGGCTTACATGGCGGCCAACCACTACTATGCCAACATAGATTAAATTACACGTATATTCTATCTTTGAATCGTAACACTTTTGCAGTTGCCATACCATCACAAATCAATGCGCGGGGATGCTCCAGGTCTCATATCATCAACCAATGTCGTAATCTCTCGGTCACACCATGCTTAGGCTGAGACTATTCTCTTTGACCGGGAAGTGCCCAGTGACCAACCTCACATAAGAGATTGGGCTTAACATTCCACATAATAGCTCAGGCTAACGACTGCCATGGCTGCGGGGCAAACTCCTTTGCTCTATCCGATCAGACATGATTCCGCTAGTGACTGGAAATCAATCTGATTGAAAATAACACGCTCGGCAGCACCGCAGCCCTTTCAATCTGGCAGTGTTATTGCATCATCAAATCAGCTGCCGCAGTCTATGTTTCTATGAATCCGCTGCGCCTAAGCGTATTTAATTGAGACGTGTCCAATTTATACCCCACTAAAGGTAATCATGACTGAAAGTTCTGAGGATGCCTAGGGCAGGCGTTATGCATGTCAGATAACCCGAAAGTTACTGACAAGTACCCATCATTGGTTATCTCCGGTTACATAGACACTGCTAAGGGAAAACCCCTGACATAGGGATGTTACACATGCGCACCTAATTTGTACTTCCATGACTTTGATAGCAATGTGCTTTGCAACTTACATTCTAAAGGATTGTGCATGGTACAGATTGCAACGAATCCCTTTTGGTTATGATGTTCATGCTGATGCGGTATTAAAGCATTACGCTCCTGATATGAATCAGGCCACAACCGCACAACATCATATATCAGATCATAACTTCAACTCGGACATCTTGCGACACGGATGGTTCGGTAATTGGAACAACTGACTATCATACCCATTCAGCACTTTTCGCAAATTAATGGCTTGCCATAAAGGCTATTTGACTTGCATCATGGATTTGATTGGCGACCAACCGATAATATGCCAATGTAGATTAAATGACATGTAGCTTGACATTATCATTCGAGTCTGACGTTGCATTGCCTATTCCATTACAACTCACTGTGTGGGGACGCTTCTGACCTCGTATCAACAGCCAATGGCATAATCTCTCAGTCACACCATGCTTCGGCCGGAACTATTCCCTTTGGCTGTGGAGTCCCCCATGTATTCTGCACTCACATCAGAGATTGGCTCAGAATCCCACGTACTCGATTATTGGGTAACGACTTCCTAGTCTGCAGGTCGAGGCATTCCTCAGTCTGTTCAGACATGACTCCTGTTGTATCTGAGAATGAATCTGGTTGCAAACAACACAGTCGGCAGCAACAAACTCCTTTTGATCCGGCAGTGTTGTTGCGTCATCAAATCAGCTACCACAGCATATGTGTAACACCGGAAGATCCACCGTAAGTCCCAATCAATAAAAGCCCCTACTGACTTCCAGACTAATAAAGAGAAGAATGGTTAAACCTTCTCTCAGGATGACTATAAGGGTTACCACCCAAGGAAACAAGGTAACTGTTTGTTCTCCGTTCCCGAAAGATAGTATTGACTAAACAGTCTCGTCTCACGCTATCAGTATACTGATGTACATGACTGAACAGTCTCCTGCATGAAGTATGAACGAACACACTATTGTGTTGCTCTCAGACTTCCTTCGGACTTGTTGAGTATCATCCCAGTAACTGGCACATATATCCAATGACTGACTGTCCTCAAGTACAACAACTCCAAGTATCGACTTGTCTAATAAGAAACAGTAAAGTAGTTTCGCCTCAGCAGAAGGAATAGTGCCAACTGAAGAGTATCCTGGAAGAAGTATCCTGTAAACCACCATGTTATCGGGCTGGTTCCTTGGACTTCCTTTGGACTCCAAAGTATCTTCTTGCTCACTTTCCGATCAACGGCTTGCTTCGACGAAGGTACTAAGAATAACCAAGTATAAAGACTGATACGGTTATCCATGATATAGAACTGAATATGAACGTACAACTCTGGATTTCAAGAGAGAAGTATTCTCGTTGACTTCGATACAGAACTAATAGATAATACACGGGAATCAAGTTAAGACTTAACCTCCTGGTTGAGAAGGTCAATAGGTATTCTTAGATAAATTTGAATGTTGATTGTTTGATAGAATTTTATCGATGTCCTCTCTCCATGCCAGTATTGCTGATATATATTAGACTATCCACAACATTAACAATCCGAAGACTGCCAAAGCCTCTTTCGGAGTTCACATGCCTAACTGCCTTTTCATCCTTGCCTTCTACCATTGGTGGTCGAGTTCTAACTGCCAGGAGTATTAACTACGTGATCATGGTAATGAGCTCGTATTGCAACACAATTGCTATTGACGATACCTCATACAGAGACTAGTATATCTGTAGCCAATTTCCAACAAATCGGTTCGTGTCACAAAGAGCCAGTGAGAGTGCCCTCTTATATACCTGCCGGGTACGTAACGGTTGAATAATTGCACCAAACGACATCTGCAAAATGCAAAATGGTTCGGAAGTCATAACTCAATGACTCAGCTATTCTGAACAGCAACACCAATCCTTTCAGAAGCTCCCAGAAGCTTCCGAACGGGCTGAATGCAAAACAATGTGCTTCTCAGGTGCTCTGGGAAGTACCTCCAGGTGCTCTTAAATGCTCCTGAAGTTGCAGAACAGAATTCAAGAATATTTTAATGAGTGTGGGGTCGTGTTCAGAATGCAATAAAATTATGCCTTTAAGTTGGTAACATTTCGGAGCTGCTGGGATTATGACGCTCATCGCCCAGACCATTCAGGTGCACCTGAATCCAGACTCTCAGGGAGTGACAATATATAATGTCTGAATTGAATAGTACAATTCGATACACTATCTCACAGCTACACACTTGAATCAGGCATTCCAATCTAATTCATATACAGTCCAGTAGGTATCTAAATAAACATGATTATTTACAAGCCTTACACTATTGATACCGCCTGTTACGGGGGTGCTTTACCCTAAGTAACTATACTCGTATCTCACAAGTAAGTACTAGGTTCACGGCTGTAGATCCTATTCCGTACTGAAGTCCTGTATAACCAAATCTCGTATTTTTTGCAACCTCTGAGTCCGTAAGGCTTCCACTGAACTCGTAGAACCCTGAAGACGTTTAATCTTTCGAGCGTTCTTAAGTTGCTTCTTTGTTTCCGGCAAGGGATTCACTCAGCCACGTTGCCAAGTGTTTCGAGCTCGTTCAGAATTGTTTATTAACTGTTCGGCTCGATCCAGAATCTGATCTGCTCGTCAATCGTTCGTAAGATCCCTAGGTACAGCCGAAACCAATTCGTCGGGTATTCTCGACTCTCCCTGGATATCTCGAGGCGTTGCCAATACTTTTCTACTCTAATGACTCTTATAGGTTCGGTTAATTGTATCTTCAGCCTGAGGTGTAGCCTCCCGTAATATGATATCCGATCTTCTCTTGAGGTTATCGATATGAATAATCAATCCTTGATCAAGTCTGATAATTGGCGGTAGCCACCACACACACTGTGCTACGAAGATAAACTGGTTGCTTCTGGCGTACGATATAATATTTTCGAGTGTGTATATAATAACGACGTTCTCGCTCTCAAACCTAATCGTCATTCGTATAATCATTCTTCTTGATGGTGTGGGGCTGCTGCTATGGAATGCTAATAGAGTCTTAGGTATATAATAATAGGAGTAGGTATCATAAAAACCAATAATAAATAAGAATATTTCTCTGCTGGTAGGTCTCATTCTTGTTCAGTCTCAAGTCCGATGCCCCCCTTCCTTCCTGGAACAACATGATCTTTTATAGTCTCTCGAAACCCCATTCAGACTATGATTCAATCCCTCAATGATAGCCACATATCTGTGCGTCTTACAGTCGTAGATTGTGCCTGGTAGAGGCGGCCACGCGTCCCTTTAGTTATCATGTACATGCATGATATCATATCGGCTCATAAATCAGACCATACTTCAACTTAGACATCTTGCAAATCGTTTTCTTGTTCGGTAGTTGGAACACCCACTCTTAAGATGACATGTCCTTTGGATTATTAACTCATCCTGAGATTAATAACTTATAGTCTTAAGTCGGTTACTATCCGCTGCAATGCCAACGTAGACCTTTATGCCCATAATCACAATCAGTGATTATCCTTGCGAAACCCGCTCAATCAAATCAATGAATGATGTCCGCTTTTGGCTAACACCAATGCTCATAGTCCCTCAGTCATATGTGCTTAGGTGTTCAACAAAAAACCCGGACGTGCCCCTCAAAAGAGAGCCCTTTACTTGCACGACTGCCGTGCATATCCTATGCATCTGCAAAGTTTCTAAGAATGAATCTGGTTGAAAATAACTTGCTCGGCAGGACCTAGTCCTGTCGATCTGGCTAGTTGCTGCATCATCAAATCAGCGGCCACAGCTTTGCTTTCAATGAATCTGCTAAGCCCCCTGCTTATCCAATCGAGATGTGACTAGTATGCCCCCGCTAAAGAGTATACCGCATGGTAACCAGTACCATTACACAGATAGGAGAGAACCCCTAACACTGCCCGATGCGGCATTCTCTCGCACCAAACGCGCAGGTCCAACCATTGCTCCAATGGGTACAATATGCATCTTATTCATCTGTTTGACAACCCGAATGAAGCTGTCAACACAATCAGCCCAACCATAAAGATCTTTGAAGTTTGTTGGTATCACCACCGTGTATTCTTGAGCTTGAGGACATAATACCCATTGTTGAGTCTGTTTGCACCTCTTAGAAAGGGTCGATATTGATTTACCAGCTGGCAGGCGCTCCTGAAATTGAAGGACCTGATTCGGTGGAGTCCAGCTGAAGTATATTACAGAAAAACAAGGAATTTGTCCTTGAAAGGTGTTATCGAGGTTATTCTCTTCACTTTGCGTATACTGGACTCAGAAGTCATGAGCTTCAGGCATGATCCCTTGGTTGGCATTGGTATATTCTCCCTTGCAATCAAGTCCCAGACGCTCAACAGAAGTAGGGTTGTGAAATGGTTGACTGTAGTACAAGAGCCCATTCTGGAGTTCAATAAATGTACTGTCAATCAGTACATTCTGATCATATTCGAGCACGAGTCCACACACTTCATGTCCCCAGTCCTCCTCAATTTCAGCGCGGAATAGCAGTTAAAAGTGTTACGGGTTCTCCTTTAGCAGCGGTAATGATACATGATTGATCGAAGTAGGTTCATGTGACAAATCAATGGGGATAGTCATATGCAAAACACCTATCTGCGATTACGAGATCATGGTTGCCAGTCAAGTAATCCTTAGTGGGATTATACTTGAGCTGCGTCTCGATCAATTACTAGTGACTAAGGTCACACTAGCGTATTGAAATATGACGATGCAATTATGTCGCCATTACTGGGAGGTGAAAAACCTTCAGCAGTGCGCATAATTATTGGCCACACCTATTAAACCCAGTCTAGTGGGACAACACATATTTAAGTTGCGGTTACGCAGAATTACGTGTGCAGCAGACGTTAATGCAATATGCGAGTACGAGGGATCTGCAAGCTCATGCGCTAAGCGGTGAGGAGCACTTGCGGCACTTTCCGGTCATTGGAAGGTCAAGACCTAAGCATGCACTGTCTGAGGGATTAATGACATTGGCTGAAGATAAGAGGCCAGAAGCAAACCAACTTATTGAATTAAGACCACATGCATTGCAACGTCATACTCGTCAGAAGATACAAGGTTGATGTGTCATAATCTACGCTAGCAGAGTATCGGTTGGTCGCCGATTAAATCTCTGACACTATGCCGAATAACCAAATTAAAGGCGAGGCAATTAATAGTGAAGAGCTATTAATATGATATTGCGATAAGCACTGATAAGACTAAAGGTCGTCAGATGTTCTAGCAACTGAACAAATGGGAAGCAAGATGTCGAACACGAGGTTATGAGCTGTCATTATTTGCGTTTGATATCATGATCATGAGGATGGCCCAATAGGGGACGTAACGTCTAAAAACCACTCATACATGAACACGATAACCAAGGGGAATTCGTGGCAATATCGATGGAGCACACTAGTTGATTCCGGAGATAAGCTAGCAAGCAAGAATGGTATCATGACGGAAATCCAAAGGCAAGCTTGACCTGAGGAACCGATTATAAAAAGCTCACATCGTCCCCGACAATGAAAAGAACCAAGCTCTTGCAGCAATCCACAGTCAGACATTACCAGCGAAGAACACCTTAAAATATCATTAAGAATTCTATCTACCTTACTTTCAAAAATTACTTCTTTAATCCACTTAAGTGAATACACCTTGTATGTGTTCGTGGAGACCCACATGTTCTCAGTACGCACATCAACGGGTCGGCGCAACTTTCGGAGATCTTATTATGTTCTACAGCGAGCGGGGCTCAACCCACATCTCCCGCATACTTTTGCAATCAGCGATTATCGAAGGTTACAGATACGACATGCACAGGTACATCACTACCGGTGCCTTACCTTCCGAAGAGTGGTCTGAAGAGCGACCTTGGACTGACGAGGAAGAGTGGTAAGCTCTTATCCATAAGAGAATATGAGATTGAGTCTGGGAAGATGAGGAGATTAGGACAAGGAGATAGGCAGCTGTATTTAGTCTAATAAATGTTGTATTGATTATTGGGACTTACAATACCCCCGTAACAAAAAGTTGGGAATTCCGAAATCTTCTGATGCATCTCTGAGTGAGGTTAATTTGATACTTCTGCACACTCCATGGACACCCGGTTCTCTGAAATGAGATACCTGCTGTGAAACGGGGCGGATAATGGGCTCGTCCTGAATTGTTTGGAGACGTAACAGATGGGCTCTACGTGTACATCGTGGATTATCGGTAGCGGAGAGTATGTTGAAAACTTTTGCAGAGTCAATATCGTACCAGCCTTGGTGTGGAAGATATGGCAGTGTCTCCTCCATATAGTCAAGACCAGTACACAAGTCATTATGTTTAAGCATCTGTCAAATGTAATTGACTTTGTTGCTCGATTGATATGCCTGTTTCACATTGGGGATATGTAGCCTTTCAGAAATATCAGTGGTGAAATTGTCACCAAAACCCATTCAGCGAATTGACTCCGATATATGGCTCACAAGTTGCATCTTTGGATATCTGAACTGTGTTACACCCTGTTCAATAGTTTTCCAGAGTGCCTGAATGCCGATTGTCTCCCACCAAGCTTCAAACTCAATCAAGTGGATGGAGAATTCCTTGTTGACCCGCTTCTGTTCATTTGAGGTATTGCCATAAATTTCTTTCTCTCGCTGGAAAGTGACATGCTCTGAATCAGCTAAGCTCCAGGTAGTGGATTCTGACTCAGCATCAGATAGGCGGTTCTGATATCGCAGTCGCTTCTAAGCAGTCAGCTTTGCCGCCTGGTGGGCCTCGTCTTCAGCGGTGGTTTTCATTAGTGCATGGTGTTTCACGAATATGCTTCTGGGATCGATTGCCTTGGTCCCGACTTCCTGCAATAGTTGTCACGGATGATGTTGGAATAATTTATCGAAAAGCTTGCCTTTAGCAGGTGTTACTTGATGGATTCCATGCTCCAATCGCTCTATTGCCTTCTAACAATCAGCATCTGACCAAGTGGTTACTGCTTGCCGGGCTCTATTCAGGCGCACCTGAAATTGTCTACATTTTGTTGAGGAAATGATCGCAGCCCCATACACAAGGGCCTCCATTGCAGCATGAATCTTGTGAATCTTTTGATCGCGTAACTGACAGGATTCCGTTGCCAACAGGTCATCTACTTTGGCCTTCGCAGACATCGACATTTTCTGTTCTCAACAAATTCCTTGCTTCTGGTAAGTTCACATGAGTGCATGGTCCAGTGCTGTGAGGGATAGATCCGAGTGATTTTGTTGGCTGCCAAGTTGAGCGAATTCACATAATGCCCGTACTGCTCCCATTACCATTTCATGGGCGGCAGTTTCTGCTGCAATTTTCCCGTCATCCTCAGAGCAGACAAGAATTGGAGCACAATTCACTGCCGGTGTTCTGATCATTCCACAGATCTCTTTACTTTGCCAGGTGCCACTTTTCAATGAATCTAATGATTTAGAGAAGTGCTGGAGGCTGGGATATTGTGGCACCGATGTCAATCGATTGTTAAATTGATCCTTGACATTTCTAGCTTTCAGGTATTTGAGCAGCCAGTGCAATCAGTCTTTAACTAAACCCAGGAGCAGCTAATACAATTCATCAGGCTGCCAAAGGCAATAGACATTGCAGAGAGGGTATTGCCAGAACTGGTTACGGATTGGGCGGACAATGAGAGTGTGCAGAGCATCAATATTATTGTCCTCCAGCAGCTCCGAGGAAGTATGCTGGTCTCTGGAGTTATGGAGTGGTCAAAAAGTTGAATCCCTCATCGGCCCACCACTATGAATTTCACACATCAGACATGAGCCATATGAGACTTGAGCAACCATGACTTGTTCTGGATAATCTCTGACCCAGGCAGCCAACAGAGGGTAACATTGTTGCTGGAATCCATGTGCACAATCCCATTTCAAGCCAGGGCCAGTGATGTCAAGATGCCTAAATTGAGACAGCACAGTTACAACTGCGGAATGCCATGCTTCGTTGATGTTTTTGGCACCTTTGGGGGGACATGGAATCAGTCCGACGAGAATCCAGGCATGCATTTTTGGTTTCTAGCGGATATCATTTTGAATATTACCAGTTATGAGATACAGTGGCCAGGCATGCTGATCACCCGAAAAATTGGTCCAGTGAGTCTTGTCAGATGCACATATGACTGGCACAATTGTTGTTCCGGCAGGAAGCTGATACTGTGTATCCCACCACAAGGCGCCCGTGTTCATCTCACTGTAGATTCGACGACCCTCAGAGTCCGCTTGGCGCACCGGTTCACAATCAAGGTGTGCCAGAAATGGGAGATGTGCTAGGAGAAACTGAATACATTTGAAAATATCCCTGTAGTAAAATGTTCCTAAGATATGTGAGTCATCATCAATCCAACTATTATTGCCGAGCCCGAAATCGAGTTCAGAGTGGAGCTTTTGCAGGGCATCTGCTGATTGGAATGATTCAATTTTGTAGGTGTCCAGTCCATGCCTGAGATGTTGATCTATCCATGTTTTCATTTGCTGGCTAAACGATTGAGCCTGCAGAAAGTCATGTGCAGACCAAAATGGATGCCATGGATTCCATTGTTCTGAGTACTTTTGATACTTGTTGTACGATCCTGTTGCTTTGCCATATGCTTTCCCCCCCACATTATCCACTCCAACTACCTGCCTATGAGCCTTTGTCTTTGTTGGATCTGGGGTACAGGTGAGATCAGGCTGCTGAGGGTCTATAGGTTCTTCGTTGAGAGTATCTTGAGGTGGTGGTGTACCTGGTACCTTATCTCTGAGGAGATCATTAATTGACAGCTTGTCGATGGCCATTCAGGTGCACCTACTGTAGTGAAACCATGATGGCTCAGGGTGAGGGAAGCCGGCAGGTTGTAGAATCCCATTTGGAAATAGCCCTTTGTTCTTCGATATTGGTTGAAAATGTTGATAGTGAGCTTCCAGTCAGTTCTCATTGCGTAATTTCTTTTTGCAGATAAAGCATTTAATATGTTTCCAGTGAGTGTTGACCATCTGTGAGAAATGCTCTGTGTTCTGACGAATCTCGATGATACTTTAAGGGGTATGGTTTGTCACTGGATTTGAGCCTCAAGGATATATGTTTGAAAGCGAGCTAACTCTAACTCAGGTTAGCGTATCACTTTCAAAGCCACATCACATTCCACAAAATGTAGAGGAGGGGTAAAATTAAGGCACCTCACAATCAGTTTTCTTCACAAACTAGAATAATATCTTTCAAATCTCGCACAATAATCCTGCACATTATCTACTGAAAATCATCAGCAGAGAAAGTTTCTTTCTTCATCACTGCGATCAACTATTCATACTGTTAATCAGGTGCTGCTACTACAATCAGCCTTATTATATACTACGTAATTGCGATATTGTGCAGATTATGTCTACACTCAAGCCTCAAGCAGCGGATAACATCAGCTCAATACAATGAATACGTAAGTGTCCTAGCTGTCTGTATGCCTGCTCAATGGTCATGGAGAATTTGATAGGCTGGTAGCATCTTTTCGTCAGTAACGATCCTTGACCGGTAGGTGGATCCTGAGCACACACCGAAGTTTGCACAAGGAGCTCAAATGGAAGCAACCACTGTTGCTGCTGGACTACTAGGCCTCATATTGAATGAAGTAGCAGGTCGTACACACATATTTTGAGTGTAAAATGCCTAGTCGTGCCAACCTTCCAATCAGGTATAGTTCTTGTTGGGTTCCTAGAGATATCATGTCGAATCCCTTCTATGACCATTACTGTCCTGAGTTGAACAATGGTGAGCTTCTATCCAAGATCCTACTATCTGAATTCGAACATATGACAAAGAAAGGCGGGATGTGTGTAACTATGGTTTCTTTTTCTCAGCCGGGTTTCATGGGATCAAAGGTGCAGTGAAACACCAGCCCATGACAAAGAAAATCGATATAAGAGGCCTTCATTCCGCCGAAGGTCACTGCTACCTTCAATATTTTCAAGTATACTCAGAAGCATTCAAAATCACCAATTGCATTCATAATTTGTTTACTACTGTGTTTTTGTTCACATACGACGTCGACGGACAGATCTCCGCAGATCACAACCAATATGGCTCCAACCGGCGGGCTGTTTGGCTCTCAACAACGCTCAGATACCAATGTGGAAGCATCAGATACTAATGTAGAAAATACACAGAGCAAAGACACTCAAATCGGGCAACCCAAAAATCAAATGTATCCTCCACTGGGGTATAGTGTTAGGGGTTTTCCCTTCACAGTGTCTATGTATCCTGAGATAACCAATGATGGGTACTTGTCAGTAACTTTCGGGTTATCTGACATGCATAACGCCTGCCCTAGGCATCCTCAGAACTTTCGGTCATGATTACCTTTAGCAGGGTATGAATGGGACACGTCTCGATTGGATGCGCTTAGGCGTAGCGGATTCATTGATGCATACACTGCAGCAGCTGATTTGATGATGCAATAACACGGCCAGATCGAAAGGGCTACGGTCCTGCCAAGCGTGTTATTTTTAACCAGCTAGATTTCCAGTCACTAGCAGGATCAAGTCTGATTGAATAGAGCAAAGGAGTTCGCCCTGCAGACATGGCAGTCATTAGCCTGAGCTATTACGTGGAATCTTAAGGCCAATCTCTGATGTGAGGTTGGTCACTGGGCACTTCCCGGCCAAAGAGATTGGTCTCGGCCTAAGCACAGTGTGACTGAGAGATTATGACATTGGTTGATGATATGAGACCTGGAGCATCCCCACGCATTGATTTGTGACGGTACGGCAACTGCAAGACTGTTACAATTCAAAGATCCAACATACGCGTCATTTAATCTGCGTTGGGATAGTAGTGGTAGGCCGCCACGTAAGCCTATGATGCAATCATACTACAGTATTCATCAGCTCGAAGACACTACCGCTATGTTGGTAGATGTTCCCAACTACCGAACCTTACGAGTGTGAGATGTCCAAATCAAAGTTATGATCTGATATATGATATCGTGCAAGTGTGGCATGATTCTTACCATGAGTGTAACACTGAAATAGCTCACTTGCATGTACACGATAACCTTGGGGATTCGTGGCAATCTCTACCATGCACATTCATTTGGAATTCCGGTTTCTGCCAAAGAGAGGATACGGATGTGTCATTAATGTAAGCCGCAAAGCACGTTGCTATCAAAATCATAGAAACAAAGTATGGGTGCGCATGCGTATACACCCGAGAAGTTTCTATAAAGAGATCACATTGTTCCGGCAACGAGAAGAACAAGCTCGAGCAGAGGAACAATCAGCGATACCTACCAGCGAAAGAAGACCTTTATTTATTATTGTGTTTTCATGATACCTATACCTATCTATTATTACATATATATAATCCATTAGCTTCCTGTAGCGGCAGCCCCGCACCTTCGATAAGTATTATACATATGACCTTTAACTTCGAAAACAACTACGACATTATAGTATATGCTCTTGGGAAGATTATATCCTACGCCCGAGATATTCAGTTCATCCTTGTGACACAGTGTGTTTGGTTGCTAGCATCGATTATCGCAATACAGAAAGGATGGGTTACTCACATTGATAGATTTAGTGTTTGCAATGGTTCCGGGTTACCCGGGTGCGGTCCGGGTTTGGAACCGGACCGGATGGTCCAGTCCGGGTTGTTACCCGGAAAAGAGGGGTACCCACGTGCTTCGGGGACGGGTTGGAACTGGACCGAGGTTCCATATTATGGTTCCTGCAACTTTGGCTCCAATTAAGCATTTGGGTTCTGATCGTATCATGACATGATTAATATGCAGATTGTGCAGTTTTAGCCGATCTTTCACCTCCCACTGTCAGATTTGCGATTGGACCAATACTCTTTGAATTGCTGTGACAGAAGGTGATATTTCAGCCGAAAAGTGCAGGTTTTCAATAGCGACTCAACGAATATTGGTCCGATCGCAAATTTGAGAGCGGGAGGGGAAAGAGGGGCTAAAACTACACAATGTATGTACTGATCATGTCACGATATGATCAGAACTCAGATACTTAATGGGAGCCAAAATTGTAGACTTGAAATGCCGGGAGTTTGGTGGAAACCCGTTGCTACGGTCCGGTTCCTGGTCGGAACCGGACCCAGAACCAAACCGGGAATTTGGACCCGTTGCTAACACTAGATGAATTGCGAGTACGATCAAAACTCAATTGCGTTCCTCGAATAGTATATTCCAACTTAACAATTATCCATCCTGATTGGGTACGACAAATTGTGAAGCAGAATTCAGATCGCGATAACCAGAGTTGTTACTATAATCGGGATTCAAGTCGATCTGAAACAGGAATACAAAGTACCTCCGATGATTCTCTGCACGATCAGATATTAGAAAACTACGAGGAGTTTTTGCAAATTTCAGAACACGACAGAAAGACACTTGCCAGGAAGAACCTGTATCGTAGCAAGAAGCTGTTGAGACAGTGTGCTCAGCAATCAGAACGATTTAAAAGGAAAACTTAAAAGAACTATCGCGATCAAATTGAAGCAATTGGAAGATCCGAGCCAGATCGAAGAAAGAGTGTAGGAGAGTGCCATCTTTGTGCTTGGCCACAGGATAGAAAAGGCGCTCATCAAACTCTGAATTGCCATAGGTATATTCGGAAGGAGAAAGGAACTGCACCATTTTCAAAATACCAGAAAAACCAAATTAATGGAATAGTTAAGGAATAGAATCTAGGGCTGTTCAAAGTACCTATACTTAGGTCATTGGAACCCCCCTAACATATAGTTACCTGCCTTTGCAGCCACCATTTCCACGTGCTCCCCAGTTCTACCACCATGCCCCATTCAACATGACACCAAGCTCACAACCAAGCTGTGCTGCAACCCAAGAATATCCGAGTTATGGGCCATTGTAGCAAGCATTTGATTTCCACCAAGGAGGTTATGGTGGACCTCAAATGTTCCCCCCTCAGCAATTCACAGGACATGGGCTGTCATCTGCAGGCACACTGTTAGGGGTTCTCTCCTATCAGTGTAATGGTACTAGTACCATGTGGTATGCTCTTTAGCGGGGGCATACTAGTCACGTCTCGATTGGGTCAGCACATGCTGAGCGAATTCATTGAAAGCAATGTGCTGCGGCAGCTGATATGATGATGCAGCAACTAGCCAGATCAAAGGGACTAGGTCCTGCCAAGCAACTTGTTCTCAACCAGGTTCATCCTTAGACACTATGTGGTTGCATATAGGTCTCCATGGCAGTCGCTCAAGCAATGGGCTCTCCGGTTTCCAAGTCTCTTAGATGTGGGGCACGTCTGGGTTTCGGGAACACCTATGCGCATATGACTGAGGGACTAAGGCGTTGGCATTAGCCAAAAGCTGATATCATTCATTAATTTGTTTGAGTTGGTTCCGCAATGTTAATCAAATGTTTTGATTATGCACATAAGGTCTACGTTGGCATAGCAGCGGATATTAATACCGACGTAAGACTATGAGTTAGTAATCTCGGAAAGAGGAGATAAAAATAACCTAAAAGACGTGTCACCTTGAGAGTGGACATTCCAACTACCGATTACATGAAAACGTTGCAAGATGTCAAAGTTGAAGTTATGGTCTGATTTATGAGCCAATATGATATCATGCATGAACACGTTGTCCATAGTGAAGCATGGCCGCCTCTACCAGCGGAGAAATATCCTTATTTATTATTGCGTTTTTATGATACCTATCCCTATTATATCTATATCTAGAATCTATTAGCGTTGTGTAGCAGCAGCCCTGCACCTGCGAGAAAATTACTATACGAATGACCATTACCTTCGAGAACGATAACGACGTTATTGTATACACTCTCGAGAAAGGAATTTCATATGCCTGAAGGAGTCAGCAGATCTTTGCGGCCAATCGCGTTTGGTGGCTAGCCTCGATTATTGGATTGGAGCATGGATTGGTCGTATACATCGATAACCTCGAAAGGAGATCCAATGAAACAACGGTTGGAACTTCAGGACGAGAAGTATCTGTAACACCTTGAGTTATCCAGGGGGATTCAAGAGCACGTGACGAATCTGCTCCGGTTACATCTAGGGACCTTACGAACAATTGACAGGCAGATTTGGTTCTGGATCGGGCTAAACGGTTCATAGAAGATTCGGAATGAGCTCGTAATACTTGGCAACGTAGCCGAGTGAATCCTTTGCCACAAACAAAGAAGCAACTTAAGAAGGCACGGAAGATTGAACGACTTCAGGATTCTAAGAGATCAGCGGAAGCCTTCCGAAATCAAAGGTTCCAAGAAATACGAAATACGGTTATACAGAACCTTAGTGCGGAATAGAATCTACAGCTGTGAACCTTAGTACTTACCTTAGTGTTGGTGGATACTTTGGTTGAGTTACTTAGGGTATACACCCCCGTAACACACACCTTGAGTGCCTCCAGCACTGCCTCGAAACAATCCAGTCATTTGGCCAACATATTCCTCCTCTACTGCACCAGGACAACTTCCCGGTACCCCTGGGAGACCCGCCATTAGGCTCCCAACAAAACAATTTAAGCTAGCTGCGGAACCACGGAGGACAGATGTTGCAGGGATTGCCAATTTGCCTCCATTACGAGATATTTTCTATGACAAATACGATGCAGATTATGAGAGCGACGATTCATTGGACTTGGGCAGGGCCGAAGGCAAAGCCCCAATTAGTTAGAAGCAAACAGAATTCTTCTTGAAGCAATTTGCCAAAAGAATGGGGCAGCCCAAATTTAGTGCCTTCAACAAGTGGAAGAAAGTATGGGTGGCCGGGTTTCTGGAGAAGAAGCATCAGTCCATTATCTGGGGACAGAACCGTTTGAAACTACTGTGAGATGGACCCATGCACTGGGAAATGGCAGTTGCAGATTTGTTGAAGACTTTAACGATCTGGCTGTTGTTGGAAAATTTCAATAATGCAGAATGGATTCAGCGACAGTGGGTTCAGATATTTATGAAGAAATGTGCAAGCAAAGTTCGGGAGGCTCGGAAGGAGGGAAGGCGAGGCAACAAGCGACCAGCGACAGATTTGGGCGAGTGTGTGGGTAAAAAAACGACAGGTAACCTCCCAGAGTTGCCAAATACAACTTTCATGGTTGTGATTCGTAGAGTGCCAAACGGCAACAATGACTAGACATCCAGCATGCAACTCCAAGCTTTGTACACAGATGTGAGGCACTGGGAGGAGCTGATTGATTTCATCGAACAAAATTGTGGTCCAAAAAAACCATACTGTCTCACCGCGATATAAATATGCAATTTGACACAGAAACAATTGGATGAAGAGTTTATGGGATTATACACACTGGGGCAAATGATGAATGACCCTCTATATGGTCAGATTTCATACATCAGTTCCCTTTCTAATGCCTTCAAGTTGAAACTGGGACACAATGTGAAACTATTTTTGGTAGAAATGAAGGCACCATCAGGAAATGATATTGCGGAGCACGGAATTAGACCAGCCAAGGTAATCCCCGCTAGCCTGGTTATGGTTATTTATGCCCCACTGCTAATCAGTATACTTAGACTTTGGGGGTATCTGATGAAAATGAAAGAGTGGTGGATGAGGAGGTGGGAAAGACACTGACAGTAGTCTTAATGTAAGTCCTGAGTGAGTGAATAGAATTGATTGTATTCCACATATTTATTGGGTCCAAATGCTTGTCTGTGAACTACCTTACATTGCGGTGAATTTCAGAAGCTCTGGAGTATAAGCCCATCAGCCCAACTTACCTCAGAGCTACTGAAAGGGATAATTCAGGATGAAAAGAAGACCAACATAGGTGTAAGTGAGGTTCAGGAGCAAGTGGATGGCGAGGAGGAGCTCAATCCAGAAAATACGAGTTCAGTATTGAATACTGTTCTCAACACAATCAACAACGAATTTGAACACCAGTGACTTAACGCGGCAGTCAGGCTGCTGAATACCCATCTGATTCCCCAATCAATAGATGACCGTGTTACAGGCTACTGGTATTCAATTCCAGGCCTGCCCGGAATAAAGTTTTTGGTGTACCAGGTTTGGGCCATATGGTTCATTGTGAGGAGGTGGGTCTGGGATACTGATATGGCAGGAGCACTGGTGGCAGACGAAATGGGTCTTGGAAAGACTTTCACCTCTGTGGCCGCTGCAATGATATGCAAATTGCTGACTGAGAAAGTTGTAATGGGTATTACCACTGTCGACTTTGTGGGGGAATACGGTTGAAGAGTGGGTTAATCTGGCTCAGAATGACTTTCCAGGGATTATTGGCGACAAATGGGAGTGGTATCCGTTGCGGAGACAGAATTCATTGCCCCGCCGCCTTTCAGAGATCCAGTCAACTCCTCCGCAGTGCCATCCAGCGCTAACATCAGCCTTTGAACCAATGCTGGTGGTAACAATCCCCGGAGTTGCTTAGACATTCAAAAGTGTCATTGACATGATAACAGATGGAACCGATTTCAAACTCATTAACTTGTTGAACATGGAAAATACAAATCTCACCTACCAGGATCGGAACACCAGTATGGACAGGCCGGAAAACCGAAGGATTATTCACCTTCGGTCGTATGATACATCAACATCGAGAGCGAAACCATCAAGCAACGGCCAACTCCCACACTGTACATGGAGTTTTGGGATTTTTGATGAGTCTCATTGGTACAAGACGAAGAATAGTGTGGGCTGGCAAATTGTGATGAATGCGAGAATTGGATTCAAACTTCAAGTCAGTGCAAGACTGGGATTCCATTCACTCTCTGACTGGTGTTTTCAGACGATGTGGCTGTTTTCAGATGCGCCTGAAGATCCAGAGGATGAAACTGTGATGGAAAATCATGGTGCTGAGGTGCTGTATTCCGCTGTGAAGAGTTTGATGCATGCCATCCGGACTGAAGACCAGGACGCTAAACAGGCCGCGGCACACCGGATAATCCAAATTTTCAAATCCCTGGAAAATAAGGTGGTGGTCAGAATCAAAACTTGCAAATGGGAAACCACTAGTTCGGATACTGAAGGAGAATGCACACCTTGTTGATCTCGAATGGACTGAGGAAGAGCAAGCTAAACTAAAGACCATTGTGGAAAGATATACTTCACAAGGTGCTTCAGAAGCGTGGAGGGTACATAGATGGCGGCTGGAATGGTTCTCATTGGTATTGGGAGACAGCGAGGATCGGAATAATGTGTCAGGACAATGGTACAATAAATGGTACAATAAATGGCCACTCAATACTTGGGTGGATTCTGCAATTTTCCAATGGCTGAGAGACACATTTCTGGCAATGCTTGTCAATGCACCTGCAGAGTATCGCGAACCTGATGAAGATGAACAATCAAATGAGGCACTCCGGCACAGACCTAAAAGATATAGAAGCCCCTTGCCTCATGCACCTCCTCCTCAAAAGGCGGTGCTATTTTGTCATCTTCCTGGCCAAGTTCGGCACTGGAAGTGGTGGCTCACCACGTTTTTTGGGGATCATTTCGATATTTTCTACATGTATGCGGAAATGGGCACTGATTAGCGTATAGAAATGCAGCTCAAATTGCAAGATTCGCCAAATCTCTCTGTATTCATAACAACACCCAAAGTGGGTGGGACGAGCCTCAACCTCACAGCAGCAGCAAACCATGCTTTAATAACTCAGAAGTTCTGGGTATTGGAGGAGCAGCGCCAGGCCTTTGTATGTGTTATCCGACTGGGGCAAAACAGAGTTCCACACACATGGCTATTGAACACGGGACCCAGTGGTTACGATAACAGAGTCAGTGATCTTCACCAGCTCTCTGGAGTGGGTCAAATAAAAGTCCTGCATGGCCTGATGAGCCGACCAAATATCACTACTTCGATGATATACGACATTCTGGAGTGTTGGAAGGACCATACGAAGCAGTTTACAGAGCATGGAGACTTTGTGTCGTCAGATGGTGAGGATGAATGATAATTATTAGGGCAGTGTAATCAAGGTATGCCTCTTTAAACATTCAACCAACACAATGTCACCAACTGATGCAAAATAGTCAAATAGGATGGAGAATTGTTAGGGGAGTGCTTCGAAGGCAAGTACTGATACTTATGCACAGACCTAGATAGTTAAATTCAATCCTCCACAAGATTCTCGATAATCCTTGCTCTGATTTCTGCCAAACATTTTGAACACTTTTCTTGTCGCTTAACTAGTCGCCTGGCTTTTTTAAGATGTGCCTTTGCAGACAGCAATGGATTGATGTGTCCTTGTCTGGTCTGACACAAAGGATCGGTAACGAACTGTTTCCTAGCTGCTTCAGATCATTCTATAAAGGCTTCTGCTTCATCCAACACTTGATCTAATCTTAAATTCTCACGATCGCAATTTGTTGTTTCCCTGGTGCGAGATTTCTGATTATCTCGGGAGATTGTAACTGGTTGATGTGATTCTCCTAAATCTGCTTTACTAGAAAACCTTTGGTTGTCTATGAAATAGACTAGCACAGGTTGTAATCCTATAATCGCAGAAATCCACCAAACACACTGAGCCGCAAATACATATTGTTTCGCGTGGAAGGTTGCAATCAACTTTGCCTGGTTCCACAATAATACATCGGCTTTGTGACTGCAGGTGATACTCATGTGTATATAAGTATTTCCGATTTAAGGATAATATTTTTCAACGGTGCGGGGCTGCCGCTACAAAAAGCTATTAGATGTTTACAGATATATAATAATAGGTATAGGTATCATAAAAACACAATAATACATAATGGGTTTCTTTCGCTGCTAGGTATTGCTGTTTGTTTCGCTGCTAGTGCTTGTCCTTCTCGTTGCCGAAACAATGTGACCTCTTTATAGAACCTTCATCTGGATGTTACGCATGCGCACACAGGTTTTGCTTTTATGATTATGATAGCTACGTGCTTCTGCACCTGACATTCTAATGAGTGCACCTAATGGAGATTGCCACGAATCCCGAAGGTTATCATGTTCATGCAGGTGAGGTATTAAAGCGTTACGCTCCTGATGAGAATCACAGCACACCCACACAATATCATATATCAGATCACAACTTCAACTTGGACATCTTGTGCTCGTATGGTTCGGTAATTGGATTACGTATGCATACTTGGTCAGATCGCTCTTTCCGCAGATCGATACTATGGTATGCTTGTGTCATAGATTTAATCAGCGACCCACTGATACTATGCCAATGTTGAGTAAATGACACATACTATGCTTAAAGCAAACTGTACTAGTTGCAGTAGCCATTCCATCACAAACCAATGTGCGGGGATGCTTCAGGCCTCATATAAACAGGCAACGTCATCATCTCTCACCCATACCATTCTTAGGCCGAGACTAATCTCTTTGACCGGAGAGTGCCCATGTTGATCCGTTCAAACATAAGATTGGCTCGAGATTCCGCATAATTTCATATTTGCTTACGACTGCCTAGTCTGCAGGACAGACAAATTCCGCTAGTATCTGGAGAATGCATCGGGTTGAAAATCACACGCTCGGCAGGATTGTAGTCCTTTCGATCTGGCAGTGTTATTGCATCATTAAATCAGCTGCCTCAGCATATGCTTCATTGAATCCGCTAGAGGTTGAGACTCTTCTATCCAATCAAGACGTGTCCCACTCTTACCTAGCTAAAGGTAATCGTAACTACTTGAATACTCTCCAGGGCAGGTAACTCTTCACGCTACATAACCTAAGTCATGTAACATGTACCCCTTGAGTTTAATCAAGTAGCATAAACACTGTTAAGGGAGAGCCTCTAACATGAATCAGGCATTGGGGAGAAGTCCAGGAGTATTGGTTAGAGTTCGATTGCTTTTCGTGTTAGTTGATTATTGTAATGAATATGAGATGAAATCAATGTTCAACAGATATCTGGTAAACTGAACCATAACCTCATTTGGATGATCCAATATGTGATAAAAAGGAGGTACGCCGGTGTAATTGGCAAGTAAGTGAAAATCGACATTGCCGTCGATATCCCTTTGAGAGAATCTGTTGAAGCTGTAGACGCTGCTCATTGTATATTGTCCATGTGGAATTGAGATACCTACATCAGCGAACGGGATTCGAGTTTTCATGTGCACCTGAACCTCTATGTGTGATTAAAATTGTATGTTACTTGTTGACTTCAGGTGCACCGGACACTAGAATTGCAAAAGAATTTGGGATATTCACAGAATCAACAATGCTGAATCATTTACAGTCAATTGCAAAAGAGAATCACTATCAACTTCTGGACTTTCCTGAGACAGATCCAGCACAGTATATCTCTAATTGTCCAGGGATAGAAAAACGGTCTAAGCAATATTGGGTTGATGTATTGTATCCTGAGACACGGCTCGGGTATTGCAGGCTTACCCGAAGAATACAGCCGAGTGTTTCCTCGCTCTGAACTGAAATTCAGGCACATCTTGGATTTGACACCGCCAGCATATTCAATTAAACGGCCATTTTCGACAAGCCGCTGCACATTCTTATCATGCTATCCTACTCTGGGCACACCTCTGAACCATGTATACCCACTTAGCATTACCCTTGAGTGATTCATTTTGCACCATTCCAAGCATATTTTCTTCCTTCTTGAATGCGTTGAATCTGTGCCTGCCAGCGAACACTCATTCAGACACTAAACTTTAAGGTGCACTCGCAGCTCATCCTGCTCGACCCCAGCTAATAACTGAATTCATGCTTGATCAGTATGTGAAGGCCACTGCTAAAATGTCATAACTGTCATGCTGCGTGTCAACCCATCCATTGGAGGAAGGTGTCCACCACACAATTACCATACATACACAGCCCTGGGTGACAACATCAGCAACAAACCTAGTTTCTGTCAGGAACACCCGAGTGTTCCTGATGGCCCTGACAGCTCTGATGGAACCTCGTACGCTCTGACGGAGAATTACACGTCACCCATCGCCCAACCAACGGGTCACGTGGCATACCTCCTCTGCGGCTGTTAGGGGGGTGCTTTACACTAAGTAACTATACTCGTAGCTCACAAGTAAGTACCCAGGTATACGGCGGTAGATCTTAATCCTTATCCTAAATACCGCTAAGGCTATCGGAAGATTCCTGTTCAGAGGATTTGATTCTTAAGGCTCTGAATCCTTGCGCTGTTCCGGAGTCGAGCTTGATTTTCCTTACGCAATCCTTAACCCTGTGATTTCCTTTCCAATCTGATGGCCAAGCACAACATAGACACTCTCCTGCACTTTTCCTTCTTGAAATCTCAGCTTCTTCGATTCCATTTGTTTTAGAATGATCCGAAACGTTCTTTCTCTTCTTAACCTTAAGAGCAGATTTAGTTGACGCTAATGGGTTTATCCGTCCAGTCCTAGTCTTCCCATTAACCTTAGGAGCTTCAAGGTCTCGTAATCTTCAGGTGTCTCGAAAATATTCCTCGCACTCCTTAAGTATCTTATCTTGGTGACGTAGATCATTTTGCTTTTGTGGCTCTGGGGTCGTAGCTATAACGTCCTTAGGCATGGATACTATTTCGGACTTTGAGCAAGGAAAACATACTGGTTGCTTTTGGCGAATGCAATAATCTTCTCCAAGGCATAAATTATAATGTCGCTGTCGTTCCCAAAGGATATAGTCATTCCCCGGAAGATTGTATCGCTCGTACTTAGATAGTTGCAAATCAGGGTGCGGGGCTGCCGCTACACAAAGCTAGTAGATTCTAAGGTATATAATAATAGGAATAGGTATCATAAAAACGCAATAATAAATGAGGATATTTCTCCACTTGTAGGTCTCGTCCTTGTTCCATCTCAAGTCCGATACTCCCCTTCCTTCCTGGAACAACATGATCTTTTATAGTCTCTCAAAAGCCACTTCAGACTATGATTTAATGCCACAATGATAGCCACGTGTCTGAGCGTCTTACACTCATAGATTGTGCCTGGTGGAGGCGGCCACACGTCCCTTTGGTTATCGTGTTCATGCATGATATCATATTGGCTCATAAAACAGACCATACTTTAACTTAGACATCTTGCAAATCGTTTTCTTGTTCGGTAGTTAGAACGCCCACTCTAAGGTGACACGTCCTTTGGATTATTAACTCATCCCAAGATTAATAACTCATAGTCTTCAGTCGGTTACTATCTGCTACTATGCCAACGTAGACCTTTATCCGTGTAATCACAATCAGTGATTATCATTGTGAAATCCGCTTAATCAAATCAATGAATGATGTCCGCTTTTGGCTAATGCCAACGCTCATAGTCCCTCAGTCATATGTGCTCAGGTGTTCAACAAAAAACCCGGATGTGCCCCTAAAAGGAGAGCCCTTTACTTGCACGACTGCCGTGGATATCCTATGCATCCGCAAAGTTTCTAAGAATGAATCTGGTTGAAAACAGCTTCCTCGGCAGGACATGGTCCTTTCGATCGGGCTAGTTGCTGCATCCTCAAATCAGCTGCCGCAGCTTTGCTTTTAATGAATCTGCTACACCCCCTGCTTATCCAATCAAGACATGACTAGTATGCCCCCGCTAAAGAGCATACTGCATGGTAACTAGTACCATTACACTGATAGTATAGAACCCCTAACAGCGGCAGTGAATATACCATGTCTCTAATTCTTGCGATGCATCGCATGGTATTTTACCCCGTGAACTCTCGCCGCCCCGGCATCAGGCTTCCTTTAATTTACATTGGGTCCGGAATGTGGTAACGTATACTCACCATCAGAACGACACATGTGTTACACTCTTCGCAGGGGCTCCACTTATGCTGTAGCCATTTACACAACAGCTTGTGCTGTTTATGCCTTTCACTGCCCAAGTGCCACATTTTACCTCTCTGCTATTGCTATTTATCGGATGCTGCACTCTCCCATATATGTTTAACTTTGAGATCTTGTCACTTATTACAATACAGTCTGCGCTTTGGATACATCGCTTGCCATTGCATTTGCTTCGCCATTATTGTATTTTACAGGTCTGAAATATACTGTCCAATCTTCACACTCTTTAGTACTATACCCTCAGTCCTCCAAAGTCTGCATTAATCCATCATCAGCTAGTGATGCTTCTTCCTCCACATCTGGATACGCATTGTCACCTGTTTCGCCCTCATACCCGTTGACATCATTGGTTCCCAGGTTAAACCACTCGAGTTTAGTTGCGGCCCGTTGTTAACGGCTGGCAGTGCGGATGGCATCAATCTCATTGATTTCATCACCTTCATCGTCGTAATCCTCGCAGCCCCCTGGCATCCCGAAATGCAGTTCGTCATCCGGACAATTGTTGTCTATCATGATGTTTGGGCCAGTGCTTCCGATTTCAAGCTACTCAAGCGCCACCTCGAAGGTCAAATGGTCAATAAGAATCGCATTGTCAACATGCGCTACTTCCGTGCTGATGACCTCTGGAGGTGTTGGGTTCTTCGCCTGTTGGATCTGATGCTTGACTGTAACAAGAGTGTTGTTATACACCCTCTGTTGGGAGCTCTCCTGTAGTGTGTTCCAGGTATTCATCAAGAACGTATACGTGTCTGCAATGCAGGGTGAAGTGAACAACATGCGACCCATTGCAGCACAGCAGGATGCGTTCTTACCACCATTGTTCTTGTAGTTGAAGTAGTTTGAGTGGTCAGGTCTGTGCGGTTTCAGCTTTGACTTGGAAGCTTTCAGATGAACACCTTTGTTCTTTTGCCACTCCAGGAGAGCATTGCGCAATGCAGTGCAGGTAAACATGATCAGTGGTGAGGGTATATGACCGTCCTTGTCTTCAATCATCGAATTATAAAATCCATAACCATACTTACCGCGGGTATTCGCCTGATGATAAAATTTGACCTGGCGAAACCCCGGGATTGCTTCTGCCAGGAAGTAAAGTAGATGCTGGCTATTCGTTAGCAGCTTTCGACACTCTGTGCGTTGGATTTGGACCACGTACACCGCCTTCCACAGGCTCTGCCACAGGAAAAAGGTACTTACTGTCTGCCAGAAGTGAATCAATGAATTCCAAATGCTCTGCGTCGGATTCAAAGCGGTGGAGATCATAAAGCTCTGCTATATAGTCCCTTGCTGACTTATTACAATGGGATTTAACTTTATCGACTTGTGCTCGAACTTGGTACTGGTTTGAGCGTGTAATATCCAACCTGGGCTGTTGCATTAGCATACCTCTTTAAAGATCTTCTTTGTGCATGCCTCAAATGCTATGGACCAAATGTTGTTTTGCTGTATAGTGGTGTTCCAGTAGTTCTCTAGTATCTGCCAGTGTGGGGCTTCAGCTAATGCTTTTGCAGCATGTCGCGTTGCATAACTTACCATCTCCAAGTCGCTTGCACTCATAAACCGCCATCTGTTCAACATATACAGCTCCATGAGTCTGGTTGTTGCCAATGCATGACACATCATGTCTGAGTGACCAAATCGATGGATACTGCAACTGCCAGAGACCACTGATCAAGGTGTAGACACAGCCAACGGTTGAAATTGCCACTGCGTCTGTCTCTGATTTCTTGCTGTAGCTTGCGTTCTCAGTGGATTTGTAATGGTCGTGCGGGCTTCTTGATTAGTGATGGGAGTAGGCAGGTTCTCAAAACGCAGGAGGGGAGTGGGAGTGCTAGCAATGCCGGGCGTGAGGCTAGATACAACGCGAGGCATTGAATCTGTCTGTGAGGTTCCTCCGAGTGCTGGTGGGCTATGACTGCTTGTACTCAGCCTGGCATTTGTTGTAATCATTGTCTGTCGCTGTGTAGTGAACGGGGTGGAAGTCACGCGTTGAGTGATATCTGCCAGGCCAGAATTGTTCTGCGAAGATGAGGCGGTGGAGTTCTGACCAGGGATTGTAGAGGCTAAAGAACTCCCTCCTTGAGCGGAATCCCGCTTGCCAGCCAGTGTGGATATGCGTCTCTTAGCAGGGGGAAGCTGAGAATTACCTGAAGGCCTATGCTTTTGTTCATATTGAACAATTCGTATGCCCGGAGTTGTGTCAGGGTGAGGGATTTGGGAAGGCATAGTCCGATATAGATGTTCAACGTTAAGAATATAGGAATAATTTCCTCTGCATGCATATGCAATGGTAGCCCAGGTAGACTCCTATTTGAGCGACCAGGAAGGGATTCGAAACAAAGGGGAGGCGCAGTGTAAACCGCGCTAGACTCTAAATCACTACAGCTGGTGATGATACTTGGGGAGGAGATCCCTTGAAAAGCATTCAATTATGGGGTTAACTGTCATCAGATTAAACTCAGATTAAACTCAGCATTAATATTCACTGTTACAGCAATGTCTGAAGGTCTATTTGCACCGCTTGAAGGGTCTTTATGCCTTCTTGGTGCAACTATCATAGTATTGCACTCATTCTTGGCACAATACTTTGAATCATTGATTGTGTATATCTTCAGCCTCCCGGTGGAAATCCCCATTTGGCACAGCCAAAAGCATTGCAAAGCGAACAATGACGTATTCTCTATCCGATCACGTCAGTTGCGTGTGCTGTATCCACTGCGAGGCGTTGGTAGCCGTGTTGGATGGTTGCACAGTTGGGACAACGTGAGAACTACTCAGTTTGCTCTGGTATTCATGAGGTCAGAGCGGTATAAATTATGTGTGATGCAAAAGCAACACCCGGCATCATAAACTGTCCTCTGGCTGAGTACTAAATGTCTTCTGGAGGCTTGTCATTCATGAGGTACCTGGTGGTTGTGCATGATAAAGGCTGGGCCGTTTTGTATTTGTTATCCAACAAAACGTACAAGTTGAATCAAGGAATCGCCGGAACTCAATGATATATATCCCTTCTTCCTGCCTATACCTCCTTTCTCTTTTCCTCCCGTATTATACATACTGACAGCATCCTGATTTTGACGTCACGTGACTTACACAAAGCAACGCCTCTCGTTCCAAAACACATCCGATAACCTAAACAACTTTTTACGTTCCCTCTGGGCTTCCTTCCACTACCTCCAACTGTATCATAATGCTAACCCTTCAGATGTAGATTTATTTTCAACTCACAGCAATGGCACCAAAGGGCAGCAGCAAGGGAAAGGGGAAGGTTAGCGCAAAGATGCCGACATCAGTTATGACTCCACACCTGTCGTTGAATTGGGACCTTATAAAGGCATTCATTTCGGAACGCAGCTGTGCACTCACACAGATATACAATTTTTGCAGCATCAAGGATGAGAGGTGATGGGACCTCTTGTATGATATAATCTTTCTTGATCCAGTCATGACTCGCCACTTTTCACAATGCCAGCTGATGTGGCCACACCACAGGAGCAGAAGTTCGCCTTTTCGGGAGTGGTGGGCTGCCTTCCGCTCATTTATGGGGCAACTATTTGTGAAAACCTGCAACAAAATGAATAATTGGTGGTGGGACAACCCCCGTGCCTTCGGGGATCAAGTCGATCGCTCCAATTCGCAGAGAACCAGCTCGGGGAAGGTTAAATGCACCGGTGAGCATTTCTCTTGGTACTGTAGCGATGATTGCAGGGCAAAGATTGAGCTGGCAAGCTGCCGGCTATTATGGGGGTTCTTAATCCCAATAATCAATACAACATTTATTGAACTAAGTACAACCACCTATCTAATGATCTCTTTGTCTCCTTGTATTATTCTAAGACTCAACCTCTTGCACCATCACACAAGAGCATGCCAAATCGAACCTCCTCTACAATCCTTCTCCTTCGTATAGGAAGATCAAACTTCCCCGTCGTGCAACCACTCTTCTGCCCACTCCTCGAATGGTGAGTCACCAGTGTTCAAGTACCTGAATACAAGGTAGTCGATATTCTCGAGTTCGCAGAAACGAAAAACGACTCGGTAGGTGTGGGTTAAACCAGCCTCGTGCAACTGAATAAGTAGTTCTCCGAATAACACGACAATTTGTTGCAGAGCGTATTCGGATTGTGTCAAGTGTCATCCAGACATACGTTGCCGGGTCGCGGAGATGTATAAGAGTAGCAATTGTAAAAATAGATAGAATTCTTAATAATATTTTAAGATCGTCTTCAGTGTTCTCTGAAAGCTAATCTTCTGGATGATACCCTCAATTCCTTCGAGCAACGCTGGCGCTTTATAGCCCTCGCTCTTCCTTAGGTGTGATAGCGCTATCTCGGCCATGCCCCTTAGCGCCCGGTGATATCTAGCCAAGACACCCTCAGGTTATCACGTCCTTGCAATGCGGTTTGAAAGTATTATGCTCCTGGCAAGAATCAGGCCATCCATCGCACGATATCAGCTTATCCTTTCCTAACCCAGACATCTCTTGCAATCATATGAGTCGGTAGTTGGAACATCTACCAACCACGTTGATAATGCTTATCGCCTCTTGAATCCCTCATGCAAATGAGTGATTTAATTGCATCATAGATTTACTCGGCAACCAACCGACACTATGCCAACGTAGATTAATGACGCGTAAGCTCGTATCCGATACGAGGTTACGTTGGGATCCAGACCACTTGGACGAACGAGTGGTGTTCACTCTAGGCCAATGCCTACGTGGATGACCCCTCAGTTACATCATGCTAAGGTCTGGACTTTTATTCTGACCGGAACGTGCTTCTCTGAGTCCTTGCCCGTTACAGGTAGGGGAGAAGAGTTCTCTTAATTGCATATTGACTGTCAACTGCCGTGCATGAAACATGGATGTCCCGCAAAGTATCCAGGTGTGAACAAAGAACCCTATTACTTCGCGCGACTAATATGAACTCCCGCTAAAAACCATATTACTGACCACTTGAATAGCACATGCATAGGTGTTATGCATATCGTAGATATGTATGCATCTCGTAGCACAATGAAGTATCATTATCGCTGTTAAGGCAACCCCTAACACCGGCATTACCAACTGATAGGGGTTTTCCATTCGCAGTGTCTATGTATCCTGAGATAATGTTACGGGGGTTTTTAAGCCACGTTTCAATAAAACACTTTAATTAACTTAAATACAGCCGCCTAATCAAACTTCTTTTTCTCTCCTCGTCTTATCCTAAGACTCAACCTCTTGTCCTTATACAAGAGCGCCCTCTAAAAACAATCCCCATTTTCCTCCTGGTCGTGCGTATGGCTCGTATCGATATGTTCCTAGAAAGGTAACAGCCCCTCGTTTACGAATCGACAAACGTCGTATGTGATGCCAAGAATCTCGGCCGAGTTCAAGGTCCAGTATTGACCAGAAATATTCCTGGTTTCCTCGTAATAGAGAAACAGTTCTCCTAACTGCCGGACCAGATGATCGTGGGCTGTGCGTTTCTTCAATTGTTTCAAGGTAAACACAAAGTATGAATTCACTAGTGGGGAGTAGTGAAGTAATGGTGAAGTTGTTTGATGTAGAAATCTTAATAATATTTTAAGGTGTTCTTCGCTGGTAATTGTCTGACTGTGGATTGCTGCTAGAGCTTGG
>Ga0307514_10000587_pt1 | contig 68289 bp, 70 predicted proteins | sample 16_EM_MG_FD_203088 | JGI IMG/M metagenome (GOLD analysis project Ga0307514, IMG submission 203088) | Populus trichocarpa ectomycorrhiza microbial communities from riparian zone in the Pacific Northwest, United States - 16_EM | ecosystem: Host-associated > Plants > Roots > Unclassified | place...
TTATGTACACTGAGAAAGATCCATGGATGTCGACAGTTGACGGCCGGGGACGGCGAATGCTCAGTTCCCGGCTGTCCTATCCGTCCGTCCCCCTCCTGACTCGGACGGACGGTGCCGTCTCCGTCCTGCCCTTGGACGGACGGCGCTTCGCCGTCCCGTCTCCGTCCTTCGTGATCCCGGACGGACGGGACGGCTGAGAACACTGGGTACATGGCATCGGTAGATAGAAGTTACACTTAGGAACTCGAATGCCCACAGGGGATTTTTCTAGAGCATGTAAATACATTAAAGAGCCTTCCTGTGACCTACTGCCGGTGAGAACAAGCTAGAATATCCTGCAACAGCGGATGCCCGAAAATTGTTTCCCTCTCCATCATTTCTTCCTTTTCCATTGATTTCAAACAAATAATAGCCTCCAGTATACTACTCTTCATATGGTTCCACGTATCAGTCAATATCAGTTTACGGCTAGAAAACAGCCGCTCCGCATCAGCTGTCATAGCCGGAATGGAAAGAATATTAAGAGCCATAACTGCAAGTTTAGGATAGACAGCTCGCTGTCCCCACCAATATGGAGTGACATCATTGACCGCCGGATCAGTGGGACTATTAATAAAGCGTTCGGACTCATCCTCTATACATCAATATTCAAAGTCAGCAGGCTGTTTCCATTCTTATATAAATCCAGAGAATATTCGTACCAATTTGAACCCCATACCGAGCACGCCTCCATTGAGTGAATTCATCCTCAATGTCCAGATTCGGTCTCTGAATCCCGCTTCCTGGACGAGATGGTTGAGTTTTATACTGCTCTTGCCGAACCTGGCGGACAGCACTCATAGCCTGGGTTGCTTCATGTTCAGTCCACTCATTGAGCTGAATACCCGTTCGAAAGTAGTCAAATTTGTTTTTAGGATCGAGGGCAATTGCTGCAAGGTATACCGTACTCTGCCGGTTCAGATTACGGTACTTCCGAAGCATTGTTATACCTTCTTGTGCAGCTCGTGCTATGTGTGCTGTACGCGGATACTGTGTCAGAATTCCATTATATATTGTAGCGAGAAAATCGAGATCCTCAAGTACAGAGTGCAGTGAAGCATTGCTGCCTTCCATTTGTAACGTTGCTCGTTTGAAGGGCTCCAGAATTGGGATTGGATCCTGAAGCTGTTCCCAATCCTCCGAGCAGAGTTGATCTGCTCGTAGAGGTTCATAACGGATACAGGGATAGATCCAGAGCGGAAAATGCCTACATATAGAGGCTGTATCTCGGGATTCCCCGCCATGCAGCAGCTACAATCGCGGCATCATCTCAAAGGCATAGATCGGTCGCATGGACTGGCTCAGTCGGTCTAGTCCGGACCAGGACCACGGCCAACGCTGCCATGGGGTGTAGGGAAGGCCGGCGATGTGCATGAAGTTACGGTGGAGGGTGTCGAAACGGTGCTTAGATGCCAACGAACAATTATCAACATGGAAGATTTGTGGGTATGCGGAAGTGATCGCTTGAGAGAGCTGTAAGCGATATTTACTCCGTACTCTCTGAAACAGGGACTTTGAATTCACCTGAGCTTTCTTCCTTTCTAGACAGACTCTTCCATATACACGGTGCTGCCCCAATCTTAAAGAAAAACAACCATCCGTTGAATGGAATATGTATAGTTATCAGAGGACGGCCCGAGGTTCGGGCTCTGGCCGGGTAATCCTCATTCGTATATTGTCTACCGTTGCACGAAGCGAGACCGGTAGCGATAATCTTACCAACATGCTACACCCCGAAGGTGTGGAAAGTGGCACAGGGGGTTATCATCCCTAAGCCAGGAAAGGACGACTACGAACTCGCGAAAAGCTACAGTCATATCCCTACTCAACAGCCTCGGCAAGGTTGTGGAAAAGGTAGTTGCAAACGAAATCAGCACTGTCACGGATCTCGGGAACCAACTCCATGAAGGCCAATACGGATGCCGGAGGAGACGCTCCGCAGTAGACGCGGCAGGAGTACTCATGAGTGTGGTGCAAGAAGCGTGGAAACAGAAAAAGGTGGCAGCAGCACTCATGATAGACGTAGCGGCAGCTTTCCCCAGCATAGCTCGGGAATGCCTGTTACGCAAGATGAGGGAAATGGAGCTCGACAAAAACCTTGTGGGGTGGACAGACAGCTTCATGAGGGAGAGGATAGTACGAATGGTAGTGGATGGCTGGGAAGGGAAGGAGATGGAGGTCACGACGGGCTTGCCCAAGCGATCACTGGTTTCACTCATACTTTTTGCCGTCTACATCGCCGGAGTCCATGACGAGGTCGAGAGCCAAGTACCCGGAGTGCGGGGCCTGTCCTTCGTCGACGACGTAACCTGGCTGGCCGTGGGGGTCACGGTGGGGGGGCTGGTGGAAAGGCTTGAAACATGTGCGAGGATGTCAGAATGGTGGACCAGAGACAATGCAGTCCGATTCGAAACATCCAAGACAGAGGCCCCCCCATCCTCCCCTATCCCATCCGCCCTCGTAACAAACGCCAATATCAGTCCATTCCAATATCCATGGGAACGTCCTCAGCGAGGGGCTCCGAATCCAACATAGTGACGACCTCCCTCATCTCCCTCAGCCCTTTGATATCCTCGTCACGAGCCGCATAGATAAATCGCCCCCAATAATCCGAAGCTTTCATCTCTTTCCACAGCTGCTGCAGCTTCTGGGCCTCATCACTACCTGGATGTTTTATTCCCCGGCTATAAAACCCTTTCACACTGGCAGGAAAGAGCAGTACGCTTACCAGGAGGACATAGGCATACAAGTCATCGGCCTTTTATGGATTATAGAGATTTTGAATGTTCGCCAAGAGGCGAGGTGGGCAACAAATATATCCTCCCATGTATTTGACCTCATAGCTAGGGGGAAGCATGACGATAGCGGTGCATCAGCAAAACGAAATCTACTCGGTGAATTTTCGCGGTATGCAACCTGCACGGTGAGCACGGTGAGCACGATGAGCACGGTCGAGTGGAGTAGGCAAAATTTTGTTCGCTAACGTATATTACCGGGTTGCGCGACACGACCGGGAAGAGCAACACGCCCGCGGCAACCACGCAGCCGGCTGCAGCAACTCCAAAAAAAATCCAGAGGTCATAAGATGAAATGGTAGACATATTTATATACTAAAGAAAGTTTTGGGGACCTATGGAATTTTTTGAACCAAGAGAAAAGCAATGAATCTTAACCAAAAAAAACCCTCGAAAAAAGCCTACTTCCTCCCAGCTACAACAATGACATCTTCCAACTCAGATTCCTCCTCACCCTCAGACTTGTCCAAATCATCATCCTCCTCCTCCTTCTCCTCATCCTCAGTTTCTCCCAAGTTAATGGTCTCAATGCTAGGGGTTGGTGAGGCCGCTTTTTTTTGCTTTCCTCCCCTTCTTTGGCTTATCCAGATTTGCCTTCTCTTTGGCCTCTCTCTCTGCTCGCAGACAGACTAGGTTCTTGCTGCTGATCATACGAGCTTTAGAGAGTACCCGTTGATCTTTGCTAACTTTTCTGGACTTGTCTAGAACCTGAGAACGAAGTTGCTTGTGCCTAAAGCTCTCAATATCAAGCTCAGCATGTACCTTCTCCCCAAACTTAGTAATCTTTGCAAAGGCAGTCTTGAAATGTTTAGAACGAGGTGAATTAGAGTCTATAAGACCCAGTGCAACTCGTTGGAGGCGGCTAGCCTGGCTAGCAGACTTGGGGGTTGAGGGCTGAGGGGGTCCAGGAGGAGGCGGAGATGACCGAGTGATCGTTTGTGATGGAGCATCGAGGACCTTCCTTGAGTTCAAAGGAAAGATGCCACAGGCCTGAAATGCTTGCTGGATAGACTTCTCATTATATGTAAGGTGCCTTGCGTGTATCAGAAGCCTTGACTATGCGGTTAGCCCACAGACAGAAAAAACCCCGCTGCCATAGGTGTTAAGACTAACTTGAAGAACTCTCCTCTCTGGATAGAGGTGAGGCCATTACTGGTAAGGACATCAAGCTCAGCAGAGTAGTGATGCTGTTGTGTAGCAAAAAGACCAACATCCAGTGGCTGTAGGATATGACTGGTGTGGGATGGCAGACAGAGAACTACCATATTGTGTTCTACAGATATATCAAGAACTCAGCACTAACATGGGAGCCATGACCGTCCAGTATCAAAAGGCGTATTTCCCCTTGTGCACTGCAATAGTCAGCATGTAGTATTTGTGGAATCAGGGGTCTTACATAGCTGCAGTCTCCGGTTCAAAGACTTTTATAAGGTACTCCAGGCCCAACTCATTATCAGTCCAACCTTTGTCAGAGAAGGCAAAATACGCCACGGTCTCTTCCGTAACATATGAATGCCAATCCATAATGTGGCTCTTGCCCTTGTCAATGATGAAGGGCAGGAGGAGCTTGCCAGCCGCTGAAACCCCCTCCAGAACTGTTACAAATTCCGATTTCCATCCTGGACTAGCCTTGGATTTCAACGTCCCCTGCAGCAGATAACACGGCAGTTCTGAGCCCTGCCAATCAAAAACCCCTTCTCATCAATGTTCCAAATGTTTTCAGGCTTGACTTTGAACTCCTGAAGGATCAGCTCCAGCTAGGACGAAATTAGTATCTGATTTTCTCCGAATTTATGGGGGTACCTTACCAGTTTAAAAAAATCCGCCAACACAGTGGGATTGTCTGCAGTAGCCCTCTGCCTGTCAATGCGGCTTGCTATCTTACTTGTAATGATAGGGTGGCGGTTTAGGAACCTTGTGATCCAGTGCTTGCCAGGAATGGTGCGCTTTTCTGTGGGCTGTAGGTGGTAGGCCATAGCTTTCACATACTGCAGTTTTAATGGGTTCCCCCACCCGTCCAGCTTGAGGCAGAAGCGCACGATTGCCAGCTCCTATTCCGCTGTCAAGAGGGCCTGCTCAGGGTGTGCAAGGTGGCGAGGTAAAATCCCCTTCAGTCTCTTGGAGAGGGTGGAGAAGTGTACCCCATGGTGAGTAGCAGTTGCTCTAATTGACGGAAATTTGCCTGCCTTATAGTCCGAAATTGCCTGCTGCATGGAGCCCTCCTTGGCCGGTTGTTGTTTCCTTGCTTTGACTTTAGGCATTGTGACGGGTAGCAGACGAGTTCAAGAAGTGAGTGAATGCAGCCAAATCACACCAAAATTCCATCGAATCACGACGCCATACTGCGCGCATAACGACCTTCCCGATGAGGTTTACGGCCCGCATTTTTGTGAAAACGTCGCAGGCAAAGGTTCTATAGTGTAATGGTTAGCACTTCGGATTCTGATTCCGGCAATCCCGGTTCGACTCCGGGTAGGACCTCTCCTACGCTCGGTTCAGTGACTCCAGCGCGCGGGGAATGTATTGTCGAGCTTAGCCATCTGTTTCTGTCTTTTTATCCCATAGCATGGGAACACCTGTGAGTTGCACCTTTCTTTCTTTTTATGGGCTAGGGTTTCTGTTCGGGTCTAGTGGTGGGGTGTCTGGATTGCTCGTCTATGACTTCGAATTTAGCCTCTTATGCTGAATTAACATTTGCATTCATAACATTTGTGTCTGGATCCGCCAGTTCGGTGGCCACTCTTCTAAAGCTAATCGGAAGTAGTGAATTAGGTATTTCTAATGCTTTCAATTAGTAGAAATCGCCATCCAATGTTTTTATAAGGTTGGTAGCTATAGGGAGGGAATCTAGTGGTTTTGTTTGTTTGTAATCATATTGCATTCGGCCGCTAGCGGCCATGGCATATATCCCATACATATTTCCTCCCCGCTTCTTCCGTAACATAAAGAAACAAAAGCAAAGTCGCGAGTCCTCTCCCCCACAAAACAAAAGAAACCGCCAAAAACAACATCAACTTTTACACCCCCCCATCACTCGACTCCTCGTGATCTGAGTTCTCCGCCTCCTCCACCACTCCGCTAATTCTGCCAACATCTGTCAAAAAAAGAATATCTAACAGTGCCCGCGAATATTTTTCCTCCGCAAAAACAAGAGACATCGGCAAACTAATCTTCGGCTTCTTCATCACTTTCTCAACCCCTTCATATCCATCTTCCCTCTCTTGCCCGTCAACCCAAAGCCGCTTCTGTTCTTGTTTCCATCTCTTACACCACTTAAAAAGGTGGTCTCTTGTCTGATATTTGTGCCCGCACCACCAGCACTTCATATCTCTTCTTTTTCCGATGCGCACTAGGTATTTCCCCATAAGAGCATGCCCTGTCTTAAGTTGATAAAACCTCGCCGCAATCGATTTTTGGGATTTCATCACCGCACTGTGACCCCCCCTCTTTGCCAAATCATACCGGTAACTGTGCCTCGACTTCTTTCCCATATCTTGTATTTCTTTTTTACTTTCTTCCCATTTCGTCTCCGTTAACCGTCGACCAATGTGAGCGAAAGATATATAATTCAAATGAGGTAGCGGATTTTGCGTTTCAGTATAACTCCCGCAATGCTTATACGCCGCTTTCATTGCTTGTAGATCCGCTTCTTCGTTGCCTTCAATTCCCTTATGGGCTGGTACCCACCGGTACTCCACCCGGATATTCTTGCTCAGCAACTCGCTTTCCCAATTCATCGTCCGTAACGCTAGCACCTGTCCTGGTCCTGGTTCGTCCGATTGTATTCTTCTTAAAGTCACTTGGGAGTCCGTAAAAACCGTCACTCTCCTTACTCCTTTCTTCCGGCAAATCTCATCCGCAATTTTCACTGCTTCCGACATCGCGTACATTTCTGCGTCAAATGCTTCCTTTTGTCGGCCTAGGTGTACCCTCCTCTTATTCCATCTTTCCTCTTTCCATACCACTGCACACCCGACCCACTCATCTTCTTTTCTCAATCCATCCGTCCAAAGAACCAGGCCTTCTCTTTCTTTCCTCGCCTCTTCCAGCGCCTGTTCTTCTTCCTGAATTATCACTTGGCCTTTCAGCCTCTTTCTAATTTCCGGTAACGTAGTCCCCTCGTATCTCCTCTTCTCCAAGGGGTAATCCTTCGGGATCAACTCATCAATCCCCTCCACCCTCCTAACCACATTTCCTTCCATCTCTATCATTCTCCCTCCGCCTGAAGTGTCGGGCATCATCATTTGCCTCATCTTATACTGCCTAACCCGGTTATTAAGAATCGCATTTGCCGGTCTAAGTCCAGCATCATTCATCAAAGCTCCTTGAGGTGTTGTCCTAAAGCATCCGGTTACCCTTCTGCCTTGCTCATTTAAAATCTGTTGTACCTCCTGAGCTTTGCCTTTCTGTTTCTTCCACCACAACTCAGCACCATATAACGCAACGGCCTGTACTGCAGCAATTTGAATTCGTTGACATCCTTCAGGGCTTAATCCTTTCTTCGTCATCAAGGATCGTACCCTACTTTGCGCTCTCCTTGCTTTCGCAGGGAATCTAGTGGTATGGCGTAGCGGTATGGTCCATCGCATATTTCTTTGAATCAAATTACTTCCCTGCTTCCGCAGACCCATTGGAATCATGTAGTCTCGCCAACGCCACGGGTGCGCCTTACGAAAAACTGTACCCTCAAAACGATCGTCGGTAATAGTATGAGCGAGAACACATCCAATTAAACTTGTTCTAAACTTTTAGTGAAGTACAACAATCAATTCGTCTTTGGCGAACTCTCATGCTAATGCATGATTTGCCCAATCTGGCTTTATCTTATTATGGTTCTAAGTAACCAAACAATACCGACGCAACCTAGCAAGTACGCATGTAAAATCAACCAAAAAACTTCCTAGCTAAGTACACGAACTATAATCAACATATCCTCCCAGTCTGTAGCTTGACAGCTAGTGCCGTATGTCCACAAGATCTGGCATAATCAATTGGCGACTTTCCCTTAAGATCCCTGACTTGAATGTTAGCACCATTCTTGACCAAGATCTTCACAATCTCCTCATCGCCAGTTCTCGCCGCATGATGCAACACAGAGATTCCTTTCAGATCCTTTTTGTTCGCCGATACGCCACATTCAAGCAGCATCCGGATAGTTTCAATATCCCATCGTTGTACCGCTTCTATTAGCTCGTTGGTGGAGTTTGGACCCATCACACTAGTCTTTTTCATCCCAGAGGTTACTGCTGTGGGTATGCCTGATGAATAAGTTATGGGGTGTATATCAGCACAAATATTGGGTCTTACCAGCTTGGGGATTCAATGACTTGAGGAGCTGTCGGATATACGATAGCACAGTTTTGTAGGTTCTGTCGGTCTGTGAGTTGAACTTTACCATAGTAGAGTGATCGCCGTCAACTGGTATTGGAGACTCATGGACTCCCGGAAGGCTGAGAAGAGCAGAGTCGGTATCGACGGGAATGATATAATCTCCCGTTCTCGCGGCTTTACCGTCGGTCTACCGTATTATCGAGTTAATCCAACTTTAGTGAGGAAGAACGAGGGGGGGTAGAGGAGGGACAAACAATTACAATACGCTTCGTCTTCTGCCGTTCATAGAAGCTGTAGATTTTGAATCTCTCAGAGAAAAAGCCAAACTTTTGGAGTTCATGGGCGAGCCCGGCTGAGCCTTGGCTAATGGATTTGAGGAGCTCGGCTCTTTCGCCATGGGTCTTTGTGTCGATCATGCTAAGGATGTCGTCTGATGATAGACCACGGTGTGGGGTTCCGAAGAACATTAGGGCTTTAGTGGCTTGATATATGGCGTGGGTTTCGGGATCATCATCATCCTCAAGCGCTTCTTCTGCTTTCACAAGGGCCTGGAGATAGGTCACTATACGTCATTCCACAATTCCAAGAATAAGCGCAAAGACTTGATGCAAACAACCCTAACCTACGCACCATCTTCGCAGCCTATTCTTGGAATCAAACATATGCTCGGGACTGAATGCCTACCTGAGCAGTAACGATCCCGCCGAAACTGTGACCAATAAATATCAGGGGACGCCGTTTTTGCTGCGGTATTGCATCAGCAGAATCACAGAATCTCTGGGTCAGACTACCTCTTGTGTTGTCCTCGCCTTCTTAATTTGTTCCAGCAGATCAATCTTGTAATCCCAAATTGTATGAACGCTGCGATGGCAGAGCTTAGAGTCGTATCCATATGTCATTGTTCGGCAGTTCGGAAGATCCTTTGCGAAGAAGTCGCGTAGCCACATTCTACCCAACGTTCCTCTACCTCTCCAGGAGCCGTAGGCATGTCCATCTAGCCCTGCAACAGCAACGATACTATTCACCAAGGCCTGTTAACGTATTTTATCGAATACACAGTTCATAAGTAACTCACTCTGCGACAATGCGCTCTCCAGGGGCGGTAGCATAAAGCTGTGTAAGACCATAGAAGGTCTTATCGAACGTCAGGTCTCCAAGAGGAGTATCTATCTGGATATCTTCGAAGTCGTTTGATAGCACTTCGACAAATTTGGGTAGTCTGGGAAAGAACGTGACTAATGCGGTGTTGATTTCATCCTCTTCAACGTTGGATGAAGGTACGATTGATGCTTCAGCGCTAATGTCATTCTCGTCGGGTAGCAGTGCGCCAGAAATGGCGGATTGTAGATCTTGGACAGAGGCATCTTGGGGAATGTTGGATACCCGAAAAGTTGCGGGGTGCCGTGAAGCCATGGGGATGATGATGGGAGGGTGAGAGTGGGGACGGGGATGGGAATCCTTGGGAATGCGGGGGATAAGTCTGGATCTGTTAGCTACAGCTTACTAGCGGCTACTTTCAGAGCCTCATTTCTACGTTTCCCGTATGTGTTGGCTCCTATAAATGAGTGGTATTCCTTCAAAGTGTTTCCAGCGCTAGTTTGGTATTAATCTGCACATGCGATGAACATATACATGAAGATTGTTACATTTCTGTATGCGGTAAATGTACTCGGTTCCTGCGGGTGCGTTTTCTCCAGATTATTGCTAGAAACACAGCTAATTTTAAATTAATCTGCCCAAGGGATGAACATGCACATAAGGATTGTTAAATTTTCTTAAGGGGTAATGGTATTCGGTTCCTACTACTGCGGTTCTCCCAGATATCGGAGCTTGTTTCTAGAAACACAGAGCTTGTTGGAAATTGATCTGCACATACGATAAACACGTACATGAGAGCTGCTACATTTCCGTAAAGGGTGAATGTATTTGGGTTCCTGTTACTGCAATTCTAACAGATACTGGAGATTATGCTACAAGCACAGAGCTGGAGTCATTTCAATCCGACAGAGCGACCATTAGGCAAGTCACGATCCTGAAACTTGTCGTCGTTTGCATAGTGCGATGGGTTAAGCGCTGCTAAACCTTCAGTCTCCATGGGCAAGTTCTAGAAGATCGTTGTGGTATGATATGCAGCCCGAGCTATTGCATAAAGTGTATTGCGATCATGGAACTCTACTGTGAACAAGGTCGATTATTAGCACACGTATGTTGATGGAGCTCGGAATGACGCCCTGTGTCTTGTTAGTTTACATTATCAAGCTAGGTTTACCTCGAGTAAACCTATCTAGATCTGTAGATGATACCGGCATCGTCGAAGCACAATTGCGTACCTACTGTGCAATATGGTCCAAATCGTAACTTTTGTTGCATGTTAAGGCTGCACAGTCCGTTGCCTGGTTGCCTGCACAATTAGATTGCTCTTATTCAGGCGAATTAAAGATGTTGTGACATCGGCTGCGCAAGCGCATGCACGTAGTACAAATAACGTGTTAGACCAAGTATGCAGTATTCGTCCTCCAGAGGCGAGAACGTGTATATGTACTCGAATATTCGGCTACACGAAATAAAGTTTTCGGACTAAGGAGAAAAAACAAGAACAGCATTCGCGGCATCAGTTGCATCATCAAGCTTATTGATAGGCGTTCTAGAATTAGAATATATTAAGGAAAATAAAAGGGTCAAGTGCACATGTCGGTAATCGCAGATCTCTGACACTGAGTCCACACACACACAATAGGCTTTCAACGGCCGTCAAGGACGACTAGTTTACGTACAAAGTAATTAGTTGCTTCATTTGGTACAAGTACAGTGATCATTCCAGGTGTGCTGCTTCGTTGGCTTCCGGCTATTGGTCACGACTCACGAATGGTATTGAGAGTAAGGTAAGCTAGCTGGTAAGAAGGCAGACAAACTTCTAGAGATAGACTTGAATCATTGATTGGATATCAGTTTGTTTCATCATATGAAACCATATGTCTTCATATGTGCCTTCATTTGTACTGCATTAGCGCATATGCACTAGGTGCGGATTGCGTAGATATCCTTTTTTCGTTGTTACTGGCATGCATGTTATTTGTTTCTCTTACCACTCGCCCACGTGCCAACCCCAGAATTTGTATCTTCGAGTAGTACACTGCGAACAGGCCTTGAGAGTCCATGGATATGTATGAATCAGACTATGCAGTAAACCTGCAGCAAGCTTGCTATAGATGTCTGGTATTCAGACGGTCGACCGGTCGACGCGCATGGAGTAGGAGTATGTACGATAACCAGACAGCGACAGCCACTAAAACATATGGGAGTTATTGATAAGACGGCGCGAGATCTGCACTTCGTAGTTAGGGACGATTCCCAAGACGTCATAGAGAAACCAAATTACCGGACCGAGCACCAGGCCATCAACGATGAAGATTTTTATCTTACCCTTTGACAGCAATGAAGACGCTCTTCCCCTACAAACAGTTGGTTCAACAGGTATATCGCAGGCTCATCACATCGGCCGGCCTCTGGCGTTATAGTTAGTTGATATCAAGGATATTGGAGGCACTATTACTTTGGGTTTTTGTACATATAACAGATTGTGCAGTTGCAGCGTCTTATGGGATGTCTCAAACAAAGAGGGGGCAGTCTAGAGCTATTGACGATATGCCTCGAGGAGTTTTATGATCATTATTATTCTTTAATAAATGTCTGAAGTTATTTTTTTTATTCCGGCTTACTGTATCAACCTAGATTATCCAGTTACGGGCATTGACAAGGTTTGTTTTTGATAATGCTATACTTACGGATAGAGATTGAAACTTAGGCTTTATCCACTGAACTGTGGTTCGAGAAAGACTTTTGCAGATTTTCAAACCTAAGAATTTCGAGTAATAAACCCGGGTTTATATCACAAATTCACTTTTAATTTTTGCTGCCCAAGTGAGCATTGAAGGGTCCCTTGTTACTATGATCTTGAAGGTTATGAGGTTCTCAAGGAAGAAAGTTTGGTTTGTATGACCTTTAGTCAGGACCTGGGTGGTGTTTGGTTAGTTTTGTTTCTAGGTAATATCCACTCCATATTCCTCTAGAGCTTTTGGGTAACGAAGTTCTGGGTTCCTCGAAATGCCACATATAATTGGGATTCATTGCAATTAATTGTCAAAATGATTTAATCCGAGCATGTAAATCTTGTTTTCACATCTTGAATTGAAATACGATGGCAGAACAGGCCCCGATGAGTAATGGCACGAATATATCATACTTCAATAACATTTCTGAGCTCATTAAACATCATTCCATCCTACCACTGTCATTCCATCCTAAATCCCATTGCATCATATTCTCGTTTGGACCTTCTTATCCAAAGGTCTGAGTATTTCCCGTGCCACTGTTGGACATTCCTTGGAAGTTGTTCTGCTTGGCGCTGTCGTGGAAGTTGGTGTTGTTGGTGGTGCTGCGGTCGTGAGTGGTGTTGTGCGAATTGGTGGTGTTATTTGAATTCCTCATGGAATGATCGACGTTACGAGTATTGCTAGTGGCATCGCGTCCCGCGTTTTGTTGGGTGAGGCTGCCCTTAGCAGGTTGGGTACCTGTGTTGTAAGGCATCTTTGATTTTGGCTTGTCTAAGGGCGCTTGCGTGCTGCAAAGACAGCTGGGTTAGCAGCGTACAGAGGTGGGCAGTAGGACCAAGGGTAACTACTGTTGGGGGCTTGTGGATGCTTAAGGAACTTTTTGACTGAAGGGTGGATGTTCGACTCTTCGGGTGACGAGAGCAGTTCGAGGAAGAGATCAACGCTTTCTATTGTTCTTTTATGCTTGAGGGCTAAGGGACATTCACTGCAAGTGAAGGAGCGAGCGAATTTCGGCTTACACGCAACGCTAATTGCATTGTAGCACAGCGGAGCAAATTGTTCTTCCATCATGACCCTCGCGCTGTAGTTGGGATAGCTTGATGTTGCTTTGATTTGGTATTGTAGTAGATTGTTGCTTCTTTTAGTTCTATTTGGCACATTTGTCAGTTTGCTCGTTTGACGCTAATTCCTGAATAAGCCGAATGCCTGATAGGAAGTGCAAACGGGCCGGATGAACTGCGGGGTATGCAGGGCACATTATTGCAATAGTGGAGTAGGAATGTTGGAACAGATCTGTATCGGAGTAGGAATGTTAGAAGCACATCTATATTGGAGTAGCAATCCTTCAAGCACATCGGTATCTAGGGCGACGCGTGTGAGGTAACCACTCAACTCAGGTGTCGCAGTAGACTCTCTATATATCGATCTAGAATTGTAGGCGTTGAGACTAATCCGGGATGTGCTAACTATGCAAATACGTATGCAGCTGAGATCGGTACATCTGAATAGCTGGTAATGAAGGAGATAGGAGTACTAGCTTGAAACGACAGGCCAACAGCCAGAAACTACACAAAGACTCATCGTTGCCTCAAACTCGTATACTTTAGTACCTACCGTTCTGACGATTGCTTGGCCATTTGAATTGGCCATCATCTGGAGGGTCCAAAATAAGAGCACACATATAAGTTGCTTATTACCAACTCACGCTATTGCGGCCGAATCCGAAGCGAAGAAATATGTGCTTCTAGTTAAAAGTAAAACATGCATATGTATAAACACAATTCAGACATTTTTACAGTAGCGCGGTGGGTTACTGATCTGAATCGCACTGACAAATCTCTCCGGCGTATGCTGTTCGAAGGGTTGAGGCGCCGGTTTGGCGCAGCGATGCGTTTGCTTCCTTCACCCCCCGCACTGCATCGTTTTGTGTTTCTTTTTCCTTTGCTTTCTTTTGTTTTCGGATGCGTTAGCATCGCCAGCGTTATTCCCCGCATTGGCGATACTCGCAGATACGTAGCCGCACCAGCACAGAAAAGGGAAAAGGCAATCGCCAAGATCAGAGAAGGGCTCGGAACTGCAGTACCATACTAGCCAATAACTATTAATATATTGTACAACCTCGAGGTGTTACCACAAACCCATATTTTGGAGGGCAACATATTCACCGGTATCATGATTCACCGCTCGCGGGAAATAGGTGACACTTGCTGGCAGGACCCCTGGGCAAGGTACCTCCGCTCTGCGCCGTCGGGCGGCCCTGCATTTTTGCGTCTAGATTTTTCGGTATAGCATTTGCTTCCACAGTATAGGCTCCAGTAGAATGTTCAGTTGGACTAATTATGGGAGCCCACTGATGCACCAGTGCCTAAATAATTGGCCAGTGCTGCTTCCGAGTGAGCTACCCAAGCATGCGTGAAGACAAGTGCCTAAGTATTGCGAATCCATTCATTCAAATGTTGTAATCATGTTTGTAGAGACATAAAGTAAAGAGACCAATACACCACGCTAAACCATCAAAATGCCACCCAAAAGCAAAAAATCACCATCCTTCCATATTTATCCAATCTCCAAGCGTAGCCACCCTGCACGTTCAGGATTTCTCAATGGCAGCAGTCAGTAGCTTCAGAAGCTATGGAACTTGTGAGTAAAATCTTTGGAAACGAGGGGGTTTAATCCCACTTACCGATCGGTTTCTCCCACCGTTACCAGCAACACCAAGCTGTACGTCTAATTTGTTGAGGTTACAGTAGATCATACTACCTACTTGTGGATCGTTTGCAAGATTTCTGACAAACTGTTCGGCTACTGCGTCGTCGCCGACATAAGATATCTGGAATACCACAGCTGATAGGGTACAAATATTAGCGGCGAAGTTATTGGGGCGTGGAGAATATTACTGGCAGGACCATATGCGTGTCCCTTTGAATTATGTATCTCGGCTAGGCTGTTCTTGCAATATAGGATAGCCTTTTTTAAGGTATCTAGGGGTTCTCGGGATGGCTGTTTTGAATGAGAGTTAGCTGAAATCACTACAACCACCAGGTGTATGTACCTCGCCATCTGTGATGATGACCACCAGCACTGGTGCATCCAAAGTGCCTGCCCTTGCCTTTTCCAAAATAGGATCAATGATCTTGTTCCGCAGAATCGTTCCGATTTTCGTAGTGCCTCCAGGTGCGACCATTCTGAGTGTTCTTTCGACTTCCTTTGGCTGGGAAATGTCGTCAAACTTTCCGTCTCGGCTGTAGTTAATGAAACGCAAAGATATGCCAGCTTCGTTAAGCGTTGTTGCTACCGGAGTAATACGGTGCACAGTTTCGGCTAGAAGCTTGTAGCGATTCCTATGATTCATGGATCCACTGTCATCTATTTTTCATCGTCAGAAAAGTACATCCGTATAGTTAGAGAATGCGCACCGCATAGAATCATCACATCGTACAGAGCCACAGTGCTAAGGTTGACGGTATCATGCTTGTCAAGGCTGAGATCACTAAGGGCGGATCCAATGTTTGCATAGAATCTTTTGGCAAATTCTTCCAACTTGTCAATATCGTAAAAAGAAGCCACTTTATGGGCTTTGTTGAACAAAACGGTAAGGAAATCAGTAAGACTCTCTGGCTGTAAGTAGGGTCAGCTATACACTTCAAGTTCGTATCGGCTAGATAACCTACGTAGTGGTGGTTATGAATATGTTGAGAATTATCAATTCTCGTGTTGTAAGCGTCAGTGATGTTTCCAGAGTTGATTTTGGTTCCCCCGCCCTGCTGCGAGCTTTTAAAGCAATCAACCAAGTTCTCATCTGGTTCCTGGAGACCTGACGTCCTGATGGCTTCGACGGAATCTTCACATAAGCGATCCATGCAGAATTCGAGCATTTCATCTCCCTCTTTGTCAGTTAGTGGTATGCTACTGATTCCCCCGAAAATGTCACTTTTTTTCAATTTTAGTGTATTGCCGACCGACTCTTTGCTTTCCGGTACATAAACCTGAATGGTGGTTAAAATCCATCATTCCTTAATTGCACTTTATAATTCGTCGACTTACCAACTCTTGAGTGAGCTTCCCCTCCCCGTTGTTGTAGTCGTAGACCTCGATTCGGGCCCCAATGATGTCTGGAGGCAACATCGTCCAGACCATAAGTATTACTTTCCTCACACTGCCCTTCCCTTTTTTCATCCATGTTCTCATGTCCCGAATCATTTCCTTCTCGTCTAGGACAGTGCCGTTCTGGACAACCAGCGATGGAATTTTCCGGTGATTTGGCAAGATGTAGACATCATGAATTTCTCTCTTGCATTCCCGAAACTTCCCGAAGCACCTAATTTTGTTCGCTACATGTTGTCAGTGACTGGGGGTATTCTCTAGGTTGAAGAGCACCGACCGAAGCCCAAGGAACAGGGCAGCAAATCCTTCTGTTTTTTTGTAAGGACTCCGCTCTCTACCCAACGCTCTTTCTCCTTCTCAAGCCATGTTACATGGAAATTATCGAGAAGCGGCACAATAGCTTTGTCTTGATGCTTGATGCGGGCATCTCTAAGGGGACCGGGTGTTTTCGGGGCTGGGGAGTTAGCCATGCTTGCACGGTGAGTATCGGTCGATATCAGGTGAAATCGGGACTGGTGGGATTGGTATCCTTCGAAGTGGGAAGATTTTCAAACTACATATATTGCGAACGTGACGGCTTTCTCATAGTGTTTGTCTTACTGGAGCCCACCCAAGTAGCTTTTGCCTTCGAATAGTTAAGTTCAAGGACTATCGCTGCAATCGATAGTAGAAGCTCTATGGAAAGCCCCATCGCAATCTGATACGAAAGACTGATCATGAGACATCAGGCTGAGATAACGTCATGGCGCGTGTGACTATCAGGTGGGGGATAAGGATTCTATCCAGTCCAGAGTCGAATTATCCCCAGGTGTGGTCCAAGGCCCGCCTTGGAGCTTGATGATATGACAGCAATTACCTGCCGAATCTTAAAAGCCTTCCGATTAGTATACACTCCGCTTTTTTTTCGATCTGGAGCGTGGGTTCGCAAGTGGACACGTCTGGGGTGCATTAGCTTATGCTAGCGTCGTTCCATTGGTAGACATCGGTCATTGACCCCGGTAATGTTTGAATGGCCAGAGAAAAGTATGTCGGCGCCTCAATGCATATCTAATTGATTGAAATATTCAAAAGCGCAATTTGTTTGATGTGTGACTCTGCTTCATCGTCTATTCCCAGGGTCAATGCAGGTCTTCGGGCCAGTTTCGGCCCAGGGTGCATGCCTTCAATCTAGAATATCCCGAGATCATGGTTTCAGGCAGTCGAGCGCCTCCGTAAACCTATTACGGTAGTGTTATTAGTTGTTTATCTCATTGGAACGATATTTATAATCTACCTGCATTATTCGCCTCAATGAAGAGTGAAAGAAGAGGAGAAACGTGGACGGGCAGCGTTGGCAGATATGGTGTAATTGATACAGGATCTAGAGCATCGCAAGCAGAAGAGCTGCGAATTCGATTGATCAAAACTGAACCCGGGGGGTAGTGCTTTGAAGCTAATGGACATGACTCGCTGGCTAGAGATTCCGTCTATTGTTGTGGCCGCCTTCCGTGGTCTGAAAAAACAACCGGTGTTCTTAGCCCAGGGTCTCACTTCTGAGAGAGAGAATAGTAAATGATAAATACTGTCTGAATCGCTATGCAATTGGGAATATCTCCGCTCCACATCAGTTTCGAAAACGACAAAATATCAACCTATACTAGCTCGCATTTTACTCATCTGAACATCCATCATGGAGTCGGCTGTGGCGAAAATGGCACATCATAGATGGTTCTTTGATGAGAAGGCCAACATCGTCAAACTTGATGTTTTACCGGAGATTGATAGCAACGAACTGAAGCTATGGATGGGGAACGGTAGTTACTTCTCCGCAAATATTGGTGACATTCAAGCTTATCTGTAATGCCTGTTAGTATACGAAACGCTTCAACTGCCTGGGACCCGCCGGAAGGAACACGATGTCGGCCTGAGGCCCGCAGACTCCGAATTTCCCACCATCGTGGTAATGTCATCTTGGGCGGAGGAGCGAAGTAAGATGGAATGGGAGATGCATCAATGGATGAAAGGCAGTAGAGAGGCGGTGCAGAAGGCTATCATGTTAACGTGGACGTCAATCAGCAAGAGTAAGATAAGCTGCATTTTAGAGGTATATGAACAAGATTTCGGAGATGGGGTAGATGAGGTTGTAGGAGGACGAATGATCCAGCAAGAGGTACGCAATTAACTATAAAGGGATCCACATTTCCTGACTGACTTTATTATGTTTGCAGACAGTTTTACAAGAAGGTTGCGATACAGGACCTTTGCAGACGGTTAAGGTTACTGTTCAAGAGATGTTTGGCGAATATTACGCGGATCGGGAAATGGAGGGGGTCCATCATGACGCAGCATACTTCTTGTCGATCCCCAATCTACGACGCTGGGCGGTGAATGCACTTGAGGAAGACAATCATGAGCTTACCCAGGAGGAGATCGATGAAATGGATATTGACGAAGAGGAAAATACCGCCACTATGCATTTTGATTCAACCCCACGCAATGAAGGGTGGGGCATGACCGAAATCCCAAGACGTAAGCCTGAGACCATGGAGGAACCTGAGGAAGAGGAGGAAGAAACTTGGCACTATTGCCACGGTAAAAGGTGCTGTGATGATCGATCGAAGGCTCCGTTTCAAGGCTGTACCTACTGCCGCAGCTCCAGGTGCTGCAAGGGCCAGTCTAAGATGTTACCTGATATCGATGAGGCCGTATCCATCGTCCAGTTAGGACAACTCGATTTGACAGTCAACTTGCGGATGACGGCTACCGTCCGTGGAGAGGGGAATTTCCACGACCAGAAGCTCAGAGTGCAGAGTATTATCAAAAAACTATTCAACGAGGATTTTCCTGGTGTCGATGTGCAACTCCTCCCGGCTAGCTCTGAGAAGCCGAACAAACCAGGGGAACATAATAAAGAACTGGTTGATTGCACGGCTCAACTGTCGCCCAAGGAGACTAAGCGACAAGTGGGCACATCCCAGACTGAAGTTGAAGTGAAGATCACCAAGAAGGCTGAGCAACAAAATGGGATCAAGAATTCTCCCCAGCCTGAGGTTAGGGTTACCAAGCGGATACAGCAACAAGAGATAGAGCAACAAGAGGCCGAGCAACAGAAGGGGACCAAGGACATACCCCAGCCCGAGGCTAATGTCGTTAAGGAGACCGAGAAACAAGAGGATATACTCCAATCCGAGGTTAATATCACCGAAGAACTCAAGCAAATTGGGTCCGCAATCACCGAAGAGTATAACCAACAAGAAGAGTCTAAGAATCAAGAGAAGGTCGAGCAACCAGAGGAGACTCCTGAGCCCGAGGTTGAGTCTAAGACTACCGACGAGACCGAGCCGCACGAAGACACAACCGAGGAGTTCGAGCATCAGGAGCCTGAGGTTAAGCTAGTCCAGGAGATCGAGCAAAATACAACTCCCGAGGCTGAGGTTGAATCTGGGGACACTAACCAGACCGTACAACAAGAGGAGACTACCCAATTTGAGCTCGATACCACAAATGAGACCGAGCAGCAAGAAGAAACGCCCGAGCCCGAGGTCATGATCACTAAGGAGATCGAGCAACAAGAGGAGAGGGTAGAGGTCCCCAAGGAAACCAACATAGTAGAGCAGACCGACAAGGACGCCGAACAGGAGGAGGCTTCTGAGCCCGAGGCCGAGATCACCAAGGAGACTGTGCTATCAGAGGACGATAGCGCCCCTGAGCCTGAGGTTGAAACTGAAATCACTCAAGAGGCCGAGCTACTACAGGGCGCTCCTAAGCCTGAGGTAGAGATGCACATGGAGACCCTCCAGCCTGAGCTAAAGATCACTAAAGAGATGGGACAACAACAGGACACTCTCGAGCCTGAGGCGGAGACCACTGAGGAGACCGTGCAAAAGGAGGAGACCCCCGAGCCCGAGGTGGAGACTACTAAGGTGGCGGAGCAACAGGAGTCCGGGCTCGAGATTACCAAATTTGAGGAGCTCGAGCAAAAAGATGGCACTCCCGTGACTGGGGTTGAGGTCCTTGGGGAGGCCGAAAAGGAGGTGACTTCCGGGGGCGAGGTTGGGACCACCAAACAGCACAAACAAAAGCTAGAGGAAACCACCGAAACCAAGGTTGGGATCACTGAGATTCCCGCAAATGAACTCGACTCTGTCAACTTCGGTCTCGAGAATCTGTTCGGGCTGTTTGATGGTCTCAATCTTAGGAAGCGTCTCTTCAAAAAACACACAACTTCCGAAACTGAGGCTAAGACTATCAAGCAGCTTGAGCAACAGAAGGCCGAACAGGAGGAGTTGCTCGAAAGTGTTAAGGTTCCCGAAAAGCCCGAGCAACAGATTGAGACGGAGGTGAACCCAACAGTGGAGGCACTAGGAGAGAATCAAGTACGTACCCCTATTAATAGAGCTTAGAGCCCCTATAAGTAGAAGCTAACAATGAGCCCCAGGTGACCGAGCAAGAGAACACTCCTGACCCCGAGGCTGAGGTCGACACGGAGATCACCGAGAAGACCGAGCAACAAGATGAGACTCCAATTACTAAGGCTGAGGCCCCCAAAGAGGCCGACAAACAAGAACAGACCGCCAAGGAGGCCAAACAGGAGGAATCCAAGGATACCGTACAAGAGACGACTTCCGAGACTGAGATTAAGACCACCAATCAGTCCGAACAGGTGAGGACTACCGAGACCGAGTTTGTCCCCAAGCAACAGAAGAAGACTCCCAACAAGGTCGAGCAAAAGGAGGAGATCACCACGCAACAGGAGGCGACTCTCAAGACGGCCAAGCATGATGAGACTATCGAGAGTGAGCCCCAGGTTCAGGTCTTCGAGAAGCTCGAACAGACTCAGGTGGAGGTGAACCCAACGAAAGCTCTAGAGAATAATCAAGTACGTACCTCTATAAATAGAGTCTATAATATATTAGAAGCTAATAATAATTCCTAAGGTAACCGAACAAGAGGAGACCCCTAAGGAACCTGAACACAAGAATATTGCCGAAACAGAGACTGAGATCTCTAATATGCACGAACAGGAGAATACCCCCAAGTCTGAGATTAAAATCACTAAGGAGTCCGAAGAACAAGAAAATACTTCTGAGGCTAAAGTTGATATCTCTAATGTGCCCGGGGAACAGAAGGAGACAGAGGTGGCCTTGCACGCGGAGACATCAGAGGAAACAGGAGAGAAATATGAAGTACACACATTTTATTGACAGAACTTAAAGTCTTTGAGAAGCTAACAAAGACACAGGTGACTGAATGCGAAATTACCGAGAGTCCTAGAATGCCCGAGATTGTGGTGCCTGGCCCCGTGTTTACCGAAACTACAACGTCGGCAGCGGATGAATTATCTACAAAAACTGAAGTCGATGTTTTCGGTGGCAATAATTCGATGTGCAACGTTTCCCAAACCTTCTACGAGAAGCCCGTATGTAAGGAACCCGAGGTGCAGTCGCTCATAATGCCTGAGGGTACGGTCAAGATGCCTATGACGCCGCCGATGACGCCGCCGACGACGGTCCCAACGGGGTCAGATGTGCCGCCCCTCACTCTTCCCGACGACTCGCGAACACTAGTCATGTTGAATGCCAAGGAAGTGTGCGGTCACGGTTTCGTCGAGTGTGAATGTGGTCTGCCGCAAAGCGCCTCAGCCTTAGATCTCATGCAACAGCTCCAGGTGATTCTCGGGCAGCTGCAGGCGAAAGCGGGCGCACCGGTTATGCCACGGCTAAATTTGTCCATGATTTGCGATGACGGTAACGAAGAGGAGGATGAAGGGGTGTTTGTTGAGGTTAAGGTTAGGGTTCGTGGGAGACGACACGAGCATAATAAGGAGAAATGTACTGATCTTAGAAGAATGCTTGGGGCTGAAGGGACTTGCTTGCTTGGTACCAAAGGGACCTGTCCGCTCGGGATCGAAGAGACCTGCTACTTGAAGTAATTGGATATGGCTCTCTTGAATATGGGTTAGCATTGTTTTTTTCACCTATTTTTGTTTCTTTTATATCTTTCGGGTTTTATTATCGAGCTGAGAGTAAGGTTTTCTTGGTTTTGGAGGATTGTCAAGGTCGACGTGCATCATTATGGATTCGGAACCTCCCTATCTCGCGTGTCTCATTTTCTGGGTTGGGATTAGGGCTTCCATTTGTATGGGGATTTATTGATTGGCGTACTACTTTTGTCTGGGGATTGGGATTTCCATTTGTGCTGGCAGTTATCTTGTTGACGTTCACATACTGGGGTTTTTATTGTTACTGTTCTTAATACATGTCATGAAACCTTTCGAGGATGTGAAAGATATCGATCCTCAATCCAAACAATATGGTTAATAACATCATCCCCAACCAGAAAAGTATCCCGTGGATGTATTAAGTTATGTATCTGCTAGCTTGCGGAATAGGCTGTGGGTGTAGGCAGTCTTGAGATTAATGAGACTAACCGGCCGGAACGGAGGGTGTAATATGTACTCTATATTATATCTGAGATGAGAATTGTGTGTCTAATTGAGTCGAGACCAGCTACGGTCTTACGACGTCACGACCACCGACCGGATCAAGCATATTAGCCGGAACCAGGCCTGAAATTAGGGACCATCCGAAAGACCAAGTATAGTAGAGTACTTACTCTTGCTAGTACCGGGACTGTTGCCGCATCTTGATTCCCGCAAACATCTCGTATTTGTACTAGTACAATCGAAGGTGGGGGGGCATGATATATGACCTTCCTTAGAAGGACCTGCAGGTACCTAGGTATAAAATGGGGGATCTGCTGTAGATTTATTGTATATTACCCTATCCCGGCCAATTCCCGCCCTATTCAAATTCATTTGACAGACTATCTATCCCAACACGCACGGCTTCTTCGGAATTAGGCAACTTGAGAAGGTTAATCAAAATCGTTCTGCGTGTTGGGTTTCGTTAATGGGCTTATTACCCAAATACGAATCTATCGTCGCATTTTTTACGGCTTAGACTGCGTTGTAGCCTCTGGTCAGCTAGGCAAACACAATTTAGATGCTTGTATTTGCACGTTTGAATCCAAATCGCTGCTGTATGATAAGGAATTGCAGGTAATAGTCAGATATTCACACGCGACTGAACAGACAACTACGAATTTCAGGAGAAGCTTTATGTTTGTTTGTTTTATTCATACTATATTCACTCTAATTAGAGTATGACAGAGCCCATAACACCTCCGCCTCCGGGTGAGCCGGCTACATGGCGAGGCTCCTACCCGCTACCCTTCGTCCCCATATTATCAAAACAAAAAGAGTAAAAGATTGGCCGTCTCGAACCCCCGCAAGACAAAGAAAAGAGAAAAGAGAGGGACCGCCGCCCCGCACCTCCGCACACTTACTATCGGCTCGACCAATCAGGTTGCTTGCGTCTAGCCAAGACATGGATGCAAGAAAAATGATTGGCCGCCTCCATACCACCGCTCACTTGGGTGGGAACTTCCCGACGTCAGTAGCTGCCAGAAAGTCCATCACCGCTTGATCACACTTCTCTATGGAATATAGCTCAGAGACCTGCACATGTCGGCATCTGCCCGCTTTCCAGCCCGTCGCCTTCCCCACCGCTTTCCAGAGAGTTTTCTGCTCGTCTTTCCACCGGCTCCAGTGGTGGAAGAGATGCTCCCGCGTCTGGGCCACCGTCCCTCCGCACCACCAGCACTTGCCGTCCTTTCGGTGACCGAATCGTTTTAGGTAAGTTCCAATGGGTGCATGCCCGCACTTAGTCGGTAGAACCTGGCAGCCAACGGCTTCACACTCGTCATCGGGATGGGTCTCTTGCTCCCCGCTTTGCCCTTGCGTCTATAGCCAAAGTGCTTGCTGCACTTAGAAGCTTATGTGTTATTACTACGGCCAGCCCTAGCTAGACAAGAAAGAAAGAAGATACGCTATTTATCATACACATCCCTTCATGCGCACGAGTGGCCACGCGGGGCGCCGCCATCTTCACCTTTGTCAGCTCGCTCCACACAGTCCGGGCCTGACCGTCGCAAATACTGAAAATTCTGGATTCCACCCTTTGATTTAATATTTTTGTATATAAGCAACGTGCTGAAACCGCTAAAAAGAATTTGGGAACTGCTGAAGAATCCTTGATCCTTGCCTTCAATAGGGCCAAAATGGCCAATGGAGGGTTTTCACTCGCCGCACTAGACGAAATGTAACAACAAATCAAGAAACCTCACACCGAAGTCCGATAAGGCGAGAAGCAGGGTTTTGAGTTTCCTGAGTATAACAAGCTGAAGGCTGCAATCGAATGACACCGGGCAATGGTTCGCGAAAATCAAATGGACCACTGCCTTTCTTGTGAAAATGGCACCGTAGAAAACACCCTGACACGCTGGACGCGTACAGGCATTTGTGCACCTCAACCACGACGGGCGCCACCTCGGCCCGAAACGCAACCTGTGCCATCTGATGACAACGAGAGCTCCGAAACAGAAGGTGTGCCACCCACATATATGTATATACACAATCAGCTTTGCAGCACTCGATTTTTGGAATGGATCGCATGCGCGATAACAATTGTATTGCAGATTTGCTGACTCATGATGGTCCATCCACAGGTCATTACACAATCAGCTGCATTGTAATGCAGCTGACAGCCATTTTGAAGAAAGGGGCAGCCTTTTGATTGAATCTGACAGCGAAGACAAGAGTTGACTGAAGTAAACGGGATTTTTGAGTAATATAATTATCCACAAATAGCGGACACTTTAATGTATATTTTAAAGGGTATATATATTTGCATCATTAAAGAACAATGTGGTAATAAAGGAGAATGTATATGAATGAAATTGTGGTTGTCCGGGAGGCTGTTGCGGAAACGTTGCTTGTTATCTGCCTATAAAGGCAGCCAATTCCCGGTATATAGATATCTGTAATCATTCGCCGATTAGATTACCCGAGATGCAAGTCCAACAATGGTTGATGCTCCGTTGACGCTTATTTTCAGAATGGGTCAGGGTGTGTGTCACTTTCTTTTGTGCTATTAAAGGCAGCCTATACCTCATTTATGAACGTCTGCATCCAATTGCCACTCACATTACCCATGATGCAAAACCAAAAATCATTCACTCGCCATTGACTCTTATTTTCAGGATGGGTCAGGAAGTGTTTCTCCCCTGTTTTTGGTTATAAAGGCAGCCAAGATATCAGAAAAGCACAACAATATACCAATGTCAATATATTAGGATGATCAACAGGATATTTGAATGCGTCCATCAATAGAAATAACTGAAAACTGGAACCGGAGATCGTAACCTGAGGGTGTAGTCCCACACGGCAAAACCCACTGGTTGATGGGTACAGGTCAGGGTTTGCCCAGCCAAGATGCTGCGGGTCGGGTTTTTGGATGTGTTTGGAAGCAAACTGAACAGTGTTACCGTTCCGAACCCTAACCGCTGATGGGTTACCCGGACCCATTGCTATCAATCAACACAGATAGCACTTTGTGCATGGTGATACTCCAATTGCAGCCACCGAACATATTGCCCAGGATGCAAATTTAAAAAAAATACATACGACTGAATGACGCAATAATAAGCAGCAGCATGCAATCGGATGTCAGTTGCTTCATATCGATATAGAAGGTGGTCAACTAACAATATAAGTCACAGTTGGTTTCCATAGCAAGCTCCGGGACCAATTTATTGAATCCCGCAATAGCAAACACCCATGGTCGACAAATGCAATTGTCCGCACATTGCGTTAAATGGAACATCATGATGTCGTCAGCGCAGGGATTTTGGCAGACATATTTTGTGAGAAAGGTTCCTGGGAGTTGATAAAACAGGCTTTAAAGTCATTAGTGAATGGTATGGAGTCATATAGGGTTCAGTTAATAGCCGAATTTTCCGTTTAGAAGCACCAACCAATTTCTGGTTGGTTTTCAATATGTCTGTTACTATGGCAAGGCAACAAGGTTGGGTACCACTGGAATGTCCAAAATGTGTCTTGCCTTGAACATGGCAAGAGTGGCGAAAGGAGGGTTGTCGCGCACCGGAATAGAAGAAAGATAACGACAAATTAAGATACTTTGCACTAATGTCCGAGAAGAGAAGAAGCGAGGAGTTCAGTTTCCTTGGCATAAGAAGGTGAAGGCTGCGATAGAAAGACACCTGGCAATTGTTTTGAAAAATCACATCGCCGGCTGCCTTTCATGCGAAAATAATACAGCAAACAATCTCCAGACATGCTGAAGGCACCAAGAATCCTTCACACCTACAACAGAACCGGCAGCACTTCCGCTCGGAAGACCACTTCCACCTACGGCGCCACCTGTGCCTCCAAGTGACAGTGACGGAAATGAAGTTATTGAATCAATGGTATGCCATCCGGGTGTGTGAATATACATTCTGGACTGCCAAACATTCAATTTTTCAATTGTAATGCAGATACCAAGAATAGCAAGCACGATAAACATTTTACACCAGATTTGCTGAGTACACTGTCTGCTGTGTGTAAATACTGCTGACATTGATTTTCAAGACGACAACAGCCTTTTGGGTCCATCTTGGAGTGAAGCCGAGCATTGATTAAAAGAAACGGAATTTTTGAGTTTTATTAGTATCTACAATTAGCGGACACTTTAAAGTTTATTTTAAAGGATATATTCATCTGCACATTTAAAGAACAGTGTACTGATAAAGGAAAATATACATGGAGAGGATAGAACAACTGCGAAAGCTCAGGAATTGATGTTCCATGCCAAAGTGAATGGTTGCATAATGCAGAAACGCCTGTGGCAAAATAAGCATCAACAGAGCATCAATAATTTGTTGTGCTGTAAGTCAGGTTATTCAAATGTGAATTAATTGTTGTTATCTATAATCATTATATTGGCCACCTGTTTAGGCAAAATAGAATACTACACTATCGCTGCCCCATCTTGGCAATGAGCGTCAACTGCATGACAATAATTTCTGGTCTTGAATCTTGTGTACTCCTGGTGGTAAATAATCGCAAACATCTATAAACGAGGTTTTGGCAGCCATTATAGACTTGTATGCAAGAAGTGGTCCCACGATAGCCTTCCAAACAATCACAACTTAATTCGTTTTCAATGCTGCAACTGAGTGATCCTGAACGTTTTAGTGTATAAAACCAGTCAAAACTCCATATATAGACTTCAGTGGCCATCTCAAGCAGTGATTTACCATCATGCAAGGCCAAAAATCGTTGACCTTTATTTTCAAGATCGGGCAGACAGTGTGTCACTTTCTCATTGGTCTTTAATGGCAGCCAATCCATCGCTTTTGCATAACAAAGAACATGTCACTTTTCAATTACCTGACTTACAAGACTACAAATCTTGGACGTTCCGTTGACACTCATATTCACAATGGGGCAGGAAGCATGTTACTTTCTCGTTTTGTTTGAAATACAGCCAATACCGCATTTATGATCGGTTGCATCCACTTGCCACGTAGATTACTCATAATGCAAGATGAATAATCATTGAAGGGCAGTCGACTATCATCTTCAGGATGGTGCAGGGATCATGGCTCTCTTGTTTTTAGTTACCAAGGCGACTGATTTATCCAAAGGGGGAATGGAGTGCGAAAGTTTATATTTTGCGTGTAGCAGTAAGGTATCTAAAGGCAACCATTAATAGGAAAACCCGAAACACAGAACGGGAGATTGGAACCAACGGGTTGACCAAAACCCCGCAAGACCTGTGGGTTGACGGGTATGGGTCAGGGTATGGCCCGCCCAGAATCTGTGAGTTGAGTTTTTGGACGGTTTTAAAACTGAACTGATTTGTTTTTCAGGACAGAACCCAGACTGTTGGCTGGTTACCCGGACCCAGTTCTAACGCTACCTACAAGTAGTGTGCCAGACGGATGTAACTGTTGGCAGTGGGCCCCGACGTGTTGAACCCGCTCAGCGTTGCCTACTCAAGGTTAAAAAATATTCAGTTCCACACTTGGACGCGTTTGACCACATCGAACACATTAAAAATATCAGACTCTGAGTATCATGCTCCAGAACATGCTCCGGCGGGGACAGATATATACCCCGGGTCCTACCTTCTGCTGATCGATTACATTGCTGTGCTCTGCACACGCAACACCCAAGGTTGCCTTGAAATGAATCTGCAACACGATCCCTACTACCCATTTGTGACGCAAGGAAAGTATTAATTTATCCAGTGTGGGAACAAGGAGCATGGCATGAAGACGTACTATGACAATGTGCTGAAGGAAGAAAACACCGCAGTGTATTTCCCAAGCTTCAAAAACGGGAATGGCGTCCAAATGCTGGTGGCTAGCATGCCAGATGATCAGGCTCTGTGGGAGTGGGAACTACACACTCTCAAGAATACAAGATGGAATGACAATCTCCAATGCCCTATCAGATACTGAAGTCGAGATATCATTGAAAGAATGAGATAATTGATGTGGCAGCTAGCCTACACCAAGTATCACATTAACGCCCCTCAGTATTCCTTTAACTGCGATATGCTACGGAAATACACACTGCTGACTGGTGCTGGCAGACACATGGAAGGAGAGATACTCCATCATAATAACGCGCTAATCAATGTTTAGTCAACACTCAAAGTGCGGAATATGCTGGTTCCCTTGATCTTCATCTCCGACGTAAGACATCTCTCCAATTTTGCTGGTCACAAGCAAGAATGGCCTGGATATATGACAATTCGCAATCTATCATCGAAGATCTGCCACATACACCCAACACACAGCGTTGTATTGGTCACTCTCCTGCTGACTCCAATCAAGAACCATACCATCCCGTCGAAGCAGCTGGATGAGCAGCAGTGAACAACATGAGAGGTGCTGAATGAAGTACTCTGCAGGGTGCTCTAGCCTCTCACCATTAAACAAAATCCCACCTCTGAGAGCGGGTATTACACTGTTCTCTGTGCACATGGCAACTTCAGGCTTTGGAAACCGGTTGTGGCAGTATGGCTTACACAGTGCCCTGAGTATAGTGACCAACATCATCTCCAGCAGCATGACTGTTGTTGGTTCGAGTGTTCGAAGAACGAACTTGGAGATAATCTCAGTTCTCACAGGCAATACCCCCGGTGGAATCTCAATGTACGTTGAATGCCCAACAGTGCCAACACCCTGGGATCGAATGCTGAACTATCATCGCACCATGTACCCTGAGAGTTCAACGTGTTTCGATATATTCCCTGTATTTTGAGCAACCTCTGTAAGCCTGACCTCCTGCATATGATGCAGATTGACATGGTTGACCGCTTCCTGAAGTGGATTTTCCACTTCATGAAGACGTACCAATGGCTTGACAAGTACAATGCAATCTGGTTAGCTGTGCCTGCTTACCACGACCTCACACCAAAAATAAGTCCTCTGAAGAGGTTACTCAATGGAATAAGAAGCAGATGTAAGAAATAAGCCGGTACCTGCTTGGTGTTGTAACCCAGTCTCTACGAGGCAGACACCCCGCTTAAGGCCCCATATTCAATCACCCAACTGAGTGCACATGGGCATTGTATGAATTCTATATGTATACATGATATAATTCTCTTGATAATGCATTACTGAGCGACATGGAGGACGGCTTGGGTTGTGTTTACACATTCAAATATGTTTTGTTACTTGGGCAAGCCGGCAAAAAGCGAAGTACAAAGTCAATGCCCTGAGAATGAAACTCATGAAGAACCAAAACATAGACAACAAACCACATGCTGAAACTTGGATACTGTTCAAGACGTAGTGCAAAATGAATGCCTCATGGGATGATATCAGCCATGGGATGAATGATTCCAAGAAGTTGGATGCCGACTGTAACGTTGCGACGATCCACCGGATGTCTCATTGGGTCGAACATATTCGTTGATATGGAGCCTTCCAACAATACTGTGGCGAGAGACATGAACAAGTACATAAAACGAACATCAAGGACGGTTGGGACACCTGCAATCACAATCTCAACTACCTTCCAGAAGTAATCACCATTCAGCGTGGCATCATCTGCATCAAAAAATGAGGGCCCAATCCGCAAGCCCTCGCACAGCATCGGGGGAACTGCACTGCCGGCCGCAAGTCCTCCGTTCAGGCCATTGCTGATCTGCCTGCCACCCTGAGCCCCCAGTCATATGTGAAGCCCAAATTTATGGGACCCCAAAATCGCTGTGATGGAAAACATCCTGACACAATGATCAAAGACTTCAGATCATTGCTGCACAATACGGAAGATGCAAGGTACCATGTGGCGATATACACCAACAGGCAGGAGGTTTTCAAGCATAAGAGTGTAACAAGACGGATATATTGGATGAACAACTGCGCTCAATGGAGCTCTGGATTTACCATGGTATTAAGGTTCAAGTTGATGGTTTAGATGGGGAATGCATATCACAGATGTGTCAATGCACAGGAAGCTAGAGCTGGTGCAGAGGGGATCGATGGAACGACTGGGTATGGGTTAAGTGACACCCAGGGAGGTGTTATGGCGCGCTGAATGGTCGTCTCCCGTGGCAACTGCAACGACTATGCAAATCATACTCCTACACGAGGATAGACCTTTTGTTCGGTACTGGTCAACCGAGGCCCTCCCCACAATACCTGAACACTCAGGTAACTTGAATCCTGTCTCGATATTTGTAGAAGTGTGAAAAGCACTGGCAGCTGTTGGTTTGCAAGTTTTCAAAGTGGGAAACATTGTAGGCTGCATACACGTAATGCCAGAGATAGAAACTAGTAGAACAAAAGGAGATGGACAGAATGAGCGATGAATTGTTAATAGCCACAGAGATCTGGCGACTTGGAATGATGTGTATAATTAGTCAAGAGAGAATTACATGTTGCTCCCAGCCAGATGAAACAAGAGGAGAGAGTTTTGCAGCATCATCCATCAGATTGCAATCTCGAAACGAGAACTTACCCAATGAAGCCATTCCGATGTATAGTCACAGTTTGCCACGAAGCAAGAGTGATTGTTTAAAATAGGACACGGACAACACTTGAAGACACTGTTAAACAGCGATTGGAGGATGATATGCAACAAGACTCATTATATTGAGACCGGGTGGGGAGAACTCTGCCACTAGTGTCTCCATGACAGCTCTGAAGGAGCATGTCCAATCTGATGGAGACATTCTGCCCAAATGGATTTTTTTTTTTTGCAGATCGAGAGCTTGACTGTAATGTGATCACATTGTTTCTTCCATGAGAAGAAATATGTGCAAACTGCAATCTACAGCCAGACAGCAGCAGTGAAGTACACCGCGAATTGTAATTAAGAAATATTTTCACAATTACTTCCATAATCTGCATATTTTTTCCTCATCAAGATTTCTTTTTGGGAATGGAATAGCTTATACACTCATGCCTTAATCAAGAATTTTGAATGTGGAACATAATTAACATGGTGGAATATTTTAGTTACTCTCTCGTTGTCAGAAAGACTACAGGCAATTTTCATATGTTCATCATATTATACACTATATCAATTTAATCAAAAATTGATGTAACGTGCTCAGTGATCTTTGTATGGAATCTATTCCTTTTCAGACTTACATCAGCAAAAGTGCAAATCTACTATAAGTTACTCTACGTTCACACGCGCAGGTCATGGGAAGCTTCTCGTGGACCCCTACACGATGTGCAGCCTATAGTCCTCTATAGATGTTCCATTGAGATGTGCGTGTGGGCCTATGAAACTATATACACCTGCCGGACAGAGATGGACCTATACTTGTCTTTACAGCCTGATGTCATATCGGCACTGTACACACTATCGCTGCGAGTCTGCATGAGAGCCTGTGGGCGAAATCCTGTTTGAGAGCGAGCTTGAGAGAGCTGGGCTTTGGGAGAAGTAGAGTGGTTTCCACTGGAATCTTTTTGCCAATGGCAAACTCTGAGTTTGTGGAGGCTTTGGCTAATAGAAGCATCTAAGTCTGTGGAGGATTTGGCAAATGGAAGGCTCTAAGTCTGGAAGCGTTGGCTAATGGAAGGTTCTAAGTCTGTGGAGGGTTTGGCGAATAGAAGGGTCTAAGTCTGTAGAAGCTTTGATGCTAACATTGACATAGCCAACCAACTTGTCTAAGTGCATCTAGTACTAAGATCACCATCACCGACACCATCACCATCACCATTGCCATTATCACCATTGCTATTATCACCATTGCCATCATCACCATCAGCCCCAGCCCAACTGCGCTCACATACGCCGGCAATCTGTAGGAAGCAGGCAGCAGATTCTGCTGGAAAATCTGAGTTGGAGATCTGCTCTGCCCAAGACCCAATTGTCTACCATTCCTACAGAATCTAAGACTACAATTGACAACACCTTGGCCATGAGGCATCATGCGATTTCGTCTTTGTGGGCACACTTACGATAAGATTGAGACAATAATATGGACCAATATCATGATTTCGGCCGCCCACGAACGGCATCCACCAAACAGTGCTCACACCACTCCACCTGCCTCTCGCCTCCCTGTGCCTGGTGTCTGTAACTTAACTTGTCATTGGATGGAGGATGTATGAAGATTTTCGTGCCAAGTTGAGTTTTTCACAGGAAGCTTTTGGCCGATGGAAAACTCTGACTTTGTGCAAGCTTTGGCTAATAGAAGGCTCTAGGTCTGTGGAAGCTTTGGCTGGTAGAAGGCTCTAGGTCAATGAAAGCTTTGGCTACTGGACGGCTCTAGCTGTTGGGAAGCATTGCCTAGTAGAAGGCTCCAAGTCTGTAGAAGCATTGATGCTGACGTTCATGTAGCCAACCTACTTGTCTCAGTACCTCTGGTACTATGATCACAATCACCAATATCATCACTTTCACCATTGCCATTGCCATTGCCATTGCCATTGCGATCATGCAGGGCATCCGCCCCAGACCAAATGTGCACACATACACCCACAATCGTTGGGTAGAAATCAGCAGATTCCACTACAAATGCTGAGTTCCAAATCAGCTCTCCCCGGAATCTAACTGTCTACCATTCCTGTAGAATCTAAGGCTACAATTGTCCATACAATGACCATGAGACATCATGAGATCTGGTCGCTGTGGGCACGCACAGGATATAGTTCGGAAGATGATATCGACCGACCTCACGCATTCAGACGACATACACTGCCAGCGATCCACCACATGCCACCCACCAACAGCCTCCCGCCACCTGCCACCAGCTTCACACCTCACGGTGCCTGGCGCGTTTAACTCCGCAAATGCTCTGAACCAAGCACACAGGAGCATGCATCGGAGGGTATAGTCAAGGGAGATTGGGTGTGTCTTGCCTCTGCAGAGTGTATTTGGGAGCATGGGGCCAAGTAGGCTGGAAGTGTGCCAATGAGTGCAATGATGAATGTACTTCAGAGTGACTCGGAGGTGTACTTGGGTGCTTCGTCGGAGGTATTCTTGGAAGCGTCATGAAGTCTTGCTTGGGAGCATATAGTCAATCAGGCTCGGAGTGTCATCAAGTGCAATTGGGAGTGTATTTGAAAGCGTGCTTGAGAGTATGCTTAAGAGCGGCTTGAGAGTATATTTGAGAGTGTACAGTCAAGCAGGCTGGGATTGTGTCATCGAGAGCCATTGGGAGCGTGTATTAAAGCAGGCTGGGAGTGTGCAATTGAGTGCAATCAGGAGTGTACTTCAATGCGTACTTGGGAGCGTGCAACAAAATGTCTCTGGCAGCCTGCTTTCAAGTTTGTATGCAGCGTGATGTATAGTATCAAGGACTCATAATCGCATGCATATCATAGTAATCTAGTTAACTAGCTGGTCCATGGGACCTCATAGTGCCACGCATCAACTATGCTATGAATTACTGGCCCAAAAACAGCTTTTCTATGAGGTAAGAGTCGCATAAGGTCATTTTTCCTGGTGTATCCAAAAAAAGTTTTCATCTCAGAATATTCACCTGATGTGTAATATTATCCAATGGCTGTTAGAAAAGGTTTCACAAGATTGAGTCTTGGAAAAGCTGCAGATAAAAGAAATTAACAGAAATTAAATAGACAGCTATACCAACATTGATAAATGTTGTATTAATTCAAGAGATCTTAGTACCCCCATGGTATTCTCTTTCTTGGTCTGCTTGAATATTGTGTAATCTCATAGCCTAGTTAATAACTTCCCATCATTGGGTATCTGTCAGTAACTGTAGTTAATAAGCCATATCTAGCTATTCCTTCTGCCTTCCCTTCAAATTGATTTTAACAGGTGTCACAGTTCTCTGTTTGTCCTATGACTGCCCTCTGCATTTCCAAATACCCTCAATTCTGTATGGAACTCACTGAGTGCCATAGTTGACTTCCTGGTTTTGAAGAGACTGATGGTGATTGCATCGAGGGTGCTGAGAGTCATTCCGTTGAAAACTCAACTATAAGTTTTCTCGCAATGTCCAACTTCAATCTATAATATCAGTGTTGGCAAAACAAACCGGTGGAGTGGTAGGTTGTCAGCAGTCTGTATATCACTAGATGTGTTAGAGTGTTTGATTTGGCTTCACCGGGAAAAATGACCTTACGCGACGCGTAACTCATAGAGAAGCTGTCTGTGGGCCAGTATTCATAACATATTTGACTCGTGGCACTATGAAGTTCTATGGACCTACATGTTGACTAGATTACAATGATACGCATGCGATTTTGTGCGCTGGATACTATACATCACATTGCATTCAACAAACTTGAAAGCAGGCTGCCAGATGCACTTTATTGCACGCTCCCAAGTACACTCCTGGTTGCACTCAATTGCACACTCGCAGCCTGCTTGACTGTACACTCCCAATTGCTCTCGATGGCAGACTCCCAGTCTGCTTGACTTACGATCTCAAGTAAGATTTCAAGACGCTCCCAAGCACACTCCCGGGTATGCTCTCAAGGACTCTTTCAATTGCACTCGATGACACACTCCCAGCCAGCTTGACTGTACGCTCCGAAGTAAGCTCTCAAGACGCTCTCATGCACACTCCCGAGCACACTCTCAACTCCCAATTGCACTCGATGGCACTCTCCCAGCCTGCTTGACTATACGCTCCCAAGTAAGCTCTCAAGACGATCTCAAGCATACTCTCGAGCACGCTCTCAAGTACACTCCCAATTGCACTCGATGACACACTCCCAGCCTGCTTGACTATACGCTCCCAAGTCAGCTCACAAGATGCTCCCAAGTCAGCTCACAAGATGCTCCCAAGTACACTCCGAGTACGATCTCAAGTACACTCCCTGGCATGCTCTCAAAGACGCTCCTAATTGCACTCGATGGCACACTCCTAGCCTGCTTGGCTCTACGCTCCCAAGTACACTCTCAAGAGGCAAGACACTCCAGATCTCATTTGACTATATGCTTCCATGTATGCTCCCGGGTGCTCGATCCAGAGACTTGCTGAGTTGCAGGAGCCAGGCACCAGGAGGCAGGGGGCGGGTGGCCGATGGCGCATGGCATATGGTGGCCGAACTCATGACGTCGGTAGATATCAAAGTCTGAACCTTATCTTTAGCGTGACCACCATGACAAGATCTCACGATGCCTCATGGCCATGGTGTTGACAATTGTAGCCTTCGATTCTGCAGGAAAGGTAAACAATTCGAACTCGGGGGGAGCAGATCTCCGACTCAGATTTTCCAGCGGAATCTGGTGCCTGCTTCCCACAGATTGTGGGCGTATGTTTGCGCATTTGGGTCGGGGCTGATGGAGATGATGGCAATGGCAATGGCAATGGTGATGGCAATGGCTATGGCAATGGCGATGATGGTGTTGGTGATAGTGATAGTGATCATAGGATCAGAAGTACTTAGACAAGTAGGTTCACTATGTCAACGTCAGCATCAAAGCTTCCACAGACTTAGAGCCTTCTACTAGCCAAAGCTTCCACAGACCTAGAGCCGTCTACTAGCCAAAGCTTTCACAGACCTAGAGCCATCTATTAGCCAAAGCTTACACAAACTCAGAGTTTTCCATCGGCCAAAAGCTCCCCATGGAAAACTCTACTCCTCCCGAATATGCTCCTACATGCTCAATCCAGACCCTTATTGAGTTGCAGGCGCCAGGCACCGGGAGGCGTGAGGCAGGTTGCGTGTAGCGAGCAGTGTTTGGTGGGTGGCGAGCAGTGTTTGGTGGGTGGCATGTGGCATGTGGCAGGTGACGGGTAGCTGGTGGCGGGCGGCCGAAATCATGACGTCGGTTGATATCATAGTGTGAACCTTATCTTTAGCGCGCCCACCGAGACGAAATCTCACGATGCCTCACAACCATGGTGTTGACAATTGCAGCCTTAGATTTTGTAGGAATGGTAGACAATTGGATCTTGGGGAAAGCAGATCTCCGACTCAGATTGTCCAGCGGATTCTGCTGCTTGCTTCCCACGGATTGTGGGCGTATGTGTGCGCATTTGGGCCGGGGCTGATGGTGATGATGGCGATGGTGATGATGGCGATGGTGATCATGGCGATAGTGATGATGATGGTGTCGGTAGTGGTGATCAGAGTACCAGAAGCACTTAGACAAGTAGGTTGGCTATGTCAACATTAGCATCAAAGTTTCTACAGACTTAGAGCTTCCACAGACTTAGATCCTTCTAGTAGCCAAAGCTTCCACAGACCTAGAGCCTTCTATTAGCCAAAGCTTCCACAGACTTAGAGCCTTCTACTAGCCAAAGCTTCCACAAACTCAGGGTTTTCCATCGGCCAAATGTTTCCCGTGGAAAACTCTACTCCTCCCGATGCGAGGCTCTCTCAAGAAGGTTCTCAAGCAGGCTTTCAAAGAGGCTTACAAGCAGGCTTTCAAGCAGGCTCTCAAGCAGGCTCTCAAGCAGGCACTCAAGCGGGCTCTCAGCGATAGTGTACAGTACCACTATAGCAGCGAAGACTGCAGGCAGTGAAGACTGGTATAGGTCCATCTCCGGCCGCCAGCTGTATATAGTTCCATAGGCCCACGCGCACAACTCTATGAATCGACTATAGACGACTCTAGGCTGCGCGTCGCGCAGGGGTCCACGGGAAGCTTGCTATGAGCTGCCCGAGTACACGAGTGCGCGTAGCGCAGTCTATAGTCGATTTGCACTTTTGCCGATGTTATTTAATGTTATAAGAACTTTATGCAGAATCCAGTCTATGAAATTGCATTGGCCATAAAGTAAAAGTTCAAGTTGCTTACCATTGTCTATCATTTAGTTTTATACAAATATTTATTTCTAGGTGGTGCTTCTAAGTGTTAAGAGTAAGATAGTACCTGCTGCCTGTGATCTGTGAATCAACACCAACCAGTTAAATGACTAGAGAACGTAGGATCGCAATCTCTATGCCAACATACCATCCCTGCTATTTCTATCACTCATCACCTCTTTCCGGTTCACTATATATGTATCCCCGACTCATAATTTTTCTCGAGCTCGAACCCACATGAACCCCGAACTTCGGAGCGGGAATTACCCAGTTCTGCCTCGTTACACTCCAATAACTAAGGTCTCTCCTCGTCAACTCAAATCTCACTTCCTTGCTTTCTCCTGGCAGTAGGTAAATCTTTTGGAATCCTCGCAGCTGTTTTTTCGGAAAGGCTACAGCAAGTCAGCACCGAACCCACAAAGAGGGGGCGTAGACGACACTAACGAATTTGCGTGTTTTGTGGGAACTCAAGATATAGCTGGGCTACCTCCGCTCCAGCAACGTTACCAGTATTCTTGATCGTAAGCGTGATATCAACCAGCACGTCCCATAGAGACGGATTTCCGCCCTCTGCGCCGCCGGCCTCGGAGAGAGTCTGTTGGTTAGTGTAACCATCCGGGTAGGGATATGGGCCTTTGATGATATTTGTGGATTCGAGCCAGGGGTATATCATTCGGTTAATCTTTTTGAATCTGCGAGGAAAGAGGACTTCGGAGGGTTCGGGAACGGTTGAATTGTACACAGGCGGCAGCGATTCTGGAGGGTAACGTCGCGCTGGGTAGGGTGTAATCGGTGCTTTTATTATTTTTGAAAGTGGGCCGTAGGAGAATGTTGTGTATGAAAGTCCGAACCCGAACTCATATCGAGGTTCGATTTCCTCCTTATCGAAATGTCTGTAATCGACGAAGATACCATCCGAAAAGTCCTGTTGAGGTTGAGACATTCGGTCGTCATAGAGTATCTGAGCACCAGGACCGTAGTCGCTGAGAGACTTGCCGATGGTGTAAGGTAACTTTCCGCTAGGGTTGACGTCGCCCCAGAGAACGTCCACAAGGGCATTTCCGCTTTCCATTCCGGGTAGATGGGCCCAGATAATGGAGCGGATTTGGTGTTTTTGGATCCATTTCTCCATGATTACGGGCCCAGCACTATGAACAACGACTACTGTATTTTCGCAATTTCTGGAGAGTGCAAGCACTAATTTGTCGCCTCCTTTTTGAGCGTTCAGGTTCGGACGATCGCCCTGCCTAACGTCTTCCCATGAAATGTACCCTTCACCAGCATCGGCGTTAATAAAGGCGAGACAGATGTCCTGCTTCTTGGCGGACTCGGATATCTTTCGGATTTGGTTATTTTGGAGGATGGATGTTATAGTCCCACCGTATGACTCTGCCTTCTTCTTGATAGCTGAAAGTGGATCAACAAGATAGTCGAAATCTGTCGCACCGCTTCCCCAACCAACAGCAAGAGTTCCTTGATTGCAGCCTCTGTCAGGGCACACGTTGGCTCCACCAGCTGCCAAAGCGGCGTCTTCCCCATAAACTCCAATCTTCAGCGGCTTCTTGAGCGGTAATATCCCTTGATCATTCTTGAGAAGAACAATTGCCTCGGCAGCAATCTTTCGGGCAAGCTTCGGGTGATCTCCCATAACATTGATGTGTTGATTGACGACGCCTTCAGGAGGACCATAGCTGCCATGATAGATGTTTCCTATGGTTTTCTTCGTCCATGAGCTAAAATTTACATCGGGGTAGCCAGATTCTTGGCCGAGTTGATACCAAGCCGCAACTGGACGATCGTCAATGACATGGTGAACATCTGAGGTGGGAGGAATTTATCCTACCGATTCGAGTAGCCATGTCGTCCAAACGATCAATTGGCAAGGAGGAGTTGATAACAGCCTCTGTGAGTCGAGGCCCAAGCATTGGATTTCTGTCTTCCCAGATATAACCATCACCTATTCCATTAGTCTTTACACAATATTTGACAGGTAGCGGCTGGTACCGGGCATCGTCATATCCATTCCAGCAAGCAAAGAAGCAACTCCACTCATCTGCGCCAACCAATCGCTCATAATGAAGCCCTGAAATCCAAGCTCATCCTTTAGAACATGATTCTGCAGCCAAGAGTTCTGGCATGCAGCCGAATTATTGACTTTCTGATACGAGCACATGACAGCACCCACACCAGCCTTAACACTATCTTGGAACGGCCACAGATACATCTCGTGCAATGTCCTGTCATCGATATTAGATGATATCGCATTGGGCCCTTGTCGGAAATGTTCTTGCTCGTTGCCAATGTAGTGTTTTGCTGTAGCAATGACACCGCGCGACTGTATTCCAACGATAGTCTCAAAAGATGCAGCGCCTTGGAGATATGGGTCGGAGCCAAAGCCTTCCCAGTTTCGTCCGCCAGCAGGAAACTTGCCAATAGGACCTGGGGGAACGTAAGTTTGTACATAAGCTGGATCAATGGCTTTCTGTACGCACCCACGCAGGGACCTAAAGCAACATGAACTCCCTTCCCCCTGAACTCTGCCCCTAGCGCTTCGCCGCGTTTTCGCATCAGTTCCTTATCCCACGTTCCTAGGTTCAAGTGTCGGGAGTCAGCATATTCCCCCATCATATCGGTCGGTAAATACCTGCAACCGTGATACCAGCTGGAAACGAGGTGATTTTGTCAGCGAATCTTAACCCCAAGGGGCCATCCTGTAGACAAAGCGACGGAAAACCCAAGCGAGGTACGGGTCCAGTATTTCCCACACACGGACCCATCGCCCATCCAAGCCCTGTAGTAATATTCACTGTGGATACATCAGTCCCCCCATCCTCGACCCCATGGGAATAGCATACCCTTCTCTATCAATGTCATCTGTGACACTAATTCAAAAGCCTTCTTATATGACGCCTCCCACGTCTTTGTCGTCCCGCCGGGTGCTGTACATCATTAACATTTAAACAATCCTGAATGCAGAGGCAGGCAAACGCGTTGGATACCATGGCGGGCTAAAGAAAGCCCCTGATTGGCGAATATCGACGACAGTCGACGAAGTTGTGAATATTGAATATGCAATGAGCAACGCAATAACTAGTAACATGATTGCGGAGTGCGGCTTCGAGGCTGACCTCACGAATGCCCTCCAAGCACCATGATTCCCGGAGAGTTGCTTTATATCGCTCCTGCCATGGCTGCGGCTACTCGCCATTGAGGAACTTTCGCGAAGCATTGCGGCACAAACCCCAGAGATTCTGTGTACCCTGTTTCGGCTGTGGTCGTCGCGGTATATATGTCGGAGCTGAGCTGTTATAACAATGAGCTTGATCGATCAGTATCCCTGCACGGGATTGCCCCTCACATCTGTTCGCCTGTTACTGTTGGATCCGTTGCTAAGTCGTGCGTAAACGTTGGTTTAGTATTGGTGCGTTCTTCGTGGGGTTGCTTCGACGTTGAGCCACTTGGATGCAGGAGATGCTTTACGCGGCTAGCCGTTATGGGCATATGATGTCCAATGACACAACAACATCGAGCATCAACTCCTGATTGCTAAATTTGCTTTGTTCGATTTTATAGGGTTTGATGCAAAACATGCCGAGGCGATTGCAAAGTTGATGGGATTGCGGATGAATTCAACATTTTATCAGCTGCTGAGTTATGTGCAACAAATAAACCAGAACAAAACTATATAAACCGACTGGAATCAAATAAACAGCCCTTTCGGTGTATATATACAGGTTTCAGCATTCAGCTAGACGTCAATACCCTCTATTCGTGGTGCCGTTCACAAACCAATATCTAATCAGCAATTCGGAAGGGCAAATGTACGTAGTTCATGGCATCTAGTGCCGTGTAGTTTGGTCAGGGATTCCTAAACGCTGGCAAGAATGTCGAAGACTTCCATGAACTTTTTATTTTAACGGGAAAACATGACTGATCCAAACCAAGGAACTGCATTTAGAAATGGTAGAAATCAAAGAGAACGCAGTTATCGCATCCACCTAGCTCCATCCGACTACTCACGTCCGTTACCCCTTCCTAAACGCAAATGCCAGATAGATCCCTGCCACAATTAGCCTCAACCGTCACACGAATGGAATCAGCACTCACCGCAAGCCTCCCACTCATCATCCCCCAACGCAAACTCCCCATTATCCCTGCGAATAACCCCCATGCGTTCACTCAAAAGCTTCAGCTCGGGATGATTCTTCTCCTCCCTCCACACATCATGAAACAACTTCTTGTACTCCAGCTCCAATCCGTAGTCCTCGGCAATGCCACGGAACGCTTCCCAGGGGACCACATACTCGGGCACCTCCTCGACCGCCTCTTCAAGGAAGAAGTTGTACTCCCACCCCCACATTGGGCGGAAGGTTCCGGCGCGGGGAGGCGGCTTGGAGAACTTGACGCGGTAGATACTATTGCCCCACTCCTGCACGCCGTGCTCTTCGTTCTCGGGGAGCTTATCGCACGAGTCGGTCCCGCGGACTCGTTGGGAGATGATATCGGACGAGGGGATAGTGCCAATGAAGCGTCCACCGGTCTTGAGTGATCCGGCTACGTTCTTGAGCATGTTCCGACATTTGGCTTCGGTCTCGAACGCGTAGTGCATACAGAACATCATGCTGACAACGTCGAAGCCTCCGCCCTGCGCGAAGCGGCTGCGGCCGCCGGGGCCAACGTTGGGATCGTAGCCGATGCGGCGCGCCATCGGGATAGAGGCGATGGAGTTGGTCCAGCAGTCCATCGCATGGAAATCCGCCTCGAATACCTGACGGTTTCCGCCGGCACCACCTCTTCCACCGCGGCCACGCTGCTGGTCACGCCGCATGGAATCGTATCGGTCCCGTGCGTGCGCGATAGACACGTCGGCAGAATCGACGCCGAGATAATAGCCTACTTCCTGCGGTGCGCTCTTCCACTTGAACAGATCGCCCCCCTTTCCGCATCCCATGTCCAGGACCACAAGGTGGTCGTTGGGATCTCGACTCGGCCTGCGGGGGTCGAAGTCGTCATTGGGAGAAAACTTCTGGATCAGAGTGCTCTTGACCCAATTGTTGAACGAGCGGAGTCCCTTGATCTTGCTCGTCTGTCGCCACTCCTTACCGAGCTCCTTCTTGTCGTTATAGTGAGAGCGCACTACCTCTTCGACACGTTCCGGCGGCGCTGTGGCACCAGCAAGACGCGCCTTCTCGGCCTCATCGTTCCGTGCAACCGTCTGTCGCGAGAGATCCCTCTCCATAGCGGATAAGCGTGCGGAGGCGCTGGGGAGCTTCCTCTTACGTGGGGGAGAGGGCTGGCGCGACGGAGGAGGGGTGGGATCTTCGTCTTTGCGTTTACGGGGGATGATAGGCGGGGGGGGGGAGCGGTAGCGGTAGGAACGCGATTCACGATCCCTCACGCTGTCGCGGCGACGGCGTTGCTGCGGGGGTTGGCGCGCCGAATCATCGGAGCCGGTTTGGCGGCGACGCTTCGCGCGTTGAGGGATGTCTTGCTCGAGGAGGTGTTGCGGGATCGGTTGGCCGGCATTGACGCGGCGGGCTTCACGGCGGACGGGTGAGCGTGAGGCTCTGCGTTTGCGCGAGGAGGGAGGAGAGTCTGCGGCCGGGTGCTGGGAGGTGGTGTTCTCGCGGACGGGCGGTGGAGAGGAGTGCGGAGGACCGGAGTACCGCTGGACGGGCGGAGGTGCAGATGGGTGTGCGGGTGGGGAGGAGAGCAGTGGTGGTGCTGGGGCTGAGTGCGGAGCATCAGGCTGGTCGGTCGGCACGGCAGGGGGGGGGTTGGGATGGAGAGGAGGGGGATGCGGGGGAGCCGGGTCGGAGGTGAAGATGTCGCGAGCGGGGTCGTAACGGTCCCTTGGCGGCATGGTGGCGATGGGCGGCTGCGTTTTGATGGCGGTGGTGGTGGTTGGGCTGGGCTGCGTGAAGGTTTGGCTCTCCCTGACGATGACTGACCCCAGCAGCCGCAGGGCACGTGATTCCCAGCCACACCGAGCCACAGCCACACCGAGCCACAGCACGTCTCGCAGCAACCAGAATCAGAAGGCTGCCGCTGCACGTCTTCGTTGCGGGGCGATTGTTTGGCGTGCGCATTGCACGATTCCAGTGCAGCTCCCTGCATTTGCTGCGTCTGGCGGCTCCCTCTCCGCTGGCCCTGAGCCAAGTCTCACATGCGCTTGGCGTAGCCCTCTTAGCCGTGGCCGACCGCCATTCCGACCCGAGAGTGAGTGAGCGTTGGGCCAGCTGAGCGATCCCCCCCTTCCTGTCTCTCGCACAGCAATAAACCACCGCGCCCCCCTTTACTCGGTTCCACATCGATCCAGCCTCTGCGGCCATCACCACAACAATACAGTGCAACATCCTAATTCCTATCGCAGAACCGCCGAAGCCATCAGCAATGGTCGTCGACACCCTCGCCCATCACCCTGCCGTCGCCCACTACCTGCGCTTTGTCGCCACCACCGTCGGCCGCGATAAGGCGCTGCGGACGCTGCAGTACCTGGCGCGCTTTCTGAGCTGGTACCTGATGCGCAAGGGCTACCCCATCACCGCCATCACGCCGTGGGAGGCCATGAAGAAGAACTTTGGCGCCGCCAGAAAAGTCATGCGCATCGGCAAGAACGCCGAGCACCTGAAGGCGGCGAGCGTGGTGCGTCTCCTCCATCTCCTCCATATCCTCCTATTCTCCATATCCTCGGCTATGCTGTCAACAACGCGCTAATCACGTCATAGGCCCTCGACTCCAAATCCCTCCCCCCGATCTCGCGCTACCTGACCGCGGCACGCCAATTCGGCTACTTCGGCTATCTGACCCTCGACACCCTCGGCTTCCTCGCCACAACAAAGATCGTCAACCTCTCGGCACCCACCACCGCACGCGTCGTGCGCGAATCCCAGCGGCTCTGGTTGTCCGGAATCATCTTCTCGCTCTTCCACTCTGCTCTGCAGTGGCGCCAGCTCAGTCAGCGCGAGAGGAAGGTGGTCAAGACTGAGGCCGAGGGACGGCTGACCGGCGAGACACTGAAGAAGGAGCGCGAGGCGGTAAAAACGCAGCTCGTCATGGACGCGTGCGACTTTTTGATTCCGGCCACCGCGTTGGGTTATCTGGAGCTCGACGACGGCGTCGTCGGTGCGGCGGGTGTGGTCAGCAGTTGGATCGGGTTGAAGGCGCAGTGGGCGAAGACAGCATAGGGAAGTGACTGGGGGGGTGTAATGATAACGTGGCGTGGATGGTGGTTCTGCTTTTCTTACTTTCTACCGTGGTCATTCTTTGCGCTTGCGTGATGTTTTTATTATGTGATACACCACCCGACGACACTTTTCTTTGCTCTTCATGCTACTATTAGGTGCCTGTATTTCTTTCTCAATTGAATGCCACTAGAACTGTCTCAATGAGGCTGTGTTTGGGCTTAGTTACACGTGCCGAGGCGTTTGTTCGTACATATGCTGCCAGATGTCGTGAACAAGATTCGGTCGAGTGGTCATCTGTGAGGCGCATATGATGATACGTCCCGTCATGCATTCCAATCGTGCTGTAAATGGGATATGTAAGGTTCACAGAGCAATATCTAGACTGCCATAGAATGCAGAGCACGTCAATCTTGTTTGCGCTGTGGATTTATTGTTGGTAAGAGCTTGCACCCCCCAACTGAGCTTATGAGACAACTCTTCCACCAGTACCTCAACACCTACTCACCTACTGCAATCTACCCTCCCTCCCGTATCACATGCAATCATATGTTCACCGACGGAAACCCCCACATATACTCTTGGTGATTCGAATCCCATCAGTACGCTGGAGATATGCCTGGTGTATATCTTACCTGTCATGTATTTTAATGGTTCGATACTAAATATTCGGTTACTGAGTCAACGTTATCGGTGTTCTATCCCACCCGCCAAATTTCTCACTTGGTCAAGAGGTTATCCCCTTGACCAAGAGGGCAACCTATCAGGAGAGCGTCCTGCCAGTCATGATTCTTAGATAGTGGGTAGGATATCTCCTGGCTAGCCAATAATATATGTTCCGACTTTTGCGTTAAGTACGTGGCTTTGTGAATAAGTCGATCTGTTGGTCAAGAAGTCAACTTTTAAAGCAGTTTTCAATGGCGTACTCAACCTGTCCTTGGAGTTCCCAATGTAGTTTTGGTTTCTCCATAGCAATAACTTCAATATTGTTGAGCACCAATACTGCCGCACGGCCGCGTTCGCATCGTAAAATGGTGGAAGTCGTTCCGCACTCTCGAGGGCCTGGAGTTTATACTGCGTGAGCCAGTCTACAAACTTACCGGATCTCGTCGGTGGGGGCTAACGATCTTTTGCTACAGTACCTCTACCCACGACGAGCTGTGCTCTTCCCAATATAGCGACTTGATAAACGCCTCAGCGAGAACATAGTTAGCATCCTGTTTCCCGCGAATGAGCTCTTGGAGTCTCTTTGGTAACCATATAGTTATTGGAAAGCGGTGGGGAAGGCCACGGGCTGGAAAGCGGGCAGATGCCGACATGCGCAGGTCTCTGAGCTGTTTTCCATGGAGAAGTGCAATCAAGCGGTGATGGACTTCCTGGCAGCTACTGATGTTGGGAAGTTCCTGCCCAGGTGAGCATTGGTATGGAGGCAGCCAATCATTTTGCTTGCATCCATATCTTGGCTGGATGCAAGCGAACTGATTGGTCAAGCCGATAGTAAGTGTGCGGAGGTGCGGAGGGTGGTAGTCCCTCTCTTTTCACTTTACTTTTGTCTGGAAGGGGTTCGAGACGGCCAATCTTTTACTCTTTTTGTTTTGTTAATATGGGGACAAAGGGTAGTGGGTGGGAGCTCTGCCATCTAGCCGGCTTGCCTGGAGGTGTTGTTGTTGTTGTTTATTCATACTGTATTTACTCTAGCTAGAGTATGACAGGCCCTTATCCCCCCCTGCCTCCGGGCGAGCCGGTTAGATGGCGGAGCTCCCACCTACTACCCTTCGTCCCCGCTGCCTGGAGGTGTTCTGGGCTCTGTCATACTCTAATTAGAGTGAATACAGTATGAATAAAACAAACAAAACCATACAGATATAACTTAGTGGTAGCCCTCAAAAATTAGCAAACGGAGTAGTGCAGAGTAAGTTTCCGTGAAGTAACTTTACTTTTCAGAACGCATAACACCCTGCTACCACGTAATAAATTTACCCTCTTCAGACTGAAGGTGAGAATGATACCACTTCATGCTGACTCTCCATGTAGCGATGAAGGGTAGCGGGGGGGGAGCTCCGCCATCTAGCCGGCTCGCCCGGAGGCGGAGGGGGTATTAGGTCCTGTCATACTCTAATTAGAGTGCATACAGTATGAATAAACAACAACAACTCTCCATGTAGCTCTCCATAAGTCATATTTCAACCAGCCACAGCGGCTTCTGAGGAGACTCATTTACATCGGCAAAAGCGCAAATCGACTATACACTGCACACGCGCACATGCGCAGCTCATAGGAAGCTTCCCATGGACCCCTGCGCAACGCGCAGTCTATAGCCATCCATAGTCGGTTCATAGAGATCTGAGCGTGGGACTATGGGACTATATACAGCTGGCAGTCGACAAACCTCAGCCAGTCTTGACTGCCAATAGGCTTCGCTGGTGTTGACACACTCATTGAGAGCATCTTGCGTGGCCATTTCCGAGGCTGCTTCAGAGCCTGGTTGAGAGCCGGCTTGAGAGCCTGATTGAGAGCATGATTGAGAGCTTACTCGAGAGCCTGCTTCAGAGCCTGCTTCAGAGCCACGCTTGAGGGAGCCGAGCTTCGGCAGGAGTTGCATGTCCAGAGGAATCTTTGGGCCGGTTGAACTCTGAGTTTGTGGAAGCTTTGGCCAATAGAAGGATTAAGTCTGTTGATACTTTGGCATTGAGGTTGACGTAGCCAACCTACTTGACTAAGTGCTTTCGGTACCATCACCATCACCATCACCATCACCAGCACCATTACCATCATCACCATCATCACCATCACCATCACCATCACCATCATGATCATCAGCGCTGGTCCGAATGCACACACATACCCCTAAAATCGACGAGAAATTGACTGCAGATTCCGCAGAGAAAACTGAGTCGGAGATCTGCTCTCCCCGAGATCCAATTGTCTACGTTTCCTGCAGAATCTAAGGCTCCAATTGCCAACACGATGACCTTGAGGCATCGTGAGATCTTGTCGTGGTGGCCACGCTAAGGATAAGGTTCTGACTATGATATCGACCGATGTCATAATTTCAGCCAACATACACCGCCTGCCACCTGCCACAAGCCACACGCCACACACCTCCCGCCACCCGCCCGCCAAACACTGCCCGCCACCCGCCCGCCAAACACTGCCCGCCATACGCCACCAGCCTCACGCCTCCCGGTTCCTGGCGTCTGCAACTCAGCAAGTCTTGGGATCGAGTATGCAGGAGCATACATGGGAGCATATAGTCAAGTGAGATTGAGAGTGTCTTCCCTCTTGAGAGTGTACTTGGGAGTGTCTTGGGAGCATACTTGGGAGCTATAGTCAAGCAGGCTGGGAGGTGTTGTCAAGCGCAATCGGGAGTGTACTTGAGAGCGTGCTCAGGAGTGTGCTTAAGGGTGTCTTGAGAGCTTACTTGGGAACTTACAGTCAAGGAGGCTGGGAGTGTGCCATCGAGTGGGATTGGGAGCGTCCTTGAGAGCGTTCTCGGGAGTGTGCTTGAGAGCGTCTTGAGAGCTTACTTGGGAGCTACAGTCAAGCAGGCAGGGAGGTGTCGTCAAGTGCAATCGGGAGTGTACTTGAGATCGTGCTCGGGAGTCTGCTTGAGAGTGTCTTGAGAGCTTAGTTGGGGGCGTACAGTCAAGCAGGCCGGGAGTGTGCCATCGAGTGGGATTGGGAGCGTCCTTGAGAGACTTCTTGGGAGTGTGCTTGAGAGCGTCTTGAGAGCTTTTTTGGGAGTGTACAGTCAATCAGGCTGGGAGTGTCATCGAGTGCAATTGGCAGCGTCCTTGAGAGCATGCTCGGGAGTGTGTTTGAGAGCGTCTTGAGGAGCGTACAGTCAAGCAGGCTGGGAGTGTGCTATCGAATGCAATTGGGAGCGTCCTGACAGCCCCCTCGGGAGTGTGCTTGAGAGCGTCTTGAGAGCTGACTTGGGAGCGTACAGTCAAGCAGGCTGGGAGGTGTCGCCAAGTGCAATTTGGATTGTATTTGAGGGCGTGCTCGGGAGTATGCTTGAGAGCGTCTTGAGATCTTACTTGGGAGCATACAGTCGAGCACGCTGGGAGTGTGCCATCGAGTGCAATTGGGAGCGTACAGTCAAGCAGGCCGGGAGTGTGCAATCGAGTGCAATCAGGAGTGTACTTGGGAGCGTGCAATGAAGTGCATCTGGCAGCTTGCTTTCAAGTTTGTTGTATGCAGTGTGATGTATAGTATCCAGTGCACAAATCGCATGCGTATCATAGCAATCTAGTCAACATGTAGGTCCATAGGACATTCAAAGTGCCACACGTTAAATATACTATGAATTATCATCCCAAAAACAGCTTCTCTATAAGTTACGCGTCGCGTAAGGTAATTTTTCCCGGTGTAATCAATGGGAACCCTTTGAGGTGATGCATGATGTGTACTCTGTTATTTATATATGGACAAGACATGTGTCTTTTTCAATTCTGATTGGTTATAATTCTGTGGCTGAGTAGCTGATTGTGACAAGTATCTACCACTTTAACTCAGATTCCAAATAACCTGCCTGGTTAATTCCAATAAGTGTTTGGCTCTGATTACAAAGTATCCTACACACAAAATGTGGACTATGTCCTCATTCACCTCCCAGTCTTAGATTTACTGTTACTTTGGATGCTTCTTTGACTTGTTGATTGATCTATCTCGAGGGTCAAAGGCCCGTATATGTACAATCTCCCATATACGTACGCGTATGCTCTATCTGACATGTGACGCATCACCCTGGTCCTGATGCATATCCTGATGCATATCCTGATGCATATCCTGATGCACATCCTGATGCATATCCTGATACTGCCATCATCCTCATACAAGACATCAAACGGTGCTGAGACTCATGATCCAAGTACACATGCAACATTTACGATATCTCTTATATTGAGTCAGACTTTGTGAATCAACAGCATTTTGAAGTATGTTTTTTACAGTTGCACTGTGAATATTAGTGATATGGTAAATTGGAGACCAGGAAGTGAAAGAGGATCTGTTTATATAAAGATTATGTATAGACACCGGGAAAAAATGACCTTACGCGGTGCGTAACTCATAGAGAAGTTGTTTTTGGAACGGTAATCCATAGCATATTTGACGTGTGGCACTATGAGGTCCTATGGACCTGTACGTAGACAAGATTACTATGATACGTATGCGATTATGTATGCTTGATACTATACATGCTGCATTCAACAAAACTGCCAAATGCACTTCATTGCACGCTCCCAAATACACTCTGAAGTACACTCCTGATTGCACTCGATTGTACACACCCAGCCTGCTTGACTTACGCTCCCAAGTAAGCTCTCAAGTCGCTCTAAATTGCACTCGATGGCACACTCCCAGCCTGCTTGATTGTACGCTCCCAAGTCAGCTCTCAAGACGCTCTCAATTGCACTCGATGGCACACTCCCAGCCTGCTTGACTGTACGCTCCCAGTAAGCTCTCAAGACGCTCTGAAGCACACTCCCGTGCGCGTAGCGCAGTCTATAGTCAATTTGCACATTTGCCGATGCCGAACACCTTGTGATCAAAGCAAAACTCATGAACTTAAATGAACTTGAATCGATTGAAGTTACCCAGTGGGAAGCATCCGATCCCAGTTGGCAATATGCTTGCTCTAGTCATGGAAACAATAAAGACTCACCTGGACTTAGATCACTAGGAGCTGGCCAAGAGATGATCTAACAAATTTGAATTTTAGGAGTATGTTAGAGCCATATACATCTGGAAGCATAGGAGCTGCTAAAAATGACAACTCTGGGTTGGCTGGGCTGGAGATCTATCTGGGCGCCTCGAAAGGGCGGCAAAGCCGCCACCGTACCTTGTAAGAAGTGTGTATACGATTGGGGTTAGGGTTAAAAAGCAAGCAACTGTTCTTCGGATCTGTCTGTGAAGCTACGTATACAGTCTACGAACGAGAGCAGCAAGCTAACTTAAGTACTTAGTAGCGGTTCAAGATATATATGCGCGGGTCCTTAAAGCGTTACTATAAGTCCATGTCACTGCTTTCACTCAACATGCTAAAACCGAAATATTTTAGTTCAAGCAGGCCTCTGCTATGCTCTCGTGCCCAGGCTTTCACTTTTTTCGCTAATGCTATGAAATGGCTGCTCTCGTTCCCAGGAGTATTGTTGCTCGCCAGTTCGCCCCTCAAAACTGATTGAGTTTACGAAGTCAGTTGATGGCTAGTTTTCGAGCGCATGAAATGACTTCCGAGCGAGGCAAAAGTTGGGTTTTACAAGAGCAGCAGACCTCCTAACTCTTCCGCTAAATCCATTTTATTACAATATAATTATGTGAAAATGGGTTATTTCAAGACGTTCCACAATATAGTTTTACTGGCACTAAGGTGAAGTTCTGCTCTCGTTCGCAGATTTTCTCGTCGCTCGCAAGCTCGCACCTCAAATCAGAAGGCTGCTTTTTGAGAGCTTTGGTGCTCTAGTCTGCGATACTGTCACGGGCAGGGCGGAGACAACATCAGACCGGGTGTTTGTATCTTCGAATACAACAAGTGTCAGAGTCAGAGCAGTTATGTATCACCTGAATTAGATGTCATTGGAAGCGTGTTAGAGGCATAAAATCTAACAGACTCAACTTTGAAATCACAACACTCGCGTAAAAAATGCATAGGGCATGTTCACCTTTCCTTTACAACGCAACTTCCCTTGGTCAGTTCAAACCTGTGCATGTAGCACTACATGTCATCGCTTCTCTGTATCACGGAAAAATAGGTCATTTGTAGAGTGTATCTTTAATATTTTCTGTCAGGTCCTCGGGCCGTTGTCTCCACCCTACCCGTGACGGTATGAAGCTTTTATTTGAGAAAATATGTGTTTGTAGGGTTAAGGAGTTTAACTCTGGCCGTGAACTAAATTCTGTCAGCCTGTGAGTGACAGCAATGATACAGAGACTTACTGCCTGAATATTCTTTCCCTGTGCCCACAAATTCCAGGTCCTTGTCCCAATTCGGTTTATATTTCGGGTCCTTCTGGCTCGGTTTTGGAACCCCTTTCCCACCACAATACCCGTTCCTCTTTTCGCAGCTATATAGATGCTCATGGACCCCTGCGGGAAAGATGACCTTACACTCCCAGCAAAAATAGATGCCACACCCACCCAATGATGCTTTGCATTCCATCTTATGACATTGACCAGCCTTCTCAATCCACGCTTTGCACCCCGCCCCCGGACACTGCTTATGAGTTCTCCGAATAAACCGCATCGCCTCTGGATCCACCCACACCCCCACCACAAACTCCTTGCACGTGAGTCCTGGATGTGCTATGTGGTGCTCTAGTCCGCAGTTCAAACCCCCACACTTCCGGCACTCCCACGTCTTTGTCCCTTCCGGCAACAACTGCCCCCAGTCACACTTCCCCGACCGCCCCCGGCACCAATGGAAATCGGACCGCCGGGACATATCGGCCATAAAGTGTTGCTCCTCATATCTGTCAGAGTTAGCGGGGTATGGAGAGTGAGGGACAAGACACACTTCCGGTATGACTCCTTGGTTCCGAAATGGATCACGTCTTGAATGGTCATCGCTTGCCGACACAGCGGGTCCGGGCACTGCAGGCTCTGCCACCCTCCACTATTCACCTTAGACTCTATGTGTGCTTTCAAACATACGTCGCACGTGGCCTTATCGTGTCTACACGCCTCAGTCGGCCTGCGGGCATCATCGTCGGTAATCGGAACAAGGTCGCAGTGGATGTTGCATTCGTACGCCCGGTTTTCGTCGACGAACGCCGCATAACTATCCCATTAGCCTAGAAAATAAGAGTTATATCCTGAAGCGTTACCGATCCAGTAGCTTTGCATCTTTAACTATTCCCTTAATAGCCTCCACGTCCACGCGAAGGTGAAACCGACACCTTTTTTCGAAAAAACAGGTTTCTCGACGGCGAGAGATGTTTAAAACTAGGTTCTCGTTGCATTTAGCACATACTGTCCTCTTTGGACGGTGGCCTTGTGGACATTGAACCGCCTTACACACGAAAGAGGACCGGTACGCCGAACGATCGAGTTTACCGCACTTTTGGCAGAGAAAGGGGACTCGCAGACGCTGTTTGTAGCGGAAAAACAGGTTTATCTGGTAGCAGAGGCTCCACGCATCGAGTTCGGAGGCAGCTTCAACGGCTGGGGCGGCGGCGAAGGCCATGGTGTGAATATGGTTAAGGGTTGTTTCTTGTTTGAGGAGGATGAAGATAAACTCGGTCTCGAATACAACGCATGGATAAATTGTGCGCCCTATGTGCTCCTCCATTCTTTGAGAACAAAGACCATCTGCAAGCTGTCGTATTCGGCATGTAGCTTGCAGATGGAGCACACAGAGCTGAAAGAACATCCCTGTTAGCCTTGCTTGGACTCTCAGCACACACCAATGGTTGTGCATCTCACAATCGCTCTGGTATGATTGGGAGGAGGAAGTAAAGTTCGAATCCTGGCACATCTTGGTGTATTCGAAGGTATCAGGAATGGTGGGGAGAACATAAATAGTGGAATTGATTGCCAGTGGAGTAGAGAATACGACCCCACACAACCGAATCAACGAACAACTACCATGGCAGATATGTATTTCCAGCTCATAGTTATAGCCGTTGACGGCACTGAAATTGTCCTCAAAGATGTCTGGAAGGACCTCACGGTCGAGCGCTTCAAGAAGCAGATCTCTCGACAGCTGGGCGCGTATCAGACCCCACCTGAAGACATGTTGCTGCAGTCTATGGGCATGAAGCTGGACGATGGTTCTTCACCCTTACTTCGCTTGATTTAAAATTAACAGTGACCAACATGTACAGATCGAACCCTGGAGTCCTATAACCTCCACGAAGTGAGTGTTATAACCTAAAACGCACTCCACATTTGCTAATTGTACTCCTTTTGAGGGTTCCGTTATCCGCATCATCGACCGCAACAACCCTACAGCTCCCACTCCCATTCTCATTCCGCCCCCATACACTGGCTCACAAGGCAGCCCGCCTGCCTTCCCTGCGGACGTCAAGTTCCCGCTCTCAAAGCCAATGCAAACGATCTTTGTCAAGGATCCGGCCAACACAAAGACATACACATTCCAGGAGATTCCGCTGACGATGACGGTGCGCGAGTTCAAGGCCAAAATGGCCGAGAAACTCGGAAACGATGTAGAAGAAATCAATATTATATACGGTGGGAAGAGTCTGACGGATAAAGACCGTGAGATGCCAACTTACTGTGTAGGGAGAGGAGCTGACAGAGAACGCAGATTTGACGTTGATGGATTTAGGGATGCATAATGTACGTTTTTTCTTGGGTAAAGGATGAGGCTAACAGGTGATGAGTAGAATTGTACCCTTCATCTTACGTTCAGGCTGAGGGGGGGTATGTAAGATGGCGTCTTTTATTGATTGAATTTTCTATAGTTGATCTGAACAAAATAAAGTGAAGTCAATTCCCTTCACTCACATTACAACTCAATGTTTTGTTCCTGCTGCTCTGGCTTGAGTTCTCACTGTACAATACACGCCCTTCCTAGATGATCCAATACGGTCACTAAAATCCACACACTTGAGATCCTCGCGACCGAGTGATTGCTCGGACAAAACCGTGCCCACGGATAGTCCTCTGTAAGCATCAGCACGCCCACCCAAACCAAAACACTAGCAAGCAGGTGTAAAATTCTCCCTACTACATATCTCCTCGGTCTTATATGCCACCTCTTCTCTCTAAGCAGCCCATACAGTTCTACTGCCACGGTCCAAATAAAGAACAGCACCCCCAGAGCAGCTCCCGTCCTCGCTATCGGGAAACCTTGCAACCGCAGCTTCGACGCTGTTACATATGCATACCCCGTCCGACTCTTCCGCAGCGGGTTAGTGCCCACCGCTACACCCCCGAACACCGCAATCGATGCTAGCCCATACACACACTCACACAGAAACACCTCCGCCGCGTTGTTGCCGTACATACGCCAGTCCACCGATGCAGCCCATATCACTGCCACCCCCGGTAAAGGCCGTGAAAAAAAGCCAGCTATCAGCGGCCCTGTATGAGTGCTACGCAGAAGGTAGCCGCTGATGACGGTGGCAATGACTTGAACCGACACGCTGAAAACGACGGTTAAGCTGTAGAGTCGGTTCTGCCGCCGGAAACTGGGCGCGGAATTGAAGGGGAGGCAGGTGGAGAGGAGGGTGTGGATGCGGATCCGCACCAGGGAGCAGCCAAGCAGAATACTCCACATTGTGGTAAGCGTGAGGAGGAAGGTTAGCCAGAGGACTGAGGTCGCTGTGTGAAGACACTCATTGCGGGCTGGACCCGATGCGACAGTGAAGAAACGGGAGAGGCGAGTCAATTCAGGGATGTTGTGTGCCATTGGCTAGGAGATATTGAGTGTGTACCTAGGTAGTTGAAAATCTCTATAGCCGGAGTTATGTATTGATCATACCAACTCTGAGTGCAATCACCCCTGAAAAGTCTAGCAGATAAAACTCCGAGATAAAGTGCTTCGATACTAACTCGGCAATTGCAATAGCTATTGAGATGCTGCATTCTGTATCTGGCAGCCGAGATATGACTAGAAATTGTGCATTAATTAAATTATTACCCAACTGTTAGGACAGATTATCGCACCCTCACCGTTTCTAGGCGTCCTCAGCTGTATGCCAATGTGCTGCACGGTGGAGGGAAAGGACAACCAGAGAAATTAGACGACTATTACAGGGGAGGGAGTAATTGTAATGTCCCTCAAGATCGGTGTTCGCAATTTGCATATGTGATATCGTTATAGCTCTGGATTGGTGGATGTGCAGATGAGCCATATCTGCACCTCTGAACTGCGGCGGTATGTTCCGTTGAATCAGCCTTGCCATTTGATTAAAGTTTGCTCGCCATCTAAGGCCTGATGTTATGGAAATATGTCGTTTTGTTGGTGTTGGTTAGTGTGCGCACACGAACCGTGGTGGCTTGCATATGCAGGCGGATATCCAAACCAGTCAAAGCTTGATTTGACGTAGGGAGACGCAGGTATTCCTATCTACCCCGCATATGGCAGGGCTATTCGAACCGAATCTGACTTTTTCTGACCAGAAAGCAAAATATAAGGCGGAGTCTCAGGCAAAATAATAGATATAATGCCGTAATTCAAAACAATCAAAATAGGGCGCGAGGAAGGTGGGGTATGTAACATTCCACGTCCTCGATAAAGACCACATAGAACAAGACAGCCAGCGTGAACGGGTTGACTATCAAGGCTAGGCTGTATCCTGTTGCTATATGCAAAAGGGACTCAGGGTTGGGATACTGTGTTCTACCTTTAACAAATCGACCTCTACATCTCCGACTATGCCTACACTTGCAACCTTCGCCCCAAACACCATATTCACACCGCCTCCACCTCCACCTCCACACCCACCGCCGCTGCCACCGCCTCCACATCCACTACTCCAACCTCCACTATCGCCGCCTCCACTATAGCTATAACTACTGCTGCTATTGCCTCCCCATCCGCTGCCCCAACCTCCACTATTACCGCCCCAGCTTGAGCTGTTACCCGTGTCTCCTAGTTCGAAGCTGTAGCTCGTATTGTCATTGATCGAGTTGTTGGAGTCGTTGTCAGAATCGGATCTGGGACTCCAGAGTTCAACTGGAGGTTTGGGGCTTAAGCCTAGTTCGGTTAACCAACTTGGGTAGCCCAATAAATTTCTTATAAAAGCTGGGTTGCTGCATAAGTTTGCTAAATTGTTTAAACTGGGGTCGTTTCTCGCTGAGCTGGTTGGGTCGTTTGGCCTGCTTCCATTATTGGAATTTTCGAATGCGCTGCGGTCAGCATCAGTGTTCTCAGGCGGACATTCGCATAAATGGGTCTGGTTTGGATTGAAATCCACAATGTTTTCGATATCGTGATCGTAATCATCTTGGTCGTATGCGTCCATCTCGTCCGAGGAGGAATAATTATCACTAGCGTATATGAGAGCCGAAAAATCACTGTCAACGTCAAGATCAAAATAGTCGCCATTGTCCACATCGGTGGTTGATTCATCGTAGTGATGGTGATGATGGTGTTCGTGCTGGTCATCCTCGTACCAATTACCAGACAGCCAGTCGATCGGCCCGCCAAACGCACCCCAGTCGTACCAGTATTCTTGTAAAGTGTCGAATAGATCCGACCCGTTATGGTGTGAGTGCTTGCGGAATCGCAGTAGGTACTCTTCTGTTAACCCATTTGGGGTAGATTCCTTCGAGCTAGGATGAATTTTCGAGGAGTATTTGTAGCTGCCAGGACAGCACACGTAGCTGAGTAGATACTGCGGGGTTTCTGGTAAGCATATTCTGCAGCCGCCTCTCGTTTCAAGAAAGTTCCCAAATACGTCGTAATCGAAAATTGCCTCACAGAATAACTGGCAGTGGTTGATGGGACTAAACGTTAGATTGACCGCCCAGGGTTTCCGTACAATGGACCGTAAATACAACGTCAGTCGCCTTTCGAACAAGTCGCGCAGTAGCTGAACTATCCTCTCTGCGGAGTTCCGTAGTTTCTGATCGTGGTATCGTTGCGTTTTCATCGGTTCGTAAACACACCGTCGGCTTTCGTCAATTATCACCTCTGACAATGGTTATTTCTTCATCTTTTTCAAATATTCCGCTGAATAGTCCGCCAGCCACTTGCTTCATAGAGGCTTTAATCCGTCGGCTTGCACAGGGCTTGCTACCGCGATAGATGTTCCTTCGGGGACTTCATGCAAGTACTGTCTCTGCCGGCGGTCTTAGCGATGATCCGGTCAAGAATTGTAGAGGATCGCGGCTAGAGATCAAAGCTCCACGTTGGGTACTATGAAAAATTGTTAACTTCTGAACTATTGCAAAGTAGAGTTTGTACACGAATATTCTTACTGTGGCACTCCAATTTCTATCACCAAGGTCCCCACCATTAGTGCCATGTGAACATTCCCGAAAGGAACCCGTTCAATTGCAGGCCGAACCCCTCGTTTGATCAATTGCTTCTTAATGCTTGCCAAAATCTGCTCACTTTGAGCCAGGACTGCCGTAGAAGCTGTGGTGACTTGTCGCATGAGTTTGTGTCCTAGGCCACCTGGTGATGGTTTATTTGGCTTAGTACGATTGTCCTCCGTAGTCTCGGTATGTAACTTCTCCTTCTCCTTCGTCAGTTCCTTTGGTTTCGCTAGGTTGTGAAGTCCTTTAAGCGTCAGGAGGTCGCAGGAGGTGCACTGTTGGGGTTGGAAGGAAGGAAGTTGGGTTTCTGGATTGCAACCTTCGGTTGTTACTAGAGTAGACAGTTGTTATATACGTATTGACCTATGGAACGAGAATTAACTAGAACTTACGCTGCGCAGCTCGAGGCTTCACCCATAAGTCGATTCCAGTCAAGGGGCTGATCCGTCCAAATTAAGTACGCGTATGATAGGGATGACTTTTCAAGAGATCATGCTCGCGATAATCAGCAATCTTATCAATATTAAGAAACGCTGTAAAGTATTAACGCCGCCATAGTCCCTTTAAGCTATATATGTATGATTGATGATTGGAGGGTTTACCTGCACCCTGTAACAACATCCGAGCCCATCTCTCCGCTTGCTGGTTCTTGCTCCAAGCTTTAGTTGTAAGTTTTTCATACCTCTCATGGGGACTTGATCACTTACCCCCCAATCTCTTCTTCAACGGCTTCTAGAATTTCCGTTTCCCTACATTAATTAATTGATCTGGGCCGTTCATGGAAGCGGAGTATATTCTTACAAATTGTAAAGTTCGGCACCCTTTTTCCCCGTTGCTCGAGACAAAGACGTCCCCAATCCATGAACATCAGAAGGGATTGGGGGTGTGGAACCACCCCAACTCACCAGCGTTAGGATAATCTCTGATACATCACGATGAACCCCCTCCCAGTACTGGTCCGCCATTTAACATAGTAATTCTTCAGGCGATGAGCTGATTTTAGCCCAGTTTGGGTTGGAGACCTCGGGATATGCTGAAGAGTTGCGAAAGGAAGCCATTGCGCCGCTATGGAGCTGGAATTTGGAGACTCTGCAGCAGCCTATTGTGGCCTATAAGTCAGAATCGCAGCTGACGACGCCCTTTAAAAAGTCTGATTATGACTAACAAACTCGCTGGATAAATAGATCGACTAGCTAAGCAGGTATATATGCGGTATATGAGCATACCCTTGTCCCAAAAGGGCGAACGGATTGTGAGCCAAATCCACATTAAATGCGCTAGAAAAATGATCATAGACTGTGACTTTTGTTTTTCGAACGGAGTGGTCACATTTTACGCATGCCGCCCTGTGTGATAGGAGTAAGATAAAAGAGTACTCGGGAATTGGGCAAGGACACTAATGATGAATGATTCGGATGTGGGTGCATGCATTGTTTGTATAAGGCGATACAGGCTGGTGCAAGTTCACTTTCCAGGAGAACCGGGGTAAGTTGTGTCAGCCCTGGATATTTTGCACAGATTTGTGGGTAGGTATACAGTCAAACTTCGCGCGGCCGGAAGGATATGAAAAAGAAATGTCTGAAGGCTGGCAGGAGCAAGCTTTCGCTTTTGCCGATACAATACATCTTGCCAATTACTTCACGCAGTTATTTGGGCCAGCTTCACTGGTCATTGCTCATTTTCGAACTACTGATAATTTTCTTCAAGGACAGCCACAATGCCAATAAGCCTCCGTGCATTTGGTGTGGTATTGGCCGGCTCTGGCGGGGCTATTAAGTCGTCTGGCAAATGCTCCAGGTCTCCATCCGCGAACAATTGGGGTGGTACATCTGCTACTCTTTCCGAACTGTCTAAAAACTGGGACGAAGATTTGGAATCTCTTGAGTTTCATAGTACGTATGATTGTTCCATCAATTTGCGACCGTTGTTTGACTCTGTGACGTGAACAGGCTTGACGGAGTCGCGAAAAGAACACCAAAAAAAGCTGAGAGAGCAAATAGAGAGATTCGACAACTCTTCCATCCCAGACGGATTATTTGGGCCATGGGAGTGGTATTTGCCCTTGAGTTCATGCTTCCCATTCTAGTCGCTTATTTGCTCTTATAGCACTGAAACTACGGCGGATTTGACCAACATAGCTGCTATATGCTCGAAAGCGGTTTACCTCAGAAAGCTCCCTTGCATCCAACACTACACAGTCGATATTGCCCAGTCTATTGAGGCATCAGCGATTGGAAGTGTCAAGGAAACTACCATGTATCTAATCAACAACAATACCTCCAATGGTGCGCCTACTATTGTCATTGCGGTACGAGGAAGCCACGTACGAGGAAGCCAAGGATTCTTCGATTGGGTGGTAAATACCAACTGTGATATGGAAGACGCCTCAGAGATAATCGTAAGAGAATATGGAAGTAATGTTGAGGTTGACAGTCTCTGATGATTTTGGCGTGGTAGGACATGATGGTACTAAGCCACGTCTCTTGCACAACTACGGGATCTCTCCTTGCTCACAGTGGCTTGCTGAACGCAGCGAGAGTACAGGTGTCTAAACTTATTGGCGAGATTAGCTCTTTGTTAGCAATCTAGTGGACTCGCTCTTCCCTTCGTACGTGCTTCTTATTTTCTCATATACAAAAACCATTCCCACGCTAGAACCGTCACCAAATCAGACCAGAACGAAACAGTAAACGACGCGTAAAACAGAGGTGCCGCCTGGGGGGAGCGGAGGCCGCCGTTGTGGCCGCAGCTCCACCTGGACTCTCCCATTCCTGGCTGGAAGCCAATTCACTGGGTGTTAGAGTCGAAAACCATACAGGGCTGCCTTTGGTATATGCAGGGGTGCGGGTGGGCGGGGTTTTTGAAGCTGGATGCACTGCTTTGCTTCAACCACTGCCGCTCCGCTCCTCATTATGCCTTCTTTCCCTCGCTCCTGGCCTCCTTACTTCCCTCCAATCGCTTGGGTTCTGGCACAAAACCTCGAGCTCGGGCTGTGGCCCGGACTGAGCTTCTGGGAGAGAACTGGCTCAGGCGCTTGCTCCGACTCACGGTTGCGCTCGTGCTATGCTGCGGCCCGGGCCCGTGCTCTTGCTCAAGCTTAAACTTTTAGCTCAAGCTCAAGGTTTCGGCCACCTCTTCCGTCCCTTCCGTCGGCCAAATTGCTTGCCCTAGCCAGGCGATGGCCATTGCTGCTCGCCCTTGCCCACCGATGGCCATTGCTGCTCGCTCTCACTAGCCATCAGTCAATTCCCGCACGCCAATTCGCTTCCACTAGCCATCAGTCAACCTGGACCATCTAGTGGACTCGCTCTTCCCTTCGTACGTGCTTCTTATTTTCTCATATACAAAAACCATTCCTACGCTAGAACCGTCACGAAATCTGACCAGAACGAAAAAGTAAATGACGCTTAAAACAGAGGTGCCGCCTGGTGGGAGCGGAGGCCACCATTGTGGCCGCCGCTCCACCTGGACTCTCGCAACTGCGGCGACAGCCCACAAATGATGAGTAGGGGGTGATATGGGGAGGGTTCTGGTGAGTTTTGGAAGCGGCGGGGGATTTGGAAGACTTGCTCGGGGTGGTAGTCGATGTAGGCTTGGTACGCATTTGATGACCATTGGCCGAGTAGTTGGATTTCATTATCGGCCAGCCCCGCTGCCTTGGCCGTGGTTGCTGATCCCCTTCGGAACGAGTGTCTCGAGTATGCTTCCCGGCCTCCCAGCAGTCCCAGCAGTTCCCGCAGGTGCCGGACCAGGTATTCTTGTGTGAATGCTTCGCTTCCTGGGCCATTCCCCGGGGGGCGGGGGAAGAGAGGGGCGAGTGGGGTCCCAATTGGACAGAGTTCGTAAACGTGCTGCATGGCCGTGACTGGGTAGACGGTGTCATTAAAAGCCGACAGTGAGATTGTGACTCCTGTGCGGAAGGGGTCCGTTTTCAAGCTTGGTAGTAAGAGTAGTAGCCGGTGCTACTCGTATTGGATGGATCTTCAGGTCAGGTTCCATCGTGCGAATTCCGTGTTGCCATGGATTAGATCGTTCGCTGTGCATGTTCTTTCTCCTGCCCGCAGACATCCGGCGGGTGCAATTCAGTAGGCCCCGTAGAGGTTCGCATCGTGGCGGTCGTTAGCATCTAGCAGTGAGATGATGCGGATACAGAGGCCACGTGTGATTGGAAGGTGCTCTTTCGTATTCGGTTCGTCGTGGAATCAGTTGATTCCTCTGATGATGTGCTGAGGGGAGATCGTTGCCAAATGGCTCGGTGCTGAACCCGAGGTCGATGTGGAGTGACTTTAGGCCTGTGAGCTAGCTTTTGATGGTCTTCATGCGCAGGCCGCATTCGCCGAGTTTGGCTGTCCATAGTGCAAGCAGCTGCTCCGATGCTGGGAAGGGCGTGACTCCTCGTACTGCGCAGAAGTGGACGAAGGCATATCTTGGTGTGGTAAATGTGCGTCAGGTCTGGGAGCTGAGTCCCCACCAGAGATATGGTGCGGCCTGGTAGGGGAGGTGGCAATCCTCGTACAAGGTGTCCGGTGCATCGTGTGCAATTTCTACTGTAAATTTGCGCAGAGGTTAGCGTTTTTTTCTGTGTCCCATCGTGAGAGTGCATCAGCAAGAGCATTTTCCTTGGTCGTGATCCACATGCAGTGTAGCTCGATATCGTGGAGTGCTATGTGTATGGCTATTTGCCGGAGCGGGCTGATTGCCTGGCCTTTGATACTTCCTTTTGCAAGCGCTGCCATGACTGCCTCGTTGTCGCAGTGCAGTTTGATCCTTCAGGCTCTGGACTCAGTTGTCCAGGTGCGCAGTGCATGTAGCACTCCGGACATTTCCTTGAGGTTGATATATCCTGGTTTGTGGCGTTGCGGGACCGTGGTACTGAAGAGCCGGGCTGGTGTGTGTATGCTAGACAGGTTTTCTCATGTTCTGAGACAATAGCCTCCGATCACGTTGTGTTCAGATGCGTCTGTCCATAGCCGGAGGAATTTCCGCAGGTGGTGTAGGAGTCGGATTCCGTTCCATTGTGCGAGGAGCGTCCGAAACCAGGAGAGGGCCTTCTTGATCTCCGAGGAGACTCGGATGTGGTGAGTTCGTGATGTCGCCGTGAGGGCGTTGCTGAGTTGACGGAGGAAGGGGCGGCTGGCAGGAACCACTTTGGAGGCAAATGACAAAAAGCCCAGGACCGTTTCCAAGCTTCTGTGTGTTACTGAGTGCTGTGCCAGTGTGGAGTTGACCAGTGCGGTTGCTTTCTCGTGCTTGTCATGTGCGAGGCGTGCCTGCATTGCTTCTGTGTCAATTTCTATGCTGAGGAATTTGTTGCAGTGTCGTTCTTGGTTCTTTTCTTCCTTGACTCGGAATCCCAGGTCGCTGCAGAGTTGACTGAAGTACCTTTTGAACCTGTTTGGTGCATCTGAGAATGTTGCGGAGTGCAGGAAGATGGCGAGGAAGTCGTCAAGGTAGTGGAGTGTATGCTCCCAACCCCATTGGGTTTGGAAGATCCATTGGAAGGCTGATGCGAAGAAATCGAAGATGGCTGGCGATGTGCGGCAGCCAAAAGGCATGAACTGGTTGCACCATCATGTCCTCATCCAGCCGGATCCTAGTAGCCATCCAGTCGTCAGAGTGTACCGGGATGTGGCGAAATGTGTCTGCGAGATCTCATTTGATTAGAATTGCCACGGGCCCGCAGACCTGTACCGCAGCTACAGCGTCAGCGAATCGTGTGTTTGTGAGTGTCCCCCACGCTTGGGGTATATAGTTGTTGACTGAGTGCCTGCTCGGCAATGATAGGTGGTGTATTCTTGTGGGCAAATAGCCTCTCCGTACGTATAGAAGTGAATGTTATTGATGATCGAGCTCACATCTCGCTAGAACTAACTAATACGCGAGTCTCCCGCACAGCCACACTAATGCCACAGAGCCGCACTAATGCCACAGAACCGCACCTATTGTGACAGAGCCGCACCTTAACATGACTCGAGTCGTCCACCTACATCACAACCTTCTCCAATCATCTTTGAGAAACCTCTCGAAGAAACAAAACACCGTGATCTAAAAACAAACATGCCTCTGCGATGTCTCTCAATTATCCAAAAAAAAGGCCTACTCCTCATGCCTTCTTTCGTGTCGTTTTCCTCTTCGCCCTTGGCCGCCCGCCCATTTCCTTCCAATACTGCTCCACCATTTCTTTTGCTTTTGCCATATTCTCCTCTGGCTCCCATGTATCATCCTTCTCATCACAATCTTCCCATTTTACTTCGCATTCCCAACTAGTTCCGTCAGAGCTTGGCCGGTGTTTTGCGATTGATTCGACGACATAACTTGTGCCTGCGCGGCTGGTCCGTACCGGCGGAGGTGGCGGCGGCCAGGCAATCCTTCAATCATCCGTGCGGTCAACTTTGAGCCTGGTGACGTTAACTGTGTCGTGGATCGTCATGTCGTATGGGAGAACTAGTTCGACGGCGTTTCTGCGTATTCGTAGGATTTCGTATGGGCCAATGTAGCGGTGTACTAGCTTGCGTTGCGTGTGGTTGACATTGGCGTATGTGATTGGCAAATCCTTTGTATCTAAAAATACTTTCACACCGGCGGTGATGGCGGGGTCAATTGGGCGTCGTGACTTATTAGCCTCAGCAGTCTGTATATCTTGAGCATCACGCAGCTCATCCCTGGCAACACCCAAAATGTGCTGCAATCGTTTGACGAATTCGCGGCCTTGTAATGTTTTCGCTGATTCATTGGCTTGCACCCGCTGGAGATCTGCAATTAAGTCCATCAGCAAAGGCGGCTCATAGCCAAGATCGACTTCAAAAGGCGTTATCTTCGTCGAACGGTGTACTGAGGAATTGTAAGCATACTCTGCTAGTGGGAGGTAGTCGTCCCAATTGGCTTGATGGTGAGTGGCGATCCCACCCAAATAGCGTACAACCGTCTTGTTCGAGTTCTCAGAGAGACCATCCGTCTCTGGATGGAACGCCGTAGACATGAGTAGTTTCGTCAGCAGAATCCTAGCAACCTCTCTCCAATAGTCTGCTGTGAAGCGTACATCACGATCCGATACAACCTCATGAGGCACTCCGTGGAGATGGACAATGTCGTCGATGAATATGCCCGCAAAAGCCTGGGCGTCAATTATTTTTCTGCAGGCTCGCCAATGTGCTCTCTTTGTCATATGGTCGACAAACTTTACAATGCAGTCGTGGCTACTTCCCGAGACCGGCAGGTTGGTTATAAAGTCAATGCCTATTCTTTGCCAGCGGCCTTCGGCTACAGGAAGTGGTTGTAAGAGGCCCATGGGTTTCCTGCTCCGGTGATTGGTTCGATGGCATAAGTCGCAGCCCGCTACGTAACACTGGGTATCGCGCCACATTTTCTTCCAGAAATACCGGTCTTTCATGCGTAAGTATGTTCGGTCCGCACCGAAGTATCCCCCTGCTGGAGTGTCGTGGGCCTCTTGGAGGATTCGATGCCGCATCGTCTTTGGAATACACAACCGTCCTCTCTTCTCTGCCTTTCCCTCTTCCTCCTTCTCTGCCTTTCCGTCTTCCTCCTTCTCTTTTGCTCTTACCGTGATCTCCACTTCCTCTTCATCCTTCTTGTTTTTCCTTGCCTTTTTCTCCGCCTGCTTCCTTGCCAAATCTCCACATAACCACAGTAGGCCATTTTCTTCCAAATAGAATCGTTGTGCTGACAACCATAATTTGCGTTCTTTTGCAGATGCGGTGGATGGTGGGGGGTGGGGACTTGGGTTGGCCAAGCAATGTGTAATAGGCCCGAACTATTCGTCGTCAACTATGCCCACCTTGATGTCCTCAATACATTCCCCGGCCGCAGTAACTTCCATTGCCATTACATTGCATCGCTCCCGCCGGAAATCCGGATGGCGAGATAACGCGTCCGCGACCTGATTCTTGACACCCGGGATGTGCTTGACATCCAAGTCAAAATTTTGGAGGACCATCAGGATGTCCATTTGACGTACGGTGCGATGTGGCTGTGTGAGGATCCAACGCAAGGTCGCATGATCTGTGTGTATCAGGAATGGTTGCTCGGTTCCGTGTAGGTTGAATTTCCAGTATAATATTGCGTCTCGGATGCCCAATAGTTCTCTGTCATATGCAGGGTATCTCGTCTCTGCATCCTGTAATTTACGGCTGACATAACCCAGTACTTTCTCTGCCTTGTCTTGCATCTGGGAGAGCACTGCGCCCAATGCGTACTGGCTGGCATCGACGTGCAGGCAATATTTGGCTTTGGGATCCGGTAAAGCCAGGACTGGAGTATTGCAGAGTGCTTTTTTGAGGGTGTCAAATGCATGCTGGCATTCTCTATCCAAGGTGAATGGAGTGGGCTTGACCTTCCTCAGCTCTCCACGTCGCCGCACAACGTTCCCTTTTCTTTTCGGAGGTGTGCCAATGGAGTACAACGGCATTGCGATGTGAGCGTAGTGTTCAATCAATTTTCTGTAGTAACTGGTGAAAACCAGGAAGCCTTTGACGTCCTTACTATTTTCAGGTTGAGGACAATCCATTACCGCATGTGTCTTAAGTTCCTGGGCGTGGATGCCGTCCTTGTCAATGTCAAAGCCGCAAAAATTGACTTTCTGAAAAGCCCAGCCACATTTTGCACGTTTGGCTTTGAGGCCATGTTCCGTTAGTAAGGTAAGCACTTCACGGACATGTACAACGTGCTCCTCCAGCGTACGGCTGTGAATCATAATATGGTAAAGTTATACGACGATGAATTTTCATTTCATTGGCTCCAAGATGCCGTTCATCATGCGCATGAACTGGCTGGGTGCGTTCGCCAGGCGAAATGGCAGGACTCGCCACTCGTACAAGCCAAATTTAGTAGTAAAGGCAAGCTTTTGCCTGTCGGCTGTTGCGATACGAATTTGGTGGTAACCAGCCGCCAAGTTCAGTTTTGTGAACCAGCAGGAGCCGTGCATGGAGTTGAGTAAGTCCTCGATGTGTGGGAGAGGATAACGATCTTTGATGGTAATGGCGTTCACTGCGCGATAGTCTATGCACATATGCAGCGTACCGTCAGGCTTTGGCACGAATAGTACTGGTGAGCCGAAGTTGCTTCGAGAGGGCTGAATCCAACTGCAGCGAATGGTCTTGTCTATCTGCTGCCGAAGCTCTTCTTCTTCACGTGGAGAGATGCAGTATGGTGAGCGGAACGGTATTTTGCCATTCGGGTCCGTTGTTATTTCGCAATCAGTCTGCCTTTCTTTCTGGGAATTTGCATCAGTTGGCTCGTCGAAAAGACACTGGAATTCAGTCAACATTGCTTGAAACTCGCCCAGTGGTTCTGTCGGAAGTGTGTCGCCATCGCCGCGGTGGTGCACTTTGATCAAGAATGCCCGTTTCAACAGGCGGGTAGATATGTTTTTGAGCTCTCCCTTCTGTATAATGTGGATGCCCATGAGTTTGGCCTGCTCCACTATTTCTTCATCGACGTCCAATGGGCGTAGTCCAGGGAAGTAATGTACTCGGCCGTCCGCTCTTTCCTCCCAGAGGTTATCGGCAATCCACATTGCATTGCTGTCATGGTCGATTTGATATCGTTGGTTTATATCACGCATCCATCTTTTGCCTCGCACAATGTCAAAGCCCTTGACGTTGTAGATCGTAAATTCCGCCACATAGATATATGACGCACCGAGACGTAGTTGCAATTTGACTCTTTGGCGTTTCTCGATGCCATCCTCTGCCTTGATATTGGCCGTCTCCACAATCATCCATCCCGCCTCCCTTGCCTGTAGTGCGGCCCCTTGACGTTTTAGTTCATCAATGAACTTCCGCCCCACATAGTTTTCTGACGCACCATCGTCCTTCACTACCCTTGGCTTTTTGCTGCTCCACCATCATCCTTTAGTTTGGTATCTTATCTTCCAATTAAACCTTAGTAGGTCGACCACTGAATCATCTAGTTTACTAACTTTCAAGTGGTGGTAACGGGTAAAAAACTTGAATTGACTATCTGGTACCAATTTGCCACCCTTTTTGTGTGACGATACTGTACATGATGGTGTTTTTATGGGAGGTACAGCCGCAGCTAATGACCTCCTTTGCCTTTTCCCGCTTCAAAGTGCGAGTTTGAGAGGCTCTCCAACTCGCTCTCCGCCTCACTGTCAGTCTCTTGCTTAGCCTCCTTTTCCTCTACAAGCCGCCCACTCTCCTTTCTACCAGTTAGTGGACATCCCCGTTTCTTATCTTTACGGGGGCGTTCAGACTGGGCTTTTGGGGCATCTTTGCCGACCAAAGCTTGTTTGAGTAGCTTCTTCATCAAGTCGCGGTTTGGGCAATTGCGAGAGATATGAACCACCTGGCCACAGTTATAGCAGGTCAAGCCGTCGTCTTTGGCCGGGCCAACTGTGCCAGTTGTACCACCTTTCTTGGAGTCCATCTTCCTAGCTGAAGCCTTCGTAGTTGTGTTAGTGTTGGGGCAACTTCCAGATTGAGACTTGTTGAGAGACGTGTCCAGTGCGGCGAGGTGTTTCAGGCGCTGTTCGAGGGTTGGAGTCCTATCGCGCATGCCAATATAACGAACCAAGTCATTATAATCTCGATGGTCGCCCCTTTCGATCTTGTATCCATAAGTGTCAGCTAACATTTCAGCAGGCATAGGCTGGTGCGAGTCTAACTTTGAACGAAGGCGATGGAAATGCTCGTCAAACTCTGTGACGCGTTCTCCCTTCTTTAGGCTAAGTTCTTCCCATTCGCGTTTGATCAGGTCGAAGGTGTTGGACGGAATAAACTTAGATCCCAACTCTGTGCAAAAGGTGGACCATTCGATGAGCGCACTCACTGGGAAGCGGTGCATGGCCCAGACCGCTTCGTCGGGTTAGGGTTAGGGTTAGGGTTAGGGTTAGGGTTAGGGTTAGGGTTAGGGTTAGGGTTAGGGTTAGGGTTAGGGTTAGGGTTAGGGTTAGGGTTAGGGTTAGGGTTAGGGTTAGGGTTAGGGTTA